>Ga0208316_1000633_pt1 | contig 26935 bp, 43 predicted proteins | sample MalvireepMed_231_FD_184240 | JGI IMG/M metagenome (GOLD analysis project Ga0208316, IMG submission 184240) | Marine viral communities from the Global Malaspina Expedition - Malaspina viral metaG DeepMed_231 (SPAdes) (version 2) | ecosystem: Environmental > Aquatic > Marine > Oceanic | place... | reverse complement strand
CTAAGGTCATCAGTGTCTTTTACATTCACATTCCTGTCGAAGTTATATGCAGCCCTGTTTCCAACAGTCTCAAAGGATGCTTCCATCTCCTGGCGGAATACTCTCTCATCCATCCGGCTCTTTAATTTTTCAATCTCTTGTGTCTCTACATAACCTGAATCAATTGTTTTAAACTGCCAACTCATCCATTCAGGATCATTGGATTGTCCCTTATTGTAATACTCATATAATTGTTTGTATGAATCAGGTGTGCCAATAAACATTGCAGGTGCTTGTTTGTCTGCCATCATTGGCATAAGTATCTCCGGGATTACGTGTGGTTTCATATAGTCCACTTCATCAACCACAGCCCTGGTCAAACCCACACCTCTGAGGTTATCTTCATTGTCAGCACCCTTAATGGATATTTCAGCACCATTGTTGAGTGTGATTGATAGATTGGATTCATTAACACTTCCATCCAACCGACCACGAAAAATCTGCCGGAGTAATGGGAATGCTATCATCTTCCCCTGTCGGTATGTAGGTGCAATATACCAGAGCTTCGATTCCTTCAATATGCTCCCAGCCAACAACCACATTAGTGCCAGGTGAGTTTTTCCCCATCTTCTCCCTGCCACCACAACCTTGAATCTTGCCGGATGATCTATTATTTTTCTTCTTAAACCATCTAATTGCCATTTCATTCTTCCCTCTGGAATATGATAATAGGTTCTTCATTAATATCCTTATGTCTATCAACTGCCTTGCCTTCCATCCTGTCAAAGAACATCTCAGCAGCTTTAAGTGAACCCCTCTCGGCCATATTTAATACTTTGTCTATAATCTTCTCTTTCCGGGTTCTGCTGTCAGTTCCCTTGATAGATGACAGTTCATTGAATACATCATACAGACTTCCACGTCTGCCATTGGGATTGGCATTTTCACCTGGTTTAAACCGGTTTCCAAGTTTGTTTCCTTTGGCAAATTGCCCATTAGACCGTTGATTTCCCGTTTGTTTTCCGTTAGTTTTGCTCATTTTTAATCAGTGCTAAATGAAATGAATTGTTAATTTCTGTGATTAGATTGCCTATTTTCGATGTTTCAATATCAAATACATCAAACTCCAACCGCCAGTTGCCTGTGGATTTGAGGTTCTTAATTCCAACGAGTTCGCATTGTATTGTTAGTGCTTCTGTCATATATAGTAATTAGGGGTTCTTGCACTCTGTTGTCTGCCAGGTATAATTACTTTGTGCAGGTTCTGACAAAAACCCCTAAAAAACACCAGGTTATTTAATTAAAAAAGATTAGGTGTGTTACTATATAGGTGAGGTTCGGGCTGTTTTATACCCTATTTTGAAATATTTATTATTTTCTCGACGGTCTTTTTTATTCGGACACTTATGGTTTTCTGGGAAACTCTGTTTTTATCTGCAATTTCCTGCTGCGTATAACCTGCCAACCAAAGAGTCATTATTGCCCTCTCTTTTGGGGTTAAATACCTGCGGATAAAAGACCATTCTAATTCCCAATCATCATCAGTAATGGATAATGCTTCCATTATTTTTACTTTAGGAATGAATACTGATTTGTCATTCCAGACACCTTGAGTATAACTGGCATCAGTTACATCTTCTGCATCCTGAAAGTCTGTGAGTATTACTCTGCGTTTCCAATCTATTGATTTTGCCATTTTGATTCCTTTCGTTTAATTGAAGGAATCTCAGGCAGGAGGGGGGGGTTGTGTTACCTAATTGGTTTTAGGTAAAAAAAGAGGAGAGATCATTGAGTCGTGATTTGTCTCTCCTCTTTTGCCGTAATTCAGACAGTCCCTTATCTGAATTGTTTACCTAATCTGCTTTAGGTGAATATTTTAAACACTCATATCAGCATTAAAAACAAGGTCTGAATAAATGATATTTTCAATTGATTTTTCACCTAAATTAAACCGGCTGGTGAGTATGTCTAATTTTTGTCTTTGATTAAATTTAGTGTAGTTTGATAATACAGTCCAGCATTCTTCAATCTTGGCATTCCTTACAGCAAGTTCAATGCCATCTATAATTTTGTTCTGGTGTTTGGCTGGTAAGATTCTCAGCATATATGATCCAGAAAGTCATTATAGTCTAATAGCACCATAGATTTCCCATTATCAAACCGGAAAACCACAGCATCGCACCCATCTGGAATATCTAAATATGTTGCACCCTTCTTTCTTCTCTTTGCCTGGATTCTCCAATCACCTACAAGCAAATCAACCTCTTTGTCCATCCCTAATGATCTTCCATCACTGGCATAGGCGCGTTTAGATGTGATACCTTTGGCTTTGGCAAGGTTTACACATTCTCTTTCAAACCTGTTGCCCTTATCTTTGCTTGGGTGTGGCAATTTAAGGTGTCAGTTTTTTCATAATCTTTGCAAATTTTCCCTTTGGTTTTCTTTTGGTCGTTATCATAGCAACAAGTCCAATTCTAATAATATTTAATCCTTCTTTTGTAACCTTCCAATGCTTTTCACAACACTGAACAATCAGTCCATCTTCGATTGAACCCATTATTAATTCTGAATATTCTGATTCCAACCAAGATTGTATTATATCATTGGTAAATCCATATTTTAATATTTGTTTTTCCATTTCTTTTAATAAATATTTTTCAGATTCACTCATATCTTCAGCACACTCAGTAAGTTCTTTAAATGCTTTTTTGTTCATTTGCATTCTCCTCATTAAATTTCAGCACCATATCCTGCAATGTGCCATTGTTGATTTCATTCACTTTATACAAAGCATCACCATCCTGCAAGTCCAGTTTAGTTAATGGATTTGCCCGGTGGTAAATTCCTAAATTCCCCCAGGATAAAAACCTATCCAGTATATGAATCAGGATCATCTTTCTCCTTTTTGGTAACATATATGCTATTGTCTTTAAGTTGATTAATATTGCACAATATACACCATTCTTCATTTTCATCTAAGGTTGTAATCCAAGTATGATAATCACTGAATGGATTGGGAAAGTTTACTATCCAAGCGTATAGATGTTTAAGGTATTTTATTGTTTCTCCAATTCTTCTACTGCCTTTTCTAATGCAGACAGCCTTGTATTAAGATTTAATACAGCTCCATTGTTTCTCTTTGCAATACCTACCATATCGCCTTGAGTTGAATGGACTTCCCCTAACATTTCTGCTAACTGTTTAATAATATCACCCCATCCAGTGAACATTATATCACCCCATCCAGTGAACATTTCTTGTTCTTCAATCTCATCTATTTGTTCATTAGTTACTGCTTCCATACTTCTCCTTTTTTGTCTAATTCTGATGACCATTTCATCAATTTTAAATACAATGAATACAAATGTAACCTGCACGATATATCACCCAGAGTAAAGAGTATTCTACTCATTATCTTCATTATCACCATACCAATCATCCATACAATTCTGACACATTCTTTCATCTGTATCTCCATTGCTGGAATCATATTCGTTGCTACATATACTACAAGTCCACATTATTCTTTCTCCTTTATTTTTTGACCTGCTTTTAAATATGGCTTTAGTTCTGCTTTCTTCCATAGGATATTGACCATATTATATAAGTCTCTAAGGTCTCTCTCAATATCAATATGTCTTTGACCATCGTTGTTTCTTTCAATTTCTGCTATTCTATCTGCTAATATTTCTATTTGTGTTTTCTTCATTCTTTCTCCTTTAGATAATAATTAAACACTTTATCAAGTTGTGTTTCATCCTTCACCACCGAAGTCCACCACCCACCACCTTTTTGCTTTGTAAGTTTGCCTGTTTTCTTATTTTTATGCCATTCTGTTTCAATTACATCTACATAAAATGTTTTCGGTTTAAATGGCAATCTTATAAATTGCCTACTGCTAATACTACTGCCATCTTTTAGTTTTGCATTATTGCCTGTAAAGCAGTTACCATTTTGCCCTTTAAAGACAATTGCATCAATATAATATGGCTTACCACTTTTTCCAACTTTAAAAATGGAAGATAGTCTTCTGTTTTGATAAATTTCACTATTTCCCATATCAGAACAATCAACCCATTCATCATCATTTCCTATAATATCGCAAATTGGCTCTTGTAGGCATAATGTTTTCACTGCTTTTGAAATTGCCCCTGCTGTATATGGTGCAGAGGCTCCACTTTGACCACTGTTACCAAACTTTTTAACAAGAGATAATATTTCTGTCTTAAAAGGCATTATTATCGCATCTTCAACTTCTTTTTCAAGAATATTAAATTCTCTTTCTGCTTTATTTATTATATTCATTCTTTCTCCTTTTTATCCATAATAAGCCTCATAATCATAAAGATTAGGAGCATAGTGGGAATATTCAGGATTCACCATATAATCAATTTCCTCACCATTATATACATTCTTGCTTTTCCAAGTCCAATTACCTTCTTCAGTTTGTGTTGGCTTTGTTAATACTTCACATTCAATATTCATCCCAGTCATCATACCATACTCATAATGAATATCTCCAACCTTTATCTCCTCTACTATTACATTTCCTTTTGTTCTTGTCATTCTTTCTCCTTTATATGAAATGTAGCATTTAACCATGCCATTCTTGTTACCCTATATAAAAAAGCGTCCATATCTTCGTCTGCTTCAGGGCATAATGCTGACCCCTCAGTGTGCCACCATATTTCAAAGTCTTTCATTCTTTCCTTCTCTCTCTCATTAGCCCAATCATGGTCTGCTCCTATTGTCATTCTTTCTCCTTTCATTCGTTTATCTTGCCACATTGGCGAGATATTGGCGAGATAATCATTCTGTCTCCTTTTAAATTAAAGCCTGTATGTAGGACTCCAACCTACATCTTCCTTATCGACATAATGGCTTCCAACCCACCACACTCTATCTGTGTAACCTTTCGGCACACCGTTAGCCAAGACTGCCATATAGGAAATGTTACGCCTCAATGCCTCCGTACTAAGGGAGGTTATTTTCACCTTCCTGCTACGCAGTCCAGTTACTTTCTACCAATACAGGCTATATACAAAATCTGTCTGAGACAAATACTGTACGGTAATAATGTATTGCATCACTTGCATTAAAGGGTGTTTTATGCCCTTACGGGCAAGTGCAATGGTTGCAGGGGTGGGAGTTGCACCCACCAGACCAAGGATATGAACCTCAGATTGCACTGGCATTCCCTGCGACACTTAAGAAAGAGGGCTTAGGGCTCTAGAATTATTACGGCAACAACCTAAGCACTCTTATCTCTCCACCTCAGAGTTTTAGAATGGTGTAACTGCTACGTCAGTGCCATTACTAGTTGTCTCAGTAAAAGAGTTATCTGTAGTAGCATTCTTAACATAGTCTTCGTAATATTTCTCTGCTTTAGACTTCCAGAACTCTACATTACCCTCAGTAAACTCTTCTACAATATTCTTAAATACTGTAGGAGCTACTTGCTTTAATGCTCTTGAATACTCACCTTCTTTATGGAAGTATACATTAAGTTCATGTCCTATTAGTTCTTCAGCAGAATCATCCATTTTAATTACTATATTGCCATCTGGACCATCTAATGCATCTGTTATGCCAGCATTAGCGAATCTGAATACATTACCTATAGCAAATTCTTCACCATCTGTATTGCGCTTCTCATATACCCTTAAAGTAAAGTTCTCTGGATAATCTTTGAACCATACATCTAAGAATTTAGCATCATTGTAATTACCATATTTAGCTCCTACAATAGTTAGAGTATGCCAACCAGTAGCAAAATTAGTACCACCACTTTTTCTTACTGTTAATGTTCTCATTTAGTCTCCTTTATGAGTGTTTGTAGGCTAAAAGTCTTGCCGCTGCCAGGAGAACCAATAATTAGTATTTTAGCTCCATCAAAGCCTTTCTCTTTAGCTGCTGCTATAACTTTACCATAGTCTTGTTCCATTTCATGATCTAATAAACCAGTTCTATCTTTGGCATGATCATATTTCTCACTTCTAGAAGTAACCCATAGATATTTATGCTCTCCTTTATTTACTACCGTCTTAGTATAGAATACAAAGTCGAACCATTTAGCTATATCATCTTTGCTACTACCGTCTATATAAGGTATAATCTTGTTACCATCATCCATAGTTTGCACTTTAGCATGACAATTACATATTATTACACCAGGAATCTTACTAATAAAGTCTAAAGAACTATCTAGCTTATTTTTAAGCTGACCCCATCCTTGTAACTTTAGTTTACCATCTCCATCAGATAGTTGTCTCATGTATTTCTTGGATAACTCAGAAAAAGTATCTAAGATAAGAGCATCTATTGCAGTTCCGTTTCTGGGAACTACCCTAGTTCTTTCTTCTTCTATTTTTAGATTACCTATAGTAACATTCTCTTTGTATAGTTCCTGTTTATACAGCTTACCTATTGTATCTTGAAATTGATTCCAAGAATTAGGTGCCAGTACAGGAAAGCCAAAGAGTTTGTGTATATAGTCTCTGGATCCAAGCGTTTGAGACCCATGTTCTAGATCAAACATGAGTGTTTTCATACGTACATCTCCTATTATAGACTAAAAGAGGGCACTCTTTAGAGCGGCCCCCTTCATGTCTGTTATTGTTATATATTAAGGATTATTCACCCAGTAATATACAACAGATATACTATAAACGGCAAGATATTTCTATCGCGCCGTTTCCTTTATTAACATCATAGTAGGAAAGTTAAAACTGAAGTTATTGTTCAGAGGTGAGTTAGTTATAAACTTTCTCACTGCATTAGCTATAAAGCTACCACTCATATTAGAGCAATAGCCAGTAGCCTTAGCATTACAGGGCTCTTCATTACTATCATCATCAGGATACCATACCTTTTTATACTTAGTTAAAGTAGGTTTAGTTATAATATACTGCTGATAGTGTTCAGCTCCCATCCTTCCATCTATAATGCATTCAGGTCTAGTAGTAGGATTACTGCAAATATGCGTTACCGCATCCATCCTGGCCTTCATGGAGTCAAAACCTAAGATAACTATATCTAATCTGTCTTGATAGAATAGTTCTTTAAATTCTTCATTATGCTCATCTACTATAGCCTGAGGGTTGATAGACAAGATATGACCCTTTAATGCTGAAGTCTTATCCTTATCTATATCGTTAATGGTATATTGTGCTATACCAATATTTACATCTTCTACTTTATCATAGTCATATAAGTGAAAATTTATTCCACCCATACGTGCTAATTGTAAGGCTGCAGAACTACCAATAGCTCCACAGCCCAACATATGAAAAGTATAATTGGCTGTTCCATCAAACAGTCCTTCATGTCTTGCTGTAATACTCATTGTGGCCATCCATTGTAAGAATAACCATGCATTGAGAGTTCATCCTCATAAAATGGCAGCTTAGTTTGTTTATCTAAGATCATATCATCTGGCTGTAAATGTAATAGTATTCCAGATTTAACCTCAGCTTCAGTGAAGAGACTTATATCATATAAAGATTTATGAAGATTAAGTGCTCCTTTTATATCTTCTATAGATTCTTTATATTGTTTATAAGAATATGAACCATCACATACTTTACTAGAAATTTCATCTATACTAGCTCTTAACTTATAGTAAGGAAGAAAAGTAGCATCCTTATAAGATGTTAAACTTTTATTAGCCTTAGAAGTATTTGTTTTATACTTTCTAAGTGCTGGATCCCAAACCTGATGTGCAGGAAATAATACAGGTTTAGAACACATTTCTTTAACATCATTAACTACCTTCTTAGTTGCCCTAGGAGGTCTGATAATCTCTAATTCTACATCTTCATGTGTTTCAATAGGATTCCATACAGATATTCTAAGTTTGTATTCGCCTTTTAAGTTTACTACTAAAGCAAATGAAAAGTCACCATCATTAAACTCTTCTATAGCTTGAAGATCAGTAGAGCTCCAAAACGCTTTCATTGTATGATGACTATGCCACCAACAAAATCGGAATACTTGCCCTTTTAGTTGTTTAGCTGTACGAGTATAATATTTAGCTAACTCATCTTGCTCTAAAGTGCAATTACCACTTGTTACTTCTTGTTTTAATATTACAGGATGCTGTATTTCCCAATCACCATCTTTATCTTGGATACATACAGACATACCTCCTATTTCAGTTTTGAGAGTATCATAGGCTTCTTCTGCATAGCCAAGAATACGATCCCAGTTTTTTTCTTTTATGTAAACCACTATATTTCTCCTTATGTTATAAGTTATCTGCTCCACCAGTCTGAGAAGCCCATTGTAATGTAGCTTCTTCTGGTGTAAGTATTCTTGTTTCTTGAGTTGGGTCGTTTAAGAGTTCTTCAAGTGAAGGAGGTGTTTCTGCAGGAAGATCTTTACCTGCTATATCCCTAGCATTTATAATTGATGAAATCTCTTCACTCTTTACTACTTTATTTTTAAGCAACAATTCTAATTTATCAACAGTTAATACTATCATGTAAGGAATTATGTCATATTCCTCACCTTCACACAAGTTATCTCTTCTGTGTTCTGTAAGAAATATTCTATATTTATTAAATAAATATGTATGATATTCAAGATCTTTTATCCAGAATTCCTCTATAAAAGTATAAAGATGTGAACTATTCTTAAGCATAACTTCTAATGGAGGTTGAGAATCAATTATATTATTTGTAGCCATTAGTTCTTGTCTTTCTGCAAAAACGCCTAATATAGCTTCTGTTTGTTCATCTATATCATCTAATAATACAATATGTAGATTTTCTACATGTGAGCATTGACTGTTAGATAAAAACTTACAATAGTGACAAGGAGCTGTACTAAAGTCATAATTATTAAAATACTTTATGTATGAATCATCAGTAGATACTTCACAGGACTCCACATTTCCTAGAATATTATTTTTAACATAATTATAAGCTTCATCTGGAATGTTTTTTACATAATTACAACCTCTAACACATCTTGTTGCACGTGATTCTCTAACAGATACTTCTTTGAGCTTTTTAAGAGGTTCAGCTGAACCATGAGTATATAATTTATATATTCTATTTATAGGATATGTTTGAGGTACATAATAATTATGTAACCAATTATATAAATGTGTTATACCTGCATAAGGATTAGCATTATAAAATGATGCTTGTATACTTTTGTCTAAACTACCCATACAAGCCATTCCTTGAAGATGCATATCTTCTTTGCATGTGTCCCATAGAGTTTTATCTATAGAAGTTCTTATATAAGGATGATCTCCTACGCTACTAACAAACATTGCTCTTATTCTAAAGTTTTTATCTACAACTGAACTAATATTAGATTTAATATTAGAGTAATCTCTTTTCCAAATATTAGAAAGTAAACTTACCAGTTTAATACCTATAACAACATAAATATTTCCTGGAATAGGAATTTTATGTACATATAATCTACTATTTGATTTAAGATGTTGATACTTGATAATACCTTCTTCAAACTTTATTACATACATTAATAAATAGTCTGATATATTTGGTGCAGTAATTTCTACAGTATGATCTAATAAATTCTCATTAATTAAACTATTTCTTAATGTTGAAACAGGAGGTTTATAACCAGCTATAACTACATTACATGTTAAAGTATCATAATGTTTATATGCTAAAGCTATATTTTTAGTAATATGATTTTTAAGTCTGTCTAATTCTTCTTTTATATCATCCGTATTATCTTGCCATTGAATATTATTAGACCTTAAAGTTTTTAACAAATCTTCTAACTTAAGAAGTTTCCTTTTAAAGGTTCCGAGCCTCCAACCATATTGATGTATACGGTTAAATATACTATCAAATCCTCTAGGTTTCATATCCCATCGTAATATATGTTTAGTATATAAATCTTTTATTTCTCTATAAACACCAGGTTTAAATCCAAAGTTTTTATTAATACCTAAAGAAGTATCATACATCTCATTAAAAGCATTAATTGCATCTAATACTTCCGCTTGAGGACCTATACATACTTTTTCTATTATACCTTTCATATCATTACTATTAAAATCTTCAAAAGATGTATATCTTTTTATTTTTGCTATATTCATATTGCCTCCTTTAAAAAATAGAGAGAGGTAGAGTTAATTCAATATCTTGCGCCGCGGGCGACTTACAGTTGAGCATTAACCACTAGTCCTCTCTCTAAGTTTTTTAATTACAATGACTTACTACAGTTCGTAGAGAGTCTTCCTTTGTGCTGGCATTGAAATAGTAAAGGTCTCTACCAATACTTTTCCACCCTTTTTGTCTGAAGATACAGCTGCTACGATATCACCATCTTGAAGTTCATAGTTATCTGTTACTCCGCGTCCATTGACTGCTACAGTAGCATTATTAGAGATATCTAGTTCTTCTCTAAGTGCACCTACATTAGTAGCATTTACTTCACGTTCGGGGAATCCGCCCCCAGATAGTACTTTGATATTAGGCATTATTAGCCTCCTTATTTTTATTGGTTTCTTCTGCGTCACGTAATTCTTTCCACTCAGTTTTAGATACATACTGAGCTTCTTTACGATCCACCACTCTTCTTGCGTCTTGATCACGCACCCTTAGGAGAGTTCCTACGGGCACTCTCTTCCAGTATTGAGAGTTCTCTTTCGTTACTCGTATTGTTTTCATATCTCTCCTCTTTAAAAGTTAGAGGGTCAGGCCTCGACTCCCAACCCTCCTTCTCTAGTGGTCAACTACTCGCTATCCGCACCAGGATAAGTACAATTATTGGTAGATGTATTTGGATCTCCTAGTCCATCTAAATCTCGGTCTAAATACCAAGTTATTGGACCTATACCATTACATACACCACATTCATCCCATTTATTAGAGCGACACAAGTCATTCAAATCATCACTGTTGCGTACCCACTGTAGTATTCCATTATTATATGTTTTTGATATTTCTACAGATTCTGCAAGGTCAGTAGTAAACCAGCTACCACGCCAATAGAACTTATGGTCTTCACCTTTAGCTCTATGCTCTATAGAAAATGCATCTTCAAAGCTCATATCATCCAGATTTATCTCTACTGTAAGTAAGTCTTCTGTTACTTCTCTTACAACAGGAGTAGACTCTGCTTGAGCTTCTTTACCACATCCCACTATTATTAGCAATACTATCATTAATATGCTATTTTTCATTACGTATCTCCAGTATTTTAGTTATAGCTTCCATTTGCTTCTTAAGATGAGTTAGTTGTAAGTACATCTCTTTTTCTAGATGACTAGGTAAAGGTCGCTCATCTTCTTTAGATTTTAATAATACTCTCTTAGCTGTTCCCATAATCAATATCTTTAAGAGTTTCATTAATTTTAGATATACCTTCTAGATCTTTACTAGTTAATGTTACTTTAGTGCCATCAGTTAAACTAAGACCAAAAGAAGTTATTTTCATTCCCCAAGTTGGTACAGATATTGGTAAATGATTAGTTACTTTAGGTTTACTAGTATAACGCTTAACATTATAGTTGTGAACATTAACAGGTCTGATAGATTTATCAGTACTTTTACCATTTATAGTAATAGTATTAGCAGGCTTACCATCTTTTTGCCACTTAAACCCATGAGTTCTCCATCTAGATATTGATTGTGGTGAAACTCCATATTTTCTAGCTGTATTAGAAAGAGAAGCACCGCTAAATACTTCAGCTAATGCTTGAATCTTTACTGGTAATGCTAAATATACAGGTCTCTTCATCTTTCTTTTCCGTCTAGTCATAGACTTCTCCTTTTTTAGTTAAATTATTGTGTTAATACTAGGAAATCCCCAATGGATCTTCCAATAGTTGCCCTTGATATCGTGGTCTCCCCATGCAGTCCACAACATGATACCAAACAAGTATATTCTCACCTGAGAACCAAGCTTTCCTTTCGTAAAGTAAGCGTCGATCCCTAGGATTACTTTGTCGTTTATCACTAAGTACATATTCATTTATTATGTCCTCCAGTGCTATCTGTTTTGCGTAAGCTTCCATTGAGCTTTGGCTTAGATACTTTAGGATTGCTGGAGTAGTCATTGAGTAGTCCCCATATTTTCTCAAGCTTCTTCTTTTTCTTACGCCATTTCTTTACTCTTAAGGTGTCCTTAGTAGTAGTAGAGAGGCGGCTTCCAAGTAGTTGATTGAGTCGTTTAACAGTTGTTTTGATTAAGGTAGGTGTAACTACAACGCCTTGATCATTCGTTGGTCTAGTTAGGTTACCTAGTCCTACCTTCTTAAAATGCTCTAGTTGTCCCTCATAAAAGTGTATGATATGAGTTAATGAACCATAAGCTTCTTCCGGCATATGTATCTCCTTTTTAGTTAATTAACCATTTAATTCCATGATATAGTATTAATAACATGGTTCCAATGCTACATCCCCAGATTATACAAAGTAGTATTAGATGGAATGTAGTGTTTTCATAATGGTCTTTCATTGTTAGTCTCCTTTAGTTAAGAATAGGAAGTTAAAGTTGAGTAAGATTCGATTATACTTGCAAGTTACATTCTTCTTTTTACTCTATATTGTCTTTAAGATGTCTCTCAGGTCTTATAGGGTCGGGTCATCCGCTCACCTACATCAGCCCTAACTATTACGGTAATTGACAATGCTTGCTAGCAGAAGAATGCATAAGCAAGCCTTATAGAGGGAAAGGACTAATCATTTTCAGTGATTAATCAATATATGTAACTACGAGAGTTCAGTAAATTATTCTGTTCATTCTACCATTTGGTAGCTGATGCGGGTACAACCCCTAACTCTCTACTTGCCTGCAGTCCTCATCCACTACAGTTCACAAGTTTCCAACAAACTTCTAGAGAGTAATTAATTCTCTATTAGTTTACTTCCTAAGTTAATGAGAGAGCCGTCAATATCTATATCATTAGAGAAGAATTGGAGATTTTCTCTAGGAATAAACAATGCATGAAGTGATTAACCCTAATAATGGTATAGCTTGACCCTTCCACTGCTCTCTCATAGTTAAAGTATAGCTAGTGGGAGAGACATTGATGGGATATCTCTCCCTTAGCTCTGTTTAAAGCATAGTATCCTAGTGTGACTTATCTAATGATAGTTGACCAGTTCAGATAGTATGACTGATACCATAATAATGGTATCTATAGAAATTATTAGTATACCAGCATGCTCCTACTACTAGTTAGGAGATAAATCTTGAGCCTTTTAAACTCCTGCTCAGGAGCTGAGTCCTACCAATAAGACTTACAAGCAGAACAAATACCATCAGATGCCTTAGGCACTTCAAGTACTTCATACTCTTCGGAGCAAGACTTACAACACCAATACATTGATGCATTGAATGTGAAGTAAGCTTGACCACCTTCAGAGTCTGTTGCAATATCTTTTGGAATGGGAATTGTACGCATATCAGGCATAAGCCCTCCTATTGTTAAAAGAAATCTGAATGCTGTCTAACCGCATGTCTTATACAATATATATGGTGACACTCAGCAGTAAATATATATACATATACAGGGATAAGAAGAGAGGTTACCCTCTCTCCGTTATCCTAGTGCATTAGAAGCGATTGCCTTTCAAGCCAAACTCCAACGTACGTATACTACGTAGATAACTACGAATCTCCCCTACGAGATCATAGTCCTCTTCAAGTCTACATTTGTGCTGCAACAGTGCTGCCTGTCGTCTGGCCTTCTTGATGGTAGTCTTTGTAGCTGACCTATTACCAATACCCTCATCTAATAGTTCGTTAGTCTCAACCTTCCAAGCTTCTACATCATTGTCTAGATCCATATCCATCGTTGTAATTGTAGTAACATTATTCTCTGACATTATCTGTCTCCTTTGATTAATTATTATTATAAGTATACTAGTATATAACTAAAAATTGAATATAACGTAATCTCGATAGAGAAAAACCCTCCGTTAGGGGGTACCACTGTTTAAAACACCACACACTAAAATGCTACATTTTTTAAAAGTTAGTGCTACAGGTCACATATATTTCTTGTTCTGATCCGTATATTAGTTGTATATTATGGATATGATAACTAGAAACGATATATTTCAGGCAGTAAGATGGTTCAACTTAATAATAGGTATAGCAAATTTCTACTATTACTTTATTGGTGCATCTTTTTTCTTACTCCCGCTTGGGGCACTGAACATGGCAGCATGGGCGTTTACTCTTGGCAGGAAAGTGGAGGAATCAGAGAAGAAGTAGCCAACATTATGTTAGGGCTATTCTTTTTAGGCTTAGTGAAGTTAGGAGATTATTTGGATGATAACCCTATGGCTGGGTACAGTTGTCCTGATTACTGTGAAGTAGATCATGAACATTATAAGGGGAAAGACTATGAAGAGAAAGATGAAGAAGCCACCGACAAACAAAGAGATACTGAGCTATATGGACCAACTCTTTCTGCAGATAGAGAATAACCAGAAAGCTGTTTATGATATATCTCAAGTGCTATCTGACTATATGAGTTATAATGGGGATACAGACAAGTTTGCAGACTTTATGAAGAATAAGTACTCTGGATCCGATGCTGAGATACCGACTCGCTGGTCTGTATTTACTAAGTCGCTATTTTACAGGTACTTACGCTTGAAAAAAAAGCTTGCATCATATTACTTAAAGGTAATAAATTATTACTAGTTAGTTTAACTATTAGCTTAAAAAGGAGTTATTATGAAGATCTACTACTTAACAATAGCGTATAATGAAGATACGGATACTATAGAGTATATCGAAGAAGAGGTAGTAGACAATAGTAGCCCTAAAGTGTTCACCGAAGCTGATTTAAGTGGGTACTTCGAAGAGGACCTGATTAGGTTTATGGAGGAGGCGTACATCGTAGGTGAGAGTTAGTAGGGTACATACGTTTGACTACGCTTCACACTTGTCAAACGTGGGAAATGGAAAATGGGAAACGGGAAATGAGAGAGTATAAAGTTAGGGGAAGACTACATCCTGTATACGAAGAGTTAGATGAACTTCCTCAAGAGATAGTTGTTTCTTCAGATTGGAGGAATGCTGAGATAGGTGACTGGATAAGAGCTGATGATGGTTGTGTGCTCCAGGTATTGAGAAAAGGTAGCATAAAGCGTCTTGGTAAGGTTTCTTACTATATAGGTACCTGTACGGGGACTTTTCCTGACGGTCCTAATGTCCGGATGGATACCGAAAGGAGAGACCATATATACTCGTTTGGGGGTAGAAAAGTCAAGGATACCATACGCGATAGAGAGCGCCTAACCAAGCATGAGGTCTTATTTGCTCGGTATATTGTAGCTGGATTATCTCTTGAGGAATCTTATATGAAAGCATTCCCTACTAATCAGTTTAACTATGCCAAGGGGATGGCTGCTAACTTATTTAAAACGGAGAGGATTCAAACTCAAGTGAAAGAAGAACTAAAGCCAGTACTAGAAGAGCTAGGGATAGATAATAAGACAGTTTTAAAGGACATAAGAGACGTCTCTCAGACTGCGGAAAAAGAAGACGTACGCCTAAGGGCACTTTTTAAATTAAGTGATATTCTAGACCTAGAGGACAAAAATCAGACAAGAATAACACAAGTTTCTGGAGCTCTTTTCCAAGGCTTCTCTTCTGAAGCGCTGGAAGAAGCTCAGAGACCTGAACTAACGGAGGTTAAGAAATAATGGGTTTAATGGATACACTAAAGAGCCTTGGCTCTAAAGATGATAAGATGCCGTCAGATTGGGGGGCTATAGAGGGGAGTGAGTACGACTTAAATTTCTCAGGTAAATCACAAAAGCTAGCTGACAGTGACGCAATGAATATGCTGTACAGGTCATTTCCTTATGACCCTAATACTACAGCAACAGAGGGAGAAGGCTTAGATTTTGGGGGTTATATGAAAGAGTTGGATCCAGAGGTTATTGGTGGAAGGGTCTCAGAGCTAAGAGAAATGGGCTTTGGGGGCTCTGGCAGTAAGGACGGCTACGATGAGCGGCTAAAACAGGTCGACCCAAAATTTTATAACGAAGAGGGGGGCATGAGCGCGTCTAATTATGTGGAGCACATGATGATGATGGGAGAGTTTACAGACAAAGTCCATGGGGGTGACTATGGATCTATGGTGCAGTCAGCCAGGAGAGCTGAGACTACCCCTTCTTCTGAGGGCCCTGTTCCAGCCAGTGAGTTTGGCCCTGTAGCTGAATTGAGAGAGCCCTGGGAGACCTTTGATACCGAAGGACGATACAGGGACTAAGTGAATATAAACTCTAGAAATGTCTCTAAAGCAGAAGAAGAACTACTCCTTGCACAGGAAGACCTTATTGCATTTGGTAAACTCTTTTTGCCAGATGACTTTATGCGAAGCGAGACTCCATTCTTCCATTACCAGGTAGCTGATGCAGTTAACGACTTATCAATCAGGGAACTTGCAGTTATTCTACCTAGAGGTCATGGCAAGACTGTACTCACTAAATGCTCCATTATGCATGATTTCTGCTTTACTAAGGAACCACTCTTCTATGGGTGGGTTGCAGCTTCTAGTAAAATTAGCGTACCAAACCTTGACTACATCAAGTATCATATAGAATATAATGACCAACTAAGATATTATTTTGGGGACTTAAAAGGGAGAAAATGGACGGAAGATGATATTGAACTTAAGAATGGCACTAAGCTTATTAGCAAATCGAACCTCTCTGGTATACGTGGGGGAGCTAAACTACATAAAAGGTACGATCTTATCGTGCTGGATGACTTTGAGGATGAAAATAATACCATTACACCTGAGTCTAGGGCTAAAATCTCTAACCTTGTTACGGCAGTTGTATTTCCTGCTCTGGAGCCCCATACGGGTCGTCTTAGGATCAATGGAACTCCTGTGCATTTCGATTCTTTTATTAACAACATTCTGGTCAACCACGACAGGGCAGTGGCTGAGGGCAAGGACTTTAGTTGGAAAGTGATCACCCACAAGGCATTGCAAGAGGACGGCATTCCCCTATGGCCAAGCTGGTTTGGTATAAAGGAGATGGAGAGAAAGAAGAAGTTTTATTCAGATTCTGGCCAGCCACAGAAATTCTATCAAGAATATATGATGGAAGTTCAGAATGAAGACGATGCAATATTTACTAGAAATCATATCAAGTATTGGGAGGGCGATTTTATCCATGATGACGAAACAGGAATATCGTATATACACACATCAGATGGGGATGTCAAGCCAGTCAATATTTTCACGGGTGTCGACCCCGCTACAGATTCTACTCGTAGGGATAGCGACTTCAGCGTTCTACTTACTCTTGGGGTTGATACTGATAACAATATATATGTTATTAATTATATTCGCAAGCGTTCACTCCCTGTTCTCGGTATCCCAGGAGATCCTAAGAAGGGAATCGTTGATTACTTGTTCGAGCTTAATAACATCTATCACCCTTCCCTTTTTACAATCGAGGAGACTACAATGTCTCGCCCAATATTTCAAGCGCTTATGGCGGAAATGCGCAGGCGTAATGACTTCTCTGTCAAGTACTGCGCTGAAAAACCAGGTAACAGAATGTCGAAAAGAGACCGGATCCAAGAGATACTTGCTCAAAGGTTTTCGGTGGGTGCGATACACATTAAGAAGGACATGTATGACCTTCAAAGAGAAATTATAACTTTTGGACCCAGAATGGGGCATGATGACACTATTGATAGTCTCGCTTATGCTTGTAAACATGCATACCCTCTTAAAGGTATTTCAGAGACTAAGGATGGTTGGCAGAAGCATAAAGTTAAAGCAAAAAGTTGGGTGACAGCATAATGGGTATATATGACACTATCACACGGCCACTTGATCCAGGTCGTAGTGATAAAAAAATCACGTATGAGAAATCTATGGACAGAGAGCGGTCAGTCTATCAATATCTTTCTAGCATTGCTGATGCAACAGGCTATGATAGGCTAGATTTAATGAAGGCGGCCCACATAGAGTCTTCATTTGGAGCTGATATGGGGGATCAAAATAACGATAAGTATGGATTAATGCAAAGTGGTCACGACACTGCTGGTAAGTATGGTGTGGACAGGTATGATATGGCAAACTTTTATGGTGCAGAAGTTAGGGCTCGCACAAAGTCAAAAAACTCTGATAAGGATTTATGGTATCAAGCAAATACTGTAGAGGAGGCTAATAATATGGGGATAGAGAAGGGTTTATTAGAATATATGACATGGCAGCAGGGCCGCAATGGAATGGCAAAGGTAATAAACATAGCTACCGATAAAGATAGAGATGGTGTATCTTTTTCATCTGGCAGTTTGTCTGGAAATCTTGGCAGCACAAGAGAGCATCTCATAAACAATATGGCATTAAGAGACAAAAAGCACGCAAAGGAATTGCGCAAACTTTCTGATCACGAGTTGGCAAACCAATGGATAGCACTTACAAAAGAAAAATGGGAGACAGCAGGATCCGAGATAGAGTTTAAAGATGATTATTATGAGGTACCTGAATAATGGCTAAATCAAACAAGAAGGCAGAAAGAGTTCGGATGATTTTTAACAAATCACGGACTAGCTCAAGGATTCAATGGGAGAGAGTTAACCAGAAAGGTTATGACTTTTCTAATGATAATCAGTTAACTGAGGAAGAGCGCCTGAATTTAGAAGAGCAGGGGATGCCTACATTTACTATAAATAGGATTACACCAGTAGTAGAGATGCTTAATTTCTATGCTACTGCTAATAGCCCTAGATGGCAAGCAGTTGGAGCTGACGGGTCAGATGTAGATGTAGCAGCAGTATTCAGCGACATGGCTGACTATATCTGGTATAATTCAGATGGTCCAGCTATATATGGTAATGCTATCAATGATGCGATCACTAAGTCTATTGGATATATGCTCGTCAACGTCTCTCCAGACGCTGATAACGGCATGGGGGAAGTGGTTGTAGAGCAGCCAGAACCATTCGATATATATATTGATGCTAAATCTAGAGACATGTTATTTAGGGATGCTAGCTATATACTTATACGGAAGATCTTACCTAAACAGCACCTTATGAGTCTGTTTCCTGAAAGCAAATCTAAAATAAAGAAAGCTAGTTCTGACGAAAATAATGATGACCTGTATACAGTAAAGTCTAAAGGGGCGTTGCAGAAAGATTTTCACTATAAAGATATAGACGAAAGTGAGACTGTTGATCCTGAGTCTGGGGATCATGATACGTTTCTAGAATTTTTCGAGATGTATGAAAAAGTTAAGGTGGAGTATGCTAATGTCTTCTATCAAATACTTCCCACAGAGGACCAGATAAAGCAAATACAGCAACAAGTTTCAGTTCAAATGGAGGAGATGCGTGCTCAAAGTGATGTGGCTATGCAAGAACAACTATTAGCCTTAGAGGAGCAGGTAAAGAATAAAGAGATTATTCCAGAAAGATACCAGCTTGAGGTTGAAGGGCTAAAGAAGCAGAACGAAGAACAGCTAGTTGCAGCAGAACAGCAGATAACTAGCGAACTTATGTCTCAAGTAGCTAGGACAGAGAACATTATTATATCTAAAAAAGAGTTCGATCTTATGATGGAGGATCAAACATTCGCTAGTACTGTTATAGATGTAGTTAAGTTTTATAACTCACGAGTTCAGCAGACTTGCGTAGTGGGAGACCAACTTTTATATGAGAAGATTTTACCAGAAAATATTACAGAATATCCCTTAGTGCCTTTTCATTTTAAGTGGACTGGCACTCCTTACCCAACCTCCGCAGTGTCCCCCCTCATAGGCAAGCAAATGGAGCTCAATAAAGCACATCAGATAATGGTACATAACGCTTCTTTGGGCTCTTCTCTCCGCTGGATGCACGAGGAGGGATCTATAGATACAGATCATTGGGAAAAGTACTCAAGTTCTCCTGGTGCTCTACTCCCTATTAGACCTGGAGCAACGCCTCCAACCCCAGTTCAGCCAGCCCCATTAGCTAATGCCTTCTATCAGATAGTACAAGAAGGTAAAGGTGACATGGAATATTTAGCTGGTATATACTCATCTATGCAGGGCGATGTTTCAGGACAGCATGAGACCTATAGAGGTATGCTAGCTCAGGATGAATACGGCACAAGGCGTGTAAAGCAGTGGATGAAGAATGTTGTGGAGCCAGCATTAAAGCAACTTGGAACAGTGGTTATGCAATTTTCACAAGCAGTCTATACAGCTCATAAAGTATTTAGAATAGTTCAGCCAAGCGCAATACAGGAGCAGAGAGAAGTGCAGATTAATATCCCTATATACAATGATCTTGGAGAGGCGATAGGTAAATTTCAAGATTACTCTACCGCTAAATTTGATGTAAGAATTATAGCTGGATCAACACTTCCAGTTAATAGGTGGGCATATTTAGATGAGTTAAAGCAGATGATGCAGCTCGGCATAGTCGACGATATTGCGGTTCTTGCTGAGACTGACATTAGAAACAAGGAACAAATAGCAGAAAGAAAGAGCATGTATGCACAATTATCACAGCAGGTTGAACAGCTTTCTGAGGTGGTCAAGAATAAGGAAGGTACCATTGAAACCCTTGAAAGACAGCTTGTACAAGCAGGTATTAAAGGTAAGGTTATGCAAGCAGAGGTTGAGATTAATAAAAAGAAAGTCGAGACTCAGTCTGAAATAGAAGGTGAGCTCAAGGATACCAGGCTAAAGCAAGGGGCCGCAAGAGATAAGATGAAAGATACTGCTGTAACTGAGGGTAGGCGTTTAGGTATGGGTATAGATAATATTCTTAAAAGTACAGAATTAAACCAGGAAAAAAAGTCCTTGCAAAATAATAATGAAGTTTAGTAACTTATAAACAATTACTTAAAGGGAGAAATACATGACAGAAGGACAGCCCACTGGTAACTTGGCAGAAGCCGACTCCGGTGAAGATTTCTTTAAAGCGCTCGAAGATGACGTCAATAGCGCTATACAAGATGAGACGTTAAAGGAAGACCCCTCTGAGGTAACCCCTCCGCAAACAAGTGGCCCCGAACAGGTAACCCACACTACGGAAGGCTCCAAGAATGAGATAGATTGGGAAAAGAGGTACAAAGATTCAACCAGAGAAGCTCAAAAATTACATGGAGAGCTCTCTGATTTAAAACCCTTTGTTCCTGTTCTCAACGCAATGAAAGAAGATAGTGGCCTTGTAGACCATGTTAGAGACTATCTTGAGAATGGCGGAACTCCTGCTAAAAGTGTTACAGAGCGCTTAGGACTTGCAGAAGACTTTGTTTATGATGCTCAGGCTGCCGTTGATGATCCGGATTCGGATTCAGCAAGGGTGTTTCAGCACAGTGTTGACAAAATAGTTAATGCTAAGGTAAATAAAGTTATCACAGAAGAGCGCCAAGCTAACAAGAGTGCAGCAGATCGCAATGAGCGAGCTAGACAAGAGGTAGAATTCAAAAAGAAGCATAAAATGTCTGATGAAGACTTTTCAGCGATGATAAATGATTCTAAGAATCATATTATGACTCTTGAGGATATCCATCTCTTACTTAACAGGGATAAAATTGCGGCTAATACTGCTAATGCAGCAAAGACTGACATGAGAAAGCAGATGAAGAATGTTCGCAATATACCTACAAGTGCCAGTGGAGCAAACAGTGCCGGAGAAAATGCAAAAACATTTGAAGACCAAGTGTTTGATGCAATTAATGGCACTGATGATGTAGATAACTTGTTCGGATAGGCACTCTATAACAACATAGAGACTCCTATCTGAAATAAATAGAAAAGGAGGTTAGCTCTATGGCTGACTTATTTAAACTATCGAACTTAGGCGCAACTGACGTTGCGGGTAATGGTCCAGGGGATCCAGTATCAGATTCAATTCTGACTGGAGATCTTCGTCGGAGGTACAACTTCGGGGATAGAGTATCCGAACTATCCATTGCACAAGATCCTTTCTTTCGATTTCTCTCAAAGGTGAGCAAGAAACCGACTGATGATCCTGCATTTAAGTTCACAGAAAGACGTAGTTCTTGGCATAAACGTTATGCATACTGCGTAGGTGGTGATGGTACCGATGATGGTACGTTTGATGATAGTGACTGTGATAATTTTGATGTTGAAGGTGAACCATGGTATGCAAAGATGGGTGGGGATTACAATAGTTCTGGTAATCTTCAGAATGTCTTAGGCCAAAGTACAAGCTATTACGTAGGTGATCCTGGTACTATGCCTGAGTTCTTCCTTGTAGGCCAAGTCATTAAGTTCCCTGTAACTTTGAGCGCTGGCGGCACAGATTATATTGCTGCACGTGTTGAAGCTGTTTCTACAGTTTCAACAACCTATAAGAAGTTGTCATTGACAACTATTAAAGGTGTTGCAGGAGGCTCTATATTAAAGGGTGTTCCAACCAGCGTAGCAGTCGACGGTTCAACTGGAACTACAGACAATGAAGAGACTCTAGCTCCAAACAAATGTTATGTTATTGGTTCTGCATTTGAAGAAGGCTCTGGTTATCCTGAAACATGGAAAGACCAGCCCTTTGCAACCAACTATGGGCAAACCCAGATTTGGAAAACTGCAATGGCAATGACTAACACTGCTCGTGCTACCGTACTTAAGTATGATGCTAACGAGTGGGCTAGGGTATGGAAAGAACATCTTATATCTCATAAATGGGATATGGAACAATCTTTACTGTTTGGTTCTCAGGTATCCGATAGTAGTATTAATTATACTCAGGGTGCTGTAGACTATATCTTGAACTATGGCAATAGCTTTGGTTTGGATATTACTACTAAAACAGCAGATGATTTCTTAGATGATCTCTCTGGCTATATGGATCCACGGTATGCATCACAGTCGCCAACAGTGTACTTCTGTAGTACTGCTGTTTACAACTGGCTGCATAAACTCGGTGGTTACTTCAAAAATAATCTAGAAGTTTCTTCCCAATTCCGTGCTGATCTAGCCATAACTGGAAAGAAGAAAGTCTTCGGTGTTGATATTACTACTATTACTACTCCTTATGGAGATATGAATGTAGCACGTAATATACACTTGGACGGTACAGATATTAAGATTCTTGGAATCGGTATGAAAAACTGTGCTTGGAGGCCTCTTGTTGGTAATGGTGTTAATCGTGACACTTCAGTATACGTTGGAGTCCAGACTTTGGAGAACAGCGGTATTGATCGTCGGGTTGACTTAATTTTAACCGAAGGTGGCATGGAATGGTCTCTACCAGAATCCCACGCCATCTGGAAATAGGAGGTAGATCATGGCTAAGAAACAACCGATGTATGGCTCAGAAGCCTCTGTGGATAGCCCTGCTATTCCTGACGAAGTGATTACATGGACTGCAAATGAACCAACAGCAGGTAGCGCAGCTACTATTGACGATGGTAATACTGTAGGCGATGATAATGATGCAGGTCAAGTGATAGCAGATCTTACAGCTAAGCTGAATGCAGTGCTTGCAGCTTTACGCAAGTTCGGCATTATAGCAACATAGGAGGTAGATCATGGCTAAGGTAAAAGCACCGGCTCTATCGCCACAGGACCAGCAAGCTACTGCTATTACAGCAGTTGCAACTACTGGTGCTGATTTAGCGAGTGCTGACGCTTCAGGTCTGGTCAACGTCACCGGAGTATCTGGTGGCATTGTTAATCTGCCTGCAGGAAAATATAGTGGACAAACAATTGTTGCTAGTAATATAACAGCAGCAACAACTTTCACATACAGTGGTTCCAACGTCGTAGGTGACGTAGCTATCGCTGCTGATGGAGTTGGAATGTTTGTTTGGTACTTTTCTGCATCAGGAACAGGTCTCTGGTATTCAGTGGGAGCCTAAACAACAACTACCGAACCCCTCTCTGGGAAGATTTTCATTCTCTCCCCAGGAGGGGGGCTAGGTATCAAGGAGATTAATGGCAACATTTGAAACAAGAGTAGAAGCGTTAACGGGGCTATCTATAGATAGTTCTTCTAACCCCACTCAGTCAGAGCTTACACAGTTCCTGACGGATGGGGCTAATGACGTTATAAACAGGCTTAAGACTATAAATCCTGTGTTGGTTTCTTTATTCTCCTCAACTACGGTTGATGGGGGATCGGGCGCATATATAGATGGAGATGTTCTTGGTGTATTTGGCGCAGAGGCTGACTATGATAGGCCCGCAGAAGAGGTACCTTTCCAGATGAAGTCTATGGTAACTAATCCGAACAGTCTACACTATAGAAGTAAGTATAATCCTGTGTTTTATAGAGAGGGGAAGAAAATTGTAGTTTTACCAGATGGGGGATCAATACAACATATCTCTAAGCCGAATGTGACATATGGCGCAGAAGATATCCTAGATTTTCCAGATCAATATTTATATATGGTAGCTTTATATGCAGCTATTCAATCAATTAATAACGTTCTGTCTAAAAAGGATGTACCTGATGAGTTAATAACTTTACCAACTCTTCCAGCACTTCCTTCATTTGCGCCTCCCTCAGTGGTGATTCCTACTATACCTAGTCTTATTGCAGACCCTAATATTTTTTATATTAATGCCAGTATTCAAAATGATTATAGTGGCTCCACTAACGATATTTCTTCTTTAATAGCACCTACATATAATGCACCAGTTTTAGAGGCAGTTACATTGGAAACCTTGGATGACCTTGCTCTACCTACACCCCCTCCAGTTCCAAGCATTGCCGCCAAAGCTATAAATTTTACACAAGCGGCCCCAGCTTACACAAGGCCAACTTTATCCACAACAACATTCCCATCTTTTAGTGACTTTACTATTGATGCAACGGCCCCTACTGTGCCAGCATCTCCCGTCTTTACGGCTGAGACTGTAGAGACTACTACTATAGATTCTCTGCCAGCTCCTCCACTATACGATTCGCCTAAGGTACTTGGGGTTTCCGAGGAACTTATGGAGACTTCACCTTCAGCTGATGTCGCTGTTATAAATGAGGATGGAGCTGATTCTTTAGAGAAAGTATTAGAGACTGCTTGGGCCTATGTATCCGGAGAAGAAGACCCGGAAATGTCTAACAGTGCCCTAGCATTTGCCTCTAATGTAGTTTCTGTATATGGCCAAGCTATGGCGAACTCTTTAAATCACTTTAATGCAAGGAGCGCAGAGTATACTCAAGCGGTTCAAAAGGTTATGCAACAAGCTCAATTTAAAGCTCAGGAGGCTGCTAAGCAGGCTGATATTAATACGCAGGCCACACTTAATGAGTATACCCAAGAGCTGGCTAGATTCGGACAAGATTTAGCCTTATTCCAAGCTAATGTTTCAAAAGAAGTACAAGAGTGGACTACGCAGAATATCCAATATAAGATGGCTAAGTGGAATACCGAAAGAAGTAACGACTTTCAGCAGTATCAATCAGATATGACTAATGAGTTAAATAATTTTAACAAAGAGAATGCAGAGTACCAAGCTAAGTTGCAGATATCTATACAGGATGCTGCGGCTGAGAATCAGGTGGAACAAGCTAAGCTTCAAGAATTCTCTTCGGACTTACAAAGGCATCAGGCTGAGGTTAACGATACTGTAGCTGAGTTTACTAATAATGTGCTACAGAAGAAGTTAGAATTATATAAGTTTGATTATCAGCAAGCTATTGCTAAGCACTCTGCTGATATGCAGAATGAGCTTAACAGCTTTAATGAAGCTAATGTCAAGTATCAGGCAGAGATAGCTAACTCTAATACTGGGTTTCAGAGTAAGATTAACGCTCTAAACCAAAAGATGCAGATTGGTACTACATTAGACCAGACCAATAAGCAGCAGGATATTCAAGCAAGGATCCAAGATTATACTTTTAAGATTCAAAAATTTCAAGCAGATCTCAGTCAGTATCAAGCTGAGATAAACACTAATACACAAGAGCATGGGACTAAGTTGCAGAACTTTGATAAAGAATTGTCCAGATTTGGTCAAGATTTAGCTAAGTATCAAGCTGAAGTTCAAGCTAAAGTACAACAACATCAAACCAATCTACAGGGTCGCCAATCTGAGTATTCTTGGCTGAGCGCCAGACAGTCTGATCTAATCAGGCAGTATAATGAGTCTATTGGTTTGCAAGCTCAACCTAAAAGAGGAGAGATCAATGAGTAAAGTAAAAGAAGTAGAAACTACAACAAGAGAAGTAAGAGAAGGTACCTCTGAGGCTACAATAGAAGAAACTATTTCCACCCTTCAGGTACAAGTTAAAGAATTTACAGAAAAAGCTGAGTATTTTAGGGTCATGGCTCTAAAGGCACAGGGAGCTCTAGAAATATTGTCTCAACTCGGCCCAAAAGATAATGGAGAAGGAGATAAATAATGGCTGATAGCATTAAATTTTCAATAAGCGCCACACCTCTAGAGGTTACAGATGTCCAGCAAGGCACAGGGCCTACTGTTGCGGCAACAGAATGTTTTGGAACTGTAGGCGGCTCAGGTGAGGTAGCTAGTATTGCAATAGTGGATGCTGGAGGGAGTGATGACGGCTATATAGGCGGAACAGGACCTTATTATGCACAAGCAATTAAGGTTGCTGCGGCTTCTGTCACTCCAGCAGCGCACGGATTTGTTAATCTTGCCGCATGTAAATTTCTATATATTAAGCATACTGGGTATGAGGGAGATACTGGTGGAGCAAAAAGTACTACAGCAAATACTGTAGACTATGTTTCTGTAATGGTAAATGCGGGTGCCGGTACCGATATATGTATAGCTAGACTTAAGTCTGGTGAAGCTATGATATTGCCTGCAAGAGGAGGCTTAGCTACAAATAATATTATGCTAGCAGCCACTGATGTAGCAGGAGCAGCAGGCGCTTCTGTAAACGGAGTTGCTGTAGAATTTCTAGCTTTCGCATAATATGAAAGTACAGGAAGTTATGGAAAGGGCTGGCACTACCCAAACAGGTCGTGCTATTGCTTATATTAAGGATGCTCTTGAAGAGCTTAATATAACGCATGAGACTCATGTGACTACTTCTGATGCAG
>Ga0208316_1000630_pt1 | contig 27090 bp, 45 predicted proteins | sample MalvireepMed_231_FD_184240 | JGI IMG/M metagenome (GOLD analysis project Ga0208316, IMG submission 184240) | Marine viral communities from the Global Malaspina Expedition - Malaspina viral metaG DeepMed_231 (SPAdes) (version 2) | ecosystem: Environmental > Aquatic > Marine > Oceanic | place... | reverse complement strand
GAAAATCAAGTTGGACCAAAAGATAAGCAAGCAGCAGCCAGACAAGCGGCAGCAGAACTTATCTTTGGTGGAGGAAAACATGTTCCTAAGAAATGGTGGAAATGGGGCAAAGAAAAAATTATTAGAAAACGATAAGAAAGAATAATATGCCTACATTAGAAGAAATGTTAGGAGTTACTCCTACTGATCCTAATACTGGAGAAGCACTCACAGCAATGAATCCTGCTCTGGCTAAGAGATATCTTGGTCCTGTAGCTTCAGAGTATGGTAATTCTCCAATGAATAGACTTGCTCTGCAAACGGATGAGATGCAGAAGAATATGTATACTACCCTTGGTGTTATTGGTAGTGTAATGGAAGATTACTTTCCTGATACTGGAACTTTTCTACAGGGAGTTTCTAAAAAAGGTATAGAAAAACAGCTACGAGAAATTGCCAGTAAACCTCAACCTACTCGTAGTGTCAGTTTTACAGAAGCTTGGGAAGATGTACAGGGAGATTTCAGTGAAGGAGATATTCTGGAAGGGCTGGAAAGAGGATGGCAATGGGTTTCCGAAGGAGCAGCTACAGTAGCTCCAAGTTTAGGGATAGCTGCTGGTGCATTAATAGCCGCCCCTGTTGTTGCCACAGGAGCAGCAGTAGGTTTGGGGGCAGTTGGTATTCCTGCTGCTATTGCTGGTACAAGTGCAGGTTTAATAGGTTTGGCTACAGCTCTTAGTCCTTCTTTTTTAATGATTGGTGGAGCAACTTATGATGAAGCTAAAAAGTTAGGGGCCACTGATGAAGAGGCAGAAAAATATGCATTAGTTGGAGGATTAGGGGGAAGTCTTCTGGATAGAGTCGGAGCAGGGGCTGTTGTTAATTCTTGGAGAAAGACGGCTGGAAAAGATGCTGTATTTAAAGCACTTTCAAAACCTCTTGGAAAAGGAACAGCCACAGAAATTATAGATAATGCAGAAAAAGTAGCAACAAAAGAATATATTAAAGATAGTATAGCATGGGGAGCTTTAAAGTCAGGAGGGAGAGGAGCAGGAGTAGAAGCTCTTACAGAAGCAGGACAAGAAGTTGTACAAATAGCTAGTGCTGGTCTGGCTGCTGGAAAGGGAATTAATCCTTATGATCAAGCTGAATTTAATAAAAGATTAATTGATAGTGCAGCCTTGGGTGGTCTAGGTGGTGGTGTAGCCAGCACAGGTATTGGAAGTGTTGCACAAGTACAACGTAAGAATGTGGCACGTAGAAACGAAGAACTAGAAAAGTTACAAGAAGATCTGGAAAGTAGAGCAGAATTTGAACCTGAAGAACTAGCTAAATTTATTGAACAAAGAAAAAAAGAACTTAAGCCGGGATTATTTACAGATATTCTTGGAAGATCAGTAACACCTCTTCTTGGTTTTGCTAGTCGTAGTAATCTAGGATTACAAGTTGTTAATCGTTTTGAACAATATTATAATAATGTTAGTGCTCAAATCACAGATTCAAGTCAACGATTAGATGATGCTTTAATGAGAGTACGAAGAGAAATTAAACTTCCTCTTATTATGAGAAGCATTCCAAAGAAAAAAAATGATAAATTATTTGAAGCTATAGTTTATGAAGATAAATTTAATGATCCTTCTTTAGATACAGAGACACGAAGAGCTGCAACTATTATTAAAGATGAAGTACTAGGAAAAATTGTACAACCAGAAGTTAAGATAACTAGAGATGTACTTCTGGATGCATTAAAAAATGATATAGAAAGCTTACCTCAAATAGATGCCATACAAGATCCAGAACTTAAAACTTCTTTACAAGAAACATATAATACATTAAGACAAGAGTTTATAAAAGGTAGAGGTGTAGCAACTATAGGTGTTCCGGTTCGACCCACAGAAGGTGGATTAGGATTTAAACTTGGTACTGAATTAGAATCCAATAAAAATACAGAATTAGCTCTACGTGAAATAGAACAATCTGAATCCTTTAATCAATTAAAAGATACAGTAACTAAGAAGGCTGAAGGTACAGGTTTATTTGGTTTATTATTAAATGCTGGTATTAATCTTGGCTTTGAAGAAAATTATTTTCCTCGTCTATATAAAGTAGGAACATGGTGGAGACAAAATAGAATGAAGAAGGTCATGTTAGAACATGGTCTAGGAGAAGGCACGGTTGATCGAATAATAAATAATATACGAGGAAATGATGGAGTTCATCTTCCTGATGAGATGAATATGGATTTAGATTTTCCTATAGATAAACCTAAAGGAATGCCAGAATCAAAAGAATCATTTGAGGAACGTAGGTTTATAGATCCAGAGTTATTTAGAAAGTTGGATGAGGCTGGTCTAGTAGAAAGAAATGTTAAGAGAGTTCTTGATAAATATATTCTTCAGGCTATACAAAGAAAAAATGTAAAAGAATTAAAAGATTTTGTTGAGCCAGCCATCAAACAATTACGTCAACAGGGTGAAGATGTTTCTCCAAATAGAAATGAAATGGAACAGATGCAAAATATCTTTGCTGCTCTACAACATAGATATAAGCCATTCAAACATCAAAATTGGAAAACAGCATCAAGATATTTTCTAACTTATCAATATCTTCTAACACTTCCATTGGCTGCTTTAACTGCTATGTCAGAACCTCTTGTAGTTTTATCCAGAGTTGGAACAAAGGATGCCATGTATGGAGCAGCAAAGGCTGCACAAAATACTATGAGGCAAGGCATAAGAAGTGTATTTCCTAAGTGGAAAAAAGGAGAAGAAGAAAAAGCATTCAATAGTATTCTTCAAGGTTATGATGGTACATTGGCTGAACGTCTGGGAGATATAGCTGGTATAGATGTAAGTAGAAAAGTAACAGATAAATTTTTTAAGATAACTTTACTTACACAGATAACACAATTCAGTAGAGACATGGCTTTTCAAGCTGCACAAAGGCAAATGAAAAGAGATATTACAAAACTGGCTCGTTCAGATCTAACTGGTAATGTAACAAGAGAAGTTCTAGAGGCTAAACGTAGGTTAATGCAACAGGGATTACTTCCCAAAGCTATGAGATTAGATGATCCTAATAGTGAAGTTCTTCAATGGGCAGAAGATAAGGCTGGACCAGTTCCTCCTGAGTTAATTCGTAAGGCTATGTCCAAGTTTGTGGATGAAATTATTATGCATCCCAATGTGGTGAACAGACCTTTGTGGATGAGTAATCCTCATTTTGCTATGGTAGCACAACTCAAGGGATTCATGATGACCTTTGGCAATACTGTAGGAATGAGAGCTTTGAGGGAAGTGGCTAAACCATTAGCCAGAGGAAGAATACCCTTGGACGAAGCATTGAGATATTTCACTGCTCTTATGCTTATCACAGCAGCAAGTATTGGAATACGAGAATTAAAAGATATACTTCGTTATGGAGATGAGGAAAGTCCTTGGAAAGAACAAGAAGGATGGGGTATGTGGGCTAATGCTTTATTAGATAGTAATATATTTGGTCCCGGTACAGTAGTTTATGATGCTCTTAATTCTCATAAATATGGAACTCATCCACTACCTGTTCTACTTGGTCCCGGTCCTCAATTTATAAATAATTTAGTTAGAGCAGTTGGTCAGGCAGCTAATAAGCAGCCTCGTAATCTAGCTAGAGCTATAGCAGGAGGAATACCTTTTGTATCGGCTGTAACACCAACACTTAAACCAGAAATTACAGATACTTTAGAAGATCTACTGGAAGAAATAACGGGAGCAAAATAATATGCAGGACATGACCATGATTTGGAATGCCATCCTTACAATGGCAGTGGGTGGATTTCTGTGGTGGATACGTACCACTACTGCATCCATTACAAAGATACGTGAAGAGAACTTGGAGAATAGAGAGCATATTGCTCTGACCTATGCAACCAAGCAGGACGTTAAAGATGACCTACAGCAGATCATGGGCAGGTTTGATAGGTTGGAAGATAAGATAGATGACTACATGAGGATGGATAAGTAATGGCTGAAGATTCTTTAGTACAGTTGCTTCAAAATCAACAAGCTCCTGAACAAGAAATAGTAGAAACTTGGCCGGGATATAGTCCTGAAGGTAAGGATGGTTTATCTTCTCTTCTTGGAAGAAAAGCTGGAGATGTTATACAAAAGATAAGAGAAACATTTGATCCCGGTATACCAGAAGAAGCTTTTCCCGCAACTACTAGAAAAGAGTTAGAAAGAAAAGAAGTACCTGCTGGTGAACCAATTGAAGTTATCCCTTCTATGATGGATATTATCTATAAAAAAGAAACAGGAATATATGATGATCCATTTATGAGAACTATGGTTAAAGGTAAGGGTACGGATGCTTTTGGACCGGGACAAATCAGAGAAGGTCTATTGAAAGATTTATTAAAATCAGATCTTACAGATGATGAAAGAAAATTAACAAATAAATTAATAAGACAAAGTATTAAATTTCAAGAGTTTAATAAAGGAATAACATCTAATCCCAGTTTTGGTCCCGGTGGAAGAGGTTTTGGTTTTGATGAAAACGAAAAAAGAATATACAGAACTTTAGCTGAAAAAGGATTATCAATAAAGGCTGCTCAACGTGGATTAGATATAAATAATTTATCTGAGGAAGATATAAGAAATCTTATAGGAGATTGGTATTCAAAATCAAAAGACCCGAAACGTCGTAAAGAACGACAAGAATATATAGAAAGTGCTATAGATATGGCTCCTTTGGAAGCCTTAATAGGAATAGGTATCATTAAACCACCACCAAAGAAACCAACAAGAAATACAGGTGGTATGATATCCCGTAATCCATACCCCTACAATCCACGACCAATATAGGAGTAGTGATGAAGAAGCGTTGGGAGTTTTTCTCAGAAGATGAATTAAGATGTAAAGGAACAGGTGAAATAGATATGGACGAGGAGTTTATGAAGAAGCTCGTAGCTCTTCGTAGAGAACTAAATCAGTACATGAAGATAATATCAGGATACAGACATCTAGCCTATAATGATGTTATTGGAGGCAACAGAGACTCTCCACACATGCAAGGTAAGGCCGTGGATGTTGCATGTCATAGCAAAAAGGCTTATAATATAATTAGATTGGCTACTGAACATGGCTTTATGGGCATCGGAATAAAGCAGCATGGTTCAAAGGAAGATAGGTTTGTCCATCTGGACATGGATAACTATACATCTCCAACAATCTGGAGTTATAAATAATAAAACAATAAGGAGAAATAAATGGATTGGATGGATTTAATACGAACTTCTTGGCCCATCTTACTTGCAGTTGTTTCTCTTATTATTGTATTGGCAAAGATGCATTCTGATATAGAAGTTATAAAGGAAAAAATCAGGACACTCTTTGAACTGTGGAACAAACGTAATGGTAAATCTAATTAGAATTTAATCTCATGCTCTATAAAGAAGGCTCCTGTCTTGTTCAAAGAAAGACCTTCACTAGTTCCATCCCTGAAGAAGTTAGGGAAGTCTCCTGTTTGCCTCTCCCATGCAAACTTAATTATATGTCCAGCTTTTGACTTTCGTTTAATGAATAATCTTACCTTGGATAATTCTTGATTATCTACATTAAAGTTATATCTATAGCCTGCTGACCAACCGGGAAGAGTACTATATCCTGTCCTATCTGGCAGAGGAGCTAATATGGGATCAGGAAGTGGTTCAATCTTTACCTCTTCTGCCTTTGCTGGAGTAAGCCAAGCCCAACCACATGCTCCAAATAAGAATACTGAAGCCAGTATTAGAATAATATTTTTCATATATCTCTCCTATGTAAAGTTACATTCTTTAACAAGTTCCATAACATTCTTTTTTCCAAGAACTTTCAAGGCATCAATGATACCAGTTCTAAGTCCATCCTTGGACAGATCTATATCTTTGTCACCCTTTGCTCCCCTTATTCTGGATAACAATTCCAATGCTTTAATGGCACTGTTGGTATGACCATTTGCCTTGGCAAAAGTATATTGATTTTCAATTTCTTCTATGACATCAATATTTGTTACAAGTTCATTTTCAAGATCAGCTATTCTTTCTTGTATCTCATCGTTCTTGAGCATACGATAGCCTTGATTGTTGGCTGATTTAAGAGAGTAGCCAGCAGTCTTGGCAGCTTCCGTTGCATTACGATGAATGATATAAGCTTGAGCAAACCTTTCTTGTCGTTCAGTCAGCATGTTAGTTATTTAAATTATTTCTTTGCACTCCCTTGGACTTTTCAAAACTTCTCATACCACCCAGACCAAGCAATGACAAGGTTAATGTCATCAACCCTTCTGTTGGTATGACAGGTATCGTTAAGTCAGGAGTCCAGATAGCCATACCCCAGACACATATAGGCTGGAATACGAATTGCCATCCAAGACCAAAGGCACATATCCACATGATGGCAGGTCTAGCCCCAGCCACAAAGATGGAAGGATGCCTTGCCTGTTCCTGATTAACAGCTATCTGTGCAAGATTAGCCTGTTGCACCTGTGTCTTCAATTCATGGTTGAGCTTTGCTCGTAGGTCTTTATCCTCCACGAACTTGTCCAGTACATTACCTACTACACCCACCACGGCATCTGCTATTCCAAATAAAGCCATATCATTCTCCTATTAATAAAAGTATATCATTAGAAAAAATCCAAGTATGAAGCTGGCAACTGACAATTGAAACATCAATTCCCATGAGACATATCTGAGATTCTTAATTTCTGTATAGAACGTGTGTCTTAAATATCCCAGTAGAAACAAACCTACTCTCAACTTCTTCAAAAGCTGCATGAACATTTATCCTTTTCCTATGCTTATTATACCATATTTTATCCAATAATTCAATCCACCAATCAGGTTCATGTACGGTTATATGGAGATTGTCACCATTTGAGAATGTCTTTAGAGCTTCATAGCAAGCTATATTCAAGAACACAACCTTATTAGCATAGCTCATTATATTATCTATGATCCATTCCAGATCCTGAGCAGGGAGATGTTCCATCACATCCACTGCCAGCACTATATCATGTGTTCCCTCTGGGATCTTTGAAAACTTTTCCACACCGGGATCATAACGTGTAAGCTCTTTAATATTCCAGAACTTATGAATAGGTTTGCTTGTTATATCTCTGGTAAATTTTTGATCTTCTTCATACAAGACTGCCTTACCACAACCATAATCAAGAAGAGACTTGCACTTGTTATCCTTTATCATATATTTAATATAATGAATATATTTAGATATGCTCTTACCGGGAAACATGGTAGGATCTTTATGCATATGTTTATATTCTTCTATGAGTGCATAGTATTCTTCCGATGGTTTAGTCATTGAAGACATCTTCAAAGTTTGGGATCTTTATTTCATCCAGATGTAGGCTCCACAAGGAACTTACCAATGTATGTTCTCCATACAACTCAATCATAAGATTCATAGTTGAATCATTAAATACTCTTTCACAATCCTGTGCCATTGCCAATAGTTCTCCTGTAGTCCAGTAGTTTTCTCCACGTACATTTACCTGTAGATACTTTGGCTTTGGCTCTTCATCTTCTGCACCAGTGGTTTCCTTTCTCTGTTCTTTCGTAGGCTCGTCCTTCAAGGAAGAATCAAAACCAAACAGATGGAACTTCCTAAAGCCCATTGTGTGCATGATACCAAGTATTCTCATGGCCGCACATGTACCACCTGTAATTAAAGTAGCTCCTTCAGGGATTCCAAGGTCTTCCATGACAGAAATCTTCTGATCCTTTATCTCTGTTTCTCTTTCACTATCCTTTCTGAGTGACTCAGTAAAGGCATGCCAACCATAGATATTGGCTTTCTTTTCAATAAGATACTTGGTTACGGAGGGATCAGTCATGGAGGCTACAAAGAATTTAGTACTTGGATCAATGGTTTTAAACAGATCTTTACGTATAAGACCATGAGTACTTTCCCCATCAATTGATCTTGGATCTAATACAACACAGGCCCAAGGCTTGATGTCATTCTCCAATAGCTTTGGATAGGAATGTTTTACACAAATAATCTTGGCCTCTGGTTTTTCCTTTATAAGTTCTTTCACCTTATTAAAATCAGTAGAGTGACCACCAGAAACAACAATAATCTCACCATCATTAGGTCTACACTTCCCAAAGAATTTATCCTTATCTATGAGAGACATGTTCTCTTTAATGTTTGCCTGTATATATTCCTTGTCTACACAATCTCTTGGATGGACCACAATAGGAACATTCAATAGTTCTTCTGGTAGATTGGGAACTACTCTCTCATCATATATCACACAGTAATGAGTTACTCCACCATTCTTTACTGGATCGGAAGAGGGAAGAACAATTCTCTTTAGTCCTTCCAATGTTTGTACAAGTATGTTTGTTCCATGAAACTTTTTAAGAGGCTGCTTCTTCTCTGAATCCTCAGTGAAGAAATTATCAACCATCTTGACACGAGCACCTGATAATTTATTGTAGTCATTTTGAACGGTGATAATACTATTACCACCACCAATCAGGGCAAAGTCAGGATTCTCCTCCTCCAGAACATCTCTGGTATTTCCTTTGACAAGTTTGAAGTTGAAGATTTTATTCTGATCTTTCTTCATCTTCTCTTTAAACTCAGTAAGTCTTTTCTCCACGGCCTTTATATTAACATGGGCCTTCATGTTTAATTCTTCTTCGTCTGTCTTGTCTGTGGCATCCTCAAACAAATCATAACCTGTATAGGTTATCTCATCTGCACTCTCAAAGGCTGCCAAGGCCATCTCTATAGCTCGACCACCATTCCATGTTCCCGTCTCAACAAATGATTTTGGCTTGTGGTATCGTATGATGTCAGCCATCATCTTGGTTCGATTGGGTCTTATATCTGGAGGGACTGTCTCGTCCGACAAAGGAAATATCCTGACACCATCACTGTCTCTTAGTGCTCTGTTTGTTTCCTCTAAATTTATGAGATGACTTGACAAGGGAGTATGTCGAATACCCTTCTTCGTATTGGAAGGGGTGAGAGAATGTACCCTCATGCCATGTGCTCTGTAGATATTTAATAACCTCTCCAAGATAAATGCATCATGCCATTCACGATAAGATAATATTTCTCCACTCTCATAGGCACCTCTTAGATCACCAAGAATATCCAAGGGAGACTGATGATCAAGATTAAATGCCATGAAAGCAGGACTACTATATTGTTCGGCATTTGCACCAACAGTATCTCCACTTAAATGAACAATGTCTGCTCCTTCAGGAAAGAATTTATGAACAAAGTTAGGTGTTAGATTGGCTATGGGGATTATATTTGTGTTCATCCACAAGAGCCAACCACCTTCTGTGGTTTCCTCTGCTATGGAGAAGGCTTCCTGTGTTAAGGCAAATACCTTTGGAGCCGTTAGAAGAGTATCTATTTTCCAATTGTATGTAATTGTTCCATTTTCCGTACCGTCATGTACGTCCATGTTGGATTGATATTCTTTAAACTCTTCTACAGCATCAAGATTTTTACAAGTAATTACCTTTGGAATATCATACGCAACAGGATCACAATCAAAATGATAGGCAGATAAATGTATATCAGGATGCCAATATTTTTCCACCCTTTGGAACATTTGATACGCATGATCTTTAAGAGAGTTTTCATTGAATGCTGTTACTACTTTAAGTTGTGTCATTAATTTATTACCTGCAACAAATTATCTATAGACTCTAAATCTTGAATTGCTACATTATAGCAATCAGCCTTAACCCTAAAATTATTTGCTGGATCAATCTGATTCTTTTTCATAAAGCGAGCTTGATTAAAATATTTTTCTTTATCCTTGTATCCAAGTATCCAGCCTTTCGACATATCATTTAGAACACGGCAAAATATATATAGATCACATTTTTGTTTAGTGTTGAAAGCAGCTACAGAACAATCATAATTAGTCCGTGGTTTAACTGTTGTTCGTTTTGTTTTTACATCTATTTTCCTGCCATCTGATAGTTGTAAATCATAATCATATGAATTTATTCTCTCTGCATCTATATAATTTAAGACTATTTCTTCTCCAATAAATCCAGCTATGTTACCTTGTCCTTTCGTAATTGAGTTATTAAGTTTTCCCATTTCCTTTGCTTTATTAGTAGCATTCTTAATCATCTCTTCAGTAATTAAAATTTCTTGCATATTTTTAATCCTTTGCCCTTATTAAATAATCTACTTCACCATCTACCATGCCATTAGCTTGTAACCATCTGGCATCATTGGTCCATTCAACTGCATACTTTGCATCTACCTTTCCTCTACATTGCCAGTTCTCAAACCAAGGACCACCTGTGGTGAAGTGAACATTCTTGGCCTCAAGTTCAGTGTCGGAATGTCCATCCAACCAATTCCATTCCTCTGGTATTTTTCCTATGTCAGCTTCCTTGTCGGGCAACCATTCAAAACCATGCAGCCATCTACCTGATCTAGTATTGATATCGTCTACGGTAAGAGCTTTATGTGCAGCATGAGCACAATTAAACATCATCAAACTTGACCAGTTCTTTCTATGGTACGGTTCCTGTATTTTATTATTCATCTTGCTCTTGTCTGTCGGTTCATAATCATGATGGACACACCAGAGAGGATAGTAATTCATGTCACATAATTCAAACAAGTCCGTTACATCTGTTCTCATGTACATATCACTGTCCATGAAAAGAGCTTTACCCTCAAACATATTTAGAAAAGGTACGAGAAATCTGGTAAAGGAAAACTCAGTGGAAAATGGACGGCCATCTATGGTGTCATAGTCTTGACCGTCCATCGTCGTATGCTCTCTACGATACAGTCCCATTCGTTTAACCACATCCCTTTTGATAGGCAGTACTCTCACTGGCTTGGATGCAATACGTTCCAGTGAGAACTTTAACACTTGATAGGCCATATCCTCTTTAGGATCGTAGCCAATATAGACTGTATTCATAAAGTCTCCTTAGTTGATTGTTATTAACTTTGGTCTTTGCTCTTCAGGGATATCTTGCTTTAAGTTAATGTGAAGAACTCCATCAGTTAGTTCAGCTCCTTCGACTTCAATTGTGTCGTTGAGTATAAACTTCCTTTGGAATGCTCGTCTAGCAATTCCCTTATGAACATAGTCAGAGTTATCATGTCTACCATTTAGATCTCCCTCTATGGTTAAGTTATTTTCTTTAACCTCAACCTTAATCTCATCTTTGGTGAATCCTGCAAGAGCCATCTCTATGCAGTATGTTTCCTCACCAGACTTAACGATATCATAGGGAGGGTATCCACCACCATCACCACCTGCTGGTGCTGTATGGTTTAGTACATGATCCAGAAGTCTGTCATAACCTATAGCAAATCTGGGCCAAGTATCAGAATTAAAAGTAATCATATCATTTCTCCTTTGTTTGGAACCCATTATGGCATTCCAAGTATATTATCGCATATAAATAGCTCCATGTCAAGAACTTTTTTATGTTAGATCAACAAGCTCACAAACTCCACCAGTACAGGCAAGCTCCTGTGATCCTGTAGTATTGTCCTCCTCTTCAAAGTCTTTCAACTGGGACCAATCAATAGCCTTCTTGGGCATGGTCTTTTTAACTCTTACATATTCTTCCTTTGATATCTCCTGATAGGGAGCTTGTTTATAAGTATGGTCTGAATAAGGGAGGAAAGATACTCCCGATAGATGATCGAAGTTCTTCCAACACCAAGCTCCCACCTCCACCCATTCATTCTCTTTAACGGATACAGTAACACTTGGCTTATGCTCACACCAATGTTCAGCATAGGTCTTCCATATCTCAAGCTGCTGTATGGCATTCAGATCATTCCTAAATTTGGAATTGGTATTTGCTTTAATAGGAAAGGAAAAGACCGTTGTATGTTCGGGACTCATAAGATCAGGCTCATTGGGGATGCCATGTTCTTTCATGAAGATAGTAATAGGATCTTTAACGTCTGCTCTGACAGTACGAATATAATAAGGAGCATGTCTCGTATGTATTCCACTGGCACTATCAACTAGCTGAGATACAGTTCCTGAAGGTTTGACACAGGTTATGGCAGTTGATTGATTAATACCTAGCTTCTCACTCCATTTCTTATTGGTCGTAACAGCTACGTTACGAAGGTAATTTAATGTATCAGATAGGTAGGTAATTTGTGCAGAATAATCAAGAGTAAGTGGAGAGAAGTTCAGGAGTTTACAATCCATTATCCCGGTAAGAGACACACCAAGTAAACGTTCCTCTGCCGTATTATCCAGCCATCTCTTTCTTAGATATCCAAAGCTGGTAAGGGTGGATTGAATAGTACCAAGTAATGTAGCCACACGTATCTTACGTGCCAGAATATTCTTATCATCTGCTGGTCTGCATACAACTTCAGTTAAGTTACAGAATTGATTGGGTCGTAGGATAATCTCTGAACAAGGATTGGTTCCAAAGTTAATGTCGGATATCCTACGGCCATTCTGTGCTGCTTTGTTTTGAGCAGACCTACGATTAAAGATACCACGTTCACCACTCTTACTTTCATACAAGGATTGCCACTCATTCATAAAGATACCAGTATCAGGACGATCTGTATATACAGCAGAGTTATTAGCCAAGGCTCTTTCTGGATTGGTAAAGGACCATGCACCAGACTTAGCCATTCTCATACGAGAATCTGATAGATTGGACAAAGATATTAAAGCTGATCTACGTACACCACCTACGACTACAACCTCACCAATCTTACAGACAATATCATGGCATTCAAGTGAACTTAGTTTCCTGCCTCTGGCTTCCTCAAACTTACGTATGGTAAAGTCAAACAGATCTACTAAAGGTTGTGGTCCACTGGCTCTACCGCCAAAGGTCTTCAACCTTGACCCGGCAGGACGTACCTTGCTAACATCTATCTTGGGAATACGATTGGTATATAAGTATGATATTAGATCTTTAAATGCTCTGGCCCATCCCTCTTTGGAATCGGCTATACTTATTACGTCATCTGTTCTTTCAAACTCTATGTCTGGTATGGTGGGAAGTTCATTAATGTACTGCCTCTCCACGGAGAAGCCTACTCCTGTACCATTCATGAGGATGTAAAGTATTTCATCAAAGGACTTTGGATGATCAACTGGTATGTAAGAACAATTATATCCAGCTATGTTCTCTCGTTCCAAGGCTGGTCCAGCAGTCATTAAAGATCTCATGCTGGGCATCACCTCAAGAGATAAGATAGAGTTCCTAATCATGTTCCAATCTTTATCATCAAGCTGATCCTTAACTCCAAGATTATTTTCCACATGGTTACGAAAGAAAACTATCAATCTATCGACAGTCTCATCCCATGTTTCTCTACGTCCCTCTTCTTCCAACCATCTGGAATAACGAGACAAATATATAAAAGACTGATACTCAGTTGGAAGGTTCATCTGCATTCTCCCCATATTCTAATTCAATACATAAATCAATATAATGTTTAGCCTTCAATAAATCTTGTAAACCTTCCCCCTTTATACGATGTCTTGTTATGTACTTAACTGCATTCCCCTCACACCAGTTAAGACCATTAGCCATAATATATTCCGTGGGTTGTATTTTTAATTTCTTATAATGATCACCACCTATTTGATAATCTCTTGTTGACATTCAGTCCTCTCCCTTTTTCTTACCCAACATTCTATAAACATGATATCTAAATGATCTTTGTCTCTTAGAGTTTATAACTTCCAATGCAAAGCTCCTTACATAACTTGGATCAACCCCGGCATGATCACACACAAATTCAAAATTATCACACGTTACACCAACACTACAGAAAAACCAAGCCTTTGCTTTATCGTTGTTTGTCCTTCCCTTTTTCTTAGGATCAGTAGCATCCAATAAAGCCTGAAAAATAACAGCTAAATATAGTTTACGTTCAGGATACTGTTGATCATACTGAATAATGGGATCTACAAAAATATCATCTGGATCTGTGATCTTCATCTACATAATTTTCAACAGGACGATACCACTTACCTCCTACATATGAATTATAGAAGGCAGGTTCATCTGTTCCCTCAAGCACCGTGGCTAACACATTGTATTTCATTTGATAGTAACACTCATAATATCTTAAACTCCTTTTATTTTTATATTCAGCTATAACTTCAAATTTAAAATGGCTCTTTCCTAATTTTTTAATATCATCCAGAAGAGCCTTGGAAGAACCCATATAAATTTCCCATCGGGATTGTTTCTTTCCTTTCCCAAGAAAATATTGTTTACAACCTACATATGCTTTACCGTTTTTCTTCTTGGTTATGATGTAAACAAACCCAAACTTATTTAAATTAGGAATAAATTTCTTACGTCTACCCCTTGTCTTCCAATGCATTACCAGTTCAATACTTCAGGAACATCAGGAGTTTTAGAAACATTTGTTAGATACCTGTTTCCATATGCATATTGGAACACACGTAATCCTTGCCCTTGATTAATATCTTTCCAGCAAATCTTTTTATGATCACAGTAGACACAACCTATAGCTAACTTCTTGTTTCCAGACTTCCCATCAGGAACATCAGCATAGCATCTGTCAGGTGGGGTGTCCTTCTCCATAACCTTTTTAAGATGTTTGATCTTATCTCCTGCATTAATCATCTCCATAGAATGGACAGGAGTAAGACAGATTTCCCCGGTTACTTTATTGATTACCAAGAAGGCAGCTTCATCTACATCGTTTCCCTCTGCATAGGCAGAGATCTGAGGGATATATCCAAAAGGATCGTCATCATCCAAAGTACGATCTCTGAACTTATCGAATCCTTTAAGAGATGCACTCTTGCAATCCACTAGAACTCCATCAATCTTGCAATCTTGGTGTCCCTTGATCCCCTCCACATGAACTTCTTTCTGTGCTTCGGTTACTTCATGTCCAGACAGAACAGAAAAAAGAATTAGAAGTTCTTCAAGGATGTGACCGTATAAAAATTTAATACGTGTACTTGGTGAAAAGGGAATTGATTGATCACTGTATTGACTATCATACCAGAGTTGTCTGGAAGGTCTGCCGATACCAGATAATCTAAGTCCCTTTCTATACACAGGTTTCTCCTGTAGAAAATCTTTAGTATGTCGAGCAACATGCTGTGCAAATATACCAACCTGTCTATCAATCTTATCCTGATCCAGATCATTACCTTCTGGCCCTAATAAATTGTAGATATCCTGTACTAATGTATCTATTGTTTTCATAGTAAAAAGGGGGAGAGGCCTACCACAAAAACCTCTCCCCTTACTCCTTTCTTTAAGATGCTAGGGAAATATCTTCCTCTGCTTCATCGGCAGAGTATCCCTTGGAATGAACCTCAAAATCTTCTCCATCGTTTTCAGAAGCATAAGGAACAAGTTCCATGACTTGAACACCCAGCAAGTGACCGCTAATACCTTTACGACCACCAAACTCCCAAGGATAAGCCCTGTAACGCACATTAACAACAGAGCCATTTCCAACAGCAGTGTTCATCATGGTCCGTTTTTGTGCATCTACAAGAGTAGGAGCACGATTAAGTTCTCCCGTCTTTTGATTACGAACCTTTCGTTTAACAGTAACAAAGTCACCACGATCATCCTTCTTATTCTTAACCTCTAGTCCATCTTCTTTAACAATGGCTAGACTTTCTTTATCCAGATTGCATATATCAATAGACCATACTCCGTCACTATCAAAGGTAGTGTTGGGAGCCACAACGGAGGCCCAGTATGCTGTTCCAGAAATAACACTTACAGATCTTTTTACTTCAGACATATTTTATATTTCTCCTTTGTTGAATTTAAAATGCATTATGACATACTCTAATTATAATGTCAAGAACTTTTTTAATGTGTCTCAGCCCATGTCTCTCCTTCTTTCCATGTACTATCTAAGGGACAATTAAATTCTAGTTTTTTCTCTGTGTATTGAATAGCTTCCTTGGTTATCTTACCAAATTCCTTCACATCTTTCTTGGCAACTTCAAACTGATACTCATCATGAATGGAAGCTACCAGCTTGACATCAAGCCCCGATTGGTTTACACGAATGATCATATTAATTAGCCACTCCTTACACACAACAGCACCAGCCCCTTGTATGAGGGTATTAAGAGCACTGTGAGGGCTTCTAATATGGAGTTTCCTCCCATCCACACCATCGACTGTACCCGTCTCTGCCTCCTCTGAGATGTCATTACGGACCTTTGCCAAGGTTGGCATATTCTCTAGGAATTTATTGATAAGAACCTGTGCCTGTGCTTTGTTTACTCCTACTATTTGCCCTATCTTATAGGCTTGTGCTCCGTATAGCCAAGCATAAATAAAAGTTTTACATTGATCTCTGTCTGTTATTCCAGCCATCTTCATATTTCTTGTGTGAATATCTCCATTCACAAGCTCATTGGTGAACTCTTTATCATTCATGAGGTGGGCCAAGCATCTAAGTTCCAGACCAGAGGCATCTGTTCCCACCAGAGAATGTGTTTGAGGATTCCCCACTGTCCAGCAATCTCTACACTCTTCCCCAAAGGGGGATCTCACAGCCGGGACATTTGCCATGTTGGGAGACATATGTGCCATACGTCCAGTGATAGTCTTCAGAGTAAGAACTCTGCCATGTACTCTCCCTGTCGTGTCATCATAGGCATCTATCCACCCCTGTATCTGAGCTATTCTTTTTTGCAGAAGAAAAAACCGTGAGAATTTCTTGGCCTCTTCCATGTCAATTTTATTTAGAATCTCTTCATTGATCATGGGTTGCTCTGATTTAGGTGTGAATTGTTTTGGCTTCCACCCCCTCTTCTTTAGACGGGCTGCAATCTGTTGTCTGCTTGCTATGTTGAATGGAATCATCTTGGTCTTTGTCTTTAAAAGGATCTTAGTGGGAGAGAACTCTTGCAAAGACCACTCTGTTAATTCCTGTGCCTCATCTGATAATCTCCCCAGAAGTCCTATAGTTTTTTGTATGTCCAAGGCAAAGCCGTTCTTCTCCTGCTGATCCAGAATAGCTCTGGTCTTATGTTCTAAAGCAATAGCATAGGAGGAAAAGTCTTTACCCTCATTGTTTAAACGGTCATACACTTTCTCAGTTAGAAGCACATCATTCTTACAGTACTCTAACATATCCTCTGTGTATTCAGAATAATTATCACATTCCATCTTGGGGAACTTTAATCTTTTTCCCCATGCAGCTAAACTGTGTCCATCCTCTCTTACTGGATTAAACAATTGTGACATTATCATTGTATCTTTTATCTGCTTCAATTTTATATTTGTTCCCAACAATCTATTCAGATGAGGGGCATCAAAAGATATTCCATTGTGCATGACAAAACTATTCACAGTCTCAGACCAAGGCTTGAACTTATCAAGATTGTCCTGATCCCATATATGTACCTGAGATGTAGAAAGATCCTTGGCTACAATACAATGGATCTTTGTTGGCTTTAAAGAATCAGTTTCAATATCAAGTACTACATTCATACTCCAAAACTTTCTCCACAGCCACACTGAGATGTAGCATTGGGATTTTTAAATACGATATATGAACCATTGATGTCATTAGTATAGTCTATAGTTACACCCAATAGAAACATCATGGCTTCTGGTCTAACATATAAATTACCATCAAGCAAGGATATTACAGTATGCTTCTCAGGGATATCATTCAATGTGTCCCACTCGTAGGTGAAGCCAGCACAACCACCACCCTTCACCCCAAGCTGTATGCCTTTAACATCTTGATCCCTGACTATACGTGACAGGTGCTCATTAGCTTCTTCAGTAAGATTTATCATATTAACCTCTCATTATATTATACAGAAAGAACCCGTAAGCTGTAAGTAAAGAAGATAACCATATCCCAAAGCCACTATGAAAGCACAGGTCTTCTGTGTGTATCTTTAAAATGAAGGTAATAAACAACATTATTATCCATGATACCAGAGGAACAAGTGTTAAAATAAGCATCCATTTCATGAGGGGTATTTTGAATTTATAAACTCATCTGCATTAGCTAAACCCTCCATATTAATTAAATTGGCATCGTTGACATCTATATGATAGAACTTTTCATCTTTGGAATACCTAGTACTCATGATATCAATTCTGGAATCTCTAACAGCTTGACCATCAATGAACCATGCTTGCTTACAATCAGGTCTGAACACAACAAATGTCAATGTTCCTTCTCCTCCAGACTGTACCCACTTATCTATGATTTTATGTTTCCGATAAGGAATACGTATTTCATTCCAATGATTAGGCCAATCTCTAACCCAGCTATATTTTATTTCAGTCTCAAAGAAAGCTGGAGTGTCATCCTTCTTACATGTGATATCCACTCCATAAGTTTCTTTTGGATCTATGTCTTCATATCCGTTCTTGTCCAACCACTTCACCATTACCCCATTGGACAAGGGGTCTGCTTTATTATATAACTCTCTATCAAATTTCTTAGTTCCCATCATTATCTCCTGTGTTAAATGGATTGTCAATCTCTGTCATTCTACCAGTTTTTCTATCATAAAACAAGTGAGTACACACTCCTGTCTCACCTGTGTATCGATTCTTTAGAATACGTACCGTGGTGGTATTGGAAAGTATCTCATCATCCTCTTGTTGATTTCTTTCCAAGGCTATAACTCCATCACTTAGATGAGCTATGCTGGCCGATCCCCTAAGATGTGAAAGAGATACTTCTTTTCCTTCCTCATGTCCACGATCACCAGAAGGTCTACGTAGGTGGGATACAAGCAACAACCCTATCCCCGTTTGCTCCACCAATGATCTCAACTTGGTCATTAACATATCTATTGACTTCCTTTCATCTCCAAATGATTCTTCTTGTCCACTAACTAATATACTAAGATGGTCTAACACAATCCACTTACAACCCAGTGCCTGTGCCATGAATCTAATTCTACTCAGGATCTCATCATTTCCTATACTACCAAAATGATCAAAGGCAAAGAACCTTCCAGAATTAATAGTAGCTTCTTGCCATGTCTCTAATTGCTCCCTTTCAAATCCTTCTCTAACTTCTTTTATGTACAGTCTGGAAGAGGCTTCCACACTCATGATATTCCATGCTGTATTCTTTACACTTTCCTCCAGAGCTAACACCCCTATGTTATCTTCCGTATTTCTCAAGAGGTGATGCATTAACTCCCTCATGATGCTGGACTTTCCCATTCCAGCTCCAGAAGTGAAACAAATTAATTCCCCGGTTCTCATTCCATAGGTCTTCTCATTCATCTGAGGCCAAGGGTATAGACAAGTCTCACAATAATCCTCTTCGTATAGACTACTACCGATATCCTTGAGGTTAATAATCCCAGCAGGGGTGTACGGTTGAGCATTCCACCAACACTTATTGAATGCCTCCCTCTGACCCATCTTCAGATACTCATTAGCATCTTTATGTTCCAGATGTACTATCTTACATTTATTGGGAGCAAACAACTGAGCCACTTCTTCACTGGCCTTTCGTCCCTGCTTGTCCATGTCGAAACATAAGACCACTGTATCAAAGCTATCCAGATAAGAGAAGGCTTTCTTGCAATCCCTTAATGCACCAGCAGCCCCTGTCTTGATGGACACACTGGGCCACTTAGATCCCATGAGTTCATAAGCACTCATTGCATCCACTTCACCTTCACATATAGTTATGTATTTACCTTTGGGTGAAAAGATATTCTGACCAAAGAGAACGGCATCACTTATATCTCCCTCAACCCACATTCGTTTGTCCTTGGTCTGTCTTATTTTCATCCCTATTTGAGTACCCAACTCATTGAAATATCCATACAAGTGATGGGTTACTATGCTGCCATCAGTCTTGATCTTTGTACTAAATTTCTTGGCGGTTTCCATAGAGATCTTACGATCACTAAGATCCCCCCAATTTCCTGTTGTAGTCATGGACTTTACCTCTTGCTTTGGCATTGATAAAATATTATCTCCAAATCGTGTGTGACAAACAAAACAATATGAATGTCCTGCTTTATGCTGGACGTTTCCATCACTGGAATCACATTCTGGATTTGGGCATGGTCCTCTATCTAACCATTGACTTTGTGTCATTTATACCCCCGGTCCCGGCCAAGATTCATCGGAAATTTCTGTTGCTCTCTCACTCATTTCTTCTTCCCTTCTAGTAACATGTTTAACAAGATGCTTCCATGAAATTGGAAATAAATTTCTCATATGATAAGCTATATTTTCTGCTACAAATTTAGTTTCAGCTTGAGCATCTCCTTGTAGTCTGAGATTACACACTCTTGCAAAAGCATAGAGAGAACCACTCCAGTACCATGACGTGTACATACTCTGAGGTAGCACAGCCCTAGCTTGTTCAGGACATACTCCTTCTTTGACCATATCTTTATATGTTTCCGTAGCCAATCTAAGTACATCCCTATATTTTCTATCAAACCATTCATTGTTAGGAGCTTCCTTGGAAGTTGATCCTTGTTTTTTATCTTCAGATCTTTCTCTCCAAACGAGAGGATACCAGAAATCTGGCTCACTGTCAACATATCTTCGGCTAACCTCATTCCACGCCAGTCCTACTTGATGCTTCTGTAATTGTCTAGCTACAAAAATAGATGCTTTAATCTTGAATGTAGCAAACCCATGAGAGAAGGGTGACCAATGACCATGTTCTGCCAGATATTTAATTAGTTTTTCATCTTTGCTTTCCATTACCTTATCTATACATTTATCAAAAGATACTCTGGCAGCATTGACAATGGTTGTATCATCTCCCATGTGATCTATTAAATCTATCTTACTCATGTTAGGAAACTCCTTGAAAAAGACCACTGTTTTATAACGGCACACTTAGGTATACTAAGCAATCCACCATATTGTGCTTCACCTATTGTGTCACAATTATTTATTGACCCAGCTAAAGTTATATAAAGATCATCCTCATTCACCAACATACCACAAGATTTAATTCTCATGGGCACTAATTCCTTGACCTCATTTTCAGATTTCCAATCGGCATCATCATACTCTGCTGAATCAATCCATTCCACACAGACAACTTTAATATTCGTCAGCATCCGTCCACATATCTTTCATAAAATTATCTATGAAGGCTTCTTTGTCAGACATGATATCATCCACTTCCATTTTTGCTAGACGTTTAGATTCTTTAATGTCATATCCTTCTGCCTTGTACTGCCGTGTAATAGACCTAAAGATCTTCTGTCTTTCCCTTTGTAATAAACTGTTAGCCATCTTTATCATACCTCAATAACATTGTATCTATAGCATCATGAATAAAAATATATTTCTCTATGTCCTGTAAAGAAGTAGGATCATATCCTTTCAGAATTAAATCTCTGATCATGGAAAGAGGGAGACACAACTCCATCTCTCCCTCCTGTTCCTGCAACGTTTCTCTAAACTCAGAGAGAGCTATAACTTCACAGCTAGAGTCAGACACTGTTGTTATCCCTCCAAAGATTTAACTCTCCTTGAATTTCATTCAACTCACCTTGGATCTTATCAAAGATATATTCTCGATCTGTACCATGTTTCTGTACCCACTCAGATCGTGGCAAAATTGTGGCATCTTCTTCCATATCCATGAGCCATGCCTTTACCTTACCCATTGTTCTCCACTCCTTTACTGTCATTCGTTTCATTGGATTTAACTTTCACTGCTTAATATCCTCTAATGCTTTTCTTGTGATGTCTCTTATGTATTGTCCGGTTATCTTATCATAAATATATTCTTTGTCAAGTCCATATTTTTCTAGAAAACCAGCCCTCCCTAGTCGTGAAACATCTTCATACATCATCTCATCAAAAAGATAAACCTTATTACTCAAGCTACTTTCTTTCGGTTGGATCTTCCATTAAGGCCCAGCCAGACATACCACTTCGGAAACTTTCTTCTGGTTTTATTTGCCTTCGTAGGTAGTGGATCTCCTCCTGTAGAGTCTTGATCCTCTTGTGAGATCTGCTCAACTGTTCCTGTAGTTCCTTCACATTCCGTCGTAGTTCCCTCTCTATGTCCATCATTACCTCTCATTCTGCTATATGTATCATAAGCTTCTTGAAATGTCAAGAAGATTCCAACTTTTGTTTCCACTGGATCAGGGCCAGCAACAATCTGCCAGCTACTTTTCCACTTCTCAATTCTCAATTTCTGCATGGGGTTGTCCCTCATAAAAAGCATGGAAGTAAAGGTCTGATATTTTAGGTTTACGCTCCCATACACCAGTGACTACCCACTTATATCTAGGCCACGTTGCAGTCATACCTATACCGTTTGGTTTATGAGAGTCAAGGAGTTCCCACCTCACCCACTTACCATCCAGTTTACGTTGAGTTAATTCTACTTTCGACATTAATGTATCCTCATTAATCCTATACAAGCATCATTCATAAACATATTCGTGGGGAAATCAAACTCTTTACAAATCAACTCCATGTACCGCCATGCCGTAACTTCATCAATGAAAGTTTTAACAGAACCATCATCGTTCATTAATACGTCAGGCATGGGATACTCCTCATCCTCTGGGTCTGCTCTTACGATACACCACATGGTTGCTCACCAAGGATATCGACTATCTACATAGTCTATATCTTTTATTGTCATAATGTTACCCGTCTTATCTTTAAGCACTTCATGTTTGTGTAAAAGAAGTTTATCTAAACGCTTAAAGTAATCTGTTCTTGAATCGGGATCATCGTCATACATATATAAGCTATCCTCATATACAACGTGCCATATCCCTTTGAATGTGCTAGGCTTTCTCGTAAAACGGAGAATGCCTCTTGGAATATACTGATATTCACGGTTAAAAGCAGCCAAAACATATCCCTCTTTGTCTAGTTTGAAACAATAAGGGAACATAATTCTAAGGGAAGGTCTATAGTATCTCATCTGCTACGGTCCTTCTGTTTCTTACGATTATAGATAACCTTGCTGGTTACTACTCTCTTTCTCCATGAAGGATCAGAGAGTTGCTTCGCCACTGGATTGTTGTTGCGTTTACCCGCAACCTTCTGATCTTTCATAGTTCTATTCCTTAGATATGATTAATTAATGGTTTGGTCTGGAGTAGATTCAGCTAACAAATATCTTGTTGCTTCTCTATCGGCTAGGCCATCCAAGATAAGATAAACTATATCATTGAAATTATCTTGCTCTATTTTATCCCTAATATCAATCGCAACTATTCGTTCCACTAACTCTATCCGATCATCCCAAAATTTATTATAGACATTAGCGTACAACGGCCCTTTCCATTCTCTGGTCAATCTTTCTTTTATCATATCCCTAGTCCTTATGCTGCCACAATTTTATATGTATGCTTGGGATCTAATGTATTATAGTTCACTCTCCACGACAGATATTCTTCGTCATAATCAGGATCATTAGGATCAAGATATCTGTATAGTGAAGCACTCGTATTTCCTCTAAGCCAATGAGGTGGATCACCTCTTTGATAGGCACAAGCATCACGTATTTCTTCAGCCTCATTAAGAGAATCTAATATTAAAGTTTTTCTGTGATCTTCTTCTGATCTTACGTGCCTAACACTACCAGTTTCATTATCTATACATTGAATTTTATACATAGTCCTATTCCTTATGCTGCCAATGCCATCCATTGATCTGATTGTAACATCTTCCTGACCTTATCTTCTCGTGTCCCTATGACTGTATGAGAGGGCTTACGTCCCTTCTCAGCCTTGTCATGGGATGACCAGTACGTGGCTGCTTGATAGGCACTCCAGAGTGAGCCTCTGCTCCTCTGAGCATAGCCTTCATAGCTTCCCCTGCCATGCAAGTGACGGTTCTCCTCATCAAATATCTTCATGAGATTGGACAGCATCACCTTGTTTGGCTCTGTATTACGAGTGACGTTGTTGGTCTTCTTTGCCAAGGTGTGGGTGAATAGGTGAGTAATCTGATCACGATGTACATCTTTGTGATACCACTCCCTCATCTGAGACAATCCCTCCCCAGCTATGTATTCACCAGCAGCCTTGATCTTCTGAGCAAAGGCATAGGCATTGAAGTTCTTGGTGTGACGGCCATACACATAGGCCAGCTTATCTCCTGAGACTAGTGTATTCCAGCACATACTTCTCCATGCTCCCATGAATCCATTGTTTGCCCATGTCCTGTCATGAGATGTACGAAAGACAAACTCAGGGATTACTGAGTCTGATGTTTGATTGTTCCTGTCCAAGAGCATTTCATGGGCAGGGAACTTGGCCCTTAACTCCAGCCTTGCACCCCCATCATAAACATTGGTGTCAAAGCTGGCATCGGTCATGTCCATGCCTGATTGTTGCAGGGCTTCCTCTACAAAATGGACTATTCGACCATACTGCACAGGCTCATATGCTTCTGAAACTATAGCAAGTGGCTGCCGTGTGTCGGTTCTTGAAATTAATACCCCTATGTCCTTGGGGAGTAGGTCCATTCTATCCCCATGTGAGGGAGAATATTCCCCGTTGTCATAGAACAAAGGTTTCTTATTGACATTAAAATCTATTACTTCATGATTAAACATTATGCTACATCCATTGTTTCATTAATCCATTCCTCATAGCCATTGACCAGAGAATTAATATCCTCTAGATCCAAGCTCCATATACTAGTCACATTGCTAACGGACATAACCCAATCAGCTATGTGATCTGGGATGTCCTGATGGGTCTTAAAGTTTACTTGTTGCATTACCAATCTCCAATTGATAGCTATGTGTTTTTGTATTAACTACTAGTCCCGTCTTATTTCTCTTAACTTTCAGTCCTAACATCTTGAAAAGCCCAGACATATCCTCTTGCATATGATTTACATTGTCATATTCAGGGTGTTTGTATGTCTTGTTTATCCTTCTGTACATTATCTAAAGTCCTTTGTATCATATCTTCTCCATGCTTGTCAACATATTTATATAATATTAGTAACCTTAAAGTAGCTTCTAAAACTCCACGATGGTAGTAAACTTGATATTCATTCTTCATTATTCTTACTCTCATATTATATCATATATATATTATAAAAGCTATAGTATATGAAAATATATTCTATGTCTATCTATAACATATATAATTTTTTCCTATAGTTGGTGGGTAGCCTTGGAATCGAACCAAGTTTACGTTGATTTACAGTCAAGACCAGATCCAACCTGTACCACTACCCTTTAGGTCGGAAGGAGGAGGAATCGAACCTCCTTGACATAATGTTATCCAACACTTCCGTGGCAAGCCCAACCCAAGAAGGCTTATTGTACTGCTCACTTGGATATTTCAATATTGCAGTAATAACATTAATATCACTCCACTCAGGAGCCTTCCATTCTTTACAATATAGGGATTTTATTTTAAATTACAAGTAAGTAATTCCTATACTGTGTATTGGGTTTGTCTATAGGTTTTCAATCCTGTATACTTCCTCCAGAAATGCTGTAGTTTTTCCTAACTTATTGAACGAATGCTTAGTATCATATAGATTTTTCAAGAACTTATTGTAATCAAACTCTTTCGTATGCAAAGCTGTAAGTATAGCTGATTGAAATGTCTGCTTCTTTAAGGTACTGGGGGTTAGAGGTGGGTTAAAGGTAGCATACCGTAATCGTTTGAATTTATGTAGCATATCATCCACATTTTCTTTTATTTGAATGCTCCATTGTAACTTTCCACCTTTAAAATCCTGATTATTACCACATCTTTTGGTGTTTCCCTTCCAGATAGACAGCAATATTCCATGTGTTATTTCGTTATCTTTATAGTATTCCATATATTTACTATAGGCTTTCTTCTTTCTTGGTTGTTTTGACCAGTAATTTCCAAAGTTAGTGAGCGTCCAGTTACTTTGATTCGTATTAAGAATACTTAACATTCCTTCTGTTATATCCTTGTCCACTTCTTGCATATAGAATGGGTATCCCAGATGTTGACAGGCTAAGTATCTTGTTTGCCCGTCAATGATAACATAATTCCCTTTCTTTTTAGCCTCTTTCTTGACGAGAATAGGTCTATATTCCAACAGGTTACAGTTCCCTATGGATGTAGCCAATCTCAGCACACTTCTGTCTGTTGGTGTACGATTACCCCCTTCTCCCACGGTGAGCTTGTTGTACACGGGATCATTTGTGTTTACCAACTTAATTGCACTTACGGTCTTCATGATAAACTTTCCTTATGCTTGGTTGATCTCATAGTTTCTATTAAGTAATCATCAAATACTGTGTCATCATCCATATCCCGAAGGATATCTACACAAAACATCACAAATTCACACGGTTCTACATTATACAACTCACTGTATTCATTTATAAATTCCTTTCGTTCAGGGGTTAGAGGTAACACCATTGGCAGTCGATCAGTTATCATTGTCATCTCCCATTGTTGCATTCATGCCACAGTAAGCAAGAACTATAAATCCTGACAGGCATATGGTCATGCCCATCACGAACGGGAAATCCCATAGTTCTTGGCTGAACATGGCGGCTTCAAAGAATCCCATGAAAGCTGCAATAGCTCCCCAGAATGTCATAAGTTTTTCCATCACCTAGCTCCATCCTTGTCATCTGTTAATTGTATATTTGGATTTTCCTTTGCTTCTCTTTTAATATCTTCTTCCAAACGAGAGATATGCTGATCGTATGGGAAGTGGAGGTTAGTCTCTTTAAGTTGTTTGATTCTTCTAAGTAAAGGTTTAACATCATATTCCCTAAAAGATATATTAAATCCATCTCTTGAATCGTTACTGTACATACGAACAGCACCATATTTTCCAAGAGCTTCTGGTATTTTTTCCCAAATAAGAATACATCCTGTCATTGGACCAACATTAACAAACATTGTTACACTCTTTGTTTCTTGCTCTTTCATCTCATACTCCTATCCTGTCAAACTCTTCCAAGGCCATTTGTTCTGCAACTTCAGGACTATAGCCTAAGTTTATGAACTTATCAAACAGGCTGTCCAGAACAGCATCGTTGTCAGGCTCTCGATCATCCAGCCATGCTTCATCAAAGGGTATACTCATTTCCTTAATCCTTATATTGTTCAGGGATATTTTCTAAATCCATATCCTTGAAGTTGTCATCATCA
>Ga0208316_1000629_pt1 | contig 27116 bp, 21 predicted proteins | sample MalvireepMed_231_FD_184240 | JGI IMG/M metagenome (GOLD analysis project Ga0208316, IMG submission 184240) | Marine viral communities from the Global Malaspina Expedition - Malaspina viral metaG DeepMed_231 (SPAdes) (version 2) | ecosystem: Environmental > Aquatic > Marine > Oceanic | place... | reverse complement strand
GCCCTGGTAGTGGTCATTGCGATAGTCGTCCTCGAACATCGGTTCGGGATCATCCACCAGCCAGTCGAAATCGCGGATCTCCATACCCGCATGAGCCTCGATCATCACCCGGCGCCAGATCTGCGAGGGGATGTCGCCGCCGGTGACCCGGTTCATGGGGCTGTCGTCGTCGTTCCCGACCCAGACGCCGGTGACGTATTCGTCGGTGAAGCCGACGAACCAGGCGTCCCGCCAGTTCTGGCTGGTGCCGGTCTTGCCGGCCGCCGGCCAGTCGAAGGCCGCGCGTGTCCCGGTGCCGGCGGTGAGGACGCGCTTCATCATCTTCACCATCATGCTGGCATAGGTGAGATCGATGGCCGGCATGGGGCCGGACGGCGCGCGCAGGAAGATGCTGTCGCCATCGACGGTGCGGATCTCCTCGATGATCGAGGGCGTCACGCGGCCGCCGGCCTGCTGGAAGACCTGGAAGGCGCTGGTCAGCTCGATGAGGCTCACCTCGTAGGATCCGAGCGTCACCGCAAGACTGGGATTGGCCGGGATGGTGGTGAAGCCGAACCGACGGGAAATGTCCCCAAGGGCCGGGCCGCCAGCCTCGGCGCCCAGCTTGACCGCGACCGTGTTGACGGACCGCGCCAGCGCCGTCTCCACCGTCACCGGGCCGCGATAGCCGCCGCCGTAATTTCCGGGGCGCCAGTCGCCGAACCGCACCGGGCCATCGATCCGCACATCGCTGGGCAGGACGCCCTTTTCCAGGGCCGCGGCATAGATGAAGGGCTTGAAGGTCGAGCCGGGCTGACGCCTGGCCTGGGTCGCCCGGTTGAAGACGCTGGCGCCATAGTCCACCCCGCCGACCATGGCCCGAACCGAACCGTCTGGGCCAAGCGTGACCAGGGCCGCCTGGCCGGCGCTGGCCTGGGCGCCGTCGGTGGCCATCACCTGGTTCAGGATGGCGGCGGCCTCGACCTGCAGCGCCGGATCGATCGACAGGCGCACCAGGAGGTCGGGCGAATTGGGGCCGATCTGGCGCAACACCTCGTTGGTGGCGTGGTCCAGCAGATAGCCGTAGGAGCCCTCGTCGGACGTGGCCGTGGTGGCCAGTTGCGGCGTCTGCGCCTGGGCGGCCTCCATCTCCCCGCGGCTGATCCAGCCGGTGTCGTGCATCCGCTGCAGCACCCACCGGGACCTTTGCAGGGCTGCTTGCATGTCGTTGGTCAGGGCCAGGCGCGACGGCGCCTTGGGTAGGGCCGCCAGCAGGGCGGACTCCGCCAGGGTCAGCTGGCTCGCCGGCTTGCCGAAATAGGTCCGCGCCGCGCCGTCCACGCCAAAGGTGTTGGCCCCGAAATAGATGCGGTTGAGGTAGAGCTCCAGCACCTCGTCCTTGGTCAGCATCCGCTCCAGCCGCCAGGCGAGCGCCGCCTCCTGGATCTTGCGGCGGAAGGTCTGGTCCGGGGTGAGGAAGAGGCTCTTGGCGATCTGCTGCGAGAGGGTCGACCCCCCCTGGACCACGCCGCCGGCCTTCCAGTTCACATAGCTGGCCCGGGCGATGGCCTGCAGGTCGATGGGACCGTGCTGGTAGAAGCGGTGGTCTTCCGCCGCCAGGAAGGCCAGGGGCACATAGTCGGGCAGGGCGCTCAGCCGCACCCGGTCGCCATAGCGTGGCCCGCGGGAGGCGATGAGGTCGCCGTTGCGGTCGAAGAACTTGATCCCGGGCGCCCGGTTGAAGGCGTAGAGCTGGGCCTGGGGCGGCAGTTCGGGCACGTCCTGCAGGAACCGCTTCTGGAGATAGAGGCCGCCGCCGACCACCACCAGGGCGAGGACCAGGACCAGGACCGCCAGGGTCTTCCAAAGCCAGCCCCAGCTCCGACGCCGTCTTTCCCGGGGCGGCAGGACGAAGGGGTCGTCGGGGCCATCGCCGCCGGGCGGCCGCGCCGCGCCCTGGCGTGGCGGCCTGGGCCGTCGTCCAAATCCATCGTCACCCTCGCGCAGCGCGCCCTCCGTGGCGACGTCACGAGGCTGCGGCGCGCGCGGCTGGCGCGGCCGTTCCGGCTCATCGTCCGGAAAACGGTAGGGGTCGAGGGTCCAGTCGTTCACGTTCGCTAGGGGCCCGGATGGCGGCGGAGGCGCTTTGGGTTTAGGACGGGCGCGTGAGCAGGCACAAACCCTTTTGGCAGACCAAGTCCCTCGAACAGATGACGGCTCAGGAATGGGAGAGCCTATGTGACGGGTGTGGACTTTGCTGTCTCGTTCGCTTCGAGGATGAGGATAGCGGCCAGGTTATCCCCACCCGCGTGCATTGCCGGCTGTTCGATTCCAACACCTGCGCCTGCTCCAACTATGCCGAGCGCAAGGCCCACGTTCCCGACTGCGTGAAGCTGACCCCGGGCAATATCGCCAAGCTGCCCTGGATGCCGCTGAGCTGCGCCTATCGCCGCCTGCACGAGGGCAAGGACCTGCCCGCCTGGCACCCGCTGGTGACCGGCGATCCGGAGAGCGTCCACGAGGCGGGCGTGTCCATCCGCGGCGAAACCTTCAGCGAGGACGAGCTGGAGGACCTGGAGGACGCCTGGACCTATGCGGCCTGGGATCTGATGGAAGATCGCAGCGGCGACTGACCCATGGCGCTTATGGCCACAGTCGTGTGCCTATTTTGCCACACATGCTCTTGCGTGACTTCGCGCCTTGCACAATCTAGAGCCCATGAGCGCCCCTGATGGGGCCGGCCACACAGAACGAACTGGGAGATTTCATTCCTTGGCGCGTGATCCCTATCAGGAGCTTGGCGTCGCCCGCGGCGCGAACGCCGACGAGATCCGCAAGGCGTTCCGCAAGCTCGCCAAGCAGCATCACCCTGACGCCAATCCCGGGGATGCTGCGGCTGAGGAGCGGTTCAAGCGGGTCAGCGCGGCCTTCGACATCCTGGGCGACCCCGATAAGCGCAAGAAGTTCGACGCCGGCGAGATCGACGGCGACGGCCATGAGACCGGCCGCGGCTATGGCGGCGGCTGGAGCCCCGGCGGCTTCGAGGGCCGTGGCCAGACCCGAGCCGAGACCTTCGACGGCGTCGACCTTGGCGACATCCTGGGCGAGATGTTCGGCGGCCGCGGCGGCGGACGCGGGCCGGGCGCCGGCTTCGGCGGCGGCGGCTTCGCCCGCGGCGCGGACGTGCGGGCGCGCCTCGATATCGATCTTGAGGAAGCCATCGCCGGCGGCAAGAAGCGCATCGCCTTCTCTGACGGACGCACCATCGACGTGACCATCCCCAAGGGCGCGGCCGAAGGCCAGACCCTGCGCCTGAAGGGTCAGGGCTCGCCGGGCCGGGCCGGGCCGGGCGACGCCTTCATCGAACTGAACATTCGTCCGCACCCGATCTTCCATCTGGAGGGCGACCGGCTGGTGATGGACCTGCCGGTCACCGTCTATGACGCGGTGCTCGGCGGAAAGGTCGAGGCGCCGACGCCGGAGGGTCCGGTGACCCTGACCGTACCGGCCGGCGCCAATTCCGGCGCGATGCTGCGGCTGAAGGGCCGCGGCCTGCCGGATGCGGCGGGGAAGCGCGGCGACCTTCTGGCGCGGCTGGTGGTCACCCTGCCTGAGCCGCCGGATGCGGAGCTGATCAAGTTCGCTCAGACCTGGCGGGACAAGCGGCCCTATGCGCCCAAGGCGGCGCCCAAACGCCGTAGCTGACGCCGTAGCTAAAGCCGGGTCTTGCGCGCTAAGGTGAAGCGGGCGCTTGGCGATATCTTACCGCTGCGTTCAGCCACGGTTCAGTCGTCAAGGCCTAGATCGGCGTTCATGAAACACCTCGCCGTCATCGCTGTCCTTCTGGCCGCCGCCGCCCCGGGCGCCGCGCAGGCCCAGTATGGCTCGGACATGCGCTCGTCCTTCGGGGCGGGCCGCGGCGATCAGGACGCCGCCCGCGCCGCAGTGCGGGCCGGCCGCCAGGCGCCGCTGTCGCAGGTTCTGGCCGCCATCGCCCAGCGCACTCCGGGCAGACACCTGAACACCACCCAGGGCGCGCACAACGGGCGCCCTGCCTATTTCGTCCAGTGGCAGACCCCGGACGGCGAAGTGATCATCTTCATCGCCGACGCCGAGTCCGGAACCATCATCGGCCGCCAGGGCGGCTGAAACAGACCTCAAGGGAGGCCGAACCCATGCGCATCCTGCTTGTCGAGGACGACCCCGACCTGTCGCGCCAGCTCAAGGGCGCCCTTGGCGACGCCGGCTACGCCGTCGACCATGCGCCCGATGGCGAGGAGGCCCAGTTCCTGGGTGAGACCGAGCCCTATGACGCCGTGATTCTGGACCTGGGCCTGCCCAAGGTAGACGGCGTCTCGGTGCTCGAGCGCTGGCGCCGCGGCGAGGTGGCCACGCCGGTGTTGATCCTCACCGCCCGGGGCGCCTGGAGCGAAAAGGTGGCCGGTTTCGACGCCGGCGCCGACGACTATCTCACCAAACCCTTCCATACCGAGGAGCTTTTGGCCCGCCTGCGCGCCCTGTTGCGCCGTTCGGCTGGCCATGCAGCGCCGAACCTGACCTGCGGGGGCTTGCGCCTGGATCCTCGGGCGGCCCGGGCCTCGGTCAATGGCGAACCCCTGCGTCTGACGTCGCTGGAGTACCGGCTGCTGCACTATCTGATGATGCACCAGGGCCGGGTGATCAGCCGCACCGAGCTGGTCGAGCACCTCTACGACCAAGACTTCGACCGCGACTCCAACACCATCGAGGTCTTTGTCGGCCGCATCCGCAAGAAGATCGGCGCCGACCGCATCGAGACCGTCCGCGGTCTGGGCTACCGGCTGACCTGCCCGACCGAAGAAACCGAGACGAGCGCCTCTTGAGCGCCATCCGGCCGCGCCCATGATGCTGGACGGCTTTCGCAAGTCGTCCCTGGTCCGTCGCCTGGTCATCCTGGCGGCCGGCTGGAGCCTGACCGTCCTGCTGGTCTCGGCCCTGGTGCTGGCGCTGCTGTTCCAGCAGGCGGCCCTGCGCCGGTTCGACGAGGGGCTGGCCGAGCTGATCGACAACCTGCTGGCCGGCACGACGGTGGACGAGTCCGGCCAGGTCCTGGCCCCGGCGCTCACCGACCTGCGGGCGCTGCGAGCCTATTCCGGCCGCTATTGGCAGGTGGTCGAACCCCTGCCGGACGGCCAGTGGCGGATCATCGTCCGCTCCCGCTCGCTCTGGGACGCCGAGCTCGTGGCGCCGGAGGATCTGGTCGCCCAGCTCGCAGCCAGCCCGGGCCGGCCCGTGATCTACGAAACGCCCGGTCCGATCAGCCAGCCCCTGCGCGCCATGGCCAGCCGGGCGACCCTGCCGGGGCGCGAGGCCCCACTGATCTTCATGGCAGCTGAGGACCGTTCGCCCATCGACCGGGACGTGCGCGGCTTCATCACCGCCACGGCGGTGGCCTTCCTGCTGCTGGGCGCCGGCCTGGTGGGCGCGGTGGTCTTCCAGGTCCGCTTTGGCCTGCGCCCCCTATTCGCCCTGCGCCGCGAGGTGGCTGAGGTTCGCCGCGGCAAGGCTGAACGGATCGCCGGCCGCTATCCCATCGAACTGGAACCCCTGGCCGAGGAGCTGAACGCCCTGGTCAGCCACAATCAGGACGTGGTCGAGCGTCAGCGTACCCATGTGGGCAATCTGGCCCACGCCCTGAAGACCCCCCTGTCGGTGATGCTGACGGAGTCCCGCCAGACGCCCGGCCCGCTGGGCGAGGTGGTCGAGCATCAGGCCGAGGTCATGCGCCAGCAGGTCGACCACCATCTGCGCCGTGCCCGGGCCGCAGCCCGCACGCCGGGACGGGGCGAGCGCACCGACGTGGCCGACGTGCTGGACGAACTTGCGCGGACCCTGTCGCGCATCTTCCAGGACAAGGGCGTCGAGATCGACTGGGACTGCGATGAAGACCTGTACTTCCAGGGCGAGCGCCAGGACCTGCTGGAGATGGCCGGCAACGCCATGGAGAACGCCGCGCAGTGGAGCCGAGGCAAGGTCCGGGTCCGCGCCGTGGCCAGATCTCCCGAGCGCCTGGGTCTGACCATCGAAGACAACGGACCTGGCCTGCCCGCCGAACGCCGCCCCGAAGTATTGCGGCGAGGCGCCAGGCTGGACGAGAGCGCGCCGGGCTCGGGCCTGGGGCTTTCGATCATCGACGAACTGGCCAGGGCCTATGGCGGCGACCTGCGCCTGGACGACGCCAAGCTGGGCGGCCTGCTGGTGGCCATAGATCTCCCGCGGGCTGAGACCTGACGATCAGCTCAGGGCCGCGATCTCGCGGGAGAGGTTGCTGCGGGCCTGCGCCTCGTAGCGCGCGCGATAGGCGGGATCTGGATAGAGCGGCCGGGCCTCCAGAATGCGCCCCAACACCCCGGCCCGCCCGGGTCGGAAGAAGGCGTCGGGGACGTGGGCGTATTCCTGCCGGATAGCTGCGGCATAGGCGTCATAGGCCTCAGGAGAGCGCCCCAGCACGGCCAGATCGATGGAGACCAGCAGCGCGCCGTCAGGGTCTGCCTCGCCGACCTGATGGCCGGTGGTCAGCTCGATCAGGCGCGCGACCTCTGCGCAGATCGTCTTGGTCTCCCCAAGGGCGGCCAGGTCGCGCCGCGCCAGGGCCGCGCTGGCGGCCTCGTTGTCGCTGCGGGTTGGATCGTAGACCACGTCGTGCCACCAGATGGCGTAGGCCAGGATCAGCCTGCGCTCATCGGCCAAACCTTCGACAGCGGCCAGTTCGGCCAGGCAGTCGGCGATGTGGGTCATGTCGTGATAGCGGCGGTGGGGCTCGGCATAGGCCGCCCGCAGGCGGGCCTTGGTCTCTCCAGGCAGCCCATCGCTGGGGGAGGGCTGGCCGGAGTCCAGCCAGAAGGCGCAGGCCTGGGCGCGGTTCATGGGAAACCTCCTTCAGCGACGCGGCGGCGCAGGTTTTCACAGGCTAGGGGCGACGTCACGCCACAGCCTTTCGTCAGGCCACGGACCGGTAGGGTTAAGGGAAGCCTTAACCGCACCTGAGGCAGGGTCGCCCCTGCGCCGGCTGATGCATTGAGGGATTTATATGGGCGGATTGCCCGAACAGAAACTTGCGATCCTGCGCCAGATGGTGGAGTCGGCGCCCGACCGAGTGGTCGGCGACCTTCGCGGCGCCCTGTCCGGAGCCAGCGGGGATTCCGGCCTGGTGGATGTGCGCCTGCTGGTGGAGACCGAGGCCCGCGACCGCCAGCTTCGCAACGCCGTGCTCCATCCGATCGTACCGCTCTGTATCGGCGACGGGCGCACCGAGCGCCTGACCTTTCCCGCCCGCGCCCTGGCGCTTGTCTGGCGCGCCCTGCGCGATCAAGCCACCCACGAGGTCGGTCGGGCCGCAGCGCTCCATGAAGAATTCCAGGCCGGGCAGAGCTCGCCCGAGCCCTACGACGTGCTCGCCCGCCGCGCCGCCAAGGGCGTACGGCAGCGGAATCATCCGAAGTTCGCCGCCGCCGCCGACCTCGCCGAAGCCGCGCGTCCGGACGGCGCGCGCCTGCTGGCCGATTGCCTGGACATGATCCCGATCCTGCGGACCGCTGTGGGGCGCCTGCCGGAATGGATCCAGCGGGTGACTGATGAGGACACCGCTGTGGCCCGGATCGCCTACAAGGACACGGTGGATATCTCCGAGGATGCTGGTCCCCGGTTCTTCGAGATGCTCGGCGCCCATCTGCCCCAGTCGTGGATGATCCTGCGGCTCATCTCGGCGATCATGGACCGCCCGCCGGAGACCTATCTGGCCGGCTCGGAACTGGCCGATTTCGGCCTGCGGGTGCTGGATTCCATTGATGCCGGACTGGCTCAGGTCGAGGACTTCGACACCAGCGGCGGCATGGCCGCCGTCCGTTCGGTGGCCGCCGCCATCGACGGCGTGACCGCCCAGATCGCTGAACTGGAAGGCAATATCGAACTGACCCGCCAGGGACCGTGGGGAGGGCGGCTCGTTCGCCAGAAGGCGACCCTGGCCCGCGTGGTCGAGGCCCGTCTGAGGGAGATCGACAAGGCTGTTCGAAAGGTCCTGCCCACCACCCAGGTTCGAATCGGCCGCACGACCCGTGACGCCGCCCTGCTGACCCAGGCGCCGGCCGCGGCGCATGTTCAGATCGCCAAGACCCTGGTGGCCTTCGGCCAGGAGGTCCGCGGCGCGGCCAATCACGGGGGTTTCGCGGCCGCCCGGACCAAGGTGATGGAGGAGCTTGAGGCTCACCTCGACGCCTTCGCCGAGGATGCGCTCGACCACCTGAAGCAGGGGGATGCGCCTGATCCGGCCATTGCACGGGCCCTGCTGTCGGAGACTGCGGACCTGCTGGCCATCGCCCGGGACCGCCAGTCGGCCGAGACCCTGCGCCGGCGTCTCGCCGCGGTCTGACGCCGCGCCCCATCTCTGCCCTCTCGCGCAGGCCAGGCCTTTGGTCTAAAGGGCGCGCATGATCGTTTTCTGGATTGCGGTCGGGGTGATCTCGACGGCTGTTGCGGGGCTCATTCTGGGCCGTGCGGCCCAGGCGGCCGCCGCGCCGCAGGGGAGCGATTCCACCCTGCCGCTCTATCGCCGGCAACTGGCCGAGATCGACGAACTGGCCGACCGAGGCCTCATCGCCCCTGACGAGCGCCGCAGCGCCCATGCCGAGGCCGCGCGGCGGCTGCTGTCGGCGGCGGAGACCGCCGAGTCCGGCTGGACCCCAGGCCCTGGGCGCCGCCGCGGCCTCGTCCTGCTGGCCGGCCTCGCGCCGGTGGCGGCTCTGGTCCTCTATCTCGTCGTCGGTTCGCCGGGCTACGGCGACCGGCCCCAGGCCCAGCGCTTGGCCCAGTGGCGCGCCATGCCGCCGGCCCAGCTCGACGCCCCGCAGATGGCCGCGGTCCTGCGCTCGGTGACCGCCGAGCGGCCGGGCGACCCTGAGCCCTATCGTTTCCTGTCGATCGCCGAGATGGCGTCGGGCGATCCCGCTGCGGCCGCCCGCGCCCTGCGCGAAGCCCTTCGCCTGGCGCCCGAGCGGGCCGATCTGTGGGAATCCCTCGGCGAAGCCTTGATGATGCAGGCCGAAGGGGAGGAGACCCCGCAGGCCGCCGCAGCCTTCCAGCGCGCCCTGGAACAGGATCCGCAGGCCGCCGCGGCCCGCTTCCACCTGGCCCGCGGCCAGATCGAAGCCGGCGCGGTGGAGGCCGGCCTGGCGCAATGGCGCGCCCTGCTGGCCGACCTGCCGGCCGATGATCCCCGCCGCCAGGTGCTGCAGGCCGCGATCGCCGATGTGGGCCGTGGTCCGCGCCCCGAAACCGCGCCCCAGATCGGGGCGCCGGAGATCCAGGCCATGGTCGACGGCCTGGCCGCCCGCCTGGCGGCCGAGCCCGATGATCCGGAAGGCTGGGTGCGGCTGGTGCGCTCCTACGCCGTGCTGGGCGACGCCGCCTCGCGGGATTCCGCCCTGGCCGTGGCCCGCGCCCGCTATGCCGACGATCCCCAGGTCCTTTCTCAACTCGCCCAGGCGGCGGCTACGGAGCCCATGCGATGACCGGTTGGCTGCCGAAATCCCGCAAGGCGCGTCGCCGGCTGGTGGTGCTGTCGGCCGTGGCGCCGGTGCTGGCCCTGGCGGTCGGCCTGACCCTGTGGGGGCTGTCGGACTCCATCTCCTACTTCTACACCCCGGCCCAGGCGGCGGAGACGCGGCCTGAGCCCGGCCGCACGATCCAGCTGGGCGGCCTCGTGGCCGGCGGCAGCGTGGTCAAGCATCCCGACGGCCGGCTGGAGTTCGTGGTCGCCGACCAGATCGCCATGACGCCGGTCACCTTCAAGGGCGATCCGCCGGACCTGTTCCGCGAAGGCCAGGGCGTGGTCGCCACCGGCGCCTTCCGGGACGACGGGGTCTTCGAGGCGCGGCGCCTGCTGGCCAAACACGACGAAACCTATATGCCACGCGACCTGCAGAACGCCTTGAAAGAACAGGGCGAATGGCGCGGCGACGGCGCGCCGCGGGTTCCGGACGCCCAGGACCCGGCCGCAGCGCCCTATGGCGGGGCCGGCGGCCGATGATCGTAGAGATCGGGGCCTTCGCCCTCGTCCTGTCCCTGGTTCTGTCGCTGTTGCAGGCCGGCGTTTCGGTGGCCGCCCGGCTGCGTCGCGCCCCGGTGCTGGCGGCGATCGGGGAGGGGGCGGCCATCGGCGCCTTCGGCGCCCTGGCGGTGTCCTTCGCCACCCTGGTCTACGCCTTCGTGGTCTCGGATTTCAGCGTCGCCAATGTGGCGGCCAACTCCCACAGCGCCAAGCCGCTGCTCTACAAGGTGGGCGCCGCCTGGGGCAGCCATGAGGGTTCGATGCTCCTGTGGTGCCTGGCCCTGACCGGCTATGGCGCCCTGCTGGCCGGCTATGGGCGAGGCCTGTCTTCCAGCCTCAAGAGCGTGGCGGTGGCGACGCAGGGCGCCGTCGGCGTGGTCTTCCTGGCCTATACCGTGTTCGCCTCGAACCCCTTCTGGCGGCTGGTTGAGCCGCCGGTCGAGGGGCGCTCGCTGAATCCGCTGCTGCAGGATCCGGCGCTGATCCTGCATCCGCCGTTCCTCTATGCCGGCTATGTGGGTCTGTCGGTGGTCTTCTCCCTGGCCATCGCCGCCCTGGTCGAGGGCCGGGCCGACGCCGCCTGGGCCCGCTGGGTGAGGCCCTGGACCCTGGCGGCCTGGAGCGCGCTCACCGTCGGCATCACGCTGGGCGCCTTCTGGGCCTATTACGAACTGGGCTGGGGCGGCTGGTGGTTCTGGGACCCGGTGGAGAACGCCAGTTTCATGCCCTGGCTGATCGCCACGGCCCTGCTGCATTCGGCCGTGGTGACCGAGCGACGCGGGGCGCTGCCGGGCTGGACCATCTTCCTGGCGCTCGGCGGCTTCACCTTCTCCATGCTGGGCGCCTTCCTGGTGCGCTCGGGCGTGCTCACCTCGGTTCACGCCTTCGCCGTCGATCCGACCCGCGGGGTGCTGCTGCTGACCATACTTGGCGTGACCTCGGGCTTGGGCTTCGCCCTGTTCGCCTGGCGGGCTCCGGCCATGGCCCGGGGCGGCCTCTTCGCCCCCATCAGCCGCGAGAGCGCGCTGGTCCTCAACAACATCCTGCTGGCCGCCGCCACCGCCACGGTGCTGCTGGGCACGCTCTATCCGCTGATCCGCGAGGCCATCGCCGGCGAGGCCATCTCGGTGGGGCCGCCCTATTTCAACCTGACCTTCACGCCGCTGATGTTCATCCTGCTGTTGCTGGTCCCGGCCGGACCCCTGCTGGCCTGGAAGCGGGCTGACGCCGGCGCGGTGGCCCAGAGGCTGTGGCTGGCGGCGGTGCTGGCGGGTCTCGTCGGCGCAGCCACCCTGGCGCTCGCCGCGCCGCGCAGCCTGTTCGGCGCCACCGGCCTGACGCTGGGCGCCTGGCTGATCCTGGGATCTCTGGTCGAGGTGGCCGAGCGTATCCGACTGTTCCGGGCGCCGGGATCGGAAAGTTTGCGCCGGCTCGGCGGCCTGCCGCGGGGCGCCTGGGGCATGACGCTGGCCCATGCAGGCCTCGGGATCTTCGTCCTGGGCGCGGTCTTCGAAACCACCTGGAAGGACGAAACCGCCGAGGTGCTGTCCCTGGGCCAGCGGCTCGAGGTGGGCGGCTATGTCCTGACCTTGGAGGACGTGGCGCCGATCCAGGGGCCGAACTATGAGGCCGATCGCGGCGTGCTGCGGGCCTTGGCGCCCAATGGGACCCTGGCCTGCACGGCCACCCCTGAGCGGCGCCTCTACGCCACCGGCGGCCAGACGACCTCGGAGGTCGCCATCTGCACCCGCGGTCTCAGCCATCTGTATGTGGTGCTGGGCGAACGTCGACAGGGCCTCGATGGCCAGCCGGCCTGGCTGGTCTCCGGCTACTGGAACCCCTGGGCGCTGCTGATCTTCCTCGGCCCTGGGCTGATGGCGCTGGGCGGGGTGGTCTCCCTGTCGGATCGTCGCCTGCGCCTGGCGGCCGGCAAGAGCGCCGCCCCGGCCAAGGCCGTGCAAGATCCGGGACCGGCGCCGGCCGATGCGCCGCCGCCGGTGGGGAGCCAGGCATGAAGGCGCTCGCCCGCCTGCTGGCCGCCGCCTGCGCCGTGCTCTGCATGGCGGCGGCTTCGGATCCGTCCGAACGCCTGGCCGATCCGGCCCAGGAGGCCCGCGCCCGGGAGCTGTTCAAGGAGGTCCGCTGCCTCGTCTGCCAGAACGAATCGATCGACGATTCCAACGCCGAGCTGGCGGCCGATCTCCGTGCCATCGTGCGCCAGGAGGTGTCCGAGGGCCGAAGCGACGCCGAGGTCCGCCGCTTTCTCACCGATCGCTACGGGGAATATGTGCTGCTCAAGCCGCAGTTCACCTGGGCCAATGCGGCGCTCTGGTTTGCGCCCCTGCTGATCGTCCTGGCCGGCGCGGCCATGTTGGCCGGGCGTTGGCGCAAACGACCGGCCGAACGTGAGTTGAGCCAGGATGAAACCGACGCCTTGGCGCGGCTCGCCAAGGATGAAGGTCAAGTTTAGGCCTTATGAGCGCCCTCAAGCGGCGCCAAGCCTGACCTAAAGTTAAGTTGAGAGCGGTTGCGCTCTCGTGCATCGAACCTAGCTTGAGGACGGCGGGCATGTGCTATGACCCCAAGAGCCCGCAAGGAATTGAACGCCTATGACCTCTAAGAAGACCGGATATCTGCTTGGCGCCGTCGCCGGCGTCGCCGTGGCCGCCGGCGCCCTGGCCGCCACCGACATGCGCCTGCCGATGGCCGAGCGGTCGTCGCCGAACATGCCGCTGATCCGCGCCTCGACGGCCCCTGTCTTCGCGCCGCCTCCAGGCGCGCCCCTGTCCTTCGCCGATATCTTCGAGCAGGTGTCTCCGGCCGTGGTGTCGGTGAACGTGACCTCGCGGGCCAGCGCCAGCGCCCTGCGCCAGATCCCGGGTTTCGAGGGTCTGCCCTTCGGCATCATCCCCCGCGGGCCTGGCGGGTCAGGCGAAGGCGAGGGCGAAGAGGAGCCGCAAGGCCCGACGCGGATGTCCGCCGGGTCTGGCTTCTTCATCTCGGCCGACGGCTACATCGTCACCAACAACCACGTCGTGGAGAACGCCGAGGAGATCAAGGTCGTCCTCAAGGACGAGCGCGAGCTCGAGGCCGAGATCGTCGGCCGCGACGAGGCCACCGACCTGGCCGTGCTCAAGGTCAAGGGCGGCGACTTCCCCTATGTGAGCTTCGAGAACGACGCGGCGCCGCGGGTCGGCGACTGGGTGATCGCGGTGGGCAATCCGTTCGGCCTGGCCGCCACGGCCACGGCGGGCATCGTCTCGGCCTATGGACGCGACATCGGCGAGACCTTCGTCGACTTCATCCAGATCGACGCGCCCATCAACCGGGGCAATTCCGGCGGTCCGACCTTTGACATCTATGGCCGGGTGATCGGCGTCAACACCGCCATCTTCTCCGAAACCGGCGGTTCGGTGGGGATCGGCTTCGCCATTCCGGCCGCCACCGCCGACTCCATCACCCGCCAGCTGATGGCCAGCGGCAAGGTGACCCGCGGCTATATCGGCGCGACCATTCAGAACTACACCCGCGAAATGGCCGAGGCCCAGGGCCTGGGCGACCAGCGCGGCGCCATCGTCTCCGACACCGTGCCCGGCGGGCCGTCCGCCCGGGCCGGCCTGCAGGCCGGCGACGTGGTCGTCTCGGTGAACGGCGTGGCGGTGACCACCTCTTCGGAACTCACCCGGGAAGTGGCCAAGGCCACCGCCGGCGACACCCTGCGGCTGGAGATCATCCGGGGCGGCGACCGTCGCACCCTCCAGGTCCGCTCGGGCGTGCGGCCCAATGAGAGCGAACTGGCGGCCAATGATAACAGCGGCGGCTCGACCGCGCCTCGCGGCCAGAACCCCTCCGCGCCGAGCTATCCCGAGGTGCTGGGCATGAGCCTGGCGCCCATCGACGAGGCGGCGCGCCGGACCTTCAGCATTCCTGACGGTGTTCGCGGCGTGGTGGTCGCGGCCCTGACCCCGAACTCCGACGCCGCCCGCAAGGGGCTGCGCCGCGGCGATGTGATCGTGCGGGCCAATAATCGCGCCGTCACCGCGGCGGGGGATCTGTCCGCCGAAGTCGAGGCCGCCCGCACGGCGGGTCGTCCCAGCGTGCTGGTCGGCGTCAGCCGCGATGGCCGCACCCTCTTCCTTCCCCTGGATATCGGGAGCTAGACTCCCGAATCGTTCAGGGGGCGGGCCATGCGGATACTGATTGTCGAGGATGACCTGGAGGCCGCCGCCGTGATGGTGCGCGGCCTGACCGAAAGCGGGCACGCCTGCGCCTCGGCGGCCGATGGCGTCGAGGGCCTCGACCAGGCCCGGGCCGGCGAGTTCGACGTGATGATCGTCGACCGCATGATGCCGAAGATGGACGGCGTCACCCTGGTGGAGACCCTGCGGCGGGAGGGCGACCAGACGCCGGTCCTGTTCCTTTCGGCGCTGGGCGAAATCAACGACCGCGTGGACGGCCTCAAGGCCGGCGGCGACGACTATCTGGTCAAGCCCTACGCCTTCGCCGAGCTGATCGCCCGGGTCGAGGCCCTGGCCCGGCGGCGTGAGACCGGGTCAGTCCAGACCCTGCTGCGGGTCGGCGATCTCGAAATGGACCTGATCGGCCGCACCGTTCACCGGCAGGGCCAGGAGATCGATCTACAGCCCCGGGAGTTCCAGCTGCTGGAATTCATGATGCGTCACGCTGGCCAGGCGGTGACCCGGACGATGCTCCTGGAAAAGGTCTGGGAGTATCACTTCGACCCGCAGACCAATGTGATCGACGTGCATATTTCCCGCCTCAGGTCGAAGATCGACAAGGGCTTTGACCGGCCCATGCTGCAGACGGTGCGCGGCGCGGGCTATCGACTCGACGCTTAAGGGGCGGCCCACGCCATGCGCCTGCCGCGCATCTTTCGCACCACGCCCTTCCGGCTCACCCTGCTGTTCCTGGCCCTGTTCGCGGCCTCGGCCAGCGCCTTCCTGGCCTATATCTATGTGGCGACCGCCGGCGAGGCGACGCGGCGGGTCGATCAGCTGATCACCCGCGAGATGCGCACCCTGCAGAGCGCCTACGGCCGGGCCGGAACCGACGCCCTCAACCAGGCGCTGATCGAGCGGGCGGCCAGCGAGCGGCCCTATCTCTACCTGCTGATGCGTCCAGACGGGACGAGCATCTCCGGCTCCATCGAGGAGTCCCCCCTCGAAGACTTCAATGGCGATCCCACCTGGACCAGCTTTCGGGTCACCGAATTCGACGTCCAGGGTCGCGAGGTCAACCGGCCGGCCCGCGGCCTGCAGGAGCGGCTTTCGGGCGGCGAGATCCTGTTCGTCGGGGCCGATGTGGCCGAGGACGAGGCCTATGTGGTCAAGATCGTCCGGGCCCTGTGGGGCGCCGGCGCGCTGGTCATCGTCCTGGGCCTGGCCGGCGGCGTGGTGGTCAGCCGCAATGTCAGCCGCTCGATGATCGGCCTCAATACGGTGGTCGATGCGGTGCGCAACGGCGACCTCAGCGCCCGGGCGCCGGTGCGCGGCACCCGCGACGAACTGGACGAGCTAGCCGTCGGCCTCAACGAGATGCTGGACCGTCTGGAACGCTCCATGGCCGGCCACAAGCATGCCGGCGACGCCATCGCCCATGACCTGCGCTCGCCGCTCACGCGGCTTCGGTCCAGGCTGGAGGCCTCCTATCTCGACCTGGAAGCCGGTCGCGGCGATCCCGAGGCGGCCTTCGCCCAGGCGATCGAGGACACGGACGGCGTGTTGAAGACCTTCGGCGCCGTCCTGGCCATCGCCCGGCTGCAGGCGGCCGGCAGGGCGCCCGACCCCGTGGTGTTCGATCCGTCGGATCTGGCCGCCGACATCTGCGAACTCTACGAGCCGCTCTGCGAGGACAACGGGCTGGACTTCAAGGCCGAGCGGGCGCGAGGACTCTCCATCCGCGCCAACCGGGAGTTCATGGCCCAGGCCCTGGCCAATTTGATGGACAACGCCATCAAGTACACGCCGCAGGGCGGCGCCATCATGCTGCGGGTCCGCCGCCGGTCCTCAGGCGAGGTGGAGTTCTCGGTGACTGATACGGGGCCGGGCGTGCCCGAGGACGACCGCGGCCGCGTGGTGGAGCGTTTCGTCCGCCTGGAAAACAGCCGCAACCAGCCCGGCGCCGGTCTTGGCCTCTCCCTGGTGGTCGCCGTCGCCGAGGCCCACGGGGGACGCGTGGAGCTGTCAGAGGGACCCGGCAAGGTCGGTGAAATCGGCCCGGGCCTGCGCGTCGCCGTGATCCTGCCCCACGCCGCCTGAGGCGATCCTCGGCTGCTGTGTTTGCCAGAGACCGGTCGGCCCGGCCACACTGGCGTCATGACCGTGCTCGCTGACTCGCTCCGCCCCTGCGGCCCCGTGGCCGACCCCAAGGCCGCCGAGCGCACCTATGAAATGCTGGCCCAGGCGGCGGACAAGGGCGGCTGGCGCGCGCGCCTGGACACCGCCTGGCGCGCGCTGGCGCCGGTGTTCGGCGCCTCGCCCTATCTGTCGGGCCTGGCCCGTCGCTGGCCGGCGATGCTGGGCGAGCTGCTGGCGGCCAATCCTGACGAACGCTTCGCTGGCATCATGGCCCGCACCGCAGCAGCCGGCGCTCTGGAGTCCGCAGAGGCGGGGGCTGAGCTGCGCCGGCTGAAGGCCGAGACCCATCTGCTGACGGCCCTGGCCGACCTGGGCGGCGTCTGGGACCTGGATGCGGTGACCGGCGCCCTGACCCATTTCGCCGACGCCGCATTGAGCGCGGCGCTGCAAGCTGTGGCCCAGGCCGAGGTCGCCGCAGGCCGGCTGCAGGCGGTGGGGACCGGACCGGACGGTCCCGTGCCGGGCTGGTTCTGCCTGGCCATGGGCAAGCAGGGCGCCTTCGAGCTCAACTATTCCAGCGATATCGACATCTCGGTCTTCTACGATCCCGACGCCCTGCCGGTGGCCGAGGGCGTGGAGCCGCGGGCCTTCGCCGTCCGCCTGACGCAGGGCCTGGCCGCCCTGATGCATGACCGCACCGGGGAGGGCTATGTCTTCCGCGTAGACCTGCGCCTTCGGCCCGACCCGTCCTCGACTCCGCCGGCTGTGACCGTGGCGGCCGCCTTCGAATATTACGAGACCGTCGGCCAGAACTGGGAGCGGGCGGCCTTCATCAAGGCGCGGCCCTGCGCCGGCGACCTGCCCCGGGCGGACGCCTTCCTGGAGGAGCTGTCGCCCTTCATCTGGCGCAAGAACCTCGACTTCGCCGCCATCGCCGACATCCACTCGATCAAGCGCCAGATCCATGTCCACAAGGTCGATGACCGGCTGACCGCCAAGGGCGCCGACCTCAAGCTCGGCCGCGGCGGCATCCGCGAGATCGAATTCTACGTCCAGACCCAGCAGCTGATCCTCGGCGGCCGGCATCCCGAACTGCGCGGGCGGCGCACCCTGGACACCCTCGCGGCCCTCACCGAGGCCGGCCATGTGGAGCCGGCGACCGCCGAGGAATTGAACGCCGCCTATGATGTGCTGCGCGCCGTCGAGCATCGGGTCCAGATGATCGCCGACGAGCAGACCCACCGCCTGCCCGAGGCCGATGGCGAACGGGCGCGGGTGGCGGCCCTGTTCGGCCACGACAAGGTCAAGGCCTTCGATGCGGCCATCACCGAACTGCTCAAGACCGTCAACCGCCGCTATGGGGAGCTGTTCCCCGACGAAGAACCCCTGTCGTCGACCTTCGGCAGCCTGATCTTCACCGGCGTGGATGACGACCCCGCTACCCTGAAGACCCTGGCGCGCATGGGCTTCGACAATCCCCTGCAGGTCTCCCAGACCATCCGCGCCTGGCATCACGGGCGCATCCCCGCCACCCGCACCGAGCGGGGCCGCGAGCTGTTCACCCGCCTGGCGCCGCGCCTGCTGGAGGCGGCGCACGCCACCGGCGCCCCCAACGCCGCCTTCAACCGGTTCAGCGACTTCTTCGCCAGCCTGTCGTCGGGCGTGCAGATCCAGTCTCTGTTCCTGGCCAATCCCAAGCTGTTCGAATTGCTGGTCCAGGTGCTGGCCTTTGCGCCCAAGCTGGCCGCGACTCTGGCCCGGCGGCCCGCCGCCATCGACGCCTTGATCGACGGGGACTTCTTCGCCGAGATCGATCCGGCCGAGGACGAGACGGTGATGGCCATGGCGCTGGCCCGGGCCGAGGGGTTCGAAGAGGTGATGGACGCCGTCCGCCGGGTCCACCGCGAGCAGGCCTTCCGCCTGGGGGTTCAGGTCATGAGCGGCGTGGCCAGCGCCGAGCAGGTGGGCCGAGGCTTCGCCGACCTCGCCTATCTCTGCATCCGGACATTGGCGCCGGCCGCCCTGGCCGAGGCCGAGCGGATCGGCGGCGCCTTCCCCGGCCAGGTGGCCGTGGTGGCGCTCGGCAAGTGCGGCTCGCGGGAGATGACCGCCTCGTCGGACCTGGACCTGATGACCCTCTATCGGGCCGACGATCCCCGGGCCATGTCGAGCCTGAAGAGCTGGGGGGCCGAGACCTTCTATGGCCGCTTCACCCAGCGTCTGATCGCAGCCCTGTCCCTGCCGACGGCCGAGGGCGGCCTCTATGAGGTGGACATGCAACTGCGACCCTCCGGCACCCAGGGGCCTGTGGCGGTCAGCCAGGCGGCCTTTGAGGCCTATTACGCCGGCGAGGCCGAGACCTGGGAGTTCCTGGCGCTGACCCGGGCGCGCGTGGTCTGGGCCAGCACGCCGGCCTTCGCCGAGACGGCGGAGGGCCTGATCGAGGCGGCGCTTCGCCGCCCCCGGGACCGCACTCGCCTGGCCAAGGACGTCTGGTCCATGCGCGCCCTGATGGAGGCCGAGCGTCCGGCCAAGGACTTCTGGGACATGAAGCTCACCCGGGGCGGTTTGGTGGACGTGGAGTTCGCCGCCCAGTTCCTGCAGCTGGCGCACGCCGCCGAGGGCGGTCCCTTGCGCCAGCACACCGCCCGCGCCCTGGCGGCGTTCCGGGACGCGGGCCTGGAGGCTGCGGCGCCCCTGCAGCAGCTCGAGGACGCCTGGCGGCTGCAGCAGAATCTCAGCCAGTTGATCAAGCTCGCCCTGGAGGACGACGCCGACCCGGCCCTGGAGCCCACCGCCTTCCGCCGCCTGCTGGCCCGGGCGGCCGGCGAGGAGGATTTCAAGAAGGTGCGGCCACGCCTGGAGGCGGCGCGAAAGGCGGCCAGGGCGGCGTTTGAGAAACTGGCGCCGCGATGAGCGACGGAAACCGGCCCCTGGCGCCGTTAAACCCCTCGAACCCCCTGCGAGAGGACGCCGCCCTTGGCCTGCACATCCGATGGACGACCGTGATCCCCGCGCCCGTTCCCGCCTCGGCGCGGGCGAGGTGAGGATTGGCCACGGCGCCCGATCCGGACGAGGAGCTGCTGTCCCGCGTGGCCCGGGGGGACCCGGCCGCCGTGCGGGCGCTGATGGCGCGCAAGCTCTCGCGGATCAACGGCCTGGCGGTGCGGATGCTGGGGGATGCGGCCGAGGCCGAGGACGTGACTCAGGAGGTCTTCGTGCGCGCCTGGCGCCAGGCCGAGCATTGGAAGCCCGGCGTGGCCAAGTTCGACACCTGGTTGCACCGGGTGGCGCTCAACCTCTGCTACGATCGGCTGCGGCGACGGCGGGAGATCCCCACCGAGGCCCCGCCCGAACAGATCGACGAGGGACCGGCGCCCGATCGCAACCTGGAGGCCGCCGACGTGGGCGGCCGGGTGGCGGCGGCCATGGCCAGGCTGCCCGACCGGCAGCGGGAGGCCATCGTGCTCTGCCATTATCAGGAGCTGGGCAATATCGAAGCCGCCGCCCTGATGGGCGTCAGCGTCGAGGCCCTGGAGAGTCTGTTGTCCCGGGGTCGTCGCGCCCTGCGCGCGGGCCTGGCGGACATGCGCTGAGGGGGCGAGGATGAAGGAGGGACCCATCATGAACCTGGAGAGGTTCGCTGTGCTCGCCGAGGCCTATGGCGGCGATGTCGCCCGCTGGCCCCTGGCCGAGCGGGAGGCCGCCGCCCTGCTGATGGCCGCCAGTCCTGAGGCCACGACTCCCATCCTGTCGGCGCAGAGCGACCTCGACTGGGCGCTGGACGCCTGGCGCGCCCCGGCGGCGAGCTCGGCCCTGCAGGCCGCCGTCCTGGCCACGGCGCCTGTGCAGCGTCCCGCGCCGGCCTGGCGGAGCTGGATCTGGCGCACGGGCCTGGGCGCCGGTCTCATGGCCGCCGGCGCCGCGGGCGTCATGGCCGGCGTTGTGGCTTCTTCGGCCATTGCGCCGACCTCGGTCGAATTCGATGTGATCACCGCGGCCGTCAGCGCTTCCGACACCTGGACGCCGAAGTGGTGGGAGACGTCTGATGTCGCAGCGCCATCTGACCATCGCCCTGTTTGTCTCCCTGGCCGTCAACCTGTTCGCCATCGGCGCCGTTGTCGGCGGCCTGGTGATCGGCGCCCGCATGGCCCAGGGCCGTGAAAGCGCCATGCGTCCGGGGCCGCCACCCTTCTTCCAGGCCGCAGAATCCCTGTCGCCAGAGCGCCAGGAGGCCTACCGCCAGACGATCCGCGGCGAGGCCGGCCAGGTGCGCCGCAAGCTCATGCAGGCCGGCCAGGCGCGCCGGGAGGCCTGGAGCGATCTGGGGGAGGAGCCCTTCGACCCGGCCGCCGTGCGTCGCGATCTGGCCCGCGCCCAGGCCATCGAGGCCGAGGCCCGCAGCGCGGTCGAGGGCCGTGTGGTCGAGTTCGCCGGCGAGCTGAGCGTTCGGGAACGCCAGGCCTTCGCCGAGGCCCTGGCCCGTCCGCCGTCCCGCGACAGACGCCGCGGGCATGAGGGCCGCCGTGACGAGCGCCGGCCCGGGCCGGCGTCCGAAGCGGTGAAGCCCGCGCCTTAAGCGGCGGTTCCGGTCCGCCGAACTGCGGCCCCGGGGCTGACCGCCTGACGCACAGGCAGGGAGAAGCCCACCGTCGTGCCTTCTCCAGGGGCGCTGCGGATGTCCAGCGACCCCCCATGCATCTCCACCAGCGACTTGGTGAGCGCCAGGCCGAGGCCCGTGCCCTGCTGGGTCTTGGAATGCTGGCTTTCGATCTGTTCGAAGGGCTTGGCCAGGCGCGCCAGATCGTCCGGTGCGATGCCGATGCCCGTATCCTTGACGCTGATGCGGACCCGCTCGCCCGTGGGATCGGGGCGGGCGTCGGCGCGCACCGTGATGCGGCCGCCCCGCGGCGTGAACTTGATGGCGTTGGACAGCAGGTTGAGCAGCACCTGCTTGACGGCGCGATAGTCCGCCTCGACCTCGGGCAGGTCGCGGGGGAATTCCAGGTCCACGGCCAGGCCCGCGCTTTCGGCCCGGTTGCGGACCAGGCGGGCGGCGTCCTCGACCACGTCCTCAAGCGTCAGGGGCTCGAATTTCAGGTTCATCTTGCCGGCCTCGATCTTCGACATGTCGAGGATGTCGTTGATCAGCGCCAGCAGGTGCTGGCCCGAGGAGAGGATGTCGCCGCAATATTCCTTGTAGCGCGGGTCGCCCAGCGGGCCGAACATCTCGCCGACCATGATCTCCGAGAAGCCGTTGATGGCGTTCAGCGGGGTTCGCAGCTCGTGGCTCATATTGGCCAGGAACTCGCTCTTGGCCTTGTTGGCTCCCTCGGCGCGGACCTTCTCGGCCTCGTACTTGCGGGCCAGTTCCGACAGCTGCTCCTGGCTGCGTTCCAAGCTGACGACCACCTTCTGAAGGGCTTCTTCGTTCAGGCGTCGGGCCTCTTCCTGGGTCTTAATGGCGGTGATGTCGGCCGCGGTCATCACCAGGCCCCCCTCGGCCGTCCGCCGCTCGGAAATCTGGATCCAGCGGCCATCGTTGAGCTCGGCCTCGCGTACGCCGCGCCGGCCGTCGGCGGCGGGCTGCTCCTGGCGGATGGCAAGCTGGGCGATGCGATTGACCTGATCGCGGGAGGCGCCGGGCTTCAGCAGCCGGGCCTCCAGGGAGAAGACGCTGCGATAGTTGCGGTTGCACATCAGCAGCCGGCCGTGGCGGTCCCACAGGACGAAGGCCTCGGACACGCTCTCGATGGCGTCCCGCAGCCGGTTTTCGGCCGCCTGGGCGCGGGCCTGGGCCATGCGCTCCTCTGTCACGTCCAGGGCCACCCCGATGATCCGGGCGAACCCCCCTTCGTCCGAGCGGCCGAAGGCCTGGCCGCGGGCGTCGACCCAGATCGCCCGCTCGCCCGGCGCGCCGGGCACGCGGAACGACACATCAAACGCGCCATAGAGGGCGGCGGTGGACAGGGCCTGGCGCACCCGCTCGCGGTGGTCTGGCGAAACCCGCTCCAGGACCTCCTGGCCCCCGACCACGCCGCCGCCGCCCCAGCCCAGCATTCCGCCGGTGACGTCGGAGAGGAACACCTCGTCGGTGACGAGGTCCCATTCCCAGATGCCGCAACGGGCGGCCTCAACGGCCATCCGGAAGCGCTGCTCGCTGTCATAGAAGGCCTGTTGGGCGGCCTCGACCTTTCGGCTCTGGTTGAACAGCAGCAGGCCCAGCATGAAGGCCACGCCCAGGGGGATCAGCACCCAGCCCAGTTGCTCTCGGGCCGACAGCAACTCTGTGGGATCTGCGTCTGCGCCGGCGATCGCCAGGAGCGCGCCGCCTAGCGCCGGCTGGCTGGCGATCTGCAGGTCGGAGCCATCGGGCGCCCTGGCCCGCGCCAGCCGGCCGGCGCGAAGGGCGCCGGGGGTCACGCCGAAGCCCGCCAGCAGGCTGTCGGCCTGAGCCACGCCGCCGCCGCCGACCGCGTTCAGCACCAGTCCCTTGTCCGACACGATGGCCGCGAGCGACTGGCCGGCGAGATGGTTGGCGAGGCGCGAAGGATCGCCGGCGACCAGGATCCAGCGACGCCCCAGCGGCGTGGCCGCGGCGGTGGCGCCCACCAGGATTGGACGGTCGGCGCCGCTGACGCCGAACCAGATCGTCTGGCGGGCGCCGTCGGCCTGGGCGACCAGGTCAGCCCAGTCGGCCCCAGAGGCGGCGCCGGTCTGGGCCAGGATCTCCGTGGAGTCGGTGATGGCGACCGCCGCTGCGGCGCCCGCCGTGACCCGCAGGGCGGTTTCCGCCGCCGCCAGCGGGGCGTCTGGCCGGGCTTCGAGGGCGTCCCGCGCGGCCAGCAGTCCGCCCTGCAGGGCGGCGGCCTCGGCGTCCAGGCGTGCGGCCAGAGCCTGGGCGCGGCTGGGCAGCACGACGCCCAGTTGGCTCGCGCTGGTGGGTTCGCTTTCGATCCGGGCGACGGCGAAGGCGGTATAGACCGCCATCAGCAGCAGGGTGGTGAGGATCGCCACCCGCGCAAAGGCGAAGGTCGGCGGCGGCCGGGCGCCTGGGGCCACATCCCCACCGCGACGCCGGCCCTGTGTCCGAGCCGCGCTCCTGCGTCCGCGTCCGGCCAAGCCCGCCGCTCCTTGCCCTCAAAAATCGAGTCACCCTGCGAAGCAGAGTCTAGGCGCGCGGACTCATCACGTCACGAGTCATACCGTCGCGCTTGTGGGCGGATGATCGGCGGAGGGGGCAGACCGCCGCCCGCCGCCGGCGGTCATGGCGCCTTTCAGTCTTCGGCAAGGGCGCGAGAGGCCAACTCGTAGACGTTCTTGGACAGCCCGGGGTGGGCCACGATGCGCTCCAACTGGCCGCGCATCAGGGCGCCCAGTTCGGGTTTGTAGCGTCGCCAGCCGCCCAGGGGCTCCAGCAGGCGGGCCGCCGTCATGGGGTTGTAGCCGTCGACCATCAGGATCTGGTCGGCCAGGAACTGGTAGCCGGCCCCGCTGGGATCGTGGAAGCGGGCCGGATTGCCGGCGGCGAAGGTCCCGACCAGGGCCCGGAGGCGGTTGGGGTTCTTGGCGTCGAAGGCCGGATGGGCGGTCAGGCCCAACACACGTCCCAGCGCGCCTTCGTCCGGCGCCCGGGCCTGCAGGGCGAACCACTTGTCGATGACCAGCGGCTCGCCTTTCCAGCGCTCGTAGAAGTCGGCCAGGGCTTTCTCGAACGGCTCGCCGCCGATCTGCATCAGGGCCGAGAGGCCGCCCATGGCGTCGGTCATGTTGCCGGCCGCCTCATAGTGGCCAAAGGCGCGCTCGGCGTTTTCGGCGTGGGGGTCGGCGGCCAGGATTTCCAGGGCCATGTTGCGCAGGGCGCGGCGACCGGCCCCCGCGGCGTCAGGGGAAAACTCGCCCAGGTCCTGCAGGCCGGTGTGCAGACGGCCCAGTTCCTCGGCCAGATGCACAGCCAGACGCGCGCGCAGGGCGTTGCGGGCCAGGTGAATGGCGGCCGGGTCGGCGGGCTGCTGGGCTAAGGCCAACTCGGCTTCGCTGGGCAGGGCCAGCAGCAGGGCCTTGAAGGCCGGGTCGGCCGCCTGGTCGGACAGGGCGCGGCCGACAGCCTCGGCATAGCGCTCCTCGCCCACCTCATCGGGGGTTCCGGCGCTGCGGGCCAGCATCAGGTCGCGGGCCAGGTCCTGGCCGGCCTCCCAGCGGTTGAACAGGTCCGGATCGGCGGCCAGCTGGACATAGCGGTCCTTGGGCGCTGCGTCGGTGGTCAGCACCACCGGCGCCGAGAAGCCGCGCAGGGCCGAGAGCACGGGCTCGCGATCCACGCCGGTCAGGGTGAGGCTGGCCTTCGCGGTGTCGAGCACGACGACGGTCTCGTCGGTGGCCTGGCCGTCGCGTTCGAAGGCCAGCGTACGGCCCTCCCCATCGAGCAGGCCCAGGCGCACCGGAATGGGGAGGGGCTTCTTGCTGGCCTGGCCCGGCGTGGGCGGGGTCTTCTGGCTCAGGTCAAGCGTCAGGGTCTGGGCGGCGGCGTCATAGGTGCGGCGAACGTCCAGGCGGGGTGTGCCGGCCTGTTCGTACCAGTCGAAGAAGGTCGACAGGTCCTGGCCTGAGGCCTCGGCGAAGCATTCGATGAAGGCCTCCACCGTGGTGGCGTGGCCGTCCCAGCGGTCGAAATAGAGGTCCATGCCCTTCCGGAACGCCTCGGCCCCGATCAGGGTCTTGAGCATGCCGATGATCTCGGAGCCCTTCTCGTAGATGGTCGCGGTGTAGAAGTTGTCGATCTTCAGATAGCTCGACGGCCGCACCGGGTGGGCCAGCGGCCCCTGGTCCTCGGAGAACTGGCGGGCGCGCAGGGCCTTCACGTCCTTGATCCGCTGAACCGCCGCGCCGCGCATGTCTGCCGAGAAGCTCTGGTCGCGGAAGACGGTGAGGCCTTCCTTCAGGCACAGCTGGAACCAGTCGCGGCAGGTGATGCGGTCGCCGGTCCAGTTGTGGAAATATTCGTGGGCGACGACGCTTTCGATCCGCTCATAGTCGAAGTCGGTGGCCGTCGCCTGGTCGGCCAGCAGGAGCGAGGAGTTGAAGATGTTCAGCCCCTTGTTCTCCATCGCCCCGAAATTGAAGTCCCGCACGGCGACGATCATGAACAGGTCGAGGTCGTATTCCCGACCGAACGCCTCCTCGTCCCATTTCATCGAGCGCTTGAGGGCGTCCATGGCGTAGACGGCGCGGTCGGCCATGCCCGGGTCGACATAGATGCGCAGATCGACCTTGCGGCCGCTCATGGTGACGAGGCTGTCCTCCAGCACGTCGAGCTCGCCGGCCACCAGGGCGAAGAGGTAGCAGGGTTTGGGGAAGGGGTCGTTCCAGACGGCGTAGTGGCGGCCGTCCGGCGTCTGACCGGATTCCATCAGGTTGCCGTTGGACAGCAGCCGCTGGAACGCCTTGTCGGCGGTCATCCGCACGGTGAACTTCGACAGCACGTCGGGCCGGTCGGGATACCAGGTGATCTTGCGGAAGCCCTCGGCCTCGCACTGGGTGCAGAACCGGCCGCCGGACATGTAGAGGCCGTCCAGCGAGGTGTTGGCCGCCGGATCGATCTCGACCTCGGTCTCCAGGACGAACGCGTCGGGGACCTGGGCGATGGTCAGGTGCTCGGCGTCGATGACCCGGTCGGCCTCGGCCAGGACGCGTCCGTCGATGGCCACCGAAATCGGGTTCAGCCGCTCGCCGTTCAGCACCAGGGGCTCGGCGTGGTCGCCGTGGCGGCGCAGGTTGAGCCTGGCCTTCACCCGGGTGGCGCTGGGCTGCAGGTCGAAGTCCAGATGGATCTCGTCCACCAGGAAGGCCGGCGGGCGATAGTCGGACAGGCGGATCGGCTGGGGCGTTTCGGTGCGCATCCCCACGATGTAACCCTGCAGGACGGCCCTCGCCAGAGGCGGCGAGGCGGCGAGGCCTCAGGCGGCGTCTTCTGCGGCTTCCGGGGGCGCCTCTGCGGCGGCGGGGATCTGCTGCAGGAACCGGTCGACCTTGCGCGCCTCCTCGGCCAGACGGCGGATTTCCGGCGGCGCGTCCTCCGGCGCCTCGTCCACCAGGGCGGCCAGGTGGCGGGAGATGGACAGCAGCCGCCGGGTGGAGGCGATCAGCCGGGCCTGGAACTCGATCTTCAGGGGGTCGCGATCATATTCGGCGCCAGGCACCCGCCATCCGCCCCAGTCATTGGCGTCCGTGACGATCACCGGATAGGTGCCCGGATAGGGGTGATGGGCGCAGTCGTCGGGCTGCTGCCACTTGTTGCGGGCCCGCAGAAGCCGCCAGCTCGGCTCATCATCATTGATGAGATCGTGGCTCGACTGCTCGGGACGCAGCTCGTGGGCGTGGAAGTCGCGGCCCAGGCCCACATCATAGGTCACCCGCACGGGCTCGTCGAAGCCGCGGGCCCAGACCGGCACGATCTTTTCGATCACCGCCCAGGCGCCGACGCTTTTTACCCAGACCTTTTGATTACGTTGGAAGACAGCCTTGGCCATACGCACCACCACACAGAATTTCGTCCATAAGACCCTGAAATCCTTGACGCGAGGTCAATCTTTCCACGCCGGCTGCGATGCGTATGGTGGGGGTTCAGGGAAACGCAGACGCCGCGAACCGGCGGGATAGACGGGCATGAATTTCGATTTTTCAGACGACCAGAAGTTTCTGAAGGGCGAGGCGCGCAAGTTCCTCGACGCCCAGTG
>Ga0208316_1000623_pt1 | contig 27302 bp, 34 predicted proteins | sample MalvireepMed_231_FD_184240 | JGI IMG/M metagenome (GOLD analysis project Ga0208316, IMG submission 184240) | Marine viral communities from the Global Malaspina Expedition - Malaspina viral metaG DeepMed_231 (SPAdes) (version 2) | ecosystem: Environmental > Aquatic > Marine > Oceanic | place... | reverse complement strand
CGTCCTACGTTAAGTCTATACAATATGCCCACCAACAAAACCTTGATTCGGAGCAAATGTCCGCTGGGGTTATAACGGTCATTCTCAACAACGACGACCACCGTTTCAGCAAGCCGAAAGGCACCATTACGGGACTGTTGCCGGGGCGCACCCTCTGGGCGAGGCTCTGGTATCCCTTCGATACATTCGCCGGGACGGACGGGACGAACCTGTCGGCCCATTCGCCGACCCAGGACGCCAACTGGACATGGGTGGCAGGCCTGAATAACTTCCAGCTGAACGGTTCCGGCGCGGCTAGAACGTCCACCACCTCTGCCGCCCATATCAACTACCTTGAGTTCTCGGACACTGACGTAGAGATAGCCGCCCAGTACCGCCGAGGCACTGATTCCAGTGACCACGGCGGCTTCGTGTTCCGCTATGTCGATAGCAATAACTACGGTTACCTCAGAGTCACAGGCTCTGCCATTGAGTTCCGTAAGGTCATAGGCGGGTCGGACAGCCAAATTGCGACCAAGGCCTACACCTGGGGCGACAACACCACCAAACTCCTCCAGCTACGGCTTCACGGTGCGATAGCGGTGGTGCTGGTGGATGGTGTTCAGATTGAGTTCGACAGTGGTAACTTCCACAAGGGCGAACAGAGCGTAGCCGACTCCGGCATCAATGCCGGAACGAAGCATGGCCTCTGGTGCGATGGCGCCGCCGACCACACATGGCTTCAGTTCGGCGGGTACAAGTCCCTTCTGCATGGCTTCATCGAGTCCATAGTTCCCAGGCCGAGCAAGGGGAGCCAGTATTGCTTCATCAAGGCCCATGACGACATATCGGAGCAACAGCGGACTGAAATTCATTATGCGAATATGGCCTCTAGCAACTATCGGATTGACCAGAGCGTTCAGCTAATGCTCTCATCAGTGGGCTGGCGTGAACGCTACCAGATGGACGAGTGCGGCAGTGCCGCCCACGACGTCTACGCGGGGTTCAAGACCGTTGATATGTTCGCCCAGGACGCCATACTGCAAGCGCAGATTGAAGAGGACGGCCTCTTCTATATCGACGGCGACGGCTACTCTCGTCTGGAGGACAGAGGCCATCGAGGAGCCGCACCGCATACCACTTCCCTGGCGACCTTCAGAGACGTGAAGAATGGCTCAGACCCGTACTTCACAGATATGGCCTGGGAGGATGGAGATAGTGGAATTGAGAACCGCAACATCTTCGCTGTCCGGAGAGGGGAGGAGCAAAGCAGTGGCTCAAGCGTGACGATATGGAGAGCCGAAGTGGATGCGACTCTGAACACATGGCCCTTCGACGCCGCCGAGACCAAGAATATCGAGTGGGAAGTGAACTCTGTCTACGACTATGCTGGCTCTAGGAACACTCCGGCGGCTACCACGGACTACACCGCAAACACCCTCGCCAACGGCACAGGAACAGACCTCACGAGCCAGTTGACTGTGTCCCTTATTGATGACAAAGCATTCGGCAAATTCGGGGTGACGAGGGTGCTGTTCGGCGCGACGGCTGGCTTCCTGACCAAACTCCAACAGAGAGCAGTGGCGTTCAAGTTCAACAACTGGACGGCAATCGTCAGTGAGGACGCCACTTCTATCACTGCCCACCGAGACCGATTCAAGAAATTTGAGTGTCTTTTCCATGACCGATTCGACACTGCCGAAGCAGTCGGCGCGAGTCGTCTGGCTCGCCGGAAAGACCCGAAGACTCGCCTGACTCTGACGCTTGTGGGGGCAGATGTTCCGACAGCTCGCCACATGATGCAGAGGCGCATCTCAGACCTTGTGACCTGTGTATATAGCGACATGGGAATCAATGACACATTCCACGTTGAGGGCGAGAGTTGGAATATCGACCAAGCGGGTTTCTTGACCCAACAAATATTACAGTTAAGAGAAGCATGATGAACGACCCTGCAATCATTGCCGCGCTCATCTCCGTCGTTGCTGTCGTCACTCTGGCGTTGACAACTCTCGTTTATCGCTTCGGGAAGCTGACCGCCCAGGTGTCCCATCTCCGACGAGACGAGAGTAGACGGCACGATGAGATGAGGAGAGAGGCGAAGGAGAGGTATGACGGGCTAGTCAGTAGGTTGGCCCGTTTGGAGACTTACTTTATGACGGGTTCAGCAGGCATAGGCGATGACTGAGGAGATAGACGAACAGCAGGCAGACACGCGAGCGTCGAAGAATGGTCGGGATAAGGTCACGCTATCGGGCCGTGAACTGATTGTTCTGGTGATTTTTACTCCTGTGGTGTACGTGTGGCTGTTCCTTGGGGCTAGGATTGTCTGGTCTGCAAGTTCGAACGCTGATACTTTGGAGAATATTGAGGGCCTATTAACGGCCCTCGCTTGACCGTCCTCACTATTCCCGTCAGCGCGGGCCTCGGCAAGCTGTTTGAGATAAGAAGCAACGAGAAGGACGACGATGAATAATAAGTGGAAACTGATTATCCGTCAGCGACGGGTGGCGTTCCCGACTCTGCGCCTGCCGATTATCGGCATGGGCGTCCGGTTCCCAATCAACTTCGCCATCGGGTTGCCGAGCATTGAAGGCTTTAACCTCGGTAGCCGCACGAAGACGGTCATTTTTTCGACCTTAGTTATCAGCATGTTGGTGATAGCTGGCGCGGTCTACTTCGCTATTCGAGGCATCTATCCGGCCCCCAACTGGCCCGAAGCGGCGGTCTACGACGCGGGCCGCTCCCAACGTCTGGGACAGGAGCAACTTGGCGTCGGAGAGAAACCTAAGCCCTCCCAGACCGAGACCCCTTCGATGACTCTTCAGTTGAACATAGGCGGGGCCAGAATCAGCGAGATTGTCTTCAAAGACATGTCCATCGGTAAGGCCTCCGGCCTGACCGACGCTATTAAAATCTGGGCCTCTTCGGACGTCATTATCTGCGAGACGCTGGAACTCATAGACGTCGAGGCCACCGACTTCACAATGGGAACGTCCACGGCGTACTCTTTACAGGTGGCTTCAACCACCGCCGACGGCCTGTCTATCAGCCCGACACTGAGCGCCGACCCTGTTATGTACCAGTTCGGCTCTCAACGTGGCGCGTTGAGCGTCCCAGAGGTGTCAGGTGGCACCTTTGACCGCATCATCATCGCGTCGTCTAGCACCAGCACCGTCGGCGCCATCCGTTTTGAGCGGGTCAAGGCCTACGGGGCGGGCATCAGCATCGGAGATATTAACTGTGGCGAGGTCATCATCCGAGGCACCGACACCGACTCGTCCATTTTTGGGGATGGGTCGGGGATTGATTCTGCCAGCTTCACTATTGGGGATGACGTTAAGGTGCAGACCAGTTCGCTCGTTGGGAATACAGAGCGTCCAACCAGTGTCCGCTAATAGAGGTATGACATGAACCTTGATAAGTTCCTCGGAAAACTACGGCCCCAGATATTCCTCGCTTTGATACTTTTAGGGACCATTGCCATCCTCGGCGTTCGGACAGGTCTGACCGAGGTTGTGGTGGGTTGTCTGGCGGGGATAATAGCATTGTCGAAAGATGTGATTCAAAGCGACGTCTAGCGTTTGCATCTGGGTTTAGGTATCATGGTGGCGCGCTGGACTGAGATACCTCATCACCAGTCCGGCGCGTTCTCCGTCTGGGCCGGATGCTGTCCCTGGCATCCGGCCCTTTAAAAGTAGTCTCTCCCTTTCTTGAGACCGTCCAGGCGGGAGCCTCTTCCCCCGCTTGGGTGGTCTTTCTTGTCTCCGAAACTCCCCCGAAAAACGCCCCAAAAACGCCCGTAATTCTGGTGGGCATTGGCAATGTTATAGCGTCCCGCCGAACGGTCTGTTATAGGGTGGGCATTGGCGCTGTCCTGTTTTCTTTGCCCTAGCTATGCTCCATAGTATGCCTCACTTACGTCGGACTCGCTCTCCTAAAAACCTCCAGCTTTTCGGTCCCGATTCTTCCCGTTTAGGCCCAAAAGGCCTATAACGGTGTAATTATTACAAAGTTATAAGAATCAGGCGCAATTCAGCTTGTAAAACCATTTACATCTATAAATGGTTTTAGTATATTAAATATGCCCGGCGGGTCGCAGGCCACGAACAAGCGACACCACACCTTAGACCCAAGATGGTAGGCGAGCGAACCCAGCGAGGAAGCAACCTAGATGCGGGGAGCCAATTAGAGGTGGTTGGCGGTCTCCTGAATTGACAGGACTGAAGAGGATGCTCAAGGCATCTAGAAACCACGAACTCAGAGGGAGAGAACAACAATGACTGCACCAATCATGGCGACCTACCTGGTCCCAAACGCGGCTTGGGTCGTCACCTTCGGTGACCAAGTCCTTGGGCTTGAGGACAAGTCCGGCCCTCTGGGTCGGTTCTTCGCAGACCTCAAGGAACTTGATTACGCCTTGGGCCTCTGCGGCCTCAAGCGGATTCGGGGGAACCGCATCGAGATTGACGAGAAACTAATTGACCGCGCTGGAGCCTTCCGAAGGTTCAACCGCGAATAGCTTCTCCCACCATCGGCTCGTCAAGCGCTTAGTTTGACGAGCCTATTGGTAGAAGAAACTCCTAATAAGGAAGAGAGAAGAATCATGGTGAAGAGTATCCACAAAACGCACAGCATATTTGATACTTGCCCCGACTGCGCGGAATGCCTTGAAGAAGACAGGCTCTTAAAGGAGAACCAACTTCTAGGCAAACTGTCCCGCCGTGAAGCATACGAACTCGGTATCAAGCACGGCAAGATTATAGGCCGCTAATACACCGCCCAGTGGGCCGAACCTTCATTCGGCCCACTCAACGGTTTATTAACCCAAATCAAGGGAGAGAAAACAATGTTCCACAAGGATAATTTGAAAGTCATCCAGAAGGACATCTTGGACGCTGTCAGCGATGTTGCCCTCAAGCACAACATCACCATCACCCAGAATGGCGGGTCGGTCGGTGACCTCGAAGCGGTGCTGAAGTTCAAACTTCACGGCACTAACGATTCGGGTGAAAGTCAGGAAGAGGCTGACTTCCGACAATATGCCGCCATGTACGGGATGGACCCCGAATGGATAGACGAAGCGATTGAGAATGGCGGGAAGACCTACACCATCAAGGGGCTCTTGATGGGCCGACGGATAAACGTCGTCTCAGTAGCTAACAGCAAAGGCAAGCTGTTCGTGATACCCGCTAAGGCCGTCATAAATGCCATGAGGCTCAAAGGGGCTAGCATCCCCGAATTCACACCAATTTAGGCTGTAAGCATCTAACCGCCCAGTGGGCCGAATGAAGGTTCGGCCCACTCAACGGTTATAGGCTTTATAAGGAAGAGGGAGAACATAATGCTGAATCCAACAAATGGCGAAACGCGCCGACTTGGAAAATACCATCACGGGGAACCGACCGTAGTAGTCGCGTGCAGGCTTCCGGTTTGGAAGGCTAACAAAGCCAAGAAGATGGCCGAAGATGCTGGCATGACATTCGCCGAATGGATGGAATGGCAACTCGACACTGGAGCATTCCGAATCCGTTAGATTGTCCGCACAGATGGATTCTCAATTAACTAATGCATAAGCACTCAATGGGACGGGTATCAGCCCCCAAGGCGAAACTGTTTACACATGACAACCAATAAGATTTGGGAGAGGATTATATAAATGATTCACAGTGAGAAGAAATCTATCAATGGAAAATGCCGCTGTGTGGAGTGCGTAGAGGCATTGGCATCTTTAATGGATGAATTGCCAAACGGCAACATGAAGAAATTCATCAATGAGGAGATGGGCATAAACACAGCACTCCACACCGATTACGGCGACCAGCGCCCACGCGAACCGATATGCAGTTGGTGCGAAATCGGAACCGTCCGATTCACGGGCGCTTATGCTTCAATGCCCTATGCCTGCATGGCGACACAGTGGAAGTGGAACGCCCGCCACACAGTGTTGGGATATTGTGGGCTGAACTATAAAACTCTGGCAGACGCCACTACATAGACGGCTGAGAGGCCGAGGCTTAATAGCCTCGGTTAAAGCCCCACGGCAGATGTCTCAAGGACTGCCAAATAAAGGGTAAGAAGGAAGAGAGATGCGAATTTTAGTGGCCTGCGAGCGAAGCGGAGTGGTACGGGATGCGTTCATTGCCCGTGGACACGACGCGGTTTCTTGCGACCTTGTAGAGTCCGAAGTGGACGGGCCGCACTTCACGACTGATGCGCTAACGCTGGCCCAGATGCAGACATGGGACATGATGATAGCGTTCCCGCCATGCACCGACCTCGCCGTAAGTGGAGCGAGGTGGTTCCCCGAAAAACGGGCCGACGGGCGTCAGCAACGTGCGCTCCAATTTGTCCGCGACCTCATGTCCGCCCCTATTCCGAAAATAGCGATTGAGAATCCTATCTCTATTATATCTTCTCAGATTCGGAAGCCTAGTCAGATAATCCAGCCGTGGCAGTACGGGCATGGGGAAACCAAAGCGACCTGTTTGTGGCTCCAGAATCTGCCATTGCTGACGCCCACCGACATAGTGGAAGGGCGAGAGCAACGGGTTTGGAAGCTTAGTCCGTCTCCGACGAGAGCGATGGAGCGAAGCCGGACATTTCAGGGCATTGCTGATGCGATGGCATCTCAGTGGAGTAGCACCTAACCATGAGGCGGCTCGGATACCTCGAGCCGCCCGATGGTTTACGGCTTAGTGGGTGGCGACCAACGCCGGAAAGAGAGAGAGAGAATGGCGCAGAAGTATAAGGTCAAGCTGGAGTTCTCCCGCCTGAGTGAGACATACATGGTCCTGACTATCAGCGGTCCCACCGTTCAGGTGAGCCTGTCGGGGGTGTACCGAACGAAGATTGACAACTCCGGGAGAGAACTCGTCGAAGTCAGGGCTGGCGATATCCTGACCGAGGACATCGCCAACCACCTCGGAATGTTTGCCGACCTGACCGTCATACCGAAAGCCGAACTTGGAGGGTATTCAAGACGATGAACTACGAGCGAAGATGGCGGGCAATTATTCATACGGCAGGCAAATATTACACCGTCACTGCTAGCGGAATCGATAAGAATAGCCTCGTTGAGGCGGTGGCTGACCGACTCGTAAAAGAGACGGAACCGTCGGCGATGCGGGATTGGCTCAACTGGCAGTCAGAAGGGCCAAGATATCCGCTCCCTATAAACCCGCCAAACATCCTCATGGCCCAGACAAGCCGGGGATGGGCTGGCGGTCTCACCGCTGACGTAGTGGATATAGGAAACCTAACGCACGATGTTGTTAAGCACATCATTGCGAATCTAGAAGAACAGATACAGAGTCAGCTACCCCAGCGGGACAGAAAATAGACGCAGGAGCGGCGACGGGTTAGGAACCCGTCGTTAACTGCCCAGGCCTGAAGTCGCAAGGACAGGTCATTCTAAGGAAGGGGTCGTAAATGAAGCAAGGCGGGACGAGGGCAGTCCGTCCCGCCCAATCATCCAGAGGAATAAGGGGCATAAGATGCCAAGCCATGAGGACGCGCCAACGGGCGTGATACAGAGGAAGTGCCTGATGTATCCAGAACTGAAGGCAATCAACGAGTCGTCGGTCAAGGCTGGGAGAAATCGTAATCTCCACTTTGAGAATCTTCCAATTTCAGACGACGGGACAATCTACCCGGTCAGCTTCTCGATGCCTCACAACGACAGAGAGATGCGGACTGAAATAGTTCTCAACGATGAGGGTCTGACGGTCTGGCTCGATATGAGTTTTGACGAGTTTCAAAACCTGAAGGTTTTTGTCGCTCATCGAGACCTGGACACAATTGACGAAGACCACGACCTGGGAGTCCGCGACCAGAGAGGAGCATTCGGAGAAGAAGACAATCTCCGGGATGTATTCTGAGCATTCATTCTTTCGCTTCTATATAAGAGGTTATGAAAGAAAGAGAGGAAGGAGCGTCCCGGGCATGACGTAAAACTGCCCACATCGAACTCAAATCCAAAATAATCATCTGAGAAAGGGAGGGCAAGATGCCTTCAGGAATCACAAAAACAGACGACATGGCCTATGTGGGCCGGATGCCCTGGCATGGCCTGGGAACACAGGTTAATGGCGATGCGATGACCGCCAAAGAGGCTATCGAGGCCGCGAACATGGACTGGGAAGTTAAACTCCAGCCCATCTACTTCGGAACGCCGAAGGTTGAAATACCAGAGCATCGGGCCGCTGTCCGCCAGGACACCGGGACGGTACTCGGCATCGTCGGAAACCGCTACACCGTCATCCAGAATACCGAAGCATTCAGCGCATTCGACGCCATCGTCGGGGCGGGAGACGCCATCTACCAAACAGTTGGGACGTTGTGGGGCGGTCGGAAGATGTGGATACTCGCAAAGCTGACAGCTGGGCGGTACACGTTGGACAACGGCGATGCGCTGGAGTCTTACATTCTTCTCGACAACAGCCACGACGGGAAGTCGGCCCTGAGAATGCGATTGACCCAGGTGCGGGTGGTTTGCTCTAACACTTTGAGCATGGCAACGGGCAAACGGGCCAGCTTCTACGCTCGCCATACTGCCAGCATCAATTCCAGAGTCACCGAGGCGCGTGACCTTCTGGGGCTGAACGCGGTCTATATGGAGCGGTTCCTTGAACAGTGCAACAAAGTGGCAGACGAAGCCTTTGACGTTGCCGAGATGGAATCGTTGACCCGCCATCTCCTCGACCTCAATCCTGATAAGGGTCTGGGGGACCAGTACGGGATAAAATCCGAGGCGGGGGAAGCAATGACCGCGCTCTTCCAGCACGGCGCGGGAAACGGGGGCGCGAACAGGTGGGACGCCTACAACGCGGTCACCGAATACCTGGACTACAGCCGAGGCCACGGCAATAGCGCAGACAGCGTTTGGTCGAAAGACGAGGCCGTTGTAGAGAAGCGACTTGCCAACTCCTGGTTCGGGGCCGGAGCGCATCAGGGTGAAGGCCTGCGCCAACGGGCCTGGGGTCTTCTCCAGATGCCGAAGAAAGAACTGGCGAAGGCTTTAGAGCCTAAAGTGCGGAACAGTTAAAAGGTTCCCAATATACCCCTTGTCAGTGGTAAAATTACCGCTTGCAGGGGGTATTTTTTTTTGCCCTCTGTGAAAGGAGATAACAGATGCCCTTTGGAAAGTGGGCGACGGTTACAGAGGCGTCCAAACATTATGGCGTGACCCGCCAGCGCATCTGGCAGTTAATCCACAGTGACAGGTTAGGGAAGTGCAAACTGGTGAAAGTCCCGGGTGGAGACATCTGGTTGATTCCGTACCCGTTCTCGCGAGAGACGGGCAAAGTCGGCAGGCCGTCCGTTAAACGGTCGTAAGAAAGGGTTCAGATGATTGTGGAGAGACAGGAAACAGCGGTTGAGATTATAGCGGTGAGAGATGAGAACAACTGGAAGTATTCCGTGGACGCGGACATTCCAGAATTTGGGGAGAGAACCTTCAAGTTCCTCACCTGGAGAAAAGCGCAGGGCGACCCGCCCGTCGTTGGTCAACGGGGCATCGCCGACATGGAGCCGTGGAGACGCTCGCCCTACTACATCAAACAGGGGAGCGTCGCCGAGGGCGACATCGACGGCACCGAGGAGAAGCCCTGGTTCGCCGATTGGCAGATGATGGGGTTCAAGGCTCAGGCTTTTGCGTCAGCTGGACAGACGAGCAACGGGGCGGGCATTCCCACCCCACCGCCAGCTTCCGTCCCGCATACGGCAACCTCGGCCCCCACACCGCCATCGGCGGTGGTGTTCCTCGATGCCATCACTCGGTACCGAATCGACAACGAGATGAAGAACGCACGGGACGCCATCTGGATGGCCTTAAAGACGATGGAAGGCGAGGCGGGGAATTATGACATCGGCGACTTGCTAGGAGACGCCGAGCCAATCCGGGTCCATCTCAACGACCTTTTGCACAAGCGGTTGGGAAGTGGAGACGAGTGGTCTGAAGAGTTGGAATGCACGTTGCCCCCGCCCCCGCTGGTGCAAGCCGCCCAGGAAGCAGGGGCCACGCTCGTCAGCGTTGAGGCTGAGACCATCGAAGACCTTCTAGGCTTCGACGGAGAGCCGCCCCTTGAGGTCAGCGGACATCCCATCAGAAACAGGGCCGATGTGCTGGCCTTCGTCAAGGAGAAGGGTTGGACAAAAGAGGAAATTGAAGGCGCGATACAGGCGAGCGGTTTCGACAACTCAGCGCACTACCTTCAGGACGAAAACAACACGGCCCTGACCCTCGCTCAGTTGCTTAATTCCGCGCTCGGTGGCGGGTAATGCCCTGCAATCCTGACTGGTGCGACGAGCATGATTACATGGTGGCGCCGAACAGCGGGTGGTGCCGCATGGAGTTCGCCAAGAGGGGGAACGAGGGCGGCAGGGTGGCGGTGGAAATGGGCCTGTCCGAGGCTCTGCATCGTATAGGCGACTTGGTGGAGGTGTTGCTTGAGGAGAAGCGGGAGCGGTTCACGCCACGGCGTCAGGCCGAGGCCAAGCCTCAGACGCGGAGAGGGGGAACGCCGCTATGACACAGTTGACCGTTCCCGAACTTCGCGTCTACGGGAACACTTATATAGTGAGTTGGAGCGAGGGCGTCAAGGTGCGGATGGAGCGCATCTACGAACACCGGGACTATCACGTTGACGCCGAAATCACCATCGAGGACGAGGCCGAACTGGCTCCGCACCTTATGGGTCCGCTTCGGACCAGCATCACCAAGACCTGGCGGTCTGTCCTAGCCGACCTTGAGCGGGTCTCCGAGCGCATAGATTGGCGTCAGAGGCTCACCCAGGCGACTGTGCTGGTGTTGGAGCATTACCGGGCGGGAACGCCCGTCCTGGCATTGGGGGCGATACCCACGCCCCAGCCCACAGAACAGGTGCTTGGCGGTCTGGTATGGGAAGGAATGCCCACGCTCCTCTACGGGCCGGGGGGCGTCGGGAAATCCATCCTTGCATTGAACTTCCTCTCTGCCATCCACACGGGCAAGGACACCGCAGGCCTGAAGGCGGTGCAGTCTAACTGTCTGGTGCTTGACTGGGAGACATCCGAGCGGCAGATGTGGCACCGCAACCGTGAGATTTTACAGACCCAGGGCATCGAGTACGGCAGTTGGCCCGATGAGGCCGCGCCGGAGAGTGGTAGGACGGGCATGGTGTTTTATCGCTTCATGAGCGGACCCCTCTTCAACGACGTCGAGTATCTCAAGACCGAGATTCAAAAGAAGAACATCGGGACCGTCTGTATAGACAGCGCAGGCCCAGCCTGTGGGGGGGAGCCTGAGAACGCCGCCGCGACCCTTCGCTTCTTTGAAGCATTGCGGCTTCTCTCTGAATCTGAGAAGCCGCTACAGAGCGTTATTCTGGCCCATGTCACCCACTCGGCGAAGAAGTCGGCCCACGCCAGCCCATTCGGTTCGGTTTACTGGATAAACATTCCCAGAAACAGTTTCGAGATTCAGAGCGCACAAGCCAAGAACTCCAATTATTCCGACTTCGCTCTGCATCACCGTAAGAGCAATATCGGGCCGTTGCGTGACCCGATAGGGCTTAGGCTCACCTGGGATAAGGGGTCTACCATAGAGGGGTTGAATATCCGGGAAAATGCCCAATTGGCGACTGGACTCAGCTATCCCGAACGTGCGCTTCTGGCAATCGAACAGGATGGGCCGCTGTCAACCGAGAAACTGTCCGAACTGTTGGACGCAACCACCAGGGTTATCACATCGAGTTTATCAAGGGATGACCGATTCACCAGCGTCAACGGCAAGTGGCAGAGTTCAGAATCAAACTGGTAAGAAAGGGAGCAATAATGGTTGATGAAATAGTCGAAGGAATAGCAGTCTGCGACGAATGCGAGGGCAATATCGACATCAGTAGAGGGTACGACCCGAAATGCGGCAAGCGTCTGGGTGGCGACCTGACACAGACGCCGCCAGCGACACGGCTCTGGGTGGGGAGCAAGTTCCATTCAACAGCCACGACCTTTGAATGCCCTGATTTGCTCTGCAAAGATTGCAGACGCGATGACGGCATTCGGCGATACTCGTATACCACTGGCAAGCCGCTGGCATTCGGCGATTGGGAATATATTCGTAGCGAACCGAAGGAGTATATATAGCGCCATGAGCAAGCCAATAAGAACGGCAGACGGTCGGGTGGTGGCAGTGCTGGACGGACAGACCTTGGTTAAAAAAGTTGTCGCCGCCCAGCACATGCTCCGCAAGCCGCCGTCGTGGGCGTTCGATGCGACGACTATAGAAGATGCCCTGTCCGGCAACGCAACCAGCATAGAAGTCCGGGCGACGGACGAGGGCGTAATCTACACAACGACGATGAAGCACTTTCTGACGCATTCCTTCAAGTTCGACAGAGGACACAACACACAGCTGGCGATGCCGTTGGTGTACTGGAAGCGGGACCATGATATCGGCGCCGCCGTCAATCCCCAGGGCGAGAGACAGCTGGGTCTGCCGGAGGTGTCTTGATGGATGCCTGTCCCAGATGCAGAGCGCGGGTCGTGCAGTGCTATGCCACCGAGCCGCCCGGGTGCGTCACCTGTGGGTGGGAAGACTATATCCGTCCATTGCCGAAGCGGGAGCGCAAGCGGAACGGCCTGTTGGGCGGGCTGGCAACCAAAGTCAGGTATATCGGCTTCGCCAAATCCCTTGAAGACCTGACCGTCGAGGTGCGAGTGAAGAAAGACGCCGCCTCAATGGCTGGCATCGTGACGGTTCCGTCATGTCCATATGATATGAAAGACATGAAGGTCATACCAAAGGGCGGGCAACCGAAAAAGAGAGAGCGAACCTATCGCTGTCCAACGCGCCATCGAGTGATTATAGTCTCCAGCGAAAACGGCGATTTACGGGGCTGGATGTGATGATGAAAAACAGCCGTGTTAACTGTTAACACCTACCAGGATAACTGTTAACAGAAGGCTCGTTTAAATAGTGTTTAATTAAACCCCCCTCCTAAAGGAGGGGGGGGTGTTAAATAGTTAAATATGAGAGGTGTTAAATGGTTGATTCTTTGACCATCGAAGTGATGCCCGATAACCGTTTATCAAAAAACGGTTTGAGGCGTAGCAACTGGCGAACGTCCCGCCAGCTGGTGGCAGATGCCAGGGAAGTGGCGTTCGTTCTGGGTCTTGCCGAGATGCCCTCGGACTGGGTAACGCCGGACAAGGCCACTGTATCGATTACACAGTTCCACGCTCGTCGGCCTATGGACTATGACGGTCTGGCCTGCGCTGTCGCGCCATCTATAGATGGGCTCGTGGACTGTGGTATTCTAGCTGACGACGACCCCAAGCATATCGTCTCTTACGCCATCAACCATCAGAAGGTTGAAACAGTTGGAGAGAATCGGGTAGCGATAACTGTCACGCCAGTGATGCCCGTGAGTGGATAGGGAGTAAGCTGATGCATTGTGACTGTGACGTTGACGAGAATAGGCGGGAATTCTATTTTCATCTTCCCAATTGCCTTGTGGGAGCCGTTCTAGCAGTGGCGAGTGCCTTGATTATTCAGGATAATGACACCGCCGATGGGATGGGCGCTGTCGAAGTCCTGGGTAGGGTTATGGCTGATGGTCTTGGAAACATAGCGAGAGCCACGATGCGGGAGGACTAATGCAGATACGCGACAGAATCAAGGAATTAAGGCGGGTCAAAGGCTCAGACCTGATACCGAACCCAAAGAACTGGCGCACCCACCCTGTGGCTCAACAGGATGCCCTCAGAGGCGTCCTGGCAGATGTTGGATATGCAGATGCGCTAATCGCCAGGGAAACGCCCGAAGGGCTAATGCTGGTGGACGGCCATCTCCGCGCCGAGACGACGCCGGACTCCGAGGTTCCGGTTCTGGTGTTGGACATAGACGAGGCCGAAGCAGACCTGATGCTGGCGACCCTCGACCCGCTGGCGGCGATGGCGGGGCGGGACGAGGAGCGGTTGAGTGAGTTGCTGGCGACGGTGACATCTGACAACGACACCGTGAACGCTCTCCTTGAGACGCTGGCGAATGGGTACGAGCCGTTGACTATATCGGAGCCGCCGGACCTGGGGCCGGAGTTAGACGAAGGGATAGCTGACGGAGTAACCCTGTGTGAATGTGAGGCGTGCGGTCATGAGCATCACAAGCAAGCCTGACCCGACGGTCGTTAGTTTGTTCGCCGGGTGCGGTGGGTCGTCTCTGGGGTATAAGCAAGCCGGGTTCGATATCCGGCTGGCAGTGGAGTGGGACACGGGCGCGGCTAAAGTCTACCGCCGGAACTTTCCCGGGGCGAACGTATTCGAGGGCGATATCGCAGACCTGACAGCAAAGGAAGCCTTGAGGCTTACGACCCTGGAGCCGGGAGAACTGGACGTTCTGGACGGGTCGCCGCCTTGCCAGGGCTTCTCGACGGCTGGTCATCGGAAGTTCTCGGATAGCCGGAACAGGCTGTTCGAGGAGTATGTTCGGATGCTCGAGGCATTCAGGCCGAAGATGCTGGTTATGGAGAATGTCAGCGGCCTGCGAAAGGGCAAGATGAAGCTGATATTCGCTGAGATGACCAGGGCATTGAAGGATGCCGGATATAAGATTTCATGCCGAGAGCTGAACGCCTGGTGGTACGGCGTCCCGCAAGACCGCCGACGCCTGATTTGGGTCGGAGTCCGAGAGGACTTGGCGGCAGTGCCGGGGCATCCAGAGCCGACCGTCTCAGTGCCAGTCTCCGCAGGGCGGGCATTGGGTTCGGCAGAGGCACAGTCCATATCAATAGACGTGAATTATTATGGTAAAGCCAAGGATTGGCTCCCTGGCACTAGACCTACCCGGACACTAAAGGCAAGCCAAAAGCCGCGCATTACTGGGTCGTTCACTTTCCCCTGCAATGCAGACCGCGACGCGAAGTCATTGGGCAAGCCAGCTGGAACAATGGCGGCTATTAGACCGCCATCAATAACAAATGAGGGGTCCGTTCGATACCTGACCATTGAGGAATGCAAGATTCTCCAGGGGTTCCCAGAGTGGTTCGAGATGTATGAGAAGGAATACAAGTTCCTGGGCAATAGCGTATGCCCTCCGATGGCTGAAGCTATCGGGCGGCATCTCGTGGCTCTGCTAGGCGAAGCCTGATGCCGGAGCGCAAACAGCCGGGACTCAATCCCACCGCTCAGATACGCGCCAACGCCGAGGTGCGGCGATACCAAACGCTGGAATTGTTCAAAGGCGGCGCGACGGAGAAGCAAATCGCGGAGACGCTCGGCGTCTCGAAGGGACTCGTTCATCGGGACATCAAGCGCGTCCTCAGTGACCTTGCAAAGATGGCGAGCCGCACCGCCGATTCGGTTCGAGCGATGCAGATGGAGCGATACACCTCGCTTCTATCGCGCTGGTGGCTCCGGGCCATGAACGGAGACGCCGAGGCTACCAGGATGGTTCTATCCATTATGGCTCGCATCGACGTTGTTAACGGCATCATCCCAGACAAGCCCATGATAGATATGCGGACCCAGACCATTCAGGTCGGCGACGGTCTAGGCCTGATGGAACTTGCAAAGGTAATTGCCAATGGTAGCGGTGAGTTCGGAACTAACGGATTTAGCCCACCAGATACAGGCGAGTCCGACACTGTATCTGAAGGCGGCTCTGGGGGCTGACCCCTACGAGCGACAGATAGAGATAGCCGAGGCTCTAAGAGCCTCTCGGCGGGTCTCTGTGGTGGGCTGTAACGGCTCCGGCAAGGACTGGCTGGCGGCTCGGCTGGCTCTCTGGTGGGCGACTGCCCATTATCCCGCCAAAGTCGTCATTACTGGCCCTACCTACCGCCAGGTCGATGACGTTATATTCAACGAACTCCGAGCGGCCTATAACAACGCGCCTTTGACGGCTGGGCTGGGTGGCAGGCTATTCCAATCGCCTCGGTGGGAACTCGATGAAAGCACGTTTATCGTCGGCTTCTCTACCGACCGACCCTGGAGCCTGCAAGGCTTCCATTCTCCTCATCTGCTTGTCATCGTCACCGAGGCCCATGCTATGAGCGACGACGATATCAATGCTCTCTATAGGCTCAACCCTGAGACCATGCTGATGGTCGGCAACCCGTTCACGACCTCCGGGCCGTTCTATGGTTCTCATCATGAGCATCGACACCTATGGGACACCTTTGAAATCTCAGCTTTCGACACGCCCAACCTCCAGGCGGGTCGTGTCGTTGTGCCTGGGATGGTCGGCCCTCAAGACGTCGCAGACAGGGCGGCTGAGTGGGGCGAGGATTCCCCGCTGTATCGAGGGGCTGTCCTGGGTGAGTTCCCTGGCGAACTGGACGACGCTCTGGTGCCGCTGTGGGTGGCTAGGGAATCGACCCAGCGAGAGGTCGAGGCCGAGGGCGAGGTAGTGCTGGGCTGTGATATCGCCCGGTTCGGCAAGGATAGAACAGTTGTGGTCAAGCGGCAGGGCAACCTCGCCGAGATGCTGTACAAAGCCCAGGGGAAGAACCTGATGGAGGTAGCTGGCTGGGTCGGCAGATACTGCGATGACAATAAGGTCGATGTGGTGGTGGTGGATGACACGGGCCTCGGCGGCGGGGTCACTGACCGCCTGCGAGAGGTCGGGCTTGGCAACACCAGGATAGTCGCGTTTAAGGGCGGAGAGAAGGCGCGGCAGAATACGAGATTCGCTAACCGGGTGACCGAGGTTTGGTGGGCCATGCGGGACTGGGTGCTGGATGCTGGCAAACTGCCGAACGATAACGGATTGGTTGGACAGTTAGCGTCTCGCAGATATACCATTCAGTCGGACAAAAGGTTGATGATGGAATCCAAAGACAAGATGGCAAACAGTCCCGACGAGGCTGACGCGCTGGCTATGACGTTCGCCACTCGGAAAGGAGCGTTCAAGGTATGGGTATAAGAACCAACTTCGGCGGCGCCTGGGATGCTCTCAGAGGCCGGGAACGGGCTAACCCTGTCGTAGGGGCCAGCTATGACCGATTGAACCGCCAGTGGGGCGTCGGTGACGCCTGGGCTAAACCCACTTATGGCGACTACTACCCCGGGTCCGTCTCGGTCTATGCCGCCATCAAGCTGAGACAGGAAGCCATCGCCAGCGTCCCGTGCTACGTCTACAAACAGACAGCCGAGGGTCTGGAACAGGTGGACCCATCGCATCCGCTCCAGCGGCTTCTGCTACGGGTCAACAACTGGTGGACGCGGGGCGACCTCTGGCGGGCGACGGAGACCTATCTTGGCCTCTGGGGTTCTGCCTACTGGGCGTTGAGCCGTGAGGGTAGCGAGATAACCGAGATATGGCCTCTCAGGCCTGACAAAATGAAGATTCTGCCGGACGCCAAGGACTACATAAAGGGCTTCGTGTATGGCAGTGGGACTGACAAAGTGGCATTCGCCCCGGATGAGATTATCTGGTTCAGATACTTCAACCCGCTGGACGAGTACAGTGGCCTCTCGCCCATCGCTCCCGTCCGGCTGTCGGTGGACATGGGCATGGATGCGCTCAAGGGCAACCGCTTCGCCCTCGCCAACGATGCGAGTCCAGGCATGATTATCAGCGTAGCCGACACGCCGACGGACGACGAGGTTATGTCGTTCTATGACCGTTGGGAATACCGATTCAGAGGGCCGGAGAAGTCCCGCCGTCCGGCTATCCTGGCAGAGGGCATGACTGCATCCAATCTTGGATTCTCGCCGAAGGATATGATGGCCCTGGAATCGATGCGCTGGAGCGTCGAGGATGTGGCTCGCGTGTACAACGTCCCGATGCCTATGCTCCACGACCTGAGTAGGGCGACATATGCCAATATCATGACGGCGCGGCATTCGTTCTGGGAGGATTGCATCATCCCACAGCTTCACTTTTATGAAGAAGAACTGACCGAGATGCTGGTCCCGCTCTATCAGGAAGAAGGGCTGGTTGTTCGGTTCGACACCTCGGCTGTGCCAGCACTCCAAGAGGACGAGGACGGCAAAGCCGCTCGCCGGAATATCTACCTTGGCGCTGGCGTCATGACCGTCAACGAGGTCAGGGCCGATATGGGCCTCGAGGCTACCGAGAACGTAATCAGCTACCCAACGCTCGCCGCTATAACGGCAGGCGTTCTGACTATCAACGAGGTGCGTGTGGGCATGGGCCTGACGCCTGTAGAGTGGGGCGATAAGCCGCCTGCTACGGCTCCCGGTTCGGCGCCGCCTGCCATGTCGATGGCAGAAGGGGCGGCAAGCACTCGCGCCTCTCCAGTAGAAGAGCCGGAAGACGAACCGCCCGAAGACCCTGACGAACGGGGCAACAGTCCGACGGTTGACGATGATTGGAAGCGGCATGGCCGAGCGGTTGAAGTGGCCCAGAAAGTGAAGAGTGAACAGCTTGAAAATTCCTTTCGACGCGAACTATCGACGCTTCTGAGGAAACAGGCCAACCAGTTCATTCGTGAGTTTGAAGCCGAGGCCGAGACGCTGGGGCGTGTTGGCCCCATCCATACCAACGGCTCGGTTGCCGTGGCTGAGAGGCAGGGCATCTTTCGCCCGGTGATGTGGTTGCCAGAGTTCACGGCCCTCATTCGCAAGCATCTAACTATTGGCGTCCTTACTGGCGCCGAGACCCAGATTCAAGAGCATAACCTGGGGCTGGCGTTCGATATGACAGCCAGTCCTATCACGGGCTGGATAGAGAACCGCTCCAGGTGGTGGGCTAACAATATCAACGACGGGACGGAAAAGAAGCTGTTCAAGGTGCTTGCAGACGGGCGCAAGGCTGGACTCGGCACTGACGAGATAGCCAAGAACCTGAGAGAGTTCCGAGAGTTCCAGACAGTCACTCGCTCCGAGCGGGTTGCTCGCACCGAGATGACGGTGGCCCAAGGCCAGGGCGCACTTGAGTCGTTCGACCAGGCTGAGATTCCCTGGAAGCGGTGGTTTGCGGCTATCGACGGGCGGGAGCGGGACAGCCATCGAGAGGCCAGCGGTCAGGTCCGCAGGAGAGGCGAACTGTTCGAGGTCGGCTCTGACAAGATGGAAGCCCCAGGCCAGGGGTCTCAAGCGCGGGAGAATGTGAACTGCCGCTGTGTGCTTCTGCCCGAAGAGGAAGAGCCGAAGGAAGAGCGGGAAGAGGTCGGAGATATCGGGGGCGTCACCGCCGAGGTGCCGCAAGCCGAGCCTCTAACCGTTAGCAACTGGGTTCCAGAGATTAACAAGACGAGGGGCATCACGGAATCGGCTCGCCAAGCGGCAAGCAACAGCGTTGCCCAGGTCGCTCAGAGTCTCAAGCCAGCGTTGGGCAAGAAGATGATGCGGATGTGGGCCGACCCTGAACGCCGGATGACGGTCGTCGCGAACGGCTCGAAGACGTTGCGGGGCATCCATCCTGAGACAGGCAAGCCCTTCCAGGCTGGCGGGATTTACAGAAGAGGGTATAAGCAACTAGGCCACGACAAAACCTGGGTCGGCGAAAGAAGCGCGGCCTGGGCCGCACATCATGAGGTCGGGCATCAGTTGATGAATACTCTTGATATCTCTCGTATAGTTGAATTTCTCGGTAAGGCCCGCGCCGAGAAATTCTTGAGTGAAGTGCAAAAAGTCTTCTACAAGGTCGAACACGAAGGCCGTAGGGCCGTCTCGACGTATTCTAAATCGAACAGCCGGGAGTTCTTGGCTGAGAACTTCAAATACGCCATCACCGCGCCGGAACATTTGAAGCTGGTTGACCCTGAGATGCTACGCATCATGCAGAAGTATTGGGTTTCCAAGACCCCAGCGAAGTATGTAGGAGTTCCAGGGCAAGGTGGTCCCAATCCAGGGAACTGGGCCTGGATAGAGCGGCTATTCAATCAGGTTAGATGGGGTGAGGCATATAGAGCCATGAGAGAGGTGATGTGATGGCGCGATACGACATCGCCCAAGTAGGCGCGGATGGTGAGAAGGCAATCATCGGGTCCATTGATTGGACTCCGACGGGGTGGGAATACCAGACAAGTGACGAACAGGTCGAGCGGTTCCTGAGCGCCGTTAAGGCTGACGGAAGCGTCACGGGCTATGAGTCTCTGACGATAGAGGACACGGTGTACAGCTTCGTTGAAACCGAGGTGGAAGACTCCGACCCCTCTTTCGTCGGGCAAGTCAGCGACATGATGTTGAGGCTAACCCATCCCGAAGATGTACCAGCGACTTGGCTGGAGCCTCGGAACGGGGTGATGGGCTAGAGATGACAGAACGCGATATGCCGACGCATCCAGTCTATTGCTCCTGTTGCCCTGACCATCCTCAAGTCATGGCTCAGAAGGTGGGCGAGGATACATTGGAGATACGCTCCAGGGTTCATGGTCGCCAGCACATCGCAGTCGTTCAACTTGACAAGCCGAAAGAACAACGAATAGACTCTTAAAAATCAACCAATATCTAGTGCGCCTTGCAGTCGCCCACTTCTCGACATCTCGATGTCGGAAATGTGGGCGATTGTCGTTATAGGAGTTGAGCCGTGGAGGAACAGCACATCAAATCCAGGGAAGTGGTAATCGAGCGGCGAGAATCCCCTAACGGTTCCGGCTACCGCGCCACCATCTTCGTCAACGAGCGAGCCAGACAAGGCCCGGACCTCTCGCTTGACGGGTTGGAAGTAACTAACTATATGAGGAATCCCGTCGTCCTCTGGGCGCATGACATGAAGGGCCAGACCGAAAGCGGCGGCCTGCCCATAGGCCGCACCAACCGCATGACCAACGACAGCGGGAAACTCGAAGTGGATTTTGAGTTCCTTGAGGGCGACCCGTTCGCAGAACGTGTGCGGAACGCCTGGGACAAGGGCTTCCTGAATGCCGCGTCGGTTAGCTGGCTCCCACTGGAGAGCGAGGAAACCGAGACGGGCAACCAGCGAGATATCCGCTCCGACCTTCTGGAGTGGTCAATTGTGTCGGTGCCTTCTGACCCCGATGCGGTACGGAATGCTCATTCAAGGCTTATGAATACCTTAGTTCGGGAGGGCGAAATTGCCGAAGAAAAAGAAGAAAAAGAAGAAGTATTAGAGCCGGAAGTCATCGAACGGCGAGATGACGAAGCCACTTCGGCGCCGTGCTGGCAGGGCGAGGGCAGTTGCTCGCTCCGAGGCATTGTGGACGAGGCGATACGTTTGGTCGCAGAGCCGGAGGTCGAGTTGCCGGACGAGGCCATCGTTGACGACGAAGTAGCCGAAGAAGAAGAGCGGATACAAGCCCAAATTGTGGAACTGTTAGTTAGGGCGCAAACAATCAAACTCAACCTGAGAGGTGACAAATGAGTGCTATGGATAAAATCGGACAAGAACTTGCTGACATCAATCAGTTCGTGAGTGACAGGTTTAACCCGGTCACCGAACAGGTTGACCTTCAGTCGGCAGAAATGGACAAGCTGAAGGACGGTCTGGCTGATGTTCAAGAGGCCCAGCGCGAAGCAAAGCGGGCGCAACTCAGAGCCTCTACGCATGACGAGGACCACCGGGTAACCGACGGCCCCTATGCCGGGATGGACGCCATTGACCTCGCTCTTATGAGGGGCATCGCCGAAGGCGCAAACCGACAGTGGGCTGACCGCGTGGGCGATGCGACCCGACAGCTTATCGAGTCGGCGGGTGACTCCACCCCAGCGGCTCTCAGGGCCGCAGAGAAGCGATTCGAGCGGCACCCGTATGCCAAGTCCATGCTTCGGGCGCACAGCCGAGCCATCGACTCGACCAGCCGCGCATTGACTGCCACAGGCTCGGCAACTGGCGATGAGTTGGTTCCGACGCTTGAGGCCTCGGCCCTCTGGATGGACATAAACCTCCAGACCCAGGTGGCCCCACAGATTCCGACCATAGCGATGCCGTCGAACCCCTTCGATATCCCGACTCAGCTGGGCGACACCAGCTGGTATCCAGGGACAGAGAACACCACCGCCACCGAGTCCACTCCGGCGACGGCGAAGAAGACCCTGACCGCTTACGAGTTGGTCAGTCAGGTCAGCTTCTCGTTCAGCATCGAAGAGGACAGCATCATCGCCGTCCTTCCTGAGATTAGGTCTGGGCTGGTGCGCAACGCGGCAGAAGTTCTCGATGACATGATTCTCAACGCCGACACCACCGCCGCCAATAACATCAACGCGGACGGCGCGACCATTGCGACCTCGACAGCGAACAAGGCCCAGTGGCTCATCGGTTACGACGGCCTTCGACACGCCGCACTGGTGGACAACACCAGCCAGGCGAACAACCACAACGCGGCGGTTTCGGATGATATGTATAACGAGATTCGGGCGAAGCTGGGCAAGTACGGAACCCGCCCGTCCGAGTGCGTCTGGATTATGGACGTGAACACATTCATCCGCTCGCAGGGAATCACTAACTTCCGAACGATGGACAAGCTGGGGCCGAACGCGACCATTCTCACAGGCCAGCTTGGAGCCATCAGCGGCATCCCCGTCATAGCGTCCGAGCAGATGCGCCTCGCCGACACAGACGGCAAGGTCACCAGCGCGGGCAACGGCACCGACACGGGAACCGTTCTGCTAACGAACAAGTCCCAGTGGTATCAGGGCTTCCGGCGAGACATGGCGGTTGACGTTTTTAGGGACACCCAGAAACGCTCCAACATCGTCACCATTTCCTTCCGTCACGCTCTGACTCAGCGCGGCACTCTGTCGAGCCAGACTCACACGGCTCTGCAATACGACATAACTGGCGTTGCCTAGACCAGAGACTAGGTAGCGATGGCGGGGCGTCCTGAGTAGAGTCCCAGGGCGTCCCGCTTCTCTGGAGTTAATAATGGCAAAAGTTAGAAACATCACCACGGACGACCTCGGTTATGCGGGCATCACTATCCCGGCAGGCGAAGTGGTCGAAGTGTCCGCTGGCGTAGCCAAGCGGATGACCGAGGCCATGCCTGACAAATTCCGAATGGCTCGCAAGACCAAGAACCGTTCGATGGCTGACAAGCAATCCGAGAACAGGGCGGTATCCTAATGGCTGTCATCGGAACAATCACGGTCTCCTCGGCAGGAACGCGAGTTCAGAACACCACATCCGGCAACGTGCGCGGCATCATGTGGCGGGCGCGGGCCGATAACACTGGCGCCGTATACGTCGGTTATAGCGATGTATCCTCGACGCTCGGAGTGGCTGTCTCCCCAGGCGATGCGTTCACGGTGCTTTTCGAGGGTTACGAGAAACTACAAAACTGGTATGCAGACGCCGCAACGAACGGGGACAAGGTGGACTTCGTAGCCGACAACTCCTGAATCCCTGGTTGTGGCAGTGCTGGAGGATAGACGATGGCGACTTCTCATACACCAACTCATGCAATGGGTTCCCAGACGGTCTCAACGGCTGGGACAGCGGTCAGGCTCCACGCTTCGTCTCTCAGGGCTAGGCGGGTTCTCATCTATGCCCAAAAAGCAAACTCAGGGCAGTTATTTATTGGCGGTTCTGACGTTGCTTCTTCGACGTCCACAGGGTTGGACGGTGGCGAGAGCGTAACACTCGAAACTGACCAGAACTTCCTCGACCTCTATGATATTTGGGTGGATGTCGGAACCAATGGCGACAAGGCCGACTTCTACGCCCAGAAGGTATAGCCAATGAGAAACCATTCGTTCCGTGGGGCCAATCTTCAATACGTCGCCAGCCCGACATCGCTGGGCAATCTGTCTGACGTCACGATTGCCGCCAACACCAACCTCGACTTGCTCCAATACTCCTCGACGGCGAGCAAGTGGATTGATATTGTTCTCCTTGACCAGGATGACATGTCGAGCAACTCGGCAACTCAGCCTGCGACCCAGCAAAGCATCAAGGCCTATGTGGATGCCCAGATTGCCACCGAGGACACGATTGCCGAACTGAACGACACCACCATATCCGGCCCAGCCGCCAACGACGTCCTCCAGTACAGCGGGAGCGCATGGGTTGATAGAACATACGCCGAGGCCGGAATCGTCTCTCTAACAGGCTCTGAGACCCTTACAAACAAGACCCTGACGTCACCCACCATCAACGGCGGTGCGCTCACTGCGCTCACCGACCTGGATATGACGGTGGGGAACAAGACCATCTTCGACACCGTTGGCTCTAACACTCTGACGGTTGGGGCATCCGGCACAACGGTCAGCATCCCAGGAAGCCTGACAGTTTCCGGCACAACCACCACCGTCAGCACGACCAACACTCTGATAGCTGACAAGCTAATCACGTTGAACGACGGCGGTTCTGCTTCCAGCGGAACGGGCGTCGGAATCGAGGTCGAAGAGGACAGCTCTGCGACGGGCTATTTCAAGACCGCCGCAGACCGCGCAGGGTGGGAACTCAAGGCTCCCAGCACGGCGGGAGTTCTGAGCATCGACCCTTCGGGCAACTCCAACACCATCACCTTCGGCGGGTCTGGCAAGACGTTCACCATCTCCGAGACGGCGACGATTGACCAAAACCTTGCGACGACTGCGAGCGTCACATTCGCCGACCTGACAGTCAGCGGCACAAGCACGACGATTGGCACCGTAACCTCTGGAGTCTGGGAAGGCACAACGGTGGCAGTGGCTCAAGGTGGAACTGGGGCCACAACCCTCAACAATCTGATTACCCTCGGCACTCATACGACTGGCAACTACGCCGCAACCATTACGGGCGGCACAGGCATCACATCATCAGGCGCAACGAGCGGAGAAGGAATAGCGCATAGCCTCAGTGTAGATGCTTCACAGACTCAGATAACTGCGGTAGGCACTATCGCAACAGGCACTTGGGAAGGCACAACGGTAGCCGTTGACCAGGGCGGCACCGGAGCGACATCCCTTAACAATCTAATCACTCTTAGCACCCATACAACAGGCAACTATGTTGCGACTGTTACTGGTGGCACGGGCATCACCTCGACAGGCGCAACCAGCGGGGAGGGTATAGCCCACTCGCTGAGTGTTGACGCTTCACAGACCCAGATTACAGCCCTCGGCACTATCGCCACGGGCGTATGGCAGGGGACTGATGTCGGGGTGGCGTATGGGGGAACTGGAGTCTCGACGCTGACCGACGGCGGTATTCTTCTTGGGTCTGGGTCTGGCGCGATTACCGCTATGGCGGTCCTTTCTGACAGCGAGATGATTGTCGGCAACGGCTCCACCGACCCAGTGGCAGAGAGTGGGGCGACCCTGAGAACTTCCATCGGAGTCGGCACAAGTAATTCTGTCGAGTTTGCAGGGATAACGGGAACAACTATTGACGCAACCACAGACTTCACTATTGGAGACACCGTAATAACCAATGGGGTTATCACTGACTCATCGGGGTTAAAGTTCACGGCAGATGTCTACTTCGGCGCAGATGGCACAAACCAAGATGTGTATTTCTACGGAGACACATCGCCTAAAGATATGACCTGGGATGCTGGCGCAAATGCTCTAATACTCAAGGATGATGCCGCGATTCGATTTGGCACTGGTAGCGACAGCATAATCAAATTTGACGGCTCCGACACCTATTGGGACTTGCAAGCCGCTGGCACTGGCGGTCTCACTATTGCGCTCGGAAACTCGCCGCCTGCACCAGACCAAGATAGTATTCACATTTGGAAGGCAACGGCTGGAACCGTTACTGCCGCCTCTAATACACTTCTCACACTTGAAAACAGCGGGGATACCGTCCTACAACTCCTGCATGGCAATAGCGATGCAGGAATTATCTATGGTGGTGGACAGACAGATACGAATAATTACCACGGCATACTTATGCGTGGGTCTGGTGACTCCCCAGCATCCACGATGCAGTTCCGCATTGCAGATTCTAATCGCCTCAACTATTCTGCTGGCGAGTTCGCTTTCCAAGAGGCGACCAACATCACCACAACCACTAGCGACCTGACGCTTAACGCCGCAGCTAGCCTGAACGTCACCCTGACAGATGATGACGCCGACGCCTTTGATATGGCTAACTCAGCGGTTAGTTACTACAAGATTGATACAAGAAATACAGTTGCTACGATTGCTGCACATGATTGGGATACGGAGGACGCAGTCATAGCATCTGGCTCGACTGCACGATATTACCTTGGCATATTTCGTCCTTACACGCTGACTTACACAGGAACGACACAAGTTACATCACTTGTTAGAAATGTTGACTTTGGCGCAACTACGATAACAGACTCCTCTGCATTAACAGTCAATAAAGCTACTAATATATATGTGGTTGCTCCTACTGAGGCGGGGAGTGTAACACTGGCTGAAGCCTCAGCCATCCGCATCGCCAATGCCTCTGGGACCCCCACAACTCAGGCGGGTATCTGGATAGAGGACATGACCGCAGGGGCCACTAACGACTACGGCCTCTACATCGAGGACGCCGACACCTACGCCCTCTTCGTGGACGCTGGCGTGTCGAGGTTCGATGGGAATGTTTCGATTGGGGCTACGGCATCCGACAGCGCGTTACTCCACCTTGAGAAAACAGGGACAACTGCCTCGCCGCATATTCGCCTGACTGAATCTGGAGATGCTAGAGAAGGCAGTATCTACAACGATGGTGCTGGTGGGATTATTATCACGGAACACGGCACTGATAATACTGAAGATTCAGCCATTGTATTAACGGATGTGCCGAAAATAAGTTTCAAAATTGCTACTGCAACTGACATGCACCTCATCGCCAACGAACTGAGTTTGGAAAATAGCACCATCACCAACGTCGGGAACAGTGGCTCCGATTGGACGGCTGGGTCGTTAAATATTCAAGGAACAGGGTCAGCGATATTAAGACTTCAGGCCGACTCAGATGCAAACTCCACAGATGATGCGAAGATTGTTTTCTACAACGACGGCACTGGCTCTGGCGATGCAACGTGGGCCATTGGTCATGATGCCAGTGATAGTGAGACGTTCAAGATTTCACAAGGGGAACAAGTTGACACGGCACAGGCAATCGCCATTGAGCCAGCTGAGTTCCGCATGGCGTTCGGCAACGACTCAGATGGAGGGAAAGCGCAGGCAATCCATGCCTCAATAGGGATGAAGGGATACTGGAACTTTGGCGACATTAGCAACACCACACATTACGCCACGATTTATCATGCGTTTGCCCAGCAAACAGGGGGGGCGGGCAGTGGTCAGTTAATCGGCGTGTTGGGTGGGGCGAGTGTAGCCAGTGGCTCTGACCAGAACTGGTCAGGAGCGCCTGGAGTTGCGGGTCTATATTCCTATGCCTCAATGGATTCTGGGAGTAGCGGGACAGTCACTCATATGGCAGGGTTATGGGTTGCTCCAAATGCAGAGAATGGCTCTGGGACGATTACGAATAACTATGGTATCTACATAGACGACCAAACCGTCGCGACCAC
>Ga0208316_1000620_pt1 | contig 27402 bp, 17 predicted proteins | sample MalvireepMed_231_FD_184240 | JGI IMG/M metagenome (GOLD analysis project Ga0208316, IMG submission 184240) | Marine viral communities from the Global Malaspina Expedition - Malaspina viral metaG DeepMed_231 (SPAdes) (version 2) | ecosystem: Environmental > Aquatic > Marine > Oceanic | place... | reverse complement strand
CTGCTACCATCTCAGTTTTTAAAAGCAGAAGGCGGTATACTGCGGGTTACATCACCAACTCGTATCTATTTAATAAGCAAAACGCCTATTGATATCAACAAGCGCGGCCTTTGTCTATTCACGCCAGTAGAATAATCATCAAGAAAAGTACTCTGCCCTCCCCCGAGTTGGGGGGTCAGAGTATTTTTTCAGCGCATCGGCTTATTGCGCTAGATAAGCCTGAATAGCGTTTATCAACCGTTGCCACCATGCCGCTGAATGTATTGCTATCGGAAATAATTAAGCACCCGTCTTTTGCCCGCGTTAACCCTGTATAGACTAACCCCCGGTGAAACAGGTTAGCGGCTTTTTCGCTTTCGGGTTTGGGCAAAATAAGCACAACGTGATTAAACTCAGAGCCCTGAGACTTGTGAATAGTCATGGCATACACGGTTTCAAACTGCGGTACTCTTGATAGCGATATGCTGCGTAGCGCTTGCTTCTGTTGCCCTAGATTTTGCGCGCTACTGTTATTTGAGCTATCGTTCAAGCTCTTGCCTGCTTGTTGTCCTTCGACATACGTATCCTGGTAGAACCACGCATACAATTTGCCCGTGCTGTCCGGCCAAATTACACCTACCTCGCCGTTGGACAAACGCTGTGGATGATGATTTTTTACAATCATAATAGGCTGACCTTGATAGAAGTGTCCCTCACGTCGCCTGATCTTGTGCTTAATGGCATCGAACACCAAGTTATTCAAACCTTCCACCCCCATGGCGCCTTTGCGTATAGGGGTTAACCACCTAACGTAGTTAAGGCGGTTGAGCGCCTCTTCTGCACTTTGAGCTTCAAATATAGGTAAGAAGCTCTCTTTCGCTAGCTGCTGTAGCTCACGACCACCAAGTTGACTTTCTGGCCATAAGTGAACACCAGGCTGTAAACGTGAGCGGCTATTAGCATTGATGCTTTTTTCACCAGCGCTTTTCGACTGTGAAGCATTATCGCCTTGCTTACTGCCACTATTCTTTTGTGCAATAGCAGCAAGCGCACCGTTCGCATCGCCGCGCTGAATTGCCGTTGCCACCCGAGCCACCTGCCCTTTGAAGCGTTGCGGCGCTTGCAACGTTGCCACGTAGCTTTTTGCCTGTTCATTTACAGGTAACAAAGGCAGATGCGGGCAAAGCGTGGCAATATGCTGTCGCATTGAAGAAGGTACACCGCCAAGTGTACGCTCATTACTACTGTTTTCACCACCGGCTAATGGGTTTTCGTGAGAAAAATCAAGCGCAGTTTCATCGCTAACTAACTGTTCAAGCACATTGCCTAGCTCAACCGCTGGAAGCTGATCAGCATCACCAATGAAATATAACCGCGCGTGGTCAGGTAACGCCCGAACTATGCGCGTCATTAGGGCTAAATCAACCATACTGGCTTCATCAACAATAAGTACGTCGGCTGATAGTTTGTTGTGTTGATTGTACTTTGTCGCAACGCCATGTTCTCTGAGTCCTAACAGCCTATGCAGGGTAACGGCCTCTGTAGGCACACTATCAAGCGCGGTGTCGCTTACCTTACCGCGAAGCCCTTCTACGCTATTCATGATAGACTCAGTCATACGCTGCTGCGCTTTGCCCGTAGGGGCTGCCAGTACAATTTTTAGCTCTTCATCGCAGGCCTGTAGCGCAAGTAATAAACGCAGCACGGTGTAGGTTTTACCTGTACCCGGCCCGCCGTTTATTACGCAAAATCGCTGTATCAAACTTTTGGCTACCGCTATTTGCTGCCAGTCTTGTTGATCTGTAGTGGTGGTAGGAAATATAGCAGGCCACAGGGCTTTTACGTTGTCGGCTACATCATCATGTAAAGGGTGAAGTACTGCGCGTTCTACTACGCTTCTCGCCACTTCTTGTTCAAATTCATAGTACCGGCGGCTATAAAGTCTGCCATTGTCGTATACGAAAAGCTTGGCTAATTGCTCGTTGCCAAGGGCGCTTTTCACTATTTTAAGCAAAGGCGTTAACTCTGGTACCTCAAAGCCTGTTTTAGGCGCTTTTTCCTCTTTATTTTGCTGTACCTTAGGCTCCATGACTTGAGTGAGAGCCATATGTTGCTCACTGGCACTGCTTTTTGCTGAAGGCGCTGACGCATTATTTTCTAAGGCAACCGCGTCTTCAAAAAGCGTGGTTCCCGCCACGTCTTTCAAATAGATACAGCTATGTCCATTTCGCTGCATATACGACAGGTATACCAATATTCCCGCCCATATAAACGCGTCCTCTTGAGACAGTTGCTCTATAAAGCCAAATTCTTTTGCCACGAATTTGTCGATGGCTTCAATGCCAAATAAGTTATCGAAAAACGACGACACTGAATGTTGGTTGTTATTCATTGCTTCTCCTATTCGTCGTCGAAACTAAATTGCTGCTGACCCGAAGGCTTTTGGCTTTCACTTGAAGAATTAGCATTCGTACCTTTTTGAAGTGGGTCAGCCGAATCTCGTTCACTTAACGGTGCTTCGTTTTCATCCCCATTATCTAGCGGGTCTGGAGGGGTGTGAGTAGTGCCTTTACTTGCGAAAATAGCGTCCAATTGATGAAGTAAACTGGATGGAATATGGGTATAAAACACCCCTTCACCTTGCTCGTTCTCTGGGTGCATACCACGTAAATAAAGGTAATAAACGCCGCCAAAATGGATATCGGGGTCATAATCAGGCAGCGTATTGCTTAAATAGCGGTGTAACGCTAAACAGTAAATTAAATACTGAAGATCATAAAGGTGGTGCTGATTATTGTGAAACAGACCTGAAGGCATGTAGCTTTCAAGGGTATCACCCAGCCAGGTTGACTTGTAATCGGCTACAAAGAACTGACCGTCATGTTCAAAAATTAAATCGATAAATCCATGCATCATACCTTTAAGTTTAGCCGTAATGAGCTGGGGAGCCGGTTCAGCCTCACCGCCTAAGGTTTCCGCCACGCTTTGCCGATGGGTATTAAGCACTTCTCGAAGCTGTTTCCACTGGGTATCGTTCATTGGAAAATAAAACTCAGCCTCGCGCAGAGTTTGCTCTAACGTCAAGTCACTCATACACAATTGCATATTGGGGTACAAAGGCGTTTGTAAAACTTCTTCAAGCCACTCGTAAAGAAAAGGCGTACGCTTTTCCTCTAACCCAAAGCGATTCACTAACTCTTTGCCACTTTCTTCCCACACCGGCGCACTAAAATCACTGTGTTCTAAGATATCGTGAAGTAAGTTACCTGCACTTGCGCCCTTTTCTAGCGTAAAGCGCAAGTCATTTTTCGTTACTGCGCTCGTTTGTGTCAACGGGGTGTGAGAGTCTACATCTATAGCACCAAGTATCTCTCCGTCAGTGGAAAGCGTATCGAGCGCGTACACTTCTTCATCGCGTACGGTTTGAAGTACAGGTACGCTTGGAAGGCTTTGACCCGCGCCCTCAACAGTATCTGTACTTTTCACCGAGCCTACGGTAGTTAAACGGCTCATGGCTGAAAATGAATAGAGCCGCCATTCTTCGCTTGCAGTACCCGTAAATTGTAGTGCTGTGAGTTGAGGTATCGCGTCACCTTGTTCAAAACCTGAATAGATTTCTTCAAATTCATCGCCGTCAATATAGCTAGCATGAGACTCATCCTCCTCGGCGACACGGCGCAATACACTCTGCCAGTCTCTGTTCGTACTCTCATCGCCACTCACGCCCAAGGCGCGGGCCAGCGCGCTTTTTTCGTTATTAGCCAGTGGAATAACCCCCATGTAACAACGGTGTGCCGCACGCGTCACCGCAACATAAGCAAGGCGCATGTCTTCTGCTTCGCTTTCGCGTTGAACACGAGCTATAGCTTGAGCGGTCTGTCCTAACTGCATTTGCAAATCTTGCTTGTCTTCATCGTAAAAGGTAAATATTTGTGACGTAGATTTACCATTTTTCGATGCATCCTTATAGCCGGTTGCGTAAGGAACAAACACGATGGGGTATTCAAGGCCCTTTGAACCGTGCTGGGTAATAAGGCGAATTAGCTGGCTGTCACTTTCAAGGCGTAACGTAAGTTCTTCATCACTTTCTGGCTTGTGAATTTGTTTATTTAACCAGTCGAGTAGCTGTTCGGGTCGCTGGTGCGTGGTACTGGCTTTTTCCAGCACTTCGGCAAGATGTTGATAGTTTGTAAGCGCGCGCTCCACGTTATCAGCATGGGGGACGTAGCTGTCTTGCATTAGGTGCAAAAGCACGCTCATACAGCCTTTTTGAAGCCACATGTCGCGTAAAGACAATACTTTGTCCATCGCTTTATCCCACATAGCATCATCTTCGTGGTAAAGCAGTTCAATGAGGGTCTGCGGGCTATAGCCCCAAAGCGGAGATGCTAAGCTAGAGGAAACGTTGCTGGTATCGTTCGCATGCCATATACCGTTAAGAAGCCTGAGGACATCTTTCGCTTCGGCACTGGCAAACAAGTTGCTGCGATCACTTAAATAAACGCAGGCTAACCCTTTTTGCTGTAGAACGTTTTTAATAGCGCCGGCTTCGGTCCTGTCTTTTACCAAGATAGCGATATCTTGCGGCTTTACCGGTTTTGTTTCGCCGTTGTCCAATTGAAATTGAGCCTCGTTTAGCAGGCGATAAATCTCTTGCGCAATCCACTGCGCCATTTTACGACGCATAATGTTGGTATTTTCTTTCTCTTCCAAGCACAGGCTCACGTAATTCATCGCGCTACGCTGCGCTGCAGGGTCTCTCAATGGGGTTTTAGCCGCTGCCGCTTTGGGCGTAAATTCAACGGGGTTGTATTTGATATCAAAGCCAAACACATCAGTTGGGGTATTTGATGCCACAGGTGCACCATAAAATAACCGGTTATAGGCTTTTACCATCCCCTCTACCGAGCGCCAGTTGGTGTTCATTACCCAGCGATAGTCTGCTTGTCTGCCCGCTTTCAAGTAGGTGAAGATATCCCCTCCGCGAAAGCGATATATCGCCTGTTTAGGGTCGCCAATCATTAATAACGCACTGACTCTTGCCGACGCGCTCTCCTCGTTATCGTTTGAAAGATCTGTTTCTGTTTGTGAGGCCGAATTGCTCGATGCATTGGGATAAACCGCGTCCAAAATAGCGTATTGCTTGGCATCGGTATCTTGGAACTCATCAATAAGCGCCACAGGAAATTTTTTACGAAGTTCAGGGACAAGCGTATTGTTAGGCTTAACCACCTCATCGGCTAACATGCGAATAAGATCGTCAAAATCGATAACACCAAGTTGCTTTTTCTGTTTATCAACGCGCCCTTTAATGAACGCAATGGCTTCTACAACCAGCTTAAACACGGGTACTTTAGCCAGTGCCTTATCCTTTTCGCCGAATACTTTTTTCAATGCAGCAGCAAATTCTTTAATCGGCGTTAGTATTTCTTTTACCCCTGAAGAATTTCTCGCGTAGCGAGTGCCTTTAACAAATGCCTCTGCTTCAGGCGGGGGTAAGTAATATTGCCCGCTATCTGCGCATGAACGTAACCAGCTCTTTAATGCGGCCAATTCCTGCGGCCTTTCTTTCTTATGAGCAGGTGTTTTAATAAGCTGCTCAACTAACAACCCCTCATTATCTTCTACGCTTTGCGATAGCGTTTTTACGTAGGCTACAGAAGTATGCGGCGATTCATCTAGCTGCCTTTGATAGGCAAGCTCAATATCCTGCTCGCTAAGCATTAATGGGGTCAGAGTACTTTTAATGCTGTCATTAAACTCCAGTAACAACCTTTCAGGTGTATGCCACCCTGACTCTGCCAACAGCCTAAAATCGTCTTCGTTCTTGCTCACCTTTCGAATGTAGTCTTCTGCCGCCTGAAGGTACAAATCGCTAGTGTCATTACCTAAGTTTAACGACATGGCAAAACCACTGTTAAACGCCAATTGGGTAATGACGTGCTGGCAGAAGCCGTGAATAGTGAGAACCGACGCTTCATCAAGTTCTAACTGTGCAGCTTTTAGCAAAGCCATGCTTTCGTCGGTATTACAGCGAGTAAACAAATGCTGATAAACAGGGTCGCAGTTGCTGTCAATTTGATTGTCATTCTCTTTGGCTTGCTGCCAAATCAGAAACGCCTCTCTTAAGGTTTTGGCAATACGCCCTTTTATTTCTTCGGTGGCAGCTTTGGTGAACGTCATTACCAATATTTCTTTTACCGTCAGCTTTTTTTCTAACAGTAAGCGCAAATATAACCGGGTAATGTTAAAGGTTTTACCCGTCCCTGCGCTGGCTTCTATTAGATGCCGCCCTTTTAATGGCATTGCTACCACATCAAGCAGTTGCGCGTCATTGTTGGCCTTTTCATTGGTTTCAAGCTGGGTTTGGGTTGCCATATCGCTTGCAGAGGATGGGGTAATATTGCTCATAACTTCTCCTCTTGAGACGCGTTGTTTACCATGGCGAGTAGTAAAAAGGCACTTAAATGCGGCACATCACTCCAATTGATACCTTGAGGAAATAGCCAGTTAAGATAAGGGTTATTAGCCATGTCAGCGCTATACTGCCCGCTACTTTGCTGCCAATCGGTTAGCGACCGTTGTAATTCTACCGTGTCGAAAAGCCCAGCCGCTTGAGTTATGATTTGCTGTGCTTTTTCGCTTGCTTCATCGACAGTGTCGTTATCTGCAATGGGGCAGACTTCATCAATAGCCTGCTTTACTTGATAAATAACCGCTTTGTCGGTTTCACAGGAATTGTCAGCACTCAATAGCGCCCTAAGTAGGTGTCCAAACATTTCAGGTTTTATACTGTCGACAACTGGTTTACATTCTGAATTTCTCTTACCAGGTATAATGCTACCAAACAAACTTAAATGCACGGGGGTTGGCGCGGTGTAAATAGCCATGTAAAGCTGCTCTATAAACAGGAGTAACTGAACGGCGGTCTCGCGCTCAAAAGCTGGAAATTTCTGTTTTTTCAGAATAGTTTCGCCTTTTTCCCACGAGCAGGCGTAAATTTCTAATGGGTAATTGGTGTAACTAGTTGTTTCATCGCTACTTGAAAATATCAATTGAGAGATGAAAAAGCCTAGCGCTCGATGAGCGTCAACTTTCCCGGCGCAAAGCTCGACTAATGCGTCGCTGCCTTCTAGTGCCGAAGTCGTGAAGGTAATATACTTACCTTGAAACTGTGCTTTTTTGTGCTCGGCATCGTGAGGGCCCATAGCTTGACTTAGCGCTAGCGCTCCCTCTTTCCACATTTCAACTTCATCCATTGCCACTGGGTTATTGGGAATATCCCCTCTAAGCGAAGCAAATGTAATCACTTGCTCGCTGTATGTAAGTTCACTGGCATCAAGTTCTGACGAATTATTGCGCTCAGGCGAGGAAAATATAGCGTCGAGCACCTGATAACGCAGCAATGCATTGGTTTCGAAAGGTTCGCTGTTCTCAAGCAGGGTAAATGATTGCGATAAATTCACGCCAAGCCTTTGTATGGAAAAATGCTCAAGCGGATCTTTAAATGCTCTGGCGATTTGCATATTCGACAAACGTAGCGCTTGTGTTGCAAGTGCGCGGTGCGACTGGCTAATATCAGCTGTCGCCATATCAAGGGAGGTATCAACAACATCAGCGTTTTCATTCGTATCAGCCGCGTTAGCACCTAATTTGTTGTACTGAAGCGCATCGGCTAGGCGAAGCCACCCCGTTTCATAACTGGGCAACGCCCCAGCAAAAACCGCTTCACTGAAGGGATGTAACGGCGCATGAACCGCGTATTTCTCTAGTGGCAATGCATAGTTATTTTCAAGCATATCCATGAACTCAGCCAAAACGAGACTGGGCTGTCGTTCGCTGTTATTCGTTACATCGTTACCTTGATAGCTTAAATACAGGCTTTCCCGGGTTGAGATAATAGCTTCTAGGAATAAGTACCTGTCTTCCAATCGTCTAGAGCGATCGCCAACCCTGCGACCATCACTTGCCATTAAATCGAGCCCTAACGGGCTTGATTTACGAGGAAACTCACTGTCATTCAGGCCTAAAATACACACTTTTTTAAACGGTATGCTTCGCATTGGAAGCATAGAGCATACGGTAACCTGACCGGTCATAAAGTGGTTTCCGGCATCTGGAGATGAAAATCGATTGAGCAAAAGATCTCGAACCTGTCGCAAGGTTAATTCGTGCTCATAGTTAGCTTCTTCACACCGGGCGGCAAGGTCTGCGGCGACTTTGGCGATGAGATCCCAGCTTTGCTGCTGATCTTTTGTAGGCATAAAGCAGGCGTCACGAAGCGCAATCAATGCTTTAGACCACTGTTCTGGCGTTCGGGGTTGGGTTAACTCTTGAGCAAATTTCCCCAGTAACGCCACCACTTCTATGAGCTTACCTAACGTTAACGCGCTTTGCCCTTCCACATCGGGAATGGTAAGTAGATCACTCACTATCATTTCGCTATCTGGCGCAAGCATGCCCATAAGTAAACGGCGAATGCCCCACCACCAGCTATAGGTGTCGTCTAAATTTACGCCTTCTGACACCGCAGTTTTATGAGCGCTATTAAGGCCCCAATGAATGTGTGCCTGCTTTAACCAAACGACCATTTGCTCTATATCATCTTGAGACACGGAAAAGCGCTTTTGAACCGAGTCGAGCTGTAAGTAATCCAAAATATCCGATACACCAAAGCGGCTATCCGGTAACTGTAGCAAGGCCATGAATGCTGCAATAAGGGGCTCTGCATCCATGGGGCTTCTGTCAGCAATAGTACAAGGAAGACGTACCTGCCCAGTAGCGCCTAAAGATTTGGTACCCACACGGTGAAATACTGCATCAACAAACGGCGCGTAATTCTCAATCGCCGGGCACATCACCAATATGTCAGAGGGTGTGCGGGTTTTGTCTTGAGACAACCAGTGCAGCAAGTGGTCATGTAACACTTGAACTTCGCGCAGTGCAGAATGGGTGCACATTACAGTAACACTGTCGTCTTTGTTCTTTAATTGGTGAGTCAGTGGCTGGGGGTGAGCAGCCTGAAGGATATCATTGTGAATGTAGTTGAGCAGGCCTCTGGAATGACACTGTCCGTGTTCATCCTCTCCCTCACCTGCACTTTCGAAATCTGGCGAGTCGAATGCACTTATTTCAAACGTATCCAGCTCGGTGAGTAAGTTAAACAGTTCTCGGCCCTGCTTTCCTAAGTTGCCAAGCAGTGGGTTAGATTGGTCTTCTTCCATCCACTTTTTAAGCCCTTCTAAACGAAGCAGCTTGGCTTGCTCACTACTACTTTTTGCTTCACCCCAATAGTTAACACTGGGGTTGAGGTGAAAGATATGTATATCGATGTGCTGGGCAAGGGCATCGAAAAACGCAATGAGTTGGGGCGCCATGGTGTTTATGGCAAAAACAATAACGCGCTTGGGCAAATTAGCAGGTACGTTACCCGCTTCTAGCGCTTCTAGCGTCATTTGATGTAAGCGTGCGGGATGCAAAGGCTGGTCTTTCGCTAAAATTCGCCAAATTTCACTTTGCCACACTTCCATATCGTCGAATACCGCTCGCTCGTTATTTTCCCATTTAAACAACCAGTCTGGGCGGTACAGTAAGTATTGTTCGTATACGTCGGCCAGTGCCGTAGCAAGCTGAAGCCGCTGCAGCCCCTGCTCTTGTTCACTACCTGCACTTTGCCAGTATTTGTTAACCTGCTCGAATGCATCGCTATCCATTAGCGCATTATCTTGAAGAACATCATCTATACGCCACGTGAGTACTTCGCGGCGATAAGGCGATTGTTTCGGTACCTTATCAGCCCCCAATACAATGCGTGCTGTATTCCACATAAAACGCACGGGCAGTGGGTAGTCGATGTTCATGGCTACACCGTGTTCGTTAGCCATCTGCATGCTTACCCAATGCTGCATACCTGGGCTTTCAACCAGGATCGTTTCTGGGGTAAATACGCCTAAAGGCTGTTGACGTAAAAGCGTAGTAAGAAGAAAACTTAAGTGTTCTAATTTGTTAGAGGGATATAGCGCAAGCAATCGAAAAATCCTTTGTAGAACGAGCCCTTAGATAATGTATAGATAGCGAACATTCATCTTAGATATTCAAATTAGTGTAGCGCAATCAGCGAAGTAGTTAAGTGATTTCTTTCCAATTTAGCTAAGTAAATTGCTTATGCCGTCTGGACCGGGTAAATCGTGTACTCTTAAACCAAATACAATGCTTTTTGAAAGCGTAAAAATGAAAAATACTGCAGAACGAAACGAGTGGGGTTTTACGAAGGAAAACAACGTTAGAAAATCGAGACAGTTGTTAAAAAAAACCCATACAGACCTCAGGACACGAAAAATCTGTATGGGTAAGGTTTACGGTCTACTCAGTAACAACGTGAATAAGCGTTGCCTGGCACTCATTCACGTTAGCGCTACTGCGCAGCACTGTTAACAATGATTGTTTTGCAGATAGAGTGCCAGTTTTTTACCTTATATAATTCAATAGCTTAGAAGAAGCAAAAAAACATGACCAATAGGTCACAGTTGCACCGTGGTGCAGGTGCACCAAGAGCAAGCAGTCCGTAAAGAAAAAGCTAAGTCATTACCGGCTAAAATTTATCAGTTTCTCAGTAAGCGTCATTCAAGTACAATTTGCCCTTTACAAGAATCACTGCAATTTCGCGTGCCACTTCACGGTCAGGAGCAATAATGTTAACCGCCCAACAACTCGCCACTATGCTTTCTCTTCAAGACAAAATGAACGCCAAAGTAAACCCCGATTGGCTGAATGCGGGCTATGGATACTTGCGTGCCGCCATGGTTGAGTCGGTTGAAGCTATTGAGCACCACGGTTGGAAATGGTGGAAGGCGCAGCAAAAAGACTTACCGCAACTGCAAATGGAATTAGTTGATATATGGCACTTTGCCCTAAGCGCTTGCATCATTGAATATAACGGTGACATTGAAGCGTCAGCTAAAAGCATTGCTGCTGAGCTAGCAAGTGGCGATACATTAGTAACGTTTGACGGAAAAGATTACGACGCAGCAAACCAGTCACTGCTGAACAACCTAGAGTTGATGACTGGCTTATGTGCAGCAAAACGCTTTAGCGTGCCGTTGTTTATGTTTATTGTGAACCAATGTGAAATGAGCGCAGACGAGCTCTACCGACAATATGTGGGTAAAAACGTACTGAACTTCTTCCGCCAAGACAACGGCTATAAAGAAGGTACCTACGTTAAAGTATGGGAAGGCCGCGAAGATAACGAGCACTTAGTTGAAGTAATGGATGCCCTTGATTTAACTAAGCCCGAATTTAGCGACTTAGTTTATGAAGGTCTGCGCAATCGCTACCCTTCATAAGGTAGGCTTTTCACGAAATCACGGGGTGTTAGAAAGCGCCCCTGCCTACTATCACCCGCCTACAAGCGGCGAAAGCACCGAACGCCACCAGCTTAAAGGGGTATGATTTCAAAACACAGTCCCTTATATGTAAAAAAGCTCTGCAAGTTGCAGAGCTTTTTACTATGAACTTAGCTAAATAGCGCGGGTCTCTACGCGTTTACCCACACAAGTTTTTCGGAGTAATCGCCTTGAATAATACCTTCGAAACGCTCTTCTAAAACGTGTCGTTTCACTTTCAACGTGGGTGTAAGTAAGTCGTTTTCAATACTCCACTCTTTTTTCATGACCACAACACGATCCATCACTTGATGGCTTTCCAACTTAGCATTTATGGCATCAAAGGTTTTCTTAAGGCTCGATTCAATGCTTGCCTTATCTTTCTTGTGCGCCTCTTCGCTAAGCACTAGCAGAGCCACAGGTTGAGGAAGGTTTGTACCTGTTACACATACCTGCTCTACGATAGGGTTTTCCATAAACTTCGCTTCAATTGGCGCTGGCGTCACGTACTTGCCTTTAGCCGTTTTGAAGATGTCTTTTAAGCGGCCTGTGATTTTTACGTAACCATCAGCGTCAATCACCCCTTTATCGCCAGTACGCAAATACCCATCTTCGGTAAACACTTCAGCGGTTTTTTCCGGCTCTAAGTAATATTCCAGCATATTACATGGCGACTTAACCTGTATCTCACCCTCTTTAGACGTTCGGATATCTACGCCATCATAAGGCTTTCCAATGCAACCTATTTTATCGTGGCGGAACGGAACGCTACCTGTGCCATAAGCACTGTTTTCGGTCATGCCCCACCCTTCAGAAATATTAATACCTATTTTAGCAAACCACTCGATTACGGCAGGCGCTAACGGTGCAGAACCACTGGCCCACAAACGCGCGTTGTTTATGCCTAAACCATTGCGAATTTTTTTCGCTACAATTTTGTTGAGAATTGGAATTTTCAACAAGGTATCGAGTTTCTTTTGCGGCATTTTCGCTAGCACGCCCATTTGGAACTTCGTCCATAAACGGGGAACAGAAATAAATAGTGTTGGCTGACAATGCCCCACATCTCGCTGAAATGTAGCCAGGTCTTCGACAAAGTGAATCTTTCCACCGCTGTAATAGCTGGAAAGCTCTACAAGCACTCGTTCCGTGATATGCGCCAGAGGCAAGTAACTCATTGTACGGTCGTTTTCATTAATGCCGAGCTGGTCCAACGAGCGGCGAGCAGCCCAACAAGCAGTATTGTAGCTGTGTACTACGCCTTTTGGCTGACCTGTACTACCTGATGTATAGATAATGGTCATGATGTCGTCCATATCTGGTACAGGCGAATCTTTAATAGGCGCAATATCCATAAACTCAGCCCATTGTTGCTTGGTAGCAATGTTGGGGTAAGGAAACGCCACCGTTAGGTATTCAGTTGGAATAGACGCTACCTGCTCTGCGGTATTATCTAGCTTGCCCACAAAAAGTAACTGTACATCAGCGTGCTTTAATACGTATTGAACAGTGTCTGGCCCCGCCGTAGAGAAAATAGGCACCGAGACATGACCTGCCATCATTATGCCTAGGTCGGTAATAAACCATTCGGCGCAGTTTTTTGAAAAAATTCCAATTCGGCTACCTTGTGGAAAATTGAATTCACGCAGGCGGGCCGCTACCTTTCTGGCTTGTTCGGCGACTTGCTTCCACGTGTAATCGTGATATTCACCTTTAATAGGCTGGGTAAGAAATACATCGTTCCCACGGTTCTGTTCCCAGTGGTACAACATACTTAATGGCGATGTTATTACTTCCGTGGTATTTGCGTTTGCTGTCATGTCTAGCGGCATAGGTCACTCATATGTTGTTATAATGTAGCTCATTTTCACAATGATTTCACAGACTTCTAATAAGCCTTATTTTTTATTGAAAAACAAGCTTTTTAAACAAGCGTTTACATTCTATGCGACGAATGACGGGGCTTGAGCCCCTTAATTTAGTTTTCTTATAGATTGGGCTTTTGCATTTTTATGGGCTTATTAGCTTAAAATCCCTGCCCATAAATGCCTTTATGACCAAGATTTAAACAGCAGCGGAGCCACCTCACTCGCCGTGCAGGGTTTGGCATAAAAATAACCTTGGTGGAAAAAACAGGCTTTATCGATTAACTCTTTTACCTGCTCTTGTGTCTCTACGCCTTCCGCTACGCAACTCATATTTAGATTACTAGCTAGCGTGATTGTTGTGGTTACCAAGGCTTCATTAGCATTTCCCGCCGCCATTTCGTTAACAAAACTTTTGTCTATTTTGAGTACGGATAGCGGATAGCGCTGCAAATAGCTTAACGATGAATAGCCCGTTCCAAAGTCATCTAACGCAAGGATAAACCCTTCCTTAACAAAGCGCTTTATCTGCCTTAACGCATTATCACTGTCGTCCATAAGTACTCCTTCCGTAATTTCAAATCGGAAGGCCGATTTAGGAAGCTTAAACTCTTCAAGCACGCTCAGCACACCACCAAGATCAAACTCGGTTTTAAAATGTAATGCAGATAGGTTAATGGAGACGTACCCGTTAAACCCTTGCTCGTACCACTGTGATAAGTCTTCGGCTGCTCTGCGCATCGCTTGCCGCGTCACTTCTATAATGTACTTAAGCTCTTCGAGAACAGGAATAAACTGATCTGGGTAGAGCGGTTCATCGTTTAGCTTTCCACGTAATAGTAGCTCTACGCCTATTGTCGTGTTGGTACGGGCATCAATGATTGGCTGGTAGTGATTAAAGAAGCAATCATCTGAGTAGGCACGTTTTACCTTATTCTCTAGCAACAGACGCGTTTTCGCCCGTTCGTTCATATCACGGGTAAAGTAAGTAAAGCCACTAAGGGCATCTTTTTTCGCGCTATACATGGCAACGTCGGCCTGCTTTATCAATTCAGCAGGTTCAGAGGCATCCTCTGGATAAAATGCCACGCCAATGCTACAAGAAACACGAAGTACTTCTTCTGCTAACGAGATGGGTGTTTCAACCGATTCAATTATTTGCCCTACAAAAGAGCTTAAATCGTCGTCATTTAGCACTTCTTCAATAACAATGACAAATTCATCCCCACCTAACCGGGCAACCGTACCCGACTCGGCCACCAAATTTCTCATTCGATTGGCAACAATGCGCAATAGCTTATCGCCGTAGTCATGACCTAGCGAGTCGTTAATGCCTTTAAACCTGTCTAGGTCTACAAACATCACGGCTACGCGATGCTTATTGTGACGAGCAAGCCCAATAGCATGCTCTAGCCTATCGAGTAACAAAGTACGGTTAACCAACCCGGTTAAGCTGTCGTAGGTGGCTATTTTCAGTAATTTACGTTCAGCATTTTTTTGTTCAGTGATATCTGAGATAACAATTAGGTAATGGTCGGCTGCATTGCTTTCGCCGCTTACTGCTGTGATATCAATTAGTACATCGTAACGTTTACCGTCAGCGCCATCGATAACCGCCTCGTCTTTCCAAAAGTCACCGCCTTGCATCTCAGGAAGTTTTCCAGACAGCTGGCGATTTAAGTTCGGATAGCGCATATACAACTTAGCGAGTTGCTTGGGTAAGGGCTCTTTATTGTTAAAACCAAATACTTGTTCGAAAGCAGGGTTAGCTGCGACTAAGCGCTTTTCTTTATCGAAAATTAATACCCAATCGCGGGTTTGTCTGAAGGCATCGCTAAATAGCGTAACCTGTTGTTTCGCCTTTTGTAATTTGAACAACTGACGCTGTCTGGAGAGTAAATAAGCGACGAATAAGCCAATAACAAGCGTTGCATAAATAGTGTAAGCCAACGGTGAGCGCAGCGGCGCATAGGGCATAGAAAGAGTTATCTCGGCCGGTAACACGTTAAAATCGAAGCTGCCCGGGGTGGGTACCACAGAGAAGACGTAATCGCCGGGCGATATGTTGGTAAACGTAATTTTCGCGTCTTCCGTAACCCCTTCGGTCGCCACTTTGTCGCCATTTAATAACTTGTAATAGTATTTAACTTTCCCGACGCCCGACATAGTCAACGAAGAAAAGTGGATAGTTAAACCATAATCTTCGTAGTTTAAGTCGAAGTGGTGCCCATTTAAGTTCCTTAAGGGTTGATTCAATACTCGATTGTCTACCGCCACTTCAGTAATCGCGGTTTGCTTACCAAGTAAACTCCCTTCAGGCTCTAAACTTTCTAATTGTGACGGAGAAAAAACCACAGCCCCGCTTGTAGAACCGTAGGCGAGTCGCCCGTCTTTCAACTTAATTGAAGCACCTTGATTAAACTCGGACACGCTAAGTTCGCGGCCATAAATAAAGTTTTTAATTTGGCCTGTTGATGGGTCGTATTTATGTAGCCCCTTATGCGAGCTGAACCAAATATTGCCAGACTCATCTTTTTGCAGCCCATAAACAATGTTTGAAAGTAATATGTTGCTGTCATTTAAGTTGTAAAGGGGTTCAAAGGTATCAGCGTCTACGCCAATTAACCCCACGCCGCTATAAGCAAGCCACAACACACCTAAATCGTCGATTACCCAAGAACCAATAGAGCGGTCCCTTCCTCGATGAACCTCAGAGAAACGGTATACGATTTCGTGCTGGCTCGTCTCTGGATTAATTAACCACAACCCACCCTCTGTTGCGAAAAACAACCTTTTTTGGTGATACTCAGACTCGCCTAAAAACCCGTAGGAGAAATTAATATCGAAAACACGAGGGTCGAGCTGTAACGGCGAAATTGATTTTTCGGCGATGTCATATTTCCAATAACCTTCATTGCCAATAAAATACAGTTGGCCGTTGCTAGAGAGCGTCGCGCCCGGACCATAAGCATCGAAAACGCTGCTATCACCACCGTTTGCTATCTCTGGCCGTTTTGCTTCACCGCTATTTGGGTTAAAAATACGTATACCATCATAGGTCTCAAGAAATATTGTTCCGTCCGGGCCAGGTATAATACCATCGACTGCGCCATCGCCTGCTATCGCATATTCACTGTTTGAATACAGGTATTTTTCAGCGCTTTTGGCCAAAAAGTCGTAATGATTTAGCCCGTTTTCTGTGCCTAGCCAAAGTTTATTTGGCTCTGTCTCTGCGAACGCCCATATAACATGGCTAGTAAGAACGTCGTTACCGACAGAGCGCTCGTTTTGTATCGCAAAGATATTTGCGCTTTTAGTGCCGAAATACAACGCGCCTGCGTAGACCGAACTTAGCCACAAGTTATCGGATTCGTCTTTGGCAATTGCCGCAATCTTTTTGTTTGATATTTCTGTTAAGCCGTTATTAGGCTCAAGAATATGTTCGTATTGCCAGCCATCATTTGCTGACCAGGTTAATTGATAAAGCCCCTTGTTAGTGCCCATCCAAAAAGCATCATCTTTATGCTGTACTAGCGTCCAAACGTTTCTATCTGCAACTACTTGCGTAAATACATGTTCTTTTTCGCCACGTACCTGCTGAAGGAAATCCTGTTTATTCGCTACGAAGACACCCAAAACAGTGGAAATCCACACTCTACCGCTATCGTCTTCCAACAAAAACTTGGCATTTAAGTTGTCCAAGTTGGCGGGAATATCGGCAAGATAATCTAGCTCTTTAAGCGGCTGCGCGATGTCGTTAACATTTTTGGTATAGACGCCGTCAGTGGTGGCGACCACTAAGATATCTTCAACCGTTATCGCTGCCCGAATGGCTTGCTTATTGTCGAGCAACGTTTCGGGTAATTTAGCTAAGGTTTCAAGGGTGTCTGTCTGTGTATTGAACCGCTGTACTTCTTCGCTCAGCGCAATAATTAACTGCGTATCGCTCTGCCAATGGAAGGTTTCACCGTGCTGCACAAAACCTTCTAAATCGCGAAAGTCAGTAGGTTCAATTTGTACGACTTTTTGTGATTCTAAATCGAGGTAATACACACCTCGGCCGTAAACACTAAACCAAAGCGCCTCTTCACCCTGTAGTGCTAAACGGTAGATTGAAGCGTCGAAAAGTAGGTTATCCGGCCCAGCAACACGCTTCGTTCTAATGCCATCCCAACGAACCAACCCACCGTCTGTCGCTATCCAAACAAATCCGTCGCTATTGATGACAATATCGTTGACGATATCCTGGGGAAGGCCGTTCTTAGTCGACAGTGATTGGAATACAGGGTTAGAGAGCCGAGGCGCCGCCACCGCTTGCGTCGCGGTGATTGCCATCAGCAAAAATAAGTAAGCAAAACGTCTCATTGGGAATGGGTCGCACGTTTGAAATTGTTATTATAAGTCTAAGTGTAACAGAATGTTTGAAACTTGGGCAGTTTCATAACTAAGGTTTAACACAGAAGTTATTAGCGACTATCGTATTGATAATAATAAGCTATTTTTGCAATTTACGTGTGAAGCTATGTACTAAAGATCTGCAGCTCCACGCCTTGCGCTATCTTTTAACTTCGATGTGGTTAATCTTGTTGAACGGGGATCCGGCCCACCGGGATAACCTGTCTTCTAATACTTGGCTGCGGCGCTAACCGGTACAAGTCGCCGTTTTGCCCTACATAATGTTTTGAAACACCACTCGCTTTCGCAATGTCTGCGTGAGCCTTAAGGTGTGAATGCTCACCATGGACCGGAATAGCAATCTCAGGTTTGACCCAGTGATACATAAGTTTGAGCTCTTCTTCACAAGGGTGGCCGCTTGCGTGAATTGGCAATGTGCTATCCTCGCTATGGATAACTGCTACGCCTTTTGCCGCCAACGCTTTGCTTAACCGTTCTACACTTTCTTCATTACCCGGTATGACTATTGAGGAAAATAATACGGTATCTCCTTTTTCCAGCTGTAAATGCGGATGGCTGTCTTTTGCTAGTCGCGCCAGCGCGGTATTTTTCTCCCCTTGACTACCTGTAGCCACTGCAAGTACTTCGTGAGGAGGTAGGTAGCCTAAATGCTGAGGATCGGTAATTGGCAAGTCATCGGGCCAAATACCCTGTTGCTTCGCAATACCGTACATGTTCATAAGCGAACGGCCATACAGCGCCATGTACCGCTTAGTCTTTTTTGCCACTTTGGCTATTGAAATAAGCCGCGCAATATTACTGCCGAAACAACCTACCACTACCCTACCCTTTATAGGAGCAATTGTGCTCAGCAACCCGTCGTAGCAATTTCTTTCGGAAATAGAAAAGCCAGGTTTGGGGGCATTAGTAGAATCTCCCACCATGGCGAGAATATTTTCTCTACCTAATTGCTTATACAGATTTACATCAAACGGCAAGCCTGTGATGGGGTTAGCATCAATTTTCCAATCTGCGGTATGAAGGACAGTACCTACCGGCGTCGCAATTTTAAGGGCAAATGGTTCAGGCAACGAATGAGTAATGGCAAGCCAGTTAACGCTAAAAGGCCCAATTTGAAGGGTATCACCTGCATCTACTTCTATTATCGGCACCCGATTTGCCAATTTACTTCTTGCTAGCTTGCGCCTTAGCACCTCAGCGGTAAACGACGTTGTATAAATCGGCGCTCTAAACCTTTCCCATAGGTAAGGTATAGCGCCCACGTGATCTTCGTGAGCATGGGTGATAACAATCCCCGCTAACGCGTCTTTTTGATTTGCAATAAAGGAAGGGTCTGGCGCAACCACCCGATGTGTTGCACCTTTAGATTCAGTGGAACCAATATTGCTGCCCTTTTTATAGTCTGGAACGAGAGGCTCGTCAAACGATACACCGCAGTCCACCATTAACCAACGGCCATTGTGGCCGTACAAGTTGAGATTCATCCCTATTTCGCCAGTGCCCCCTAAGGGAACAAACCACAAGTCGTCAATAGTTGGGTGCAACAAAATTGATATTACCTTTGATTAAAATAAAGCGAAGTAAAGAGATCGAAAACCGGTTTACAGGGCCACCGCTACTCGTGAAGCTCTATGTTAAGTTGATCAATGACTTCGGCCCAAGCGGCATCTTCAACAATGGCGTCTTTTAAGAAAGCAGCTTGGCTCTCATTCCAGTAAGGGGCTTCGTGAAGATGTTGGCTCTTGTTTAGACCGCGATGTGTCTCGAAAAACTCGGCAATTTCTTCATCTGAACTACCTAAGCCAAGTTGACTAAACAAGCTATTCATTGTGGGTTGCTCGGTAAACATAACGCCTCCTTGATACTATAGAGATAGGGAGTACTTATTAAGCGTCGCTGGCGTATTTAAACCGGTGTTCAAATTTCCATAATAAAGCAGCCTTACACTCCCTGCTTAATGTTTACCGAAGCAAAAGCCTCTAAGATCACACGCTATAAATACTCTGCGAACTCTTCAGGTGTAATCACCTCACCTTCTTCTGCAGGTACCGGACATACTATAACCATTAGCTCATCTTGCGTCATTCCTGGTACCCATTTCGTTAAAAATTCCTGTGTGGTTAACTCCATAGCCTCGCAGTGCGCCCAATCTTCAGTGGCCCACAGTAGTGCTAGCTCAGCGTCAGGCCATACAGGTACGCCGTCTTCTTCATCGGTTGTCAGCATCACGCAGCCATGCTCATCTTTTAAAATGAATAATTTTTCTTCGGCTTTTATTGTAGCTAAGCTCGCTTCTAGGCGTTGAAAGGCACTTTTTTCTAATAATGGGTGTAATTGTGACATAAGGTTCTCACTTAAATTCTGTCTTTTGCAGGCGCGATAGGCACATCATGCAAATTTCGTTTACTGGTCGCAGTTAGTACGCGGTAGATACGCTGTCAATAATTTCAGCTAAACCTACGCGTCTCACTTGCTTCATGCTATGTACGTATACTTTTAGCGATACGTTTTCTACTGCCTTTATTTTCGTCACCTTTATATGTTGCGGTAACTGCTTTTCAACGTGGATTGGCAAAACAGCTACGCCCCCCTCGCTTTGCAAATTGTTTAGTGCAAGATTAAGTGAATTTGTTCTCAACTTGGCATCGCGCAGTTGAGGGTAAGCTGTCAGTAACCAATCTCTTGCTTTGGTACCCCAATCAATAGCCACAAAGTCTGCCGCATCAATGGTATCGGATGTCTCTCCAATGCGATAAAGCGCCAACGCTTGTTCTAGTAAAACCTCACTGTTTACTTCTTCTGACTTAAGCGGTTCGGTGGAAAAAGAAAGATCGGTTACACGCTCATGAAGTTGTCTGGACAAGCTATCGAGCGTAAGCACTTCGGCTTTCACTGACCAATCGGGAAATGTACTGTGCAAGTGACTTAACATTTGGGGTAATAATAACTCGCTCGCTAGTTGTGTGGCGCCGCACACAACATATTCAGATGACTGAATTTGTAGCTCTTGTTTTGCCTCGTTTAGCGTCGCGCAAAGCTGTCGAGCGTAGGGCAATAATTTTTCGCCCGATTGAGTAAGCTGGATACTGTTTCTTTGCCTTATGAACAACGTGGTATGAAAATACTCTTCAAGTAACTTTATGCGAGCGCTTACGGCAGACTGAGTGAGGTAAAGATTCTCTGCGGCTTTACCAAAGTGACGGGTTTTTGCCACTTCTATAAACGTGGTGAGAAAGCGTATATCCATGCTTGTTGTACAACCAAATCAAAGTAAAACTAAGTTGGCACAGATAATACGGCAAGTAAACACAAAAGCACAGAAGCGTACCGCATGTAACGGTACGCTTTATTAAAATTTCACCAACTCGATGAATTAATACTCTTCTTGGTGCAGGCGACGCTGTTTATCACGACGTTGCAGGTCACGCTTTTGCTTTGCCTTCACATCGCTATGACGTTTAGCATTTGGCTTTTTAGCGTGAAAACCTTCGTCTTCTACCGAGTCCCATTCTTCACGCTGGTAACGATAGTCTTTGCTCATTGCATTCTCTAGGTAGTTAACACGCCTTAATTATTATCCTAAGCCATAAAATGAAAAACGAATTTTAATCATCGTAGCGATAATAATTTTTGATGATTCACGCTTTGATTGGCTTAAAACTATGTTTCTGCCAGTTAGCTGTACTATGGTGCACCGTAAGCGCGGAAGTTATAAAACCCTATAAAAATAATTTTTATTGCTATTTTACAAGTAATTAAAGCAATAACAGCGCCCCTTTCTCTTTGCCGAGCAACTGCTCAAAAAGCAAGCTACATTTTTATTTTTTTGTTACTTTTTAAACCGTTAAAAATTTTTTATTGATAAGAGAAAAATCTTTTGTTTTATCTTCGTTTTTAATTGTCATAAAAGTGCGCTGAACAAAACATTACGTTGGGTACATCATGAAACGTTTAGCTATTCGACCATCAGCAAAACCTTATATTGACCGTCAAAAATTTCCCTATGGATTTCGCAAATCAGGTGACTTTAGCATTGCAGAAGCAGATCTTCTTACTCAATACGGTAAAACGTTACTGCAATTAGAAACGGGTGAACTTACACCACAAAACGACGATGAAGCGCATTTTGTTGACTTCATTAGCGGCAAGGTTGAAGCAAGTAACAACCTAGAAAAGGCGTGGGCGAAGTATGTCCGGTTAGCAAGAGGCAAGAAGCACTTTTATACGCTTCACAGCAGCGCGAGTAATCAATCGGATTATGACGACGACTTTTCCGACGATGAATTCGATGTAGCATAATCATTTGACCCTCTTAAAAAAGCTCGCTCCGGCGAGCTTTTTTGTTTTACGACTCGAAATGATCTCAATCAACTTTTGGCAAGAACAAAATGAAGAAACGTTAAGGACTGTCTACACTTAGACTAATACAAAGCGATGCCAATTTACTTGTTAATATCGCTTTGAATAACGAGCCCAAGCAAAGGAGGCGCAACGATGATCATTAGTTCAAAACAGCTTACTCACTTTTCCATTCACGCCGTGGATGACAAAGTGGGCGGCATCCGCGATATCCTTTTTGATGACGAGACCTTTACCGTACGCTATTTGGTTGCAGATACAAACACCTGGCTTCCACTTAGCCGCAAGGTTGTGATATCTCCTATCTCTGTGACAGGTTTAGAAGCCGAGGAGGAGTCCATTCAAATAAACATGACGGTTGATACTCTTAAAAACAGTCCGTCTATTGATGAGCATAAACCTGTATCTCGTGAATATGAGGAGAATCTCTTCAAATACTTCGGGTATGGCTATTATTGGATAGGACCAGGAGCTTGGGGGGAGTTTGCTCATCCCGATGAGTTAGTTGAATTACAGCACGCTGAGGAATCAGACACGGTCCACCCTAAAAAATCCACGAATCACCTGCGTGCTGTTGCAGAGGTGGGCGGATACGAGGTGGCTACAACCACTGATAATGTCGGCCACATCAGTAACTTTATTATTGATACGCGAAGCTGGGAAATTGTACTGCTGGTTGTAGATACCAATAATTGGCTTCCAGGCGGAAAACACCTTGCTCTTCTACCGACCGATGTAGATAAAATCGACTGGGCTGCACACTGCGTCAGCGTTAAGCTAAGCCATGACGAGCTAATTAATCGACCAGAAGTAGACAGTGATAAAATTACTGAAGAATCTTATATTCCTACATTATGCGCACAAATAAATAGTGAAACGCGTTAAGGACTAACGAGAAAATTTCATGCTGATAGATAATGCAATGTCCGTTTGCTAAGGCGGACATTGCACTTTAGAAAGGAAGAAAAACACTACTCGCAGAAAAATTCGTACATTAACGCAATTAAACGTTTAACACGTTCGTCAGCTAATCGATAATAAATGGTTTGACCTTCCCTTCTCGTGGCCACCATTTTTGATTCTCGCAGTAGGGCAAGATGTTGTGAAATTACAGGTTGTGATACGCTAACGACCTCAAGCAGCTCGGTTACCGATTTCTCCTCCTTTAATAGCGAGCAAAGCACCATAAGGCGCGTTTTGTTCGCAAATTGCTTAAGGAAGATCTCAGCCTCCACCGCATGTTCCATTATATCATCTGAACCTATCACCATATCCTCGGACATAAGCACTCTCTATCTGTAAAGTATTTCAACGTCAATTTATTCATTTACTATACTAAAGTATAAGACAATTTGCCGACTTGCCATTTTATGCGATGAATTCCCGTATTTTATGAAATTTTGTAGTGCTACCCTATGAATATTGGTTTTATCTTATTTATACCTCAGTTTCAGCGAAAGCGATTTTTAAAGGAAATATAATGCTAATTGATATCAAGAAACGGCTAGAAAATATCGACCTGGACATAAGAACAATAACGGCAGAACAAGCCGTCAGTGAGCAAAAAAATAATGGGGGTACGCTTATTGATGTTAGGGAAGCAGCAGAGGTCAGCAAAGAGCCCGTCCCTTGCGCCCTTCATATCCCGCGTGGCGTTTTAGAAATGAAGGCATTGGAACACTTTAGCGATGCTTCCACGCCTCTTTATATTCACTGTGCGTCTGGCGTGCGTGCTACGCTCGCAGCAGAACAGCTATTAAAGATGGGTTATGAGAATGTGTCGGTTATCACGTGTTCTGTACCTACAATTAATCAAGCCAGCACAAATGACTAAGTAAAGCCGTATGTGCTATAAGAGACGCTAAACGAAGTCAAAAGGCGTTTTATGCTTAAATCCACACTAGAACAGTGGCGTATGTTTAAAGCCGTTGTAGATGCAGGCGGCTTTAATCAAGCCGCTGCAGAAGTACATAAAAGTCAATCAAGCGTTCACCACGCAGTACAAAAGCTAGAAAACGCGATTGGGGTTACTTTATTTGAAAATATAGGCCGCAAAGTAAAGCTTTCTCCACAGGGTGAACTTATGTACCGCCGTGCCTCTTTTCTGCTTAGTGAAGCCCATAAGTTGGAAGCGGTGGCTGATAGCCTACAGGCCGGAACAGAAACAACACTACGTATAGCGGTGGACATAATCTTTCCCTCTGAGCTGTTATACAACGTTCTCGCTAAAGTCTCTTCTGAATTTCCCCAGTTGCGCATTGAGATAGAAGAAACCGTATTAAGTGGCGCTAATTCACTGTTAAGTAGTGGAAAAGTAGATTTAGGAATATCCCCTTTCGTGTTGCCCAATGGGTTCAGCGAAGACCTTTGTGAAATTGAGTTTGCCGCTGTTGCCCATGTAGACCACCCGCTACATCAGTTAAACCGAACACTCACCCTTGAAGATTTAAAGGCACATAGGCAAATAGTAGTGCGCGACTCCTCTGCCGAGCGAAAGGCAGATATTGGGTGGCTAGGCGCCGAACAGCGCTGGACAGTAAGCCATGTAAGAACATCATTAGATATCATTGCCCAAGGATTAGGATTTGCATGGTTACCAATTGCTATTATTAAAGAAGAGCTAGAAAGCGGTACTTTGCAACCACTCCCCTTAGACAATAATGCCGCGCTAAGAAAAGCATTACTGTATTTGTCGTTTGAAGATGGTGATACCTTAGGCCCCGCTGCTCGCGCGTTCATTGGAGAGCTCAGGTATCAAACGATGCATCTGCCCTCTTCGGACTTTATTATGGACGAATGCAAAAATTAGAGAACTTACGCGTTCAAATGGTTTAGACGATTAGGGCAGCGAGTCGTTCAAACCCCAAGACAAAGCCAAATAACGAAATTGAAACACCGACAAGTGCCACTGCCCCGTCATCGGTGGCCATTCCTATTGCCATAATAAACACAGCAGAAGCAGGGATTAGCCCCATAAAAGGAATGAGCTCTAAAGGAATCATCACAAGACCGCATGCTACGCAATTCAACGCAATGAATGAGCGAACAACTGGCTGGCGCATGAAAAACCAACGCGGAACTAAAAACCTGTCCACGCGCACTGCGAGCGGTTTGACCTTTTCAACGATGTATCTAAGTTGGTCGGCATCACATGTTAACTCCATTACCCTTTCCGGTAGCCAAGGGTGACGACGACCGAGTAATATTTGCAAAGCGATGAGTAATATCGTCGCACCCGCTAAAGATGGGATGCCTGGAATGGCGCCAATGGGTGTACAGGCGATAAACGACGGCAAAGCTAGCATTGGCCCAAACCCGCGCTTTTCCATTACGGTCCAGAAGTCAGCAAAAAGAAACTCGTCCCGCCTCGCATGGGGTTGCATTTTCCCAAGCAGCTCATACAAGGTCATTGATCTTTCAGCTGTTTTTCCTAACATATTCAATTCCTTTGATTTAACAACTCGAATCGTCCGCCAAGCGGTTAAGCACAATCCTTATCTATAAAACGGCAGCCGAACCCAATTGGCCTATATAAGGTGGGCTGTATGTAAAACGAAGTTAATAGCCCCTTGTTGTGCGAAAAATATGCCATTGGACGATTAACGGCCCTTTTTGCGCGTGTAGGAATAGTTTTTGCAATTTTTGTAAAAACGACAGAGTTGTTACAGAGTAAATTTGTAATAACAAGGGGAAATATTTACGTATGCTAATGACAAATAAAGTCGTGAAATGGTTATAAAAACCTTGTCATTGATAAGTGCGTTAGCTATTTCGTTTTGAAAAACCAATTAACACACTTTTTGGATATCAAAATAGTCGAAACTTGCGCTTTGATACCCAAAGACTGTTAAATTATGATAAAACTATAACATTGTTTTTATTCCGAATTTTTCCGAATAGGAATCTAAAGAGAGGGACATCCACGTGCTAACCGTACTTTTAGTTGATGACGACGCTGAGTTCACAGAAGTTGCCTGTACCATTATTGAATTCTTGGGTCATGAAGTGCTTACCGCAGGAACATTAAAAGAAGCCCGAGACTGGTTAGAAAAAGAAACCTTCGACCACGTATTACTCGATTTTATGCTACCAGATGGTAGTGGCGCACATTTATTTAATGAACTAGATGCGCTTCCTAAAAGACCAAGAGTTACCCTTATAACCGGCCATCCTTCAGTCAAAAGCGTTATTAAAGGGCTGTGTGGACCTACGGTTGACTATCTCGTTAAACCTATTCAGCGAGAAGAAATTGAGGCTGTTTTAAGTCAAAAAAACAAACAAAAAGCGCCTAAAGAAGAAAAGATAGAAAAACATTTCGATTTGCTTATCGGTGAGTCACCGATAATGAAAGAACTTTATAAGTTAATTTCTCGTGTAAGTAAAACAAGCGCAAATGTCATGCTGCTCGGTGAAAGTGGCGTGGGTAAAGAGGTGGTGGCCGCCGCCATTCATCGCGCCTCAGAAAGCGAAGGCCCCTACATTGCCACAAACTGTGGTGCCTTTTCGAAAGAACTCATTGGTAGTGAACTGTTCGGTCACGAAAAAGGGGCATTCACTGGCGCAGTGGGTCGAAAAGAAGGGGTATTTGAACAAGCCGAGGGGGGAACACTCTTTCTGGATGAAATTACTGAAATGCCCATAGATATGCAGCCAAACCTGCTTCGCGTTTTAGAAAACAAGGTTGTGCTTCGCGTTGGCGGCACTAAAACTATCCCCGTAAATTGTCGCGTTGTATCTGCAACAAACCGGACAATGGAAGAGATTGCGCAAAGTAAAGTGCTGCGCGAGGATATTTATTTTAGGCTTGCCGTTTTTCCCATCACTATCCCGCCACTACGGGAGCGCAAAGAAGATATTCCTTTGTTAGCTAAAACATTCATCGCTGAATTTAATAAGGATAATGGCTCTAACTTTAGGTGGGAAGACGCTCAACTTGATACGCTTCAAGCCTACGATTGGCCGGGCAATGTTCGTGAATTAAGGCACTTTGTGCATCGTGCAGCCATAATGAGTGACCCCGAAAAAAGTGAAATAGAGTTACCAAAAACCATTGAATCACCTTTCGCTCAAAAGCAAAGTACTACACCGGCACTTCAGGCAGGACGCACCATTGAAGACGTTGAGAAAGAGCTTATTTACGCTACGCTAGAAAAGGTCAACGGCAATAAAACAACGGCTGCTGAAATGCTGGGGATTAGTACTAAGACCCTCTACAACCGCCTTCACGCATATGGTGACTTAAGTAAAGACGAATAAAAACAATGAGGTATTCAGTATGACTAGCGACGAGTTTTCTCAACTTAGTGTTTTTGTTCACGACGCGCGTAAGCCGCTGAACAGGATTTCGATGCAAGCTGAGCTAGTAAAAATGGCATTAAACGGAGACGTTCCGCCTGAAA
>Ga0208316_1000617_pt1 | contig 27556 bp, 14 predicted proteins | sample MalvireepMed_231_FD_184240 | JGI IMG/M metagenome (GOLD analysis project Ga0208316, IMG submission 184240) | Marine viral communities from the Global Malaspina Expedition - Malaspina viral metaG DeepMed_231 (SPAdes) (version 2) | ecosystem: Environmental > Aquatic > Marine > Oceanic | place... | reverse complement strand
GGCAGCGCGTTGTCGGTGGCGCCGGCCTTCCAGGGGCGGTGGCGCTGCCAGCGGCGGCCGAACTCGGCCAGGGCGCCGTCCTGCCAGGCGGCGCCGATCAGGGTGATGCCCGCCGGCAGGCCGTCGTCGCGGAAGCCGCCGGGCAGGGCCAGGGCGCACATATCCAGCAGGTTGACGAAATTGGTCCAGGTGCCGAGCTGGCTGTTGAGTTTGACCGGTTCCTCGGCCACCGCCGCGCGGGTATGGATGCCCGGCGTGGAGGGCACCACCAGGGCGTCCACCCTGGCCATCAGCTGATCCGCCTCGCGGCGCAGATCGGCCAGGCGGTACTGGGCGCGGAAGCCGTCGGCGGCGCTCATATCCTTGGCGGGCAGAATCACATCGCGGATCACCGGCAGCAGCGCGTCTTTTTCCAGCAGCGGCTCGGCCACGGTGTAGCGTTCGGCGACCCAGGGGCCCTGGTAGAGCAGCTCGGCGGTTTCGCGCAGCACACCGGTATCCAGCGGAATCAGCTCGGCAATTTCCGCCAGCTCTTCCAGGTGGCGCTGCCAGGCGGCGGCGGCGCGCTGGTCGCCGAACCAGGGCGTGTCCTTGGGAATGCCCAGGCGCGGCCGCTCCGGCAGGGCGGCGGGCAGCGGCTGCGGCGCCGGGCGCGCGTAGCCGTCCAGCTCGTCGTAGCCACGGAACAGGTCGTAGACGCTTTGCGCGTCCTCGACGCTGAGCGCGAACACGCTGATGCAATCCAGGGTGCGGCAGGCGGGCACCACGCCACGGGTGCTCATGCTGCCCTTGGTGGGCTTGAGGCCCACGGTGTTGGTGAACGCCGCCGGCACCCGGCCGGAGCCGGCGGTGTCGGTGCCCAGCGCGAATGGCACCAGGCCCAGCGAGACCACCGCCGCCGAGCCGGCGCTGGAGCCGCCGGAGATGTAGTCCGGGTTAAAGGGGTTGGGCACTTCGCCGTAGGGCGAGCGCACGCCCACCAGGCCGGTGGCCAGCTGATCCAGGTTGGTCTTGCCGACCAGAATGGCGCCGGCGTCGAGCAGCGCCTGCACCGCCGGCGCGGTTTCCTTGGCGGTGTAGGTGTAGGCGGGGCAGGCGGCGGTGGTGGGCAGGCTGCCCACGTCGATGTTGTCCTTGACCGCGAACGGCACGCCGTACAGCGGCAGGCTGGGATCACTGAGGCGCTCCGCCTGGGCCAGCAGGCTGGACTCGTCCAGCAGGTGGATCCACAGGACCCGCTCGCTGTCCTGCAGCTGAGCGGAAAGAGCTTTCATGGCCGATACCGGAGTGACGTTCTTCTTCCGGTAGGCGGCGCGCCATTGATCGATGGTCCAGCCAAGCACGATCGCATACCTCGTTGTATACCAGTGGGTATGCCGATCAGTGCAAGGCGGGTGCCAGCGTGGGGAGCGCGGGGCTAAGCTATTGTTTAAAAATAGGTTTTTCTGTTTCCCGGCGAACGGCGAGATGAGTCGGGAAAGGTATGAGATGCGTCTTCATGGGGCGTCCGCGCCATCATTGTGCATGGCCGGGTGGCTGGACGGTCAGGGTAGCGGTGGCGGCGCGGGCGGCCGTTGCGGCCGTACGCCTTGCCCGAGGGTATTGCCCATCCGATTGCGCAAAGTGGACAGGTTGAACAGGCCTAGGCGGTTGGGCGCCTGCTCGGCGACGGTGGCGGAGTGCATCGCGGGCGTGCCGCGTTCCGGGACGGACGACGGCGCCATCTTCCGCTGATAACAGTCGTAGGGCAGCGCCTTGTGGCCGTCGATTTCGACAGTCACACAGCTGGGTGCGTCCTGGTTGTTGTCCGCCCGGGTGGGCGGGCCGGCGATTAACGCCAGGGTGAGCACGGCAAACGCCGGCATGGAGCACCACGGGGTGGATTCGGCTGTCATGGGGTCGTTCCGGGACGGGAAATGAAGGCTCACCTTGGTGCGGATCACTGCGCCGTACAAGGCGTAAGCACGCAACCCTGATGAATTTTTAATGACACTGTTTCGGTTTGAGAGGTATCGAACACTCTTCCCTGGTGTTGACCGGAGCACTCCTCGGCTGTCGCTGAAAGCCGCGGTGGTCAGCAATCAGTTAGCCGCTGTCCGTAATGTCCCCGGACCAGCGGCTTTTTTTTGCTTCGTTTCATGAATTTTCAATGACAAAGGTTCGGTCGTGGTGGGTTCCAGTCATCTAGAGAGTGTTAACTGGATCACTGGCCGGATGGGCCGGTGAGTTGTTGGTTGTGGCAGCGGCTTACGGGGACACCACTACGGTGGTGGTGCCACGACCCGGTGCATCAATGCCGAGTTTTGAATCCATGCTTTACAAGAAACGAAAGACTGGACGGTGTCGTTCCATGACCGGGATGTGCTTCAGCGGACTTCTGTTAATCAGTCCGCTGGCATGGACGCAGCAGAGTGCTGAACCGGATGCCGCCGGGACGCCTGTCACGACAACGGTGACCATTAATGAGTACATCGTGCGTGGTAATACCGTGCTGCAGGCACGCGATATCGAGCGCGCGGTTTATCCCTATCTGGGGCCGGATAAAACGCTGGACGACATACGAGAGGCGCAACGGGCCTTGCAGGCGGTGTACCAGGACTCCGGCTATCAATCGGTATATGTGGAGCTGCCCGAGCAGAAGGTCAGCGGCGGCGTGGTTTACCTTGAGGTCGTGGAAGTGAAAGTCGGTCGGGTGCGGGTGGTTGGCGCCGAATACCAATCCCCGCTCGAGATTCGAAATCAGGTGCCCGCGCTGACCAGTGGCACGGTACCCAATTTTGATCTGGTTCAAGAGGAGCTCACCGAGGTTAACCGTACCGGTAAGCGGCAGGTCATGCCGCTGGTCAAGGAGGGGCGTATCCCCGGCACCATGGATGTGGATCTGGCCGTTGAAGACGAGCGCCCCTGGAGCGCCAGCCTGACGTTGAACAATGACTATAGCGCCGACACCGAGAAGCTACGCACGGTGGCCACGCTCAGCCACGCCAATCTCTGGCAAAAAGGCCACAGCGCCTCGCTCACTTTCTTTACCGCGCCTCAGGATACCGACAACGCCGAGGTCTGGTCCTTCAGCTACGAAGCACCGCTGAGCAAGCGCTGGTCGGCACGCTTTTCCGGCTATACCTCCGACAGTGACGTCGCCACCGTGGGCGGCACTAATGTACTGGGTCGCGGCGATTCGTACGGCGTGGCCGCCGTGTACAGCCTGCCGTTCGACGGCAACTGGGGGCATTCGTTTTCGGCGGGCATCGACTTCAAGGATTTCGAGGAAGCGCTGGTGTTCGGTCAGTCCGAAGACCAGGTGCCGTTGCAATACGCGCCATTCACCTTTGCCTACAACGGTTACTTCTACACCGAGGAAACACAGGGGTATCTCAACGTCAGCGTGATCACCGCCGCCGATGAGTTCCCCTCCAACGGCAGCGGCTGGGAGGAGTTTGATTACAAGCGCTACCAGGCCAGTCCCGACTTTGCGGTATTGAAAGTGGACGCCGGCAGCGAGTGGCAGCTCAGTGAATGGATTCTGGCCACCAAGCTCGGTACCCAGCTGGCTTCCGGCCCGCTGGTTTCCAACGAGCAGTTCGCGGTGGGCGGCAGCGGTTCGGTACGCGGCTATCTGGCCGCCGAGCAGGCCGCGGATGACGGTTATCTGGCCAGTTTCGAATTGCGCACGCCGTCGCTGGCGGAGTGGTTCGGCAATCCCTGGTCGATGTTTCGTTTCCACGTCTTCGCGGAAGGCGCCCAGCTGCAACTCCAGGACCCATTGCCGGACCAGGATGACACCTTTGATCTCGCCAGCGTCGGTATCGGCGCACGCGCCGAGATCGGCGACAGCCTCAGTGGTTCCGTGGATTTCGGTTATCCGCTTACCGACGGCGCCGATACCGAGCGATACGACCCCAGAGTCCACTTTAGTGTGACCGCCGGATTTTGAATAACACCTAACACAGCCAGTTCTTCGGAGTGCCTGACCATGCGACAACGCTTACTCGTCTTTCTTTTATCCTGCCTGGGGACGCTCTTGCCGACCCTGGCCCATGCCTGGTGGCAAGAAGATTGGAGCTACCGCAAGCAGATATCCCTGGACACCACACAACAGGGTGCGGCCATCACCGATCAGGTGGGGCGCATTCCCTTGCTGGTGCGTCTGCATACCGGCAACTTCAGTTTCGACGGTGTGAAAGCGAACGGCACGGATCTGCGCTTCGTGGCGGCGGACGACGAAACCGTCTTCAACCATCGCATTGAGAGTTTCGATTCTCTGCTGGGCGTCGCCTATATCTGGGTGGACGTGCCCGAGATGCAGGGCGGCGCGCGCCAGGATATCTGGATGTACTACGGCAATCCTGACGCGCCGGCCCTGGACAGCAGCCAGATCTTCGATGCGGATTACGCCGCCGTCTACCATTTTGACAGTGCCCCGGGGGCCACCGTCGATGATGCCACCGCTTACGCCAACGACACGCAAAACGCGGTGCCTGGAACGACATCGGGTGTGATCGCACAGGCGGCGCAATTCAGCGGCGAGCCCTTGCTGCTGCCGGCGTCGCCGTCGCTTTCGATCCCGGAGTCCGGCCAGTTCACCTTCAGCGCCTGGGTACGCACACCACAGTCCACCGGCGAGCAGCTCCTCTACGCCCGCCGGGACGCCGGTAATTCGCTGCTGATCGGCCTGGAAAACGGGTTGCCTTTCGTGGAGGTAAACGGGCAGCGCAGTGGCCAGGCACAGCCGTTGACCGCGGACCAATGGCAGCACTTAGCGGTGACTGCCGACGGACGCCAGATCACCCTCTATTTGAATGGACAGCCGATATCCTCCCTCGATGGTGCATTGCCGGCGTTCAATACGCCGGCCGCCCTTGGCGGCGATGTGCCGGGCTACGGCGTGGCGGCCGTGGCCGGCACGGATGAAGAGGAAGCGGCCACCACACCGGCGGATGAGGAGGCGGCCGCGAATGACGCAAGCGCCACGCCGGTTGCCGCCGGCTTTAGCGGCGCCATGGATGAAGTGCGTCTCTCCCGGGTCGCCAGGTCCGCGGCGTTTCTGAAGGCCAGCGTGCAGTCCCAAGGCGGCGAATCCCGCTTGCTGGAGTTTGGTGTCGACGAAGAGCAATCCGGGTTCGGCTTTGGCGCGCTCGGTTTCCTGCTCAGCGCGGTGCCCATCGACGCCTGGGTGATCATCGCCGTCTTGATGGTGATGATGGTCCAGACCTGGGTGGTGATGTTCCAGAAGTTCCGCCATACGCGTCGGGTGGACGAAGCCAACAGCGAATTCCGTGAGGCCTTCTCCGGTGTCGGCACCCGTCTGGAACAACTCGCCGACGATCGCTCGCTGGGTGAACGGCTGCACTATTCATCGCTGTGGCGGCTCTACCAGGTGGCGGTGCACGAACTGCGAGTCCGGCGTGAACAAGGCGCGGACACCGACCGTATTTCGTCGGAAACCCTGGAGGCGATCCGCGCGTCCATGGACGCGGTGCGGACCCAGGAGAACCGCACGCTGGGACATCGGCTGGGTGTGCTGTCGAACGCCATCGCCGGCGGTCCGTACATCGGTCTGCTGGGCACCGTAATGGGTATCATGGTTGTGTTCCTGGGCACCGCCATGGCCGGCAACGTCAATATCAACGCGGTGGCGCCGGGTATGGCGGCCGCTTTGCTCGCCACCGCCGCCGGCCTGTTCGTCGCCATTCCCGCGCTGTTCGCCTACAACCGGCTGAACGGACGCAACCGCGATATCAGTTCCGATATGCGCGTCTTCCTCGATGAATTCGTCACCCGCCTGGCCGAGCAGCGCGGCGGCACGGCGCCGGTGCTCGACGCCAGCGGCGATAAGCATCGAACCACTTCCCGCGACGTAATCGCTTAAGGAGAGCGCCATGGCTTCCGTAAGAGCCTCGATGGACGACGATGAAATGGACGGCCCGGTGGACGGCATCAACATCACCCCTTTGGTCGACGTGCTGATGGTGGTGCTGGTGATGTTCATTCTTACCGCCACCGCGCAGGTGGCGGGCATCCAGGTCGATTTGCCCAAGGCGAGCGCTTCCGTCTCTTTATCGGAACCCAAGACCAAGGCGGTTTCGGTGAACAACGATGGGCAGGTCTTTCTCGATGCTTACCCGGTCACCCTGCAGGAACTGGAAGACCGGTTGCGCACCGAGAAAGCCACCAATCCGGACTTCCCCGTGGTCCTGCGCGGCGACGCCGCGGTGCAGTACCAGAAGGTGGTGGAGGTGCTGGATATTCTGCGTCGCCTTGAACTGGCCCAGGTCGGGCTGGTTACCGGCAAGCCCAAGAACTGACTGCACGGACCCTAGCCGAGATGCCAACCGAATCACCGAGATGGAAGCGCCGTAGAAAAACCGGTGGGCACGGGCCGCGCCCTGGCCCGTCTGGCCGGCGACGGTCAACCCCGATACCACGGTTCGCATGGGTCGCCGCCGCGCTGCTCGGGCTGGCCGTGCTGAGCTGGTTGGTCTGGCTGTGGGCCAACGACACCGCCGGAGTGCGTCGCCAGGTCGCGAAGCAGGAGATGATCATTCCGCTGCCGCCACCGCCGCCGCCCGAGGAGACACCGGAACCCGAACCGGAGCCGGAGCCCGAAGAAGCGGTGGAACCGGAGCCGGAACCAGAGCCTACGCCGGTGGAAGAGCCGACCCCGGATGAGCCGCCGTCGCCGGCGGAGGATCTCTCCGACGCCATGCAGATCGATGGCGAGGCGCAGGCCGGAACCGACGCCTTCAACATTGCCGCCGGCGGCGGCGGTGGAATGGGCGGTTCTGGTGCCGGCGTGGGGAACGCCACCTATGGCCAGTACCTCTCTTACGCGTTTCAGAAGGCGCTTCGCGAGAACCGGAGCATCCGCAATCTGAGTTACCGGGTCGAGGTCAATCTGTGGCTTGACCGTTATGGACAGGTGACTCGGGTACAGCTGCTCGAATCGAGCGGCGATGAAGACGTGGACGAAAAAGTAATCGCCGCCTTGCGCGACATTCAACCTTTGGATCAACCGCCCCCGGAGTCTCTCAACCTGCCGGTGCGTATGTCGCTGCAGGGGCGGCGGCCGGGATGACCAGGGCAACCTCACAAGATGAACGTTTCAGGAGCGACATAGCATGAACAGGCAATCTCATCGTTGGGTCCTGGCGCTGGCCCTCGCGGCGGTGCTGGCCGGCCCGGCCGTGGCGCAAACCGCCACGCCATCGCAAGCGGACACTACCCCCAACACCACCGTCCATCTGATTCGCCTTCTGGTCGAGCAGGGCGTGATCACGGCGCAGCAGGCACAGGCCCTGATGGAGCAGGCGCGCCGGGAGGCGGTGGCGGCGGAACAGCGGGCCGAACCGGAAATACGCGAAGGCGACGTGCGGGTGCCCTATATCCCGGAGACGGTGCGCGATGAAATCCGCGCCGAGGTCAAGGACGAGGTGATGGCCCAGGCCAAAGAGGAAAACTGGGCGGCGCCCAATACCTTGCCTGACTGGGCCTCACGGATCACGCTCTTCGGTGATGTGCGCGTGCGGAATGAATCCCGCTTTTACTCCGGAGACAACAGCGTCGAAATTTTCGACTTCAACGAGTTCAATGATGAGAACTATGACTTGCGGGGCCTGACACAGCCACCGCTACTGAACACGCGAGAGTCTCGGGAGAACCGGCTGCGTGTGCGTGCCCGTTTCGGTTTGCAAGCGGCGCTGACCGACACCTGGAGCGCGGGCCTGCGCATCGCCACCGGCAGTAGCGACAGCCCGGTATCCACCAACCAGACCCTGGGCGGCGGCCTAAGTAAGAAAGATATCTGGCTGGATCGGGCGCGCATCACCTGGGCGCCGGGGGTATGGAATATCACCGCCGGTCGCGCGGAGAACCCGTTTGTCTCGTCGGATCTGTTGTACGACGGCGATCTGAATTTCGATGGCGTGTCCGCGAGCTGGGGCGACGTCACATTCAGCGAAAACGGCGCTTTCTTCGGCACCCTGGGTGCGTTCCCTCTTTCCTACACATCGGACGATTTCCCGTCGCGGGATTTTGATAAGAAAGGCAGCGATGACAAGTGGCTGCTGGGTACGCAGATCGGCGCCGACTGGCGTTTTAATGAGGATAACCGCTTCCTGGTGGCGCTGTCCTACTACGACTTCCACAACCTTCGTGGTGAGCGATCCTCGGAGTGCGTGCTCTATTACGGCGACAACACCTGCGACACGGATGACTCGGCGCCGGCCTTCATGCAAAAAGGTAACACCCTTTTCCTACTGCGTGACATCGCTCTCAACCCGGCTGACGAAGCCGGTACCGCCATGCCGCAACTGGTCGGCCTGGCCTCTGAGTTCGAATTGTTCGACCTCAATCTGCGCTGGGACACCCCTTTTATCGGCGGCTACAAGCTGCGCCTCGCGGGCAACTATGTCTATAACAATGGCTACAGCGAGGAAGAGATGTTCCGCAACGCGGAAGGTCAAGTGATCAACAACTTCGACCAGAACGGCGAGCTAAAAAGCGGCCGCGATGCCTGGATGGTACACGCTGCCTTTGGCCCCTCCCTGGATCTCGAGCGCGTCGGCGACTGGAAGGTATTCGCCGGCTACAAGCACATTAAGCCGGACGCATTGCCGGACGCCTTTAACGATTCCGCCTTTCACCTCGGTGGCACCAACGCCAAGGGCTACTACCTGGGGGGCGCCTACGCCTTCACCGATGGGGTTTTCGCCCAGGGACGCTGGCTGAGTACGGATGAAGTATACGGTCCGCCGCTGGCCATCGATGTGTTACAGATCGAATTGAATGCCCGCTTCTGACGCACGAGGAGAAGGAAAATGGGAACAACGCTAACCAGGCAAGTCATGGATCGGAATGACAAGGATAGAGCGGGCGCGCGCTGGTTGCTGGCGCTGGCGCTGATGTTCGGCCTGGTCTCCGTCCCGGCCGCATGGGCGCAGGCACCGGAGAGCCTTGAACAGAGGCTGCGGGCTGAGCTGCGTAACACCACCCAGCAGCTGCGTGATCTTCAGTCCCGGCAGGCACGCCTGGAGGCGGCGCGCGCCAAGGCCGAGTCGCAGCGGGATGACGCCCTGGCGCAAGTGGAGGCGCTTCAGGCGCGCCTTGATGACCGCGAAGGCAAGCTCACTGCCGAACGCCGGGCAAGCCAGTCACGAATCGCCGCCAGTCAGGAGCGCGCCCAGCAAGTGCGGGACGCCTATGACGAGCTGCTGGCGTTGGCGAGAGAGAAGGAGGCGCAACGAATGACCTGGGAGAAGCAGGCGCGGGAGCGGGCCGCGGCACTGCGGACCTGCGTGGAACGCAATGAAGCATTGTTTTCGGCCGGCCGGGAAATTCTCGACGCCTATCAGAATCTGGGCTCGGGAAGCTTGTTCCGTATGCGGCAGCCGCTGGCGGCCTCGGCGCGGGTGGAGTTTGAAAACCAGGCGCAGGCGTTCGGCGATCGCCTTTACAACAATCAGGTGCAAGTAACGGAGACGTCGTCCGACGACGGCGAGCAGACGGATCAATCCGAGGAGGCGCGCAACAATGAGTGAACAAAAGAGCGACATGATCGAAGCGGTGAGTCTGCAATACCTGGCGGAAGTATTACAAGGCGCCGGTTACCGCACCAACGAAAGTGAGCAGAACGGCGGCAAACAACTGCTCAGCGCCAGCCAGGGCATCGGTTTCGCGGTCAGGCCGGGCAACCCGGTTGGCGAAGGCCCGGAAATGCTCGATTTTACGCTGAGCTGTGCGTTGCGTATCCAGGGGACGTTACCTGAAAACATGGTATCCGATTGGAACCGCGATAAGCGGTTCAGCCGGCTCACTCACCAGGTTGACTTTTTGGTTCTTGAGATGGATGTGGTCGTGGCGGGCGGCGTCGGTGCGGGCCACCTGCGCACTCAAGTGGAGTTATGGGATCGGTTGATGCGGGAGTTCCTGCTCTATCTACGTAACTATCGCGCCACCGGCTCAGCTGATGATCAAGACGCCGCCGGGTAGCGAGCGAACGTTGGCACCGTGCACTTCCCGCACCAGCGTGGCGAAATCGTCGAGCCGGTCCAGTGACAGATACGCCTGCACCGGCGTGCGTCCAAGGCGATCATCCAGCAGCACGATCCGGCCCGGCCGATACCGGTTCACCTCGTCGACCACCTGGTTCAACGGCATGCCGTCGAATACCAGCACGCGCTGTCGCCAGGCGCTGACCCGCCGCGTATCAACATCTTGCACATCGGTCAGTCGGATATCGTTATACACCACCTGTTGAGCCGGCCCCAGTCGTGATCGCTGGGCGCCATGGGCGACATCGACCTCGCCTTCCAGGCAGGTCACGCGTACCCGTTCGTCGGTGTAGCGCACATTGAAACGCGCGCGCCCCGCCGCGATCCGCCCTTGGCCGGCGCTTACCATGAAGTCCCGGGTATTGGCCACGGTGGTGATTTCGGTCTCCCCGGAACGCAGAACAAGGCCGGTAACGGTGTCGTTCCGGCGTTGCAGGTCGACACGGGTCTGGGTGTTCAAGAGGACGGTGGCGGCCTGTGGCAGAACCACTTCGCGCTGTTCGCCGGTGGCGGTCCACAGGTCCGACGACAGCGCGCTGGCGTCGGGCCAGAGGTCCAGCGGTGAACGCAGTGCCACCCAACCCACGGAAGCGGCCACGGCACCGCCGAGCAGGGCGCGCCGGCTGAAGCGTCGCTCCCGGGCGCCACCCAAGGACGCCACCGGCGATGCCGTCGGTTCCGCGGCCTGTTGCATCCCCCGCCACACCTGGCGGCACTCCGCGAAGGCTTCCGCATGCGCCGGGCTGCGTGCGCACCACCGCCGAAAGGCGTCGCCGTCGGCGGATGTGGCCTGGCCCGAAGCGAGCCGGACAACCCACTCGCGGGCTTCCCGCCTGATCCGATCGTTGTCGGGATTGTTAGCGGCGTGTTGATTGTTCATGACGGCGGCCTTTTTATTTTCGGCCCGAAGCGTTGAATGTACTCCCGGTCCAAGCGTTTGCAACAGTGCTCAAGACCGGCTTTCAGTTCCTTTTCGACGGTGCGCAGGGAGACGCCGTGACGCGCGGCGATCTCTTTATGCGGGACGTCGTTCAGTCGCGCGGCGGTGACGATGGCGCGGCGGCGCCGCGGTAACTCCGACAGAGCCCGCCGCAGCATGGCGATCTCCTGTTCGCCGAGCGCCTCGCGGGCCGGGTCGGCGCGCTCATCAGCCATCAGATAAAGATCTTCCACTTCATCCAGCGTCATCACCCGCGCCTGTTTGCGGCGCTGCTCTTCGGCCACGTTGAGAGCGACACGGAACAAGTATGCCGCCGGATGACGAACGGCGGTACTGTCGCGCATGGCGTCAACACGCAGCCAGGTCTCCTGAAGCGCGTCCTCCGCCAGTTGCCGGGAACCGAGCCGGCTGCGCAGGCGTTGGCGAAACTCGTCGTAGCGGAGCACCAGCAGATCGCGTAGCGGCTGGTGGAACGTATCGGGCATCTTAGTGCTCCCCAGTCCGTTCGCAGGGCGACGCGCCGTCACGGACCAGCAGCACCGTAAGGGGCGTGGGTTGGTTGGCGGGCGGAGCGGCGATTCGGCTGCCCTCCAGCGTCTCGTGAACGGCGCTGCTCCAACGCGGCGCGTGCTCTGAGTCGAGGACGTGAACGCGTTCGATAAGACCGTCGCCGCGCACCCACAACTGCAACGCCAGGCGGGTTCGCCCGAGCTGATCGGCATGGCCGCGACACAGCAGCCGGGCGATATGACGTTGCACCGCCCCGGCATAGGCCCGGGTCACGGTGTTGGCCGGTGGCGTGACGGTGTCGGTGTGTTGCGGTTCGCGTGGCAGCAGTGTCCACGCGGATGCGTCAACCCGGCGTACTTCCAGATCGGTGGGTTCAAGCAACGCCCGCAGCGCGGTCGATGGCGTCAACCGGCCATGCACCGGCGCGGCGATTTTATTATGGATCAGATCGCTGGTTACCAAAATAGAGATCCCCGTTTGTTCGCTGAACGCCGCGAGCGCCTGAGACAGGGGCTGCGCGGGCATATCGAACATTACCGTGGTGGCCACCCGGCCCACCGACGGCCACGTCAGCAAAGCCCCCAAAGCGGCCACGCTCAGCAAGCGACGGACGGTCACCAGACAGCGTGAAATAATCATAGGACGGGAGGCACGGCTGAAACGATTGCGCAAATTGCCACCCTACCGCTGTTTTATGTCGGAAAGATGTCACAAATATTTTTCGGCACGGATTTATGAATTTTCCATGAAATAACTGCGGTCGGGCGGCGTATTAACCATCTAGTTCAAAGAGTCCAGCCACCCTTGGTCGTGGTGTACCGGGCCGCACCCGTGTTCGCCTTGAGAGAGTTCCCGATGAAAATGAGAAAAGCCGTTCCGTCCAATGCGTCAATGAATCGCACCGCCGTGGATCAGCCCTTCGCGGTAAAGCCGCTGGCACGGGCTGTCGCGTTAGTTCTGGCGGTGGGAACGGCCGGGCTGGCGGAAGCCGCGCCCCGGCCGCTCAGTTCCGAGTGGCTGGCGGCCAAGGCGGCGGCCCGCGCCAGCGCGCCGGCGCCCCGTCCCGGCGCCGCCGCGGACGCCCGGATGCAGGCGCAGCGCCAGGCCAACCAGAAACTGCGGCGCTCGATCGATAATCTGACCCGCACCGCCGGCGCCGTCGCCGCCCAGCGGGCGGCCCAGGAAGCCGCCCGGCAGGCGGCCCGACAGGCGGCCTCGAATATTCCCGACGGTCTCGCGGAAGGCGGCCTGAAGGTAGACGCGAACCCGGACACCGCCGGCTGGTTCAATGCCGAAGACCCGACCCAGTCGGTCCGCGACGGCCACACCACGGTTAATATCAAGCAGACCGGCAACAAAGCGATCCTTAACTGGGAGACCTTTAACGTTAGCCGTGACACCACCGTGGATTTTGACCAGCAGGCCAACTGGGCGGTGTTGAACCGGGTCAACGATCCCAACGCCCGGCCCAGCCAGATCCAGGGCCAGATCAAAGGCGACGGCACGGTGATGCTGGTGAACCGCAACGGGGTGGTGTTCAGCGGCTCCAGCCAGGTCAACGTGCGCAATCTGGTGGCGGCGGCGGCGGACATCAGCGACGAACAGTTCCGCGAGCGCGGCTTGTACGGTGACAACGAAGGCAGCCAGGCGGTGTTCACCAACGCCCAGGGCGACATCGACGTGCAGGCCGGCGCCCGGCTGACCACCGCCGCGCCCGGGTCCGCCACCCAGAGCGGCGGCTACACGCTGCTCGCCGGCCGGAACGTGCACAACCAGGGCGAGATCGTGACCGAGCAAGGCCAGACCACGCTGGCCGCCGGTGAGGATTTTTATATTCGTAAAGGCCGTGGCACCGAGGAGAACCTGGCCTCCACCACCGACGGCAACGAAGTGGCGAGCCGTCAGTCCGCCGCCAGCGCCCTCGACGGTAGCGCCGGCACGGTCACCAACAGCGGTCTGATTCTCTCGTCCGAAGGCGACATTACGCTGACCGGGCACGACGTACGCCAGCAGGGCGTGGCCGTGGCCACCACCAGCGTTGATAAGCGCGGCACCGTCCACCTGCTGAATTCCGCCAGCGACGCGTCCGGCAAGGTGACGCTGGGCGAGGGCAGTGTCACCGCCGTGGTGATCGATGAGGACGGCGGCACCGCGCTGGATAGCCGTCGCCAGACATTGATCGACGAATCAGCGGAGTACGATCTCGAGCGCGAGGGTCTCAACGACGGCGTCTTCGATAACCTGGCCGAGCTGCCCGACCGCCGCGACCAGTCCCGCGTGGAGATCGTCTCCGGCGGCGACGTGATCTTCGAGGACGACTCGCTCACCCAGGCCACCGGCGGCCAGATCGCCGTTGCCGCCAGCGACCGCGTGCGCGTGGAAAGCGGCGCCGAGCTGGATGTGTCCGGCGCCGTCGGCGTGCGCGTGGCGATGGAATCCAACAACGTCCTGATCAATGTACAAAGCAACGAACAGCGCGATTCGCCGGTCAACCGCGACAGCGGCGCGCTGCGCAACGGCGACGTCTGGATCGACCGCCGTGAACTGATCCACGTGCCCGCCGGCACCGGCGGCTATGAAACCGACCGCTGGTACACCGCCGGCGGCCTGTTGGAAGTGGGCGGCTATCTCGACACCGTGGCGCACTCCGCTGGCGAGTGGGCCGCCGCCGGCGGCACCGTGCGGCTGCACGGCGACGCGGTGATTGCCCAGGGCGGCTCCGCCGTCAACCTGTCCGGCGGCACCCTTAACGTGCAGACCGGCTATATTCGCCAGACCTGGCTGAAAGGCGCCGACGGTAACCTCTACGACGCCGCTACCGCGCCGGGCTACCTGCGCTATACCGGGCTTTATCGGGGCTACGAACGAACCAGCGAACGCTGGGGCCAGACCGACGCCTGGCGCAACCCGCTGATCAACCCCGAAAAGCGCCTGGAAAACGGCTACGTCACCGGTCGTGACGCCGGGCGGCTGATCGTCAGCGCGCCCACCGCCATCCTGGAGGGCGACATCGTCGCCGAAGTCTACAACGGCGAACGTCAGAACCGCGCCCGCGCCCAGGGCCTGGACGGCTACAGCCAGGCACAGAACAGCGTCGCCCGCGCCGGCCAACTGCTGCTCGGCAAGTACGGCCTGCTCGGCCTGAGCGGCGGCTTCGACAGCGACGTGCGCGTCGGTGACATCGAGGATGTCGCCGGCGAACTGGAACGGGACGCGGAACTCGGCGAGCGGCTCGGCACCGTTTGGCTGGACGCCGCCCGCCTCAGCGAGCAGGGCCTCGGCGGTCTCGATCTGGTCAGCGCCAGCGGCATCGCCGTGGAGCAGGACCTGGACGTCACCCCCGGCGGCTACGTGCGCCTGGCCTCCGGCCAGGTCGACGTGGACGCCACCGTCACCGCGCGCAGCGGCGACATTACCCTGACCAATATCATCGACGTGGTAAACAGCAATGGCGGTGCGGCACGAACCGCACTGACCGGCGCCGACGGCGATACCTATGTGCGGCTCGGCGCCGAGGGGGTATTGGACGCCCGTGGTCTTTGGAGCAACCAAATACGAACACCGGACACCGCCGCGTTGGCGCACCGCGACGGCGGCAGCGTGACGCTGGCCTCCAGCCGCGACGTCGCCCTGGAAGCCGGTAGCCTGATCGATGTCTCCTCCGGCGGCGCGGTCACCGCCGACGGCCAGTTGCTCGGCGGCCGTGGCGGCGACATCACCCTGAGCGCCGCGACCACGGTCAATGACAACAGCGGCACGTCGGAGAACGGGGTTCTCACCTTGGATGGCGATCTGCGCGGTTATGGTGTCGATGGCGGTGGCACCCTGTCGATCGAATCCGGCCAGGCCATCGTCGTGGGCGACGAGTTGTTTGAGACCGAAGGGCTGCTCGCCGCCGGTCAGGAAGTACCGGTGGATCTCACCTTGCTGGAAGAAGTGGTGATTGAAGCCGGCGGCACCTTGCCGTTCAACTATGAGTATCGCCGCACCCAGGCCCTGCCGGGCCAGCCTTTCGGCGACAGCCCCCTGGCCATCAATGGTGGTCCGGGTGTGACCTTGGCGGCGGATTGGGTGGTGCCGGACGGGGTGATGCTTCTGGCCGGCGGCTCGGTGTACCAGGGCGGGGCGACGGTCCCCGCCGGCGCCACCATTACCGTCACCCAGGGGTCGCCGGCGCCGGATTATGTGGTGCCCGCCGATGTGTTCCCGCAGGGGCTGCCCGTCGCGGAAAGCATGGCCGTGGCGCAAGCCGGCACGCCCCTGCCGGTGGACGCGGTCTTCTCGCCGGGTCAGACCCTGGGTGCCGGCATCGTTCTGGATAGAGACGTGAGGGTGGAAGCGGTTTCCACCCTGGCTCCGGAATACTTCCAAAACGGCTTTTCGAACTATGAGGTCAACGGTCATCGCGGTGTGCATGTCACCGAGGGCGCCAGCATCGACGTGGCCATGCCGGTGTACCGTTACCGGCCCGGGATCATTAATGCGGTGGATCGCGATGCGGCGCTGGAAGTCTGGACACCACCGCTGTATCAGGCGCTCCCGGAGGAGAGACGGGTGGTGCGTCGGGACGGCGCCAGCCTGACCCTGAAGTCCGAGAGCCAGCGCCGGCCCAGCGCCATCGCGATCAGCGAAGGGGCGACGGTCCAGGTCGACCCGGGCCAGTCGATCACGCTCAGTGGTGGCCAGACCACCGTGGAAGGCACCCTGCGGGCCCGCGGCGGCCGCATTGACATCCTCAACCCGGAGACCGACGGCGTCACGCAAAGCCAGTCCCTGGGAGAGTCCATCTGGATCGGTGAGAACGCGCTGCTGGACGCCTCCGGCTTTGCCTACACGGCCACCGGGGCCCGCGGTCGCCGCTACGGCGAGGTATTGGACGGCGGCCAGGTCACCCTGGGCAGTCTGGCGCCGGACGAACTCAACGATAACGGCATCTACGAGATCAACAATCGTTTCATTGTTGTCCGCGACGGCGCCGTGATCGATGTGTCCGGCACCCGGGCCGATCTGGACCTGGGCGGCGACCGGCCCACTACGGTGGCGAGCAGCGCCGGTGGGCTGGCGATGCGCTCCAACGCCGGCATCTACTTCGATGGCGAGCTGCGCGCCCGGGCCGGGGGCGAAGGCGCTGCCGGGGGTGACCTGGAGCTGATGCTGGAAACCGTGCTGCTGCCATCGAACAGCGGTGACGAGCGCCAAGCCGGGCTGCGCAACATCGTTCTGGGCGAGCAACTGAGTTCCGGCATGCCGGAGGACATCGAGCCGGGCCCCGGCAATGCCGGCCTGCGCTACGGCGAGGCCCGGCTGGCCACCGACGACCTGGCGGACTGGGGCGTTGACGGCCTTTCCGTTTGGGCCCGTGATGCCATTCTGTTTGAAGGCGACACCAGCCTCTCGCTGGACCGGAAGATCGCCCTGGGCGCCACCGTTATCGGCGCCGCGCCGGAAAACCCTGATATCAATGTGGAACTGTCGGCACCCTACGTAAATTTGTCCGGGCGCACCGCCAGCCCCGAAGGGCTGGGATCAGGCAACAATCCAGGGCCGGTTTTTGCTTTTAACCACGGCAATGTGGACGCTCTCTCTCGTTTAACCGGTGAGAACAGCCGGCTTTCGGTGCGGGCGGACCTGATTGATCTGGGGAAAGGGCTCTTGACGTTCGGCGGTCGCGGCAGCCGGGACCTTCTGAGCGGTACCGAAACGGTGGATCTCCCCGGTTTTGCCGACATCCGGCTGGATAGCCGGGGAGATATGCGGCTGGATAACGTGTCCATGGTCGCGGACCGGGAACTGACCTTGATCGCTGAACGATTGTACCCGGTGACCCATAGCCAGAATGCCATTCAAGTAGGCGTGGCGGTGGCGGGGGATCTCTCCGGCGATCCGTTGGAGGGGGCGCTGCTGCGCATTCAACGCCGGGGGACGGGGGACCCGTCTCCGCCGCCTTCAGTATTCGGGGCCGTCGCCCTCCGTGCGCCACGGATCGAGCAGGGCGGCGCTCTATTGGCTCCGTTGGGCTCAATCTACATCGGCGGAGACCGGCCCTCGCTGGGCGGCAGCTTCCTGTCGGAAATCGCCATTAACTCCACGTTGGGGGATGTCGCATCCGATGCTGTGTTGCAAGAAGGCAGCGTGACCTCAATCAGCGCCGCGGGCCTGACCCTGCCGTACGGCTACACCACGGACGGCATCAACTATTTCTACAACGGTGAGGAAATCGATTTCGATGTGCCCGGGTTGACCGGCAGTCAACAGGCTCAACGCACTGGCGGTGGCATCCGCTTCGGCACCGCCACCTTCATGGCCGAAGAGGGCGCCGTGGTCGACACCTCCGCCGGCGGCACCCTGTGGCGGCTGGGGTTCAGCAACGGGGCCAGCGGCTCCGTGGACATCCTCGATACGGCCCTGGCCAACGCCGCCCCTTGGCATTCCGGCGGCTCCGATCGGGAAGTCTATGCCATTCTGCCCTCGATGAACGGAGCGGCGGCACCGCTGGACCCGGGGCTGCCCGCCACCGGCCAGGTGGGCCGACAGATCACCATTGACGCCGGCGTGCCCGGGCTGCCGGCGGGCACCTACACCCTGCTGCCCGCCGAGTACGCCATGATGCCCGGCGGCTACCGGGTGGAGCTGGGCGGGGCGGCGACACAGCGGCTCGGCGTTACCGCCGGCGCCGCCCCGGGTCTGTACAACGCGGACGTTTACACCGGCCTGGCCAATACCGGCGTGCTCGCCCGACAGCCGCGCCGGGCCACCATCATGGCCGGCACCGAGGTGCGCCGTTACGGGGAGTACAACGAAACCTCCCTGACCCGGTGGGTGGCGGAGCAATCAGCGGAATTCGGAGTCGCCCGTCTCAGTAACCTGATTCCCGAGGACATGCGGCCGCTGCTGTTCGACTTCGGCTACGCGGACCCGGCCAATCCGGAGGCGTTCCGCTTCAATGGTGAGTTGCGCAACGAGCGTGCCGAAGGCGGCACCGGTGGCTTGGTAGGGTTCCACGGCGGCGCCCTGGAAGTAATCAGCGAGCCGGGTCAGGCGGAGGCCAGCCGCATCAGCCTGCGGGACGACGACCTCAACAGCCTGGGCGCCACGGTGCTGGGCCTGGGTACCAGCGACACCGATGGTTATACGGAGCCGGGCAACTCGGTAATCGTCCGTTCCGGCTCGTCACTGAACGCGGCGGCGGTGCTGCTGGCCGGCAACGGTGAAGAGACTTCGGTGGTGGTCGAATCCGGCGCCACCATTGATACCCGGGGGCGCGGCTCGGCGGGATGGACCGCCGATAACGGTATGGTTCTGAACCCCAACGAGGACCAGTCCCTGTTGGCGGTGGGCAACGACCTGATGACGTTCAGCGGCGTCCAGGGCGAGGGCGGCCTGCGCGTGGAGGACGGCGCCGGCCTGTTCGGCGAGGGCTCGGTGGCGCTGCTGGCCCCCGGCGGTGCCGAAATCGGTGAGATCGCCGTGGGCGGCCGCGACCTGCTGCTGGGCGTGGAGAGCGTCAACGTGGGTACGGATGGCGCCCTGGATCAGGCCGCCACCGACGGCGTGCTGTCCAGTGGCTGGCGCCTGACCCAGGCGATTCTGGATGGCCTGCTGCGCCCCGCCGAGGGCCCCGGCATCGAGAGTCTGAGCTTCCAGGCCTCCAATTCCATTAATTTCTTCGGCCCGGTGAGCCTGAATACCTTCGATCCCGCCACCGGTGAGTCCAGCGCCGATCTGCGGTTTATTACCCCGGCGATCTATGGCCTGGGCGGCGAGGGCGATACCGCCACCCTGCGCACTGATCGGTTCACCTGGAGTGGCTTGGGGTTCATGGAAGGTCAACGGGGGAACCCGAAACCGGTGGCGGCGGAGCCGGGCCCGGTGATCGAGGGTGGCGCCGGTACCGGCACCGGCGGCTTCCGGGTGGACGCCAATGAAGTGGTGTTCGGCTTCAACGGCCCGGTGGTCGACGAGACCGCCAACCTGAGCCTGGACCGGCTGATGCTCGGTTTCCAGGACGTCGAGTTCAACGCGACGCAACGGATCACCAGCGAACGGGAAGGCGCGGTCTCCGTGTATCAGCGCGACCTGGGGGACGGGCAGTACCAGGGTGGCAACCTGACCCTGAACGCGCCGGTGCTCACCGGCCAGGCCCGTTCCGACATGACCTTCCGCAGCGGCGGTGATTTGACCGTGGCACGGCCGGAGGGCGCCGAACCGGTGGACCGGAGCAGCCTGGATCTGGGCGGTCGCCTGACCCTGGACGGCAACCGGGTGCGCATCGACGGCACCGTGGCCGCCCCCAGCGGCCGCATCGAAATCCACGCCGACGAAGACGTGGAACTCACCGAAGGCAGCGTGCTCGATGTCGCCGGCCGGGAAGTGACCTTCTTCGATGTGACCCGCCACAGCTTCGGCGGCGATGTCGTGCTGGAAAGCCGTCAGGGCGATGTGCGCCAGGCTGCCGGCGCCACCCTGGACGTATCCGCCCGGGGCAGTGACGCCGGCACCGTCAAGGCCACCGCCGCCAACGGCCAGGTGGCGCTCGAAGGTGACCTGATCGCCCGCGCCGGGGATCAGTCGGACAACGGCTTCGAGGGCGGCTCGATTCAGGTTGAAGGCCTGACCATCCTCGACTTCGTCGGCCTCAACCAGCGGCTCGGCGACGGCGGCTTCGATTACCGTCGCGAATTTACCCTGGGCAGCGGCGATCTGGTCATCGGTGACGAGCTGCGGGCGCGCCATCTGTCGGTGACCGCCGACGGCGGCAGCCTCACCGTGGCCGGCACGGTGCGCGCCGGCGGCGAATACGCCGGCAGCCTGCGGCTGGCCGCCCGCGACGACCTCACCATCGAGAGCGACGCGGTGCTCGACGCCAGTGGCGACACGCTCAAGCGCGACAGTCACGGCGGCGCCATCGAGGGCAGCAACCGGGCCACCCTGGACCTCACCACCCGGGACGGCCGCCTGGTGCTGGCGGACGGCGCCACCCTGGACGTGAGCGCCGGCGGCGAGGACCGCGGCGTGATCAATCTCAACGCGCCCCGCCTGGGCGGCAAGCAGGGCGACGACGTGGCGGTGGACGCCGGCGGCCCGCTCACCGTACGCGGCGCGAAGCGGCTGGCGGTCAACGGCTTCTGGACCTACGACGACGCGCCGGTGGATGCTGAGGACGACACCACCCAGGTGGTTGACGAAGCCTATATGGATGGCATTCACGGGGACAGCGAAGCCTTCGTCAACGGCGCGCTCGCCAATGCCCAGCTGCTGGAACGCCTGGCCGGCCTGCGCGACGCCACCGATGCCTTCCAGTTGCGGCCCGGCGTGGAGATCGTCTCCGCCACGGAGGACGGCAACTTGCGCCTGGACGGTGACCTGGATCTGGCGAACTACCGTTACGGGCCGGATGTGGACCCGAATGTCAGAGGGTCCGGCACCGCCGGGGCGTTCATCCTGCGGGCCGGTGGCGACCTCACCGTGAACGGCACGATCAGCGACGGCTTCGGCGTGCCGTTGAGCAGCCCGGATACCGCCTTTTTCGTCGACTTTGAACTCGAGCCTGGGCTGACTCGAGAACGCGGTGAATTTGACGAGCTTACCCGGGAGTTTGAGCTACCGGAAGAATTAAGACTGAAGGCTGGTTGGTCCTTCAGGGGCGAGCTTGAGGGGACGTTGCCCTTTGATGTGACCCCGGCTGCTGTATATATCAAGCAGGGCAGCGCCGTTAATTATGAAACCGTGTCGGATTTTGACGCTACTCTGAGAAACCATACGTTGACGGCTGATTTATTCCTGGCGTCCGCGGTCATCGATAGAAATACGGGCATGGTGTATGGCCCGGGGCGTGTGCCGGCGGGGACTTTCCTTTCGAATTTAAGGGTGCCCGCTGGTACACGGTTCGATCCTGGTTTTGTGTTTCCCAGCCAGATACGAATTGAACCCAGGCCGTTAGCCGCCGGGACTGATCTTTCTCCCTACAACCAGATCTTGTTTGCCGAAACGAATAGCAAGGCCATGAGATTGCCCGCCGGGACGGTTCTGCCCAAGGGAATGTACATCACGGGGCTCCAGACCGCCGAACAGGAGACCCAGAATATCCCGACATTGGCCCCGGTGCTGGAACGGGGCGGTGAGTCCTGGGATATCCATCTGGTGGGCGGCGCCGATCTGGCTTCCGCCAGCCGCCGGGCGGTGCGGGCCGGCGCCGTGGCCGGGGATCTGGTGCTGAATAACTCAGCGCCGCCCGTGGTGCTGCGGGAAGGTGCCGAGGACGAGGCGGTCAGTGTGATCCGCACCGGTTCCGGCGACCTGGAGCTGATCGCCGCCCGGGATTATCGCCAGGACTCCGCTTTCGCGGTCTACACCGCCGGTGGCGCCCTGCCCGCCGACCAGGTGCCCGAGGTTGGCCGGCCGGATGGCGGTGACCTGGACGGCTACGACAGTTACGAAAGTTCCGCGGCGGTCACCGACGTACAGGCGGGCTTCCTCACCGGCGGCGGTGACGTCCTGGTCAGCGCCGGCCGCGATCTGATCGGGCACAGCAGCGGTGACCTGCCCACGTCCCGCTGGCTGTGGGCGGACGACGCCCCCGCCTCCGGCGAGCAGGCCGCCTGGTGGATTCATTCCGGTACCTATATGCCTGCTGATCTTTCCTTCAGTGGGTCGTCACCGGTGCTGGGCGTTTTTCAGGGTATTGGCGCCCTGGGCGGGGGGAATGTGACCCTGTCTGCGGGGCGCGACCTGGGTGCCTTGAACGTGGCGGTGGGCGCCAGCGGCTGGCGGGGAGAAGACGGCGGCACCAGCCAGGTCGGTGGGGGCGATCTGCGCATCGATGCCGGCGGTAATGCGGCATCCTCCCGGGTTCGCGCGGTCAATCTGCGCGGGGAGGCCCGGGCCCGGGCCGGGTCCATCGGTGAGAAGGCCTACGCTTTCGGGTCGCAGCAGAGTAATGATCCCCGACCGGAGGAACTCAGAGCCCGAGTGTGGGATATCTCTGACGGCGGGATGACGATCGCCGTCGGCGACGCCCAGGCGCGCTTTCTGAGCGTTAGCGATCTAGGTTTGGGCGCCCTTAACCCCGTGGAAGCGATAATGGGTGTCGACATCCGGGAGGATGACACACGCATTGTCGCCGTTTCCGGTGGAGATATGTTCTTGAGCGGTGAAGCCCCTTCCTCGCTCAGTCTGGTGGCCGGTGAAGGCTCCATATACGGTGGCGCCCAGGTTCGCGCCTCGCTGGAAGGCGCGGTGGAACTGCTGGCGGCGGATTCCCTCTACCGCGTGGATATGGATATCGAGGCCCACCCGGACGCCAACGGCGTGGAAGGGCTGGCCCCGGCCCGTTTCTACGCCGTGGAGGGAGATATCTATAACCTGATGTACGGCTTCCTTTCCAGCCCCGATGACTCCAACTTTGACGGGCCCTCCTTCCTGGGGCGCCCGGCCTGGATTCGCGCCGGCCGGGATATCGTGGCCCTTGGCCAGAATCCGACCAGGCCCTCTCCTGAGCATGCGGAAGGTTCGGCCTTCGGCCACAACGCCGCCACGGACGTGTCGATCATCGAAGCCGGCCGCGACCTGATCTATATCGATGCGCTGGTGGTGGGGCCGGGCACCCTGGAAGTGACCGCCGGCCGCAACTTCTACCAGGGCGACCGGGGCTGGGTGCGCAGCATGGCCGGCCTGTCCGACGACGTCGGCAGCGGCGCGGACATCGCCATCAATGTCGGCATGGGCGCGGACGGCCCCGACTACCAGTCCCTGATCGACGCCTACCTGAACCCGGCCAACCTGGCGGATCCGGGCCGGCCCCTGGCGGACCAGCCGGACAAGGTGGTCAAGGTCTACGACCAGGAGCTGGGCGACTGGCTGGAAGGCCGCTACGGCGACACGGCGCTGGACGGCACCACCGCCCTGGCCTATTTCGAGGCGCTGTCGCCCGAGCAGCAGCGCATCTTCCTGCGCGAGCTCTACTACGCGGAACTGCGCGCCGGCGGCCGGGAGTACAACGACCCGGACGGCGACCGTACCGGCAGCTACCTGCGCAGCCGCCGGGCCATCGCCACCTTCCTGCCCAAGGCGGACAGTGAGGCGGGCACCTCTGGCTACGACGGCGACTACACCATGTTCTCCACCGGCGAATACTCCGGCCTGGTGCGCACCGAGGGCGGCGGCGATATCCAGATGCTGGTGCCCGGCGGCGATCTGATCGTGGGCGTGGAAGGGGTACGCCCGGACGACGGTGACAACGGCATCCTCACCCAGGGACGCGGTGATATTCAGCTCTATAGCCAGGGCGACATCGCGCTGGGCCTGTCGCGCATCTTCACCACCTACGGCGGCGACATCTTCGCCTGGTCCGCGGCCGGCGATATCAACGCCGGCCGCGGCGCCAAGACCACCCTGGTGTACACGCCGCCGCGCCGGGTCTATGACGATATCGGCAACGTGAGCCTGTCGCCGGTGGCACCCACCACCGGTGCCGGCATCGCCACCCTGGCGCCGATTCCCGAGGTGCCGCCCGGCGACATCGACCTGATCGCGCCGCTCGGGATCATCGACGCCGGCGAGGCGGGTATCCGCGTCTCCGGCGATGTGAACATCATCGCCCCGCAAGTGGTCAACGCGGAAAACATCCAGGTGCAGGGGGAATCCACCGGCCTGCCGGCGGTGGCCAGCGTCAACGTGGGCGCGCTCACCAACGCCACCAACGCCGCCAACAGCGCGGTGCAGGCGGCGGAGCAGGTGAGCCGCGGCGACCGGGGCAATCGCCCCTCGGTGATCACCGTGGAGATTCTCGGCTACGGTCAGGAGCGGCTGGTGCCGGAGCAGGATCGCAACGCCGGCGCGCCCGACTACCGGCCTGACGGCGTGGTGCGGGTGCTCGGGGCCGGCGAACTGTCCGAAGAGCAGGGCGCGGCCCTCACCGACGCGGAGCGCCGCAGTATGTTTTGATTCATCCGCCCGGCACACCGGTTCTTTCCGCCGACGGCCCACGATGTGCTGCCGGCGGAGGCGCGCGACCGGTACGCTCATTAAAAGAACCGGGCCAATAAAAAGGGAACGACAAGGATGTTCTACGAGCGCGATACCACCGACCAGATTCTTTCCCTGGCGCGGGTGACCACCCTGGGCCGGCTGCGGGCCGGGCTGAGCTATCTGCTGGAGGCCCACGGCTTTCGCTACTATGTATTTACCTGCCACACCGTGGAGTCCGACGGCGCCTGCACGGCGGTGCTGCACAACCTGCCGTCGCGCAAGCAGGCCGCACCGGCTTCCGCTGATAACGCGATCGTCAACGACCCGCTCGCTCAATACGCGATCAATGAAACCCTGCCGATGGACTGGCGTTCGCTAATGAGCCGCCCTGAATACCAGGGCCGTATCTTCCGGGCAGCGATGAACCGGCGGGTCCGGCGCGGCCTGCGCAGCGGCTGTACCGTGCCGTTACTGCAAGGCTACGGCGCCCTGGCCTGGCTGGATCTGGCGTTGGACCGCGATGACGAGTCCGCCTGGGCGCACATTCGTCAGTACCTGCCCTACGCGACCCTGTTGGGGCGGGTGGTGCTGGACAAGACCCGGCGGTTGGGCAAAAAGCCGTTGTCCGCGGACGACGTTTCCTCGGAGCCCCTTGATGAGCGGGAACGGGCCTGTCTGCGTGGCGCCAGCGAAGGTCTTAGCAATACCGAGATCGGGGCGCTGCTGGGCATCAGCGAACGCACCGTCTCCAACCATATCCACCGCGCCTGCGAAAAACTCCACGCCCGCAACCGCCAGCACGCCATCACCAAAGCGCTGCTTTCCCGCCAGCTTTACGCTTGCACACTACCGCTGGGTAACGAAGCGGGCCCGGTTTCTTAAACCTTACCCGCACAAAATAAAAAAGGGCGCCGGGTGGGCGCCCTCCGCACTGGCGTGCGTTGATCTTGCGATCAGTTGATGCAGGAAGCGGCGGTGCTGGATGCCGTGGCGCCGACGGCCAGGCGAGCAAAGCCGGTGGGCAGGGTGCTGGTACCGTTATCATCGACGAGAACAGTGTCCACCAGGTTTTCCAGAGCCTGGGGATCGGTGTTGCCGTCGGTGTAGGTCAGCAGGTTGGTGACGGCGGCGATCGGGTAGGCGCCGGTAAGCTGGGCGGCCGGATCGATAACCAGCACGCAGTTGGAGTCAATGCCGGATACGTTCTGGACTTGCGGCAGGCCGGTATTCGGGTCGACGTTGCCCAACACCTTCCCGAAATACAGATCGCCAGGAGCAAGGGGATCCTCGGCGTCGTTGGGGTCGTACTGGATCTGCGTTGTTTGGGCCGGATCTTCACCTTCCACATCGGCGTAGTCCAGACCTTGCTCTTCCAGGACATTGGCCAGGTTGGCGAAGCCCACGGACCAGTCGGTGCTGGATACCTCGGTGATGATGCCACCGTTGCCGCTGGCCGGTGTGCCGACGGCGTAGTCACCGACCGGCGCGGCGGCGGCGAAGTCTTCGTTGGTGTTAAAGATGACCTGGGAGCCGTTGCAGTTGGCCGCCAGGTATTGGGTGAAGGCAAAGGTGGTGCCGCTGCCGTCGGAGCGGTAAACCACGTTAATCGGCTGGCTCGGCCAGGTGGGGTTGATCTGGTCCCAGCTGGTGGCGTCGCCGGAGAAGATGTCGCACACCTGGGCGTTGCTCAGGTTGGGGCGGCTGATCGGGTTACCGAACACGTCGTTGCCCAGGTTCAGCGGCAGCGCGATCAGGGCGCCCAGAGCCGGCACCTGCAGAAGACCCTCGCGGTTGTCGCGCGGGCCGTTCAGGAAGTCGGTCACGTCGTCGGCGGTCAGGGGAGCGTCGGAGCCCACGAAGTCCGGGTCGGTCTGGCTGCCCGGTGCGCTGAAGCCCACCGGGCTGGCGCTGTAGTCACGGCAATCGCCATTGGCGTTCAGGGAGTTGGCGCCTACCAGAACCCGCTTACCGGTGCCACTGCCGGTCTGGCAGTAGGAGGCGGTGCGTGAGGCGGTTTGGAAAGCGGCGAAAATGGAACCGGCGGTAACATTAGCACTTACATAATTGTTGTTGGAGGCGTCTTGACCGGCGTCGAGGCCAGCGTTCGTAGACAAGCGAGCGTCAACGCCAGTTCCTTGAGGATCTATGAAGCCGTTGCCGATGTAGGCCAATGCCGGCAGAGTGGCGCCGCCGCCTACCAGGTCGGTAGCGGAAGCGGCCAGCGGTGCGCTGATGATGGCGGCGGCCAGGGCCGCCTTCTTGATGATGGTATTCATGATTCAATCCCTCGATATTGGGTTTGGTTTGTGATTAATCCCCGCGGCGGGTGCCGCATTAATCACGCTATCGAGAGCGCATGTCGCTTTGGTTCCAATACGAATAAATTTGCTTTTCGGTTTGGCGGCACTGGATTGTCAGCGCTTTGCCGAAGTCGGCAATCGCATGGGACGGTGGCGAGCTGTTCTTGCTAAGTCGCTGATTTTTCATGGTTCAGGTTGATGGGGAGCCGGCAAGAGGCGTGACCGAACGATGACAGAGGCGGCGCTGGTGTTGCGTGGAAGGGAAGTGGGGGTTGGCCGGCGGCGTGCGGGCACGCCGCCGGCGCGGGTTTAGTCTTCCAGAGTGGTGACGGGCTCCCAGATGCCGTCGGTTACTTTGGAAAGGATGATGTCATTGCCGGCGCGGTGGTTGTCGGCGCTCATCTTGATGTCCACGCCGGTGACCGGGTCGCTGAAGTCCAGGGACTCCATGGCGGCCAGGAAGGATTCGGTGGTCAGATCCGGGCCCGCCTTGCGCAGCGCTTCGATGGTCACTTCAGCGCCGACACGGCCGAGCACGGCGCCGCCGCTGGGCACGGAACCGTATTCCTCTTTGTACTGATCGGCCCACTCCTTGGCTTCCGGCACGTCCTTCATGCGGCTGACGATGTCCTGCCAGGGCGACACGCCGTAGAGGCCTTCGGTAACGCCACCGGGCGCGGCGGCCACGGCGGAGTGGAAGCCGGCCTGGGAGACCAGGAACTTCACGTCGTCCCAGCCCATCTGCTTGGCGGTGGCGACCACGGTGATGATCGGCCGGATCGGCAGGGCCA
>Ga0208316_1000615_pt1 | contig 27577 bp, 27 predicted proteins | sample MalvireepMed_231_FD_184240 | JGI IMG/M metagenome (GOLD analysis project Ga0208316, IMG submission 184240) | Marine viral communities from the Global Malaspina Expedition - Malaspina viral metaG DeepMed_231 (SPAdes) (version 2) | ecosystem: Environmental > Aquatic > Marine > Oceanic | place... | reverse complement strand
CTTCGGGAAAGCTGCCGAAGCCGCAGAGCAGCAGGCGAGGGGAGGTCATGCCCCCTTATAGCCCAAGCAGCCTTGAATGCCCCAACGTCGGGGGGCGAGACTGGGGAAAACACAGGAGTTTGAAAACGATGCGCGCCCTGCAAGCCGCCGCCCCGTGGGGGCCGGACCATCTGACCATCATCGAGGCGCCTGAGCCGACGCCGGGCCATGGCGAGGTCCTGGTCCGGATGAAGGCCGTGTCACTGAACTATCGCGACCTGATGATGATCAACGGCATGTATGGCCGCGGCTCGGCCAAGGCCGACGCCCTGACGCCGTTCTCCGATGGCTGCGGGGTGATCGAGGCGGTGGGCGAAGGCGTCACCCGGGTGAAGGTGGGCGACCGCGTCGCGACCATGTTCTTCCAGGGGTGGATATCGGGACCGCCGACCCTGGAAAAGGCGATGACGGCCCTGGGCTCGCCCATCCCCGGCGCCGGCCGCGAACTGGCGGTGTTCAGCCAGGAGGGGGTGTCCAAGGTTCCGGACTTCCTCACCGATCAGCAGGTGGCGACCCTGCCGTGTGCGGCGCTCACCGCCTGGCGGGCCATGTTCGAGGATGGCGACCTGTCGCCCGGCGACACGGTGGTGCTGCAGGGCACGGGCGGCGTGTCGATCTTCGGCCTGCAGTTCGCCAAGGCCGCGGGCCTGCGCGCCCTGATCACATCGTCCTCGGACGACAAGCTGGCCCGCGCGAGGGAGATGGGCGCCGATCACCTGGTGAACTATCGCCAGACGCCGGAATGGTCCAAGCCGGTGCGGGAGGCCACCGGCGGGGTGGGCGCCGACTTCATCATGGAGGTGGGCGGCCAGGGCACCATCGACCAGAGCCTGAAGGCCGTGCGCATCGGCGGGCACATCGCCATCATCGGCGTGGTGGCCCAGGGCGGGGCCGGCATCAATCCGGCGGTGCTGATCGGCAATGCGGCGCGGATGCAGGGCGTCTTCGTCGGCTCCCGCGACATGTTCGAGGCCATGTGCAAGGCCATCGAGCTACACAAGATCGCGCCGGTGGTGGACAAGGTCTTCCCCTGGACGGAAGCCAAGGCCGCCTTCGCCGCCATGGCCGGCGGCGAGCACTTCGGCAAGATCACCCTGGAGTTCTAGGAGCCTGACACGGCCGGCGTCGCCGCCGGCCGCGGAAGCCTTAGAAGATCAGCTTGCGCACGGTCAGGCGGACGGTGCGGCCCACAGGGTCCATCAGGTCGGGCTGGTAGGTGATGGGAACCACGCCATCGGCGGTGCGCACCTGCTGGCGGCTGTCGAAGATGTTCTCGATCGACAGGGTCGCCCGGGCGCCGCGCAGCCAGGTGTACTGCCGCGCCCAACGCTGCATGCCGGGATCGGCGAAAAGCCGCAGATCGACGGTGGCGAAGTCGGAGAATTCGAGGTCGTCGCCGGTCGCGCCGCCATCAATGCGGGTGGCGCTCTGCCAGCTGGCGTCCATGGAGACGCCGAGGCCGGACTTCGAATAGTTGGCCTGCAGCTCGACCTCATGACGGGGCGAGCCGCCGCCGGAACCGAGGGCTGCGCCGTCCAGGAGATCCAGGGTCGGCAGGCCGGGCGCGATCTGCACCTCATCGCGGAAGGCGTAGGTGTGATAGAGGCCGACCTGGAAGACGCCGCTGCGCGGGCCGCCGCCGCCGAAGCCGCCAAAGCCCCCGCCGCCGCCGGGCCCGCCACGTCCGCCGCCCATGGGCGGGCCGCCGCCGGGAGGACCACCGCCGGGCGGCCCCCCCGATCCGGCGCGGTCTGCGGGCGGGGCGCCGTCCGGAGGGCCTTCGCCGGAAGGCGGGCGTTCGGCGGCCGCGGGCGCACCGCCGTCGGCCTGTGGGGTGGCCGCCGCTGCGGCGGGCCGCGCGGCTTCGAAGCGCCGACGCATCTCCGCCCGCTGGTCGTCGGTGGGCGGCGTGCCCACCTGCCGCGAATAGGTCAGGCCCCAGCGCACCTCGTCGCGGGCCTGAAGGGCGAAGTTCACCGGCCGGGCGTCGATGGCCGTCAGGGCGCCCGAGGCGTCGCGGGTGAAGCGGTCGGGGAAGGCCGCCTCCACCTGGGTCGAGGCTGAGGGGAAGGCGACGATGGCGTCGTGGGTGCGGCTGGAGACGTAGTTGACCTGGAACCGGAGATTGATGTCCTCAAAGGGCTCGTAGGTGGCGCCCAGCTTGAAGACGTCCTTCTGCCCGGCGTCGAGGTCGGCGGCGCCGCCGGACGTACGCGTCACCTCGGCGGTTTCGCCGCGGGCCAGGTCGAAGACCCGCACGCCGGTCGTCACCGTGACGGGATCACCCAGCTGGTTGATGGTCGGCGCTTCGCCGCTGCGGCTGAACGAGCCCAGCACGCGGATTTCCGGGGTGGGCCGCCAGTTCAGGCCGTAGCCATAGGTCTCCAGGGCGCCGAAGTCGGAGACCTGTTCGACGCCGAAGTTCAGATTGCCGGACAGGCGGCCGATCCGCTCGCCCAGGCCCTCACCCGCCCGGGTGAGGGGGATGTCGAAATTGCTCCGCAGCTCGCCAACGGTCCGCGACAGGTCGCTGGACTGGTCGACGCCGAGGCGGGTGGCCTCGCTCTCCAGCTCGACCGCCGAGGCCCGGGCGGTGAGCGCCGTGCTCACCTGGCCGGCCGGCAGTTCCCAGAGCGCGCGGTTGAGCACCAGGTCGGCCTGGGCCGAGGTGCTGAGCGTGCGGGAGGTGTCGAGGAAGGCCACGCCGCCCGAGGCCCGGTCGGTGTCGGTCTCGGTCTCGCCGCGCTCGATCTCGCCGGTGGTCGACCATTGCCAGCCGGCCAGGGCGCCGGCGGCCGAGGCGGCGAGCTTGCCCGTCTGGGACTGGGTGTTGCGCAGCTGGGCCTCAGGCCCGAAGGGCGAGAGCCCCTGGCGGGACTCGCTCTCGCTGGACTCGAACAGGCCGTTCACCGAGAAGGAGACGCCGTTGTCCAGCGGTTTGGCGTAGACCGCGTTCAGGCTCACATCGTTCGACTGTGGCTGGAGGGAACGGAAGGCGCCTTCGCCGCCGACGATGTCGCGGTCGCTTTCCTCGATGGGATCGGTGGTGTTGGCCTTGGCGTCCAGGGTCAGCCGCCGGCCCTGCAGGATATCGAGGCGCGCGCCGTGGGCGCCCAGGGTCTCGCCGCCGCCGGCCTGGGTGGGCGTGGTCGCTGATCCCTCAACCAGGGTGGCGCGGAACCTCGGCCGCAGCACCATGTTCACGACCTTCTGTTCGGCGGGGTAGCCGTACTTCAGGGAGAGTTCCTCAGGCAGGATCTCGACCCGGGCGATCGCCTCGGTGGGCAGGTCGCGGATCTCTGAGAAGCCGGAGATGCGACCGCCATTGATCAGGATGACCGGTCGGCCGCCCCCTTGGCCGCTGCCGATCTGCGGCGCCAGCGCCTCCAGCAGTTCGGTGACGCTGGACGCGCCATAGGCGCGGATTTCCTGGGGCGACAGGGTCAGCTCCGGGGTGATGTCGCCGATCACCGAACCGGCCGGCCGCGACCCGCTGACCACCAGTTCCTCGACCTCGACATCGCCATAGTCGTAGTCCTCGGCCTCCTGGGCGAGGGCGGCGGTGGACAGGCTGGCCAGCGCGACGCCGGCGAGGAGGTGCGCCCGCAGGCGGGCGGCGCGGGGATGAGGGAGACTCAAAACACGGTATCCTGATGCTGACCTGGGCGGCGGGGAGACCGCCCATGTCTGCTCTCACGGGCGAAGTCGCCATATCCGTCGCGATCACGGCGCAAGCGAGGCGGGTGCGCGGGACAGGCGGCGCAACGGATCGGCTCGACGCCGATGCGATAGGATGGAAATAGAGCTTGAGCCGGAACCTGGGTCCGGCCCCATGGGTGGGGCCTTGTTAGGGAGACGACCATGTCGACCATGGATGAAGCCAGACTGGCGGCCAGCGCCCACCAGGTGTTGCGCGACGCGATCGATCCGGAGCTGCCCGGCCTCTATCGCGGCAAGGTGCGCGACAATTACGACCTGCCGGACGGGCGGCGGATCTTGGTCACTTCCGATCGACTGTCGGCCTTCGACCGGGTGCTGTGCTGCGTTCCGTTCAAGGGCCAGGTGCTGAACAGCGTCGCCCGCTGGGCCTTCGAGCAGACCGCCGACATCTGTCCCAACCACGTGCTGGACTATCCGGACCCCAATATTGTGGTGGGGCGGCGGCTTGAGATTCTGCCGGTGGAGATCGTCGTGCGCGGCTATCTGGCGGGTACGACCAGCACCTCGGTCCTGACCATGTACCGGGCTGGCCAGCGGGAGATGTACGGGCATCGGCTGCCCGACGGCCTGGCCGACAACCAGGCGCTGGAGGCGCCGATGATCACGCCGACCAGCAAGGCCGTCGACGGCGCCCATGACGCGCCGCTGACCGCAGAAGAGATCACCGGCCGCGGCCTGCTCAGCCAGGCCCAATGGCGACAGGTCAGCGAAACCGCCCTGGCGCTATTCGCCCGGGGCCAGGCGCTGGCCGCTGGGCGCGGTCTGATCCTTGCCGACACGAAGTACGAATTCGGCGTCGACGCCGAGGGGACCCTCCGCCTCGCCGATGAAATCCACACCCCCGATTCCAGCCGCTACTGGCGGGCCGACACCTACCCGCGCCGTCTCGCCGCCGGCGAAAGCCCCGAGAGCTTCGACAAGGACGTGATCCGCGCCTGGGTGGCGGCGCGGTGCGATCCCTATGCCGAGGACATCCCGGAAATCCCGCCGGAACTGATCTGGAAAACGGCGCTGACCTATGTCGAGGCCCACGAGCGGATCACCGGCCGCGCCTTCGAGCCGCCCAAGCCCGCGCCGGCGGTGCAGGAGCGGGTCCTGGCCGCGCTGGGTAATTTCCACGGGGGTTAGACGCCTCCCAGGCGGCTTACACCGCTTGAGTTCGGCGAGAGACCGAAGGACCATGCATCGATCTCAGGTGCGCTTGCGGAGCGAGCCCTGGGGCTTGAGGGGGATGGAGGCGGGGCGATGTCTATGACCGGCGGATGCCAGTGCGGGGCCGTGCGGTTCCGCGTCGAGGGCGACCTCGGCGAAGCCTCCATCTGCCATTGCCGCATGTGCCAGAAGGCGACGGGCGGCCTGTTCGGTCCCTTCGTCGGCGCGCCGTTCGAAGCTCTGGTCTGGACCCGCGGCGAGCCCAGGCGTTTCCAGAGCTCAAACAAGGTCCGTCGTGGATTTTGCGGCGATTGCGGCACCCCGCTGACCTTCGAATATGGCGGCCAGCATGTCAGCCTGGCCATCGGCGCCCTCGACCGACCCGCCGAGGTGCGGCTGTGCGAGCAACTCGCCTCGCCGGCGCAGGTCCCCTATTTCGAAGACCTCGCGAGCCTGCCGGTCCACCCCCTGGACGAGCCTGCCGCGGCCGTTCACCTGGCGGGTATCGTGTCCTACCAGCACCCCGACCACGACACGGAAGAGTGGGAGGTCAGGCGCTAGGGCGCCCGAGGATCAACACCTGAGCGAGACGGCCATGGGCGTCCGGAACTACCTGATCGAAGGCGTTTCCGGGGCCGGCAAGACGACCGTCGCCGAGGAACTGGAGCGGCGTGGCCGCCACGTCATCCATGGAGACCGGACCTTGGCCTATCTCGGCGATCCCGAGACGGACGCCGCCCTGGAGCCGCTGACTTCGGAGGCCGTGACAGACATCGCCCGGTGGCGCCACGAGCGCTGGATCTGGAAGGTGGACGAGGTCGAGCGCCTGGCCGCCGACCGGAGCTCTGCGCAGTCGTTCTTCTGCGGCGGGTCGAGAAACCACCGCCACTTCATCCATCTGTTCGACGAGGTCTTTATTCTCGACATCGACGCCGACACCTTGAGCTGGCGACTTGCCGCGCGGGCGGAGGACGAATTCGGCGGGAGGCCGGCCGAGCGGCGGCTGATTGCGCGGCTGCACGCCACGAAAGAGGACTTGCCGAAGACCGCCGTGAGCATCGACGCCACCGCGCCCATCGCCCGCGTTGTCGATGAGATCCTCTCCACGTGTCGTGGGTAGGCGAGGCTCGTCGTCAGCACCCCTCTGGTGTGCTGGCGCTTTAGCGCATTTATAGCTATAGTCATGGCCATAATAGCCGAGGCTCGAAGATGTCCACCTACAGCGTCGCCGACGCAAAGAACGGCCTCCCTAGGCTGATTGACCTCGCCCTTGATGGCGAAGAAATCGTCATCACCCGCCACGGAAAGCCGGTGGCGGAACTGCGAGCGATCCGTTCAACCCCCGTGACGCCCGGCGCGGGCTACGACTGGCTACGCGCCCGTAGCCTGAAGCCGACCGGGGCGGCGCAGACGTCCGTCGAATTGCTGCGGGACATGTACCAAGAAGGCGAGGTTTGAGCTTCTACCTGGACGCCAGCGCGATCCTGCCGATCCTGGTGGAGGAGGCGGCCAGCGCCACCCTGGACGCCTTTGTGTCGGACTTGGCCGAGCCTCTGACCGTAAGCACTTCCGCGGCGGGCGAGACCGCCTCGGCCGTATCGCGTCTGGTGCGCACAGGGCGCTTGAGCGCCGATGACGCCCGCGCCCTGCTCGACAGCTTCGACGCCTGGCGGGCCACAAGCGCGATCCCGGCCCAGCTGGCGCCGTCGGACGTTGAGGTCGCCGACCTATATGTCCGCCGCTTTGACCTGATGCTGCGCATGCCCGATGCTCTTCACATCGCGCTCTGTCGGCGGGAACGGCACGTCCTGGTCACCCTTGATCGGCGCATGGCGGAAGCCGCTCGCGCCTTGGGGGTTGAGGTGCGACACCTAGCATGACCGCGGGCGGCGCTGGTTTGGACGCAGCGGCCTTGCTCAGATCTACGCGTTTCTCGTGGCTGGGCGGCATGAACACGCGCTGTTGGCCAAGTGGACATCTGCGCGCTTCCACAATGTTCGTGTTTTGTTCTTGACGACTGCCGTTTCTTTGGCAGAGTTTCGCTAGCGTGAGTTTTTGCGCCACAGGCGCCCGCGGCCAAGCTGCAGCTCGCGTACCAGCAATGACAAGTTAGCATAAGGAGCAGGCATGGCGCGCCGCCCCATTGATCCCGCACGCCTGGGCCGGGAAACCTTAACTCAATGGTATCGAAGGACTTCGTCTGAAATTGAGCAAGAACGTGATGAAGTCGAAGCCCAAGGTTGGCTAGACTATCAATTCGAAACACGGCGGCAGTCCGGAGCCACGCAGCAGACGGAGGGCCTGATCGCTCCTGCTGTGGACGACGGCCTCTACATTGCAACCGGTACCGGCGGTTGGCGGCGCATTGGCGACGGGTTGGACTCCCAACACGATGGCGGACCTTCCTTCCATCCCGCGGAACCACAGCAAGCCTATTTCTTACCAGTCGGCAATCCTGCGAACCCGCGCCTCATTAGGCAGTGGGAGAAGCGTGAGGGCCGCCCTTGGCCGCGAGATCCTTTGACGGGCAGGCTATACGACGTCGGCCACATCAAGGCGCTGGCTGATGGTGGCACCAACACGCTTGAGAACATTGAGCCCATACACCGGGACCTTCATGTGGCGCAGCACAAGGCGAATGGGGACTATTCCCGCTGGGCGAAGCGCGCCGCCATAGCCAGGGCGTTCGGGGGGCGTGTCGCGCGAGCCCTAAGTCCCCTCGCAATATTGCCAACCATCACCGGGGTGCTCTCCAACCGCATCCGCACGGACAACTGGGACAACTTTACGAGCGACATGGTGGGATGGCCCAGCGAGGAGGACATGCAGCGGCAGCTTGAGCGCGAACAAAAGGTGATCAATTCCGATTGGAAACCTGGCGATCCGGTCGTAATCTGAGACCCTTCGTTTCCGCAGGTCTCGCCTCATGAACCCTCCCGTCGACACTTCAGGCTTTCAGCTCGCGGGCGTGCCTGATCCTGAGGAGGACGCGCAACTCGCCGAGCTTGAGGCGGAGGCGCGTGACTATGTCCTGACACGCCCCTGGTCGAAGCCCATCGGCGAGATGCTGCTGGCCTTTGGGGTGAGCCGCATCCTCGCCCTGTTCCTTGTTCGCTTTGACGAGCCGATACGGTGGGAGGGCGAAGAGGATGCCGAGCTATGGGTGATCGTAGGGGACCTGCCGCCCGCCCATTTTGCGACTGACGACTCCCCCAACGCCGCCGAAGCGCTCGAAACCTATTGCGTCTTCATGGAGGATTGGGCCGATCGAGTCTTAGACGATGACGACCTGGAAGGCGCTTATCCGGTCGCCGCCGCCCCGACAGAAGAGCACGCGCGGATGCTAAAGAGCAGGCTTGAATTCATCCGCGAGAATATCATCCCGGTGGTCGATGTCGGACGAGGCGGCGCTTCCGCCAATTGAGCTATCGCCTTGGCGAAACGAAAAAGGGCCGGGCGCCTTGCGGCGTCCGGCCCTTCTGTCGTCTGCGTCGTCCTGACCCTAGTGCTTGGCCAGCCAGTCGACGATTTCCTCGGCCGCCTGTTCGGGCGACAGGGTGGTGGTGTCAACCATGATCTCGGCGTTTTCCGGCTCTTCATAAGGAGAGTCGATGCCGGTGAAGTTCTTCAGCTCGCCGGCTCGGGCCTTGGCGTAGAGGCCCTTGACGTCGCGCTCTTCGGCCACGGCCAGGGGGGTGGCCACATAGACCTCGACGAACTCGCCGTCCTCCATCAGGTCGCGGGCCATCCGGCGCTCGGCCCGGAAGGGCGAGATGAAGGAGACCAGCACGATCAGCCCCGCATCGACCATCAGCCTGGAGACCTCGGCCACCCGACGGATGTTCTCCACCCGGTCCTCTTCGGTGAAGCCCAGGTCCTTGTTGAGGCCGTGGCGGACATTGTCGCCGTCCAGCAGATAGGTGTGGCGACCGTCGGCCTGCATCCGCTTTTCGACCAGGTTGGCGATGGTCGACTTGCCGGCGCCCGAGAGGCCGGTCAGCCAGACCACCCGGCCCTTCTGGCCCTTCTGGGCGGCGCGGGAGGCCTTGGAGACGTCCGTGGCCTGCCAGTGGATGTTCTGGCTGCGGCGCAGGGCGAAGTGGAGCATGCCCGCCCCCACCGTCCGGTTGGAGATCCGGTCGATGAGGATGAAGCCGCCAAGGGTGTGGTTGTCCTTGTAGGCGTCGAAGGCGATGGGGGCGTCGAGCGAGATATTGCAGACGCCGATCTCGTTCAGCTCGAGCCGCTTGGCGGCCAGCTGTTCGAGGGTGTTCACATTCACCTTGTACTTGGGCTCAGTGATGCTGGCGCCGACGACCCGGGTCCCGATCTTCATCAGATAGGGGCGGCCGGGAAGCATGCCCTCGTCGTCCATCCAGACGATGGTGCTCTCGAACTGGTCGGCCACTTCCGGCGGCTGGCCGGCGATGGAGAGGACATCGCCGCGGCTGACGTCGATCTCGTCGGTCAGCGTGATTGTGACCGACTGGCCGGCCACTGCGCGGGGCAGGTCGCCGGTCATGGTGACGATGCGGGCCACGGTGCTTTCACGCCCCGAGGGCAGGGCCTTGACCTTGTCGCCAGGCGCGATGGTCCCGGTGGCGATCAGGCCGGAGAAGCCGCGGAAATCCAGGTCCGGCCGGTTGACCCACTGGATGGGCATGCGGAAGGGCTTCTCCCGCAGGTCATCCTCGACCTCGAGGGCTTCCAGGTGCGGCATCAGCGCCGGACCCTTGTACCAGGGCGCCTTCTCGCTGGTCTCGGTGATGTTGTCGCCCTTCAGAGCCGACATCGGAATGGCGGTGAAATCGCGGATGCCGATCTGGGCGGCGAAGTCGTGGTACTCGGCCAGGATCGTGTCGAACACCTCCTGGCTCCAGCCCACCAGGTCCATCTTGTTGATGGCCAGGACCACGTGGCGGATGCCCAGCAGGGAGACGAGGTAGGAGTGCCTGCGCGTCTGGGTCAGCACGCCCTTGCGCGCGTCGATCAGGATGATGGCCGCGTCCGCCGTGGAGGCGCCGGTGACCATGTTGCGGGTGTACTGCTCGTGGCCAGGGGTGTCGGCGACGATGAACTTGCGCTTGTCGGTGGAGAAGAAGCGGTAGGCGACATCGATGGTGATGCCTTGCTCGCGCTCGGCGGCCAGGCCATCGACTAGCAGGGCGAAATCGATATCGCCGCCTTGGGTGCCGATCTTCTTGGAGTCGGCCTCCAGCGCGGCCATCTGGTCTTCGAAGATCATCTTCGAGTCGTAGAGCAGGCGGCCGATCAGGGTGGACTTGCCGTCGTCCACCGACCCGCAGGTCAGGAAGCGCAGCAGGCTCTTGTGCTCGTGAGCCTTGAGGTAGGCGTCGATATCTTCGGCGATGAGTGCGGACTGGTGCGACATCAGAAGTAGCCCTCTTGCTTCTTCTTCTCCATCGAGGCGGCCTGGTCGTGATCGATCACGCGGCCCTGGCGCTCGGACGTGGTGGTGAGAAGCATTTCCTGGATGATTTCGGGCAGGGTCGCCGCCGTGCTTTCGACCGCGCCGGTCAGCGGATAGCAGCCGAGCGTGCGGAAGCGGACCGACTTCATCACCGGGGTCTCGCCCGGACGAAGCGGCATACGGTCGTCATCGACCATGATCAGGGCGCCGTCACGCTCCACCACCGGCCGCTCGGCCGAAAAGTAGAGGGGGACGATGGGGATGTTCTCCAGGTGGATGTATTGCCAGATGTCCAGCTCGGTCCAGTTGGAGATCGGGAACACCCGGATGCTCTCACCCTTGGCCTTGCGGGCGTTGTAGAGGTTCCACAGCTCCGGGCGCTGGTTCTTGGGGTCCCAGCGGTGCTGGGCCGAGCGGAAGGAGAAGACGCGCTCCTTGGCGCGAGACTTTTCCTCATCGCGTCGGGCGCCGCCGAAGGCCGCGTCAAAGCCGTACTTGTCCAGCGCCTGCTTCAGCCCCTCGGTCTTCCACATGTCGGTGTGCAGGGCCGAGCCGTGGTCGAAGGGATTGATGCCCCGTTCCACCGCTTCCGGATTCTGGTGCACCAGCAGCTCGAAGCCCAGGTGCTGCGACATCCGCTCGCGCATCTCGTACATGGCCCGGAACTTCCAGGTCGTGTCCACGTGCAGCAGCGGGAAGGGCGGCTTGGACGGGTAGAAGGCCTTGGCCGCCAGGTGAAGCATCACCGCGGAGTCCTTGCCCACCGAATAGAGCATCACCGGGCGCTCGGCCTCGGCGACCACCTCCCGCATGATGTGAATACTCTCCGCCTCCAGCCGCTGGAGGTGGGTGAGGGTCTCGGCGGAAAGGCCGGGCGTGGGGCCGCTCTTGGCGGCCTCGGCTTGGCGGGCGTCCATGACAGTCGAACCTTGCATGGGAGTCATCTGGGCCTGAGTGTCCGTGCGTTGCTCAAAAAAATCCGCCCGTCGGTTGCACCCGACACGCAGACTGGCCCTTTCCCGGTCAGTTAAGGGACCGAGGCGCCCAAGGCAAGCGCAGGCTCAACCTGCGGTTCAAGTTCCGGGCCAGTGCTGATCCCTTAGCGCGTGCGCCGCACAATCCCATGACGTCGGGCGCCCGATCTGGGTGAATCCGTGACTTTGTCGGCTTTTGGCGCAGGAGCGAGGACCTCAGGCGCGGGCCTGACCTGTCTCTTTCTGGGACTCAGCCGGCGCCGCAGCAAGGGCTAGCGCCTGATCGATCCCCTCGAGCAACCGCTCGGGGGTGATCGGCTTGGACAGGTGCAGATCGGCGCCGGCCTGCGCCGCCTCCTGGCGGTGGTGCTCCATCGCATTGGCGCTCAGCATGGCGATCGGGGTGCGGCCGCGATGGGGTTCGGCGCGCTCGGCCTTACGGATTTCGGCGATGGCGGTCAGACCGTCCATGACCGGCATCTGCATGTCCATCAGGATCAGGTCGTATCCGCCCTGGCGCCAGGCCTCGACCCCCAGGGCGCCGTTTTCGGTCAGGGTCAGATCGATGTCGAACGGCGCCAGGATCATCTGGACGACGCGCTGGTTGGTGGGATTGTCCTCGACCAGCAGGATCCGCAGGCTGACGGGGACATCGGCGGGCGCGGCGGCGGGCGCGGCCTCCATCGGAAGATCGGAGAAGGCCTCAAGCTGGGCCAAGGGGAGGCTGGCGATGAACTGGCTTCCCTCGCCCAGGCGCGAGCGGGCGGTGATGGTTCCGCCCATGAGGTCGATCAGCGACTTGGTGATCGACAGGCCAAGGCCGGTCCCGCCGAAGCGCCGTGTGATGCCGGAGTCGGCCTGTTGGAAGCGGCGGAAGAGGGTGTCGCCCACCTCTTCGTCGAACCCGACGCCTGTGTCGGTCACCTGCAACTCCAGCCGGCCGTCGACGGTCCGGGTCAGAACCAGGCGCACCTCGCCCTGCTCGGTGAACTTGATGGCGTTGGCGGTCAGGTTGCCGAGGATCTGCTTGAGCCGGACGGCGTCTCCCAGATAGCGGCCTTCGACCCCCTCGGCGCAGTCCAGATGGAAGCCGATGCCCTTCTCGCGGGCGCGCAGCCGGGCCATGTCGATCACCCCGCCGATCTCCGCCATGAGGTCGAAGGGCCTCACCTCCAGGGTCAGGCCGCCAGCCTGCACCTTGGACAGGTCGAGGATGTCGGAAACCAGCCGCTCAAGCATGGCGCCCGAGGACTGGATGACCTCGACCATTTCCAGTTGCTCCGGCGCCAGGGCCGTGCGGCGCAGGACGCCGGCGACAGCGATCACGCCATTGAGCGGCGTGCGGATCTCGTGGCTGACATTGGCCAGGAAGTCGGCCTTGACCTGCACAGCCTCCTGGGCGGCCTTGCGGGCCTTGGGGACTTCAGCTTCATAGGCGCGCTTGCTGACCGCCCGCCACAGGGCGATGCGGATATCGCCGGGCTGACCGTCGGCATCCGACGGTTGAACAGCGTTGAGCATGACCGGCACCCGGACGCCGTCGGCGCGGACGATGTCAAGGGCAAGTTCCTCGAGGCGGCCGGCCAGGGCCAACTCCTGCTGCAGGCGGGTCTGCAGGAAGATGCGGCCGGCGACGCTGAGCAGGCGATGGAGCTTTATCCCGCTGTCCAGGTCGGCCCGGCTCGCGCCGATCAGGTCCAGGAAATAGGCGTTGGCCGACAGGATCTCGAAATCGGCGCTGAGGTGGAGCAGACCGCAAGGCACGAGATCGAAGAGGTCGCCAGCATCGGCGACGGGGATGGAGCGTGTCACCAATTCAGGCGGCCTGACGTCCGCCTTGTTCGGCGACAAAGGCCTTGATGGCGCTGATCACCTCGGCCGGCGCACTCATGTGAGGGCAGTGACCGCTGGCGTTCAGAATGCGGCGCTGGCTGCCGACGATCGCCGCCTGGACATAGGCGCCTACCTCGGCGGGCGCCAAGGCGTCGTCGCTGCACTCGATCAGCAGGGTCGGCATGGTCACCTTCCGATAGTCGGCCCGGTGGTCAGAGCGGAAGGTGACGTCGGCGAAAGCCTTGGCGATTTCGGGATCTGCCCGGCAGACGCTGTCGCGCCACTCATCCTGCAGGGCTGGGCCATTCTCCTTGCCGATGACCATGGGCGCCATCAGGGCCGACCAGTCCAGATGGTTCTTGTCCATCAGGTCCAGGAGTTCGTCGATATCGGCCTCATCAAACCCGCCCACATAGGTGTCGGTATTGGCGTAGCGCGGCGAGGGGCAAACGAGGACGAGGGCCGAAAACAGGTCCGGACGGGCCACGGCGGCCAGGACGCCGATGGTGGCGCTGACCGAATGGCCGACGAAGATGACGTCCTTCAGGCCCTGGCTGTCGCAGATCTCGATCACGTCGGCGGCGTAACCATGCAGGGAGCTATATTTCTGGGAGTCGTAGGCGCTCGCGTCTGAAAGACCCGCGCCCACATGGTCGAACAGGCCGACGACGCCCTGCTTGTCAAAGGCGTAGGCCACATGGCGCCACATGTTCTGGTCGCAGCCAAAACCGTGGGCGAACAGGATGGTGGCGGGACCCTGGCCGCGAAAGGTCACGTTATTGCGGGCGACGATGTCCATACCCAGCTGCTCCAACTCACAGACCCCCACTTTGCTGCGGCGCACCTAACAAAGGTTGAAAAGATTCGAGATTTCTTCGCCCGGCGGAGCGCGGCCAGGGAAGACGAGGTCCGGAAACCGCTATCGGGCCTGACTCGATGTCCGAAAACCGCGAGACAGGGGGGCGCGTCGGCGCGATGGTCGCCGTCATGGATCTGGATGACGACGCCTGCTACCGCGCCTTTTCGATGCGTGACGCCCGCCTGGACGGGAAGATCTTTGTCGGCGTGCGCTCGACCGGGGTCTATTGCCGGCCGATCTGCCCGGCGCGTACGCCGCTACGGCGCAATGTGAGCTTCTACCCGTCCGCCGCCGCCGCCCAGGAGGCGGGCTTCCGGCCCTGCCTGCGCTGCCGGCCCGAAACCTCGCCGGACCTTGGCGCCTGGCGGGGCGCGTCCAACACGGTGGCCCGCGCCCTGGCCTTGATCGAGGACGGCGCCCTGGACGAGGGCGATGTGGAGGCCCTGGGGGACCGTCTCGGCGTCGGCGGACGCCAACTGCGCCGGCTGTTCAAGACACACCTGGGCGCCTCCCCCGTGGCGGTAGCCCAGACGCGGCGGGTGCTGCTGGCCAAGCAACTGATCCACGACACGGCTTTGCCCATGGGCGAGGTGGCGCTGGCGGCGGGCTTTGGCAGCGTGCGGCGGTTCAACGAGACCTTCCAGCAACTGTTCGCCAGACCGCCTGGGAATCTGCGCCGCGCCCGACGGACGGAGGTCAGCGGGGCGGACGGCGGGATCGTCACCCTGCGACTGGCCTATCGGGCGCCCTATGACTGGGCCGCCATGCTGGACTTCCTGGCGCTGCGCGCCGTTCCGGGTGTCGAGCAGGTTGTAGATGGGCGCTACGAGCGGAGCCTGCGCATCGGCGCGGATGTGGGGCGGGTGAGCGTCGCGCCGGGGGCCGGCGAGACCCTGGAGGTTCGCGCCCAATTCCCAAGACTGCAGGTGCTGCCGCAGGTCATCGCCCGGGTGCGCCGGGTGTTCGACCTGGGCGCCGACCCGGCCCTGGTGAACGCCCACCTGTCGCGCGATCCGGCGCTCGCGCCGCTGGTGGCGCAACGTCCGGGACTGCGGGCGCCCGGCGCCTGGGACGGCTTCGAGCTGGCGGTGCGCGCGGTGCTTGGCCAGCAGATCACCGTGGTCGGCGCCCGCAGCATCGCCGGCCGGTTGGCCGCCGCCTATGGGGAGGCCCTGCCTGGGCGCCTGGCCTCGCCGGGCCTGACCCACCTGTTTCCGACCGCCGAGGCGCTGGGGATGATCGACCCAGCCAGCCTGCCCATGCCACAGGCTCGGGCGCGGGCCCTGGTGGCGCTCGCCGCCGCCGCGGCGGCCGATCCGCAACTGTTCGCCCCGCGCGGGACGCTGGAGGACGCCGTGGCGCGGCTGAAGGCGCTGCCGGGGATCGGGGAGTGGACGGCGCAGTACATCGCCCTTCGCCAGATGCGTGAGCCTGACGCCTTCCCCCACGGGGACATCGGCCTGATGCGCGCCCTGACCGGCCCGGACGGCGTGCGTCCCACCGCCCAGCAACTGGCCGCGCGCGCCGAGGCCTGGCGGCCCTGGCGGGCCTATGCCGCCCTGCATCTCTGGGCCTCGGAGGGGATGACCCCTGCGAAGCTCAAGCCCATTCGAAATGAGCCTCGTCATGACCAGAACGCCGCCTGACCGCCTGTTCCAAGCCGATATCCCCACACCGCTCGGCCCGGCCCGGATCGTCTTTGACGGCGAAGGCGTGCTGCGGGCCTTCGACTGGGAGAGCCACGAGGCCCGCATGGTCCGCCTGCTCACCCGCCACTACGGTCCCGTCGCCGCCGCCGGGGTGGCCGAGGCGGCGCCGCCGCCGGCTCTGGCCGACCCGTTCGCGGCCTATTTCCACGGCGAGACCGACGCCTTGGCCAAGGTGCCGTGGGCGACGGGGGGAACGGCGTTCCAGCAGGCGGTCTGGCGGGCGCTCTGTGAGATTCCTGCCGGCCAGACCTGGTCCTATGGCCAACTCGCCGCCCATGTGGGGGCGCCCAAGGCCGTGCGCGCCGTGGGCCTGGCCAACGGCTCCAATCCCGTGGGCCTGGTGGCGCCCTGTCACAGGGTGATCGGGGCGAGCGGCGCCCTGACCGGCTACGGCGGCGGCCTGGACCGCAAGCAGTGGCTCCTGCGCCATGAGGGCGCGAGCTTTCGCGCGCCTGCGCCGGACCTGTTTTCGGCGGCGCCTTAACCGGCTTTCACCCTCGCCCCCGCCAGTCTAGGCTCAAGCTTGAGGGACGACAGGGGAAGACGCACTATGAAGACGATACTGGCGACGGTGGCGGCGATCGCCACCCTGGGCGTGGCCGCGGGCGTGGCCCTGGCCCAACCCTATGGCGGCGGCGGAGGGCGTCAGCCTTCGGCCATCCTATTCGATCAACCGAATTTCCAGGGCCGTCAGACGACCATCTATGGGCTGGCGACCAACCTGCCGCGGGATTGGAACGACAAGGCGCTCAGCGCCCGCTTCCAGGGGCGCTGGCGCATCTGCGAGGATTCTGACTTTCGCGGCCGGTGCCAGGATGTGAACGGCGACGTTCCGGATCTGAACCGCCTGGGCATGGCCGAGCGGATCACGTCGCTGCAGGGCTATGCGGGCGGCGGCGGCGGCCACAGGCCCCCAAGCGGCGGCAATTCCTGGCGGCCCGGCGGTTCTTGGAGCGGGCCGGGCCAGTACCGGCCCTATGAGGGCACGCGCAGCGTGTTCTTCCCGTATCCGACGATGGAAGGCTACGACATCGCGGCTGGGTCCTCTTCGGCCAACGCCTTCTGCCGGTCCCAGGGGCTGGGCTCTTCGGCCTATTACGACTCCAGCCAGCGGGCCCAGCAGGCCATCGATGGCGAGGGGCGCTATACAGGGCCTTCCAGCGTCCTGCGCGACCTGGTCTGCCGCCGCTACTGAGGGCTGATGAGCCACGGGCGTCACATGAACGAAACTTCATGTGACGCCCTGTTGCCCGTCGGTCGAGCTTCGCCGATAACCCCGTTCGCAGACTCGTATCGGTGACGGGAGAGATCCGATGCAAACCTTGACCGAACTTGTCGCCGCGGTGGTCGTGCATTCCTCGGCCGTGGCCTATTCGCACTTCGGGGTGACCATCGAACCCCACCAGCCCGAGCGCCCCGTGGCCGCCGCCCGCAAGGTGGCGCGCTCGACGCCGACCCGTTCTGTGAACACCCCGATCTCCACCCCCTTGGGGATTCCGTTGAAGGCTGGGCCTGTCGCCGCACGGGCGACGGAGGAGCCCTGCCATCACGGCGCGAGCGCCATCAGCGCCGCGTAGGGCCGCCCACAAGGCCGGAAATATGCCGGCGACGGCGCAAATTGGCCGCATGGCGCTTTGCGTGCGGGCCGATCAAAGATAATCCTTGGGACTTGGGGCGCGCGGGCCAGCTGACGAGCGCCCGACGCGCGCGGGGCGTGTTGGCCGCCAGTAACGGGCCGCAGATGAAGATCAAGAACCGGCGTCATCAACCGCTGGATTTCCAAAGCCTCACCGAGCCGGATCCGGCAGAGCGCCCGGAGTCCGACGCCCCAGAGGCTGGCCCCGACCACGACCTCGATCTCACCGCCGCGCCCGAAGAGACCGACTCCGAGGCGGGCCATGGCGGGCCAGAAGCTCCAGCCTATCAGGACGCGCCGGTTTCGAGCGCTCAGTCCTTCGGCGCCCAGGCCTATGGCGGCTCAACCCCCGAGGCTGAGGGCGATGCGGCCGACGCGGAGCTGTTCGAGCCTGCGGCGCCCGGACCACGGGACGCCTCCACCGAAGAACCTTTCCGCCTGGCCGAGGCGGCGCCGGGCGGCGACCTGACCAGATCCGGCGCCCGCAGTCCCGCCCGCGCCGACGGCGGTGCCCTGACGGCCCCCCGGAGCCCTGAAGCCAGTTCGGGCGAGATGCCGCCCGCCTGGCCGATCTATGCCGGGGCCGCGGCGATCTCCGCGCTCTGGTCGCTGGCGCCGATCGCCTATGCCTGGGGCTATCGCGGGGATGTGGTGCCCTTCCAGAACGACGTCTTCGCCCTGGCGGTCTTCGCCCTGCTGGCCCTGGCGCCGGCGGTGCTGGTCTGGGTCGTGGCCTATGCCCTTCGCCAGGGTCAGAAGCTGGCCCTCGAGGCCCGCCGCACCCAGCGGCTGGCTGACGAGCTGGTCTCCCCGGCCATGGTCGCGGCCGGTCGGGCCGGCGAGGTGGTGCAGAATGTGCGCGAGGAGATCGTCCGCGCCGGCGAAGCCGCCCATGACGCCCGCGAGACGCTTTCAGCCCTGCGCGCGGCCCTGGCGGCGGAGACCGAGCAGCTGGTCAATGCGGCCCAGGCCTCGGCCCGCACGGCGGAAAACCTGACGCGGGCCCTGTCCCATGAGCGTTCGGAAATGACCACCCTGGCCGGCCGGCTCGATGCGCAGTCCACCGCCGTCATGGACGCCATCACCAGCCAGGCGCGCATGGTCGCCGAGGCGTCCGACCTGGCCGAGACCCAGCTGCGTGAAGCCGAAGCCTCGCTGGCCGCCCGGGCCGCCGACCTGGCCGCCGCGGCGGGGGAGACCAGCGATGTCGCCCGCATCGTCGGCGAAGACCTGACCCGTCACATCGCCCGCCTGGAAAGCGCCGGCGCTGGGGTCGCCGATCAGGTGGGCGCGGCCGAGGTGGGCCTCTCGGAGCAGCGCGCGGCCCTGGTGGCCGTGGCCCACGGCCTGCGCGCCGATCAGGAATCCTTCGCCGCCGAGGCCGAAACCCACACCGCCAAGCTGGCCGAATATCTGTCGGAGGCCCGGCTGTCGGCCGTGGAGATGGGCGATCGGGCCATCAAGGGCGCCCAGATGCTGCGCGAACTGGTGGCCCAGGCGGCCGATCAGTTCGGCGATCTGGCCGACGCCGCCCAGGGCGAGCGCGACGCCTTTGGCGAAAGCATCCGCCAGTCCTGGAAGAGCCTCTCGGAGACGGCCTCGGGGGAGCGGGCGCAGCTTGAGGCCCAGACCCGCCAGGCGATCGCGGCCCTGTCGGACGCCGCCGAGGAAACCCGCCTGGCCGCCGCTCGTCACGCCGAGGCCGCCCGCCAGCAGGTCGACCAGCTGTCCGAGGCCGCCTTCGCCGCCGGCCAGAAGGCCGATCAGGTGTTCGAGGGCCGGCTGGAAGAGGCGCGCTCTCTGATCGAGCAGTCTGCGAGCCTGGTGGAAGAGGCCGGCGCCCAGACGGCGCGCAAGCTGGAGGCCGGCGCGGCCGCCGCCCGCCAGACCCTGAACGAACTGCAGGCCCTGATGGCCGATCTCGACGCCCGGGCCGCCGACATCCCGGCCAGCGCCCGACGCCAGGCGCAGGATGTCCGCGAGGCGGTGGGCGAGAGCATCGAGGATCTGATGGATCAGGCCCGCCGGACCGCCGAGGAAACCCAGGCCATCGACGCGGCCTTCCAGGAGCGGGTCAGCCGCAACTACGAAATGCTGAGCGAAGCCGTGCGCCTCATGGGCTCGGTGGCCAGCAGCGCCAGCGCCGGCCTGAACTCGGGTCTGGGATCGGGGTTGGGGTCTGGACTGCCGCCGGTGCGCGAGCGCCGCCCGCCGGCCCGCGAGGCCCGTCCGCGGCCGCCCGCCGTCGAAGCCCCGTCCGGCCGGATCGAAGACCCGCTTGAGCTCAACGAGCCGGCGCCGCGGACCTCGCGCGGTTCTGAGCGCGAGCCTCGCCGCCAGACCGCCGAGGAGGCGGGCCTGCGGCCCCGCCTGCGCCTGACGCCGACGGCGACGGACGAGGAATTCTCCAACCTGTTCGAGTCGGCCGGCGGACCGCCCGCGCCCCAGGCCGAAGGCGACGATGGGGATGGCCTGACCTGGAAGGACCTGCTGGCGGCGATCGACGAGCCGCCGCCGAGGCCCTCGGACGAGCGCCGCGAGGCTCAGTTGCTGGCCGACATCGTCGATATGGGCATCGACCCATCGGCCCTGCTGCCGCGCACCCGGATCGAGGAGATCGGCGCTGCGGTCCAGACTGGCGACGCCGAGGGCGCTCGCCAAGTGGTCCGACGCCTGGCGCCTGCGGCCATGCGGCGCCTGACCCGACGCCTGTTCACCGACGACGCCCTCAAGGGCGAGGCCAGCGACTATGTGCGCCGCTATCGCGGCATGTTGGATGAGGCGGTGGCCCGCGACCACGAAGGCTTCATGGTCGCCACCCTGCTGGCCTCCGACGCCGGCCGGGTCTTCCTGCTACTCGACGCCGCCGCCGGCGATATGATGTGAGGCCTCGGCGCAGTCAGGCCTTGTCCTGACCGGCGGCGCGGGCGCGAACCTGGGCGAGATAGGCCCGCGACAGGGTGACCAGTTCGTCCTCGAAGATTTGATCGTGGAAGAAATCGACCCCTTCCAGCACCGCCGAGCGCAGGGCGCCGTAGATGGCGCGGGTGAGCACGAAGGCGTTGATGGGCTCGATCGTCTCGTGGGTCTGGTTCAGGATCTGCGTAAAGGCGTCGAGCCGGCGCGCGAGGGCCTCGGCGGGCGTCATTTCGAACCAGACACCCATGGCGATGCGCCGGGCGCGGGTGCGGCCCTTGAAGGCGCCGATGAAGGCGCGGACCAGGGCGCGGTCGGGCGCCAGGCCTGAGCCGTTCGCCTGGAGCAGGCGCTGCATCTCCTCCCCATGCAGAGCGCTTTCTCGTTCCGCCAGGGCGAGCATCAGGGCGCGCTTGTTGGGGAAGTACCGATAGATCGCGCCGATGCTCACCCCGGCGCGCTCGGCCACGGCGTTGGTGGTGAAGCCTTCAAGCCCGTCACGCTCCAAAAGCTGAGCCGTCGCCTCCAGGATGACGGCCACGGTCTCGGCGGCGCGCCTCTGGCGGGGCGTTTTCCGTGTGTCGTCCGTCACTTGGGGATTTGCTCTGTCATGGAAGTCCGGCCGCGTGAACGCGAGTAGGGGGCCAGCCGCGGTCTGGCTAGCCTAGCGGTGTTCCACCTGGAAAGGGCGCTGAATGACATGGGCCATCGAACGACTTGAGGCGATCCGTTCGGGCGAAGGGGACCTGCCGCCGATCGTCGAACAGCTTCGACTCGGTCGGCTGGACGCCTGGGGGGAGGGGTGGGTGCGCAAGACCTGGAGCCCGCATCCCAGCCTGGACACCGCCGACGGCGCGCTGTTCGGAGGCTATATCGCCGCCCTGGCCGATCAGGCCCTGGCCTTTGCGACCATGACGGTGATCCCTGGCGACCGGCAGTATCGCACGACGCAGCTCCAGGTGAGCTTCATGAGGATCGGCCGCAATGCGCCGGTCGAAATCCACGCCCGTGTTATCGCCGCCACCCGCCAGATGATTACCGTCCGGGCGAGCTTCACGCAGGCCCAGGACCGTCTGATCGCCGAGGCCAGCGCACAGCAGATCGTGCTGGCCGGCGCCTAGATCACCACCGCCGAGCCGTTGACGGCCACCATCAGCATCTGACCGTTGGGGCCGATGGCGTGATAGTCGAGGTCGACGCCGAGCACGGCGTTCGCGCCCATGGCCTCGGCCTCCTTGGCCAGGGCGGCCAGGGCGTCCTCGCGGGCGCGGGCCAGCACCCGCTCATAGCCCTTGGACCTGCCGCCGAAGAAGTCGCGGATCGCCGCCATCAGATCGAGCACCACATTGGCGCCCAGGATCGCCTGGGCCGAGACCATGCCCATATGCTGGCGCGCCGGGCGGCCTTCGATGAAGTCGGTGGTGACGATGAGAATGTCTTGAGCGCGCGCCATGATCTCACTTTCTAGGGCCTGAGGGCGCCTGTTGCGATGTGGAATCGCGCAGCGGGCGAGCCGTAGTCGAACATGGGTCTATGATTGGGTGAAAAGCCGGTCCATGTCTTCAAGGCAGCGCTTGTTTGGTCCAGACTGGCGCCGCTTGCCGGAGGCGCGCGCATGTTCTTCGCCCGATCGCACATCGATCTGCACAATGTCCGCGCCAGCATCGAGCGCACCAAACGGCTCTCGGACAACGTCATCAAGATCGGTCCGGTGGGGGTGGGTCTGGATGGCCTGCTCACCTGGATTCCGTGGGCCGGCGGGCTCTACAGCTTCGGGGCGGGGGTCGTGCTGCTGGGCGATGGGGTGCGCGGGCGCTGTGCGCCCATGGTGTTGCTGGAGGCGACCATGGTGCTGCTCGCCGACCTGGCCATTGGCATCGCGCCCGTGCCGGGCGGCCTGGGCAAGCTGGCCGATATGCTGTTCTCAGGCCACAAGTGGGCGGCGGACCTGATGCTGAAGCACATGGAAGAGACCATCTATTTCGAGGGCGCCCGCAAGGATGTGGTCAACACGCCCGAGTACCGGGAGATCCTGGCCCGCATCAAGGATGGCAAGGAACGGCGCCGCGTGGTCTTTCTGGGCTAGAGGCGAACCCAGGCTTTCGTCCTGCGGGCGGAGCTTTCCGCCAACCTTCAGCGTTAGGAACCCATGGCCACGACCCAGGAGAAAGCCCACCACGCCTGGCGGGCGGCAGAGCGTATCAAGCGGCTCTCCGACCAGTTGGTGGGGGTTGGCCCCTTCGGGCTTGGCCTCGACGGCATCCTCGCCTGGGTGCCGGTGGCCGGTACGGTCTATAGCGTCGGCGCCGGCGCGATGCTGGTGGCGGCTGGATTCCGTGGCGGCGTATCGTTCATGACCCTGGGCAAGATGCTGACCTATCTGGCGGTCGACTCCGCATCATCGACAGTGCCCGTGGTCGGCTGGACTGTGGACACCCTGTTCCCGGGCCATCTGATGGCGGCCAAGGCGCTGCAGAAGGATATCGAGGCCCGCCACGGCCCCTCGGCCCTGCCCGAGAGCTGGAACCGCAAGCGCAAGGCGCGAGCCGGTCGTCGAGGCGTAAAGATCTGACATCAAGTCTGATCGGCGGCTTTGCGGCAGGTCATCGACAGGGGCGACGTGTGGGATGATCATGGCGGTCCCATCGGCCAGCAGACCCCCATGACCGACGCCGCCAAGGCTTCGAATCTCTATGTGCCCAAGCTCGCCACCCTGTTGCGGGCGGGCTACGGGCTGGGCGACCTGCGGGCCGACGCCGTGGCCGGCCTGACCGTGGCCATCGTCGCCCTGCCGCTCTCCATGGCCATCGCCATCGCCTCGGGCGTAGGGCCGGAGCGGGGGCTCTATACGGCCATCATTGGCGGCTTCCTGGTCTCGATGCTGGGGGGGAGCCGGTTCCAGATCGGCGGGCCGGCCGGGGCGTTCATCGTCCTGGTGGCCAGCACCGTTCATCTGCACGGGATCGAGGGGCTGGTCCTGGCGACCTTCCTGTCGGGGCTGATGCTGGCGGCCGGCGGGCTGCTGCGCCTGGGCGGCCTGATCCGGCTGATCCCGCCGGCGGTGACGGTGGGCTTCACCGCCGGCATCGCCGTGATCATCCTGGCTAGCCAGATGCACGACCTGCTGGGATTGACCCTGGCTCGCGGCGAGCCGGCGCAGTTCGGACCCAAGGTGGCGGCCCTGGTCCAGGCCCTGCCGAGCCTCAACCCGCCGGCGGCCGTGGTGGCCGTCGCCGTGATCGGGATCATCCTGGCGGTGCGGCGCTGGCGGCCGGCCTGGCCCGCCCTGCTGATCGCCGTCGGCCTGGCGGCCGTGGCCGCCGCCGTCCTTGGCCTGCCGCTGGAGACCATCGGCTCGAAGTTCGGCGGCCTGCCCAACGGCCTGCCCCTGCCGCACCTGCCGGACCTGTCTCCGGCCAAGGTCCTGGCCGTGCTGCCGGCGGCGGCCGCCTTCACCCTGCTGGGCGCCATCGAGAGCCTGCTGTCGGCGGTGGTGGCCGATGGGATGAGCGGGCGGCGTCACCGCTCCAACATGGAGCTGGTGGCCCAGGGGGTCGCCAACTCCGGCGCAGCCCTGTTCGGCGGCATGCCGGTGACGGGGACGATCGCGCGGACCGCCACCAATGTCCGCGCCGGCGCCCGCACGCCGGTTTCGGGCATGTTGCACAGCCTCTACCTGCTGGCCTTCATGCTGATCGCCGCGCCGCTGGCGGCCTACATCCCGCTGGCCGCCCTGGCGGGCCTGCTGGTGGTGGTGGCCTGGAACATGGTCGAGAAGGCCGAGATCGCCCATCTGGTGCGGGAGAACCGCGGAGGCGCAGCCGTGATGGCGGTGACGCTCGCCCTGACGCTTGCCCACGACCTGATCGCCGGCATCGCCGCCGGCTGCGCCATGGCAGCGGGGCTGGCATGGGTTCGACGGCAGTGTTAGCCTAAGAATGGGATATTCGGAGAAATTATCCCTTTTTTGGGATACTATTAGGGGTTATCCCTGTATAGGGTGACAACATGATCGCGCTCGTCGAACCCCTACTGGAGACGCTACCGCGGGCCACCCACGCGGTGGTGATGGGCGACCTCGTGTCGAGCGAGGATACGGCGTCCGTCGAAACCTTGCATGCGAGCTTCAACGCCGCGGTCCAAAGCGCCAACGACGCCCATCGGCGGGAGATCGTCTCGCCCCTGACCATCACCCTGGGGGACGAGTTCCAGGGACTTTGCGCCACCATGGAAGGCGGCCTGCGGGTGGTGCGCGACCTGCGGGCGCAGCTTCTCATCGCTGGGCTTGGCTGCCGGTTCGTGGTGGGCGCGGTGCGGGTGGAGACGCCGGTGAACCCTGCGCGGGCCTGGAACATGATGGGGCCGGGGCTTGCCGGCAGCCGTCAGCGGCTGGCGGACAAGCGCGACGCCAACGCCTATCGCTTCGAACTGCGGGGCGAGCCGGAGCTCCAGGCCCTGATGGAAGCGGCGGGAGCGGGGCTGACTGAGATCGAGGCCGGCTGGACCGCCCGTCAGCGGGAGGTGGTGCTGGCCTTGAGGGCGGAGGCCGCCGCCCCGCTGGCCGAGCGGCTGGGGATGTCGGTGCAGACCCTCTACAAAATCCGGCGCGCCGGACAGTTCGACCTCTATGAACGCCAGTGGGCGGCGCTTGAGGCCATGGCCGGCAGGCTCGACCGGGCGCTGGGCCTCACATGAGCGCAGCCATTCTCCATAGTCTCGGCGCGTCGCTGGTCGCACTCTTGCTGCTGACCTGGGGCGGCAACCTGGCTTGCAAGCTTCTCCTGCGGTGGAGCGGCCTGAGCGCCGCTCGGATCGCCGCCGACGCGGACCCGCCGCCTGCGAAGGAGCCCAGGGTCGGGCGGGTGATCGGCGATCTGGAGCGCCTGACCATCGCCGTGGGCCTGTTGCTGGGCTCATGGGAGGTCCTGGTGGCCGTGGTCGCCCTGAAAAGCGTGGCGCGGTTCAAGGAACTGGAGGAGAAGCTGAACGCCGAGTATTTCCTCGTCGGCTCGCTGTTTAGCGTCCTCTGGGCGGTGGCCGTGACCTTCGCCTGGCGCGCCTATGACGCCCGCTGGGGGCTGGATCTCGCCGCCGGCCTGCCGGGGCTTTGACCGGTCAGGTGCGAACCGGGTCCAGCTGGGCGTAGCCGAGTTCCTCGTTGAGGCGGTCGAGGACCTCGATGGCGCATTCGGGCACCACCGTGCCGGGCGGGAAGATGGCGGCGACGCCCATGTCGGTCAGGGCCGCGAAGTCCTCGGGCGGGATGACGCCGCCCACCACCACCAGGATATCGGGACGGCCCAGGCGGGCGAGCTCGGCCTTGAGCTCGGGCACCAGGGTCAGATGGCCGGCGGCCAGGGAGCTTGCCCCCACCACATGGACCTTTTGCTCGACGGCCAGGGCCGCGGCCTCAGCCGGAGTCTGGAAGAGGTCGCCGATCTCCACCTCGAAGCCGAGGTCGGCGAAGCCCGAAGCGATCACCTTCTGGCCGCGGTCGTGGCCGTCCTGGCCCATCTTGGCGATCAGCACCCGGGGCTTGCGGCCGTCGGCGGAGGCGAATGCGCCGACCATGGCCTTGGCCTTCAGGGCCGCAGGGGTCTCGCCGGCCTCGCGCAGATAGACGCCCTTGACCGCATCGGCCTTGGCCTTGTGGCGGTCGAAGACCTTTTCCAGGGCGTAGCTGATCTCGCCCACCGTGGCCTTGGCGCGGGCGGCGTCGACCGACAGGGCCAGCAGGTTGCCGGTCCCGGCCGCGCCGGCGGTGAGAGCATCGAGGGCGGCCTGGACGGCTGCGGGGTCGCGGTCGGCCTTCAGGCGCGCGAGCTTTTCGAGCTGGCGCTGTCGGACGGCGGAGTTGTCGACCTTGAGCACCGGGATCTCGTCCAGGTCAGCCGAGCGGTAGCGGTTTACGCCGACCACGCTCTGGCGGCCGGAATCGATGCGCGCCTGGGTGCGGGCGCTGGCTTCTTCGATGCGGCGCTTGGGCAGGCCGTCCTCGATGGCCTTGGCCATGCCGCCCAGGGCCTCGACCTCGGCGATGTGGGTGCGGGCGCGGGCGGCGAGGTCGGCGGTCAGGCGCTCCACGTAATAGGAGCCGCCCCAGGGGTCGATGACCCGGGTCTGGCCGCTTTCGAGCTGAAGGAAGAGCTGGGTGTTGCGCGCGATGCGGGCGGAGAAATCCGTCGGCAGGGCAAGGGCTTCGTCGAGGGAGTTGGTGTGCAGGCTCTGGGTCTGGCCGCCGGTGGCGGCCATGGCCTCGACGCAGGTGCGGGCGACATTGTTGTAGACGTCCTGGGCCGCCAGGCTCCAGCCGCTGGTCTGGGTGTGGGCCCGCAGGGAGAGGGAGCGGGGGTCCTTGGGCGCGAACTCCGCCTGCATCAGCTCGGCCCAGAGCAGGCGGCCGGCCCGCTGCTTGGCGATCTCCATGAAGGCGTTCATGCCCGCGTTCCAGAAGAAGGAGAGGCGCGGCGCGAACTTGTCGACGCTCATGCCCGCCGCCACGCCGGCGCGGACATATTCAATGCCGTCGGCCAGGGTGTAGGCCAGCTCCAGGTCCAGCGTCGCCCCGGCTTCCTGGATGTGATAGCCGGAAATGGAGATCGAGTTGAACCTCGGCATCTCCGTGGAAGTATATGAAAAGATGTCTGAAATGATCCGCATCGAAGGCGCGGGCGGATAGATGTAGGTGTTCCGGACCAGGAACTCCTTGAGGATGTCGTTCTGAATGGTGCCCGACAGCTTGGCCGGCGGCACGCCCTGTTCCTCGGCCGCCACGATATAGAGCGCCAGGATCGGCAGGACCGCGCCGTTCATGGTCATGGACACGCTCATCTCGCCCAGCGGAATGCCGTCGAACAGGGTGCGCATGTCGAGGATGGAGTCGATGGCGACGCCCGCCATGCCCACATCGCCGGCCACCCGCGGATGGTCGGAGTCGTAGCCCCGGTGGGTAGCCAGGTCGAAGGCCACCGAGAGACCCTTCTGACCGGCCGCCAGGTTGCGACGGTAGAAGGCGTTGGAATCCTCGGCCGTGGAGAAGCCCGCATACTGGCGGATGGTCCACGGATTGGTGGCGTACATGGTCGGATAGGGGCCGCGCAGGAAGGGCGCGAGGCCAGGATACCCGTCCAGGCCGCTCAGACCTTCGATGTCGGTCGGTCCGTAAGAGGCCGCCACGGCGACGCCCTCGGGGGTGGTCCAGGGCTCGGCCCTGAGGGGCGTGGTGGCGGCCCGTTCGGCGTCGAAGGAAACCTCGGTATAGTCGGGGAAGGCGCTCATCGGGCGGCCTCGGTCTCGAAGGGCTGGGCG
>Ga0208316_1000614_pt1 | contig 27598 bp, 24 predicted proteins | sample MalvireepMed_231_FD_184240 | JGI IMG/M metagenome (GOLD analysis project Ga0208316, IMG submission 184240) | Marine viral communities from the Global Malaspina Expedition - Malaspina viral metaG DeepMed_231 (SPAdes) (version 2) | ecosystem: Environmental > Aquatic > Marine > Oceanic | place... | reverse complement strand
GATCAGCAGGCCGATCAGGAGGGCCGCCACCCAGGATTTGGCGAAGGCGCGGAAAGCGGTAAGCATGGAGGACCCTTCCTCGGGCGCGAAGTCCGGAGGAGCGGGTATAGTGGAGGCGGCTTCCCCCCCGCAAGCACGTGACAGAGTCGATCGCTTGGCTTAACCGCCAGATCGACCCCACGGAGAGGCCCTATGAACGCACCCACCCCCCTGATCGCCGGCAACTGGAAGATGAATGGGACGGCGGGCGCCCTGGCTGAAGCCCAGGCTGTGGCGGCCGGTGCGCCGGCCTCGGGCGTGCGGGTGGCGCTCTGCCCCCCCGCCACCCTGGTGGAGCGCATGAGCCGCGCCCTGGCCGGCGGCCGGGTCGCCATCGGTGGGCAGGATTGCCATGCCGAGGCCTCGGGCGCCTTCACCGGCGACGTGTCGGCTGAGATGCTGGCCGACGCCGGGGCGAGCCTGGTGATCCTCGGACACTCCGAGCGGCGCGCCGCCCATGGCGAGAGCGACGGCGATGTCGCCGCCAAGGTCGCCGCCGCCCTGCGTGGCGGGCTGGAGCCGATCATCTGCGTCGGCGAAACCCTGGATGAGCGCGAGGCCGGTCGCGCCCTGGAGGTGGTGACGCGGCAGGTGCGGGGCTCCCTGCCGGCCAACCTCGCGGGCAGGGCCTTCACCGTGGCCTATGAGCCGGTCTGGGCGATCGGCACGGGGCTTACGCCGAGTTCGGACGATATTGTCGAGATCCACCAGGCGATCCGGGCCACCCTGCGCGAGATGTTCGGGGCCGCGGGCGATGCGCCGGCCATTCTCTATGGCGGCTCGGTGAAGCCCGGCAATGCGGCTGAAATCCTTGGTCTGCCTGAGGTCGGCGGAGCCCTGGTAGGCGGCGCCTCGCTGAAGGCGGCGGACTTCCTGGCCATTGTCGCCGGCGCCCCGAAGGCCTAGCTAGGGGCCAAGCCCGCCCGCGTGCGGCGACGAATGGCGACGCCTGCGTCCCAAGAACGCTAGCTCGGCCCTATGGCCTTGGCGGACGGGGGATGATAGAGCGCGCGCTTGGTTTTTCGGCGCAACCCCTTCCTTGAGGGCGCGCGCCCGACGTTTTGGACTTGTCCATGCTGCTCGGCATTCTGCTCGTCATTCAGATCATCGTCTGTCTGGTCCTGATCGGCCTCGTTCTTCTCCAGCGCTCCGAAGGCGGCGCGCTGGGCATGGGCGGCGGCGGATCGGGCAACTTCATGAGCGCCCGGGGGGCCGGCGATTTCCTGTCGCGCTTCACCTGGATTCTCGGCGGCGTCTTCTTCGCGCTCAGCCTGACCATCACCCTGGTGTCGGGCCGGCTCAGCGGTGGTTCGGCGGTGGATCGGCTGAACATCGAGTCCCTCGACCCCACCCAGTTGAACCAGCCGCCCGTCGCGCCAATTCCTTCGGCCCCGGCCGAGACCGCACCTGCCGCGGATGGGTCGCTCGACGCGCCCGCCGCTCAGATCCGCAACCCCTTCCTCGACGCCGAAACCGGCGAAGGGGAGGGCGCTCCGGCCGCTCCGGCGCCCTAAGGGCTCCCACGCCCGACTGGCCTTGGCGTCCCTTTGCGGCGCCTGGGCCATGAGCTTCCAGTCACCGGCCGCGCCCTTGCGGCCACCCAAGACGTTTTGGCGCACCCGCAGATGCGGTGCTGCGCCCCGAATCGATGGTAGGTTGATCGCCCATGACCCGGTACATTTTCATCACCGGCGGCGTGGTCTCCTCCTTGGGAAAAGGTCTCGCCTCCGCCGCTCTTGGCGCGCTCCTGCAGGCCCGCGGCTATAAGGTCCGCCTGCGCAAGCTCGACCCCTATCTGAACGTCGATCCGGGCACGATGAGCCCCTATCAGCACGGCGAAGTCTTCGTCACCGAGGACGGCGCCGAGACCGACCTGGACCTGGGTCACTACGAGCGGTTCACCGGGGTCAACGCCACCCGCGGCGACAACGTCACCACCGGTCAGATCTACAAGACCATCCTGGAGCGGGAGCGCCGCGGCGACTATCTGGGCGCGACGGTGCAGGTGATTCCCCACGTCACCGACGAGATCAAACGCTTCGTGCTGTCCGATCCGGGCGACGGCGTCGACTTCGTGCTGGTGGAGATCGGCGGCACGGTGGGCGACATCGAGGGCCTGCCCTTCTTCGAGGCCATTCGCCAGCTCGGCCAGCAGCTGCCGCGGGGCAATGTCTGCTACGTCCACCTGACGCTGCTGCCCTATATCAAGACAGCCGGCGAGATGAAGACGAAGCCGACCCAGCACTCGGTAAAGGAGCTGCGGTCCATCGGCATCCAGCCCGACATCCTGCTCTGCCGCTGCGAGACCGAGATCCCGGCCGGGGAGCGGCGCAAGATCGCGCTGTTCTGCAATGTCCGCGAGAGCGCGGTGATCGAGGCCCAGGACTCCAGCAGCATCTACACGGTGCCGCTGGACTATCACCGCCAGGGCCTGGACACCGAGGTGCTGGACGTCTTCGGCATCACCGACGCCCCTGCGCCCGACCTCTCGCGGTGGGAGACCATCGGACACACCCTGACCCACCCGGACGGCGAGGTGAACATCGCCATCGTCGGCAAGTATACCGGCCTGACCGACGCCTATAAGTCCCTGGTCGAGGCCCTGGTCCATGGCGGGGTGGCCAACAATGTCCGCGTCAAGTTCGACTGGGTCGAGGGCGAGGCCTTCGAGGGTGGCGAGGAAGACCTGATCTCCGAGCGCCTGACAGGGGTCCACGGGGTGCTGGTGCCCGGCGCCTTCGGCCAGCGCGGCTCCGAAGGCATGATCCAGGCGGTGCGATTCGCCCGCGAACACGAGATTCCCTATTTCGGCATCTGCTTCGGCATGCAGATGGCGATGATCGAGGCCGCGCGGAACCTGGCCGGCCTGAAGGACGCCTCCTCCACCGAGTTTGGCCCGACCTCCGAGCCCGTGGTCGGCCTGATGACCGAATGGGTGCGCGGCAACGCCCGCGAGACCCGCGGCGAGGGCGACGACCTGGGCGGCACCATGCGCCTGGGGGCCTATGACGCGCTCCTGACGCCGGGCTCCAAGGTGTTCGACATCTATGGCGGCGCGGCGATCAGTGAGCGCCATCGCCACCGCTATGAGGTCAATATCGGCTATCGCGAGGCCATCGAGAGCACCGGTCTGCGCATGACCGGCCTGTCGCCGGACGGGGTCCTGCCGGAAATCTGCGAGCGTAACGACCACCCCTGGTTCGTCGGCGTCCAGTTCCACCCCGAACTGAAAAGCCGCCCCTTCGAGCCCCACCCCCTGTTCGCCAGCTTCATCGGCGCGGCCAAGGAACGGAGCCGGCTGGTCTGATGGCCGATCGTGCGCAATGATCGCACACTATCGGTCAGCAGGAAGTTCGCCGCGTTGCTCTCTCTTTGCCCTGGGCACATGAAGCCCTCAAAATAGGTCGTCCCGACTCTATAGCTGTGGTGGACGGCTGCTAGGCCGCAGAGTTGGACCCGGTATTATCATAGGGTTCTTGGAGAGTTGATATTGCCGGGAATCGATAAGCTTTCAGGCGAAAACGGGTAGCCCGACGATGTATGGGGCAAGCCCCTCTGGGCGTACACGCACAACCTGTGCCATTCGCTGCTGAATGGATGCATCTCCCTTCTTCTGCTCTTCCCAGCGCCGAGCAGCAGAGATCATCGTCGAGCAGAAATGGACGACGTCCATACTAAGAATTTTTCGATTTGGCATCTGAATTGTCATTCCCATGACCCGATTGTTTCGACCGTCAGGCAAGGTGAAAAACAGAGCATCATACTCAGACCATTTGTTCTTGGATACACCCATAAACTTAGCTTGGTGAACAACGCCACATCGAAGCTCGTAGCACTCGTGGTCTCCAAAGGGCTCCAGTTCCGTTCCGACGTTCTCTCGGAACCATGTCTTGTAGGTTTCCCAGTTCGTGGGCACGTTCCCCTCAAGGGCCGAGCAAACATCGGGAAGGGATGTCGTCACGGTGATCGCAAGATAAAACAGCCCATGCTCGAGGGCTGTTTCTATTTCTGAATAGATCTGTTTAAGTGGAGAATTGCCCTCGCCATTAGCGCCTGACCCATTCGGCGACTTATTGTTTAGCGCATTGTCATCGGATTCCATGTTCTTGCCCTGTCGCCGTCTCCAATCAAGATGAGACGAGAGCAGATAATGAACGGCGGCCGCAAGCGCTGCGCTCATCGACTCGGTCTTGGCGTGCATCGTAGGCGATCGGCTTCAGCGCCAGGCGGGTAACGGCGTTGCGTAGCCGCCTGGTTTGACCGGCCAAGTCGGCGAGCGTTGTGACAGGCGCTTGAAACTCCCCGCGGATTGCGTCATACACCCGCGCTCACGTCGGCGGCCCCCGCGGCCGCCGTCTCAATTTTATACGCCTGCGAGACTCCCTATGGCCGTTCCTAAGCGAAAAGTATCGCCCTCGCGGCGCAACATGCGGCGCTCCCATGATGCGCTGGGCAAGAACTCCTTCGTCGAAGACAAGGAAACCGGCGAACTGAAGCGCCCGCACCATGTCGACCTGAAGACCGGCATGTACAAGGGCCGCCAGGTCATGACGCCGAAGGAAGACTAAGGCGCTTAGCCGGACGTCATCCGTCGCAAGACATCGAGGCCTCGCCCGGACCGGGCGGGGCCTTTTGCGTGGCCGATTGCCCGCCGCGCCGAAGGTGGCTAAGCCTCCCGGGCTTTTCAGACTCCCCGCCTGCGCCTGCCATAACGAGGACCGCCATGACCGAGATCGTCGACATCACCGCCCGTGAAATCCTCGACAGCCGCGGCAATCCCACGATCGAGGTCGACGTGGTGCTGGAAGACGGCTCCATGGGGCGGGCCGCCGTGCCCTCGGGCGCCTCGACCGGCGCCCATGAGGCGGTTGAGAAGCGGGACGGCGACAAGGGCCGCTATCTGGGCAAGGGCGTCCTGCAGGCCGTCGAGGCGGTCAATGGCGAGATCTATGACGCCCTGTCGGGCTTCGACGCTGAGGACCAGCGCCGGCTGGACGACCTGCTGATCGAGCTGGACGGCACGGCCAACAAGTCGCGCCTGGGCGCCAACGCCATCCTGGGCGTCAGCCTGGCGGCGGCTAAGGCGGCTGCCGGCAGCGCCAACCTGGCGCTCTACAAGTATGTGGGCGGGGTTTCGGCCCGGGTCCTGCCGGTGCCGATGATGAACATCATCAATGGCGGCGCCCACGCCGATAATCCCATCGACATCCAGGAATTCATGATCCTGCCCACCGGCGCCGACTCCTTCGCCGAGGGCCTGCGCATGGGCGCCGAGATCTTCCACGGCCTGAAGAAGGCCCTGAAGGACGCCGGCCACAACACCAATGTGGGCGATGAGGGCGGCTTCGCCCCCAATATCGGCAGCGCCGAAGAGGCCCTGGCCTTCATCGTCAAGGCCGGTGAGGCGGCGGGCTATCGCTGCGGCGACCATTTCCACCTGGGCCTCGACGTGGCCTCGACCGAGTTCTTCAAGGACGGCAAGTACGTGCTGGACGGCGAGGGCCAGAGCTTCGATCCGGCCGGCATGGTCGACTATCTGGCCGCCCTGGTGGCCAAGTTCCCCATCGTGTCCATCGAGGACGGCTGCGCCGAGGACGACTTCGACGGCTGGAAGCTGCTGACCGAAAAGCTGGGCGCCAAGGTGCAGCTGGTTGGCGACGACCTGTTCGTCACCAATCCGGCCCGCCTGTCGGACGGCATCGACCGGGGCCTGGCCAATTCCATCCTGGTGAAGGTCAACCAGATCGGCACCCTGTCGGAGACGCTCGATGCGGTCGATATGGCCCATCGCGCCGGCTACACCGCGGTGATGAGCCACCGGTCGGGCGAGACCGAGGACTCCACCATCGCCGACCTGGCCGTGGCCACCAATTGCGGGCAGATCAAGACCGGCTCGCTGGCCCGCTCCGACCGGACGGCCAAGTACAATCAGCTGCTGCGCATCGAGCAGGAGCTGGGCGACCAGGCGCTCTATATGGGCCGCAAGGCGATCAAGCAGATCTAGCTGCGGCCGCGGCCCAAGAGCAGCGTCAGGGCCAGCATGGCGGCGGGGACGGCCACATAGAGGCAAAGTCCCGCCGCCAGTCCCCAGGCGTCCGCCGCCAGTCCCACCAGGGCGGGGAAGCCGGCGCTGGCCAGCCCGATGGCCGAGATCACGGCGCCGGTCAATCCCGCCTGACCGGGGCGCAAGGTGAGGGCCAGGCTCTGCAGGGCCGTATAGAAGACCGCTCCGCTGAACCCGAAGGCGAGCCCGCCGGCCGCGACCAGCCAGACCTGTGGGCTGAACGCCATGACCGGCAGGCTGATTGCGGCGGCCAGAGCGGCCGGCGTCAGCACGCGGGCCGGCGTCGCGGCGGGAATCAGGCGGCCGGCCAGGCTATGGCCCGCCAGCCCGCCGATCAGCGCGCTCGCCGAGAGCATGACCGCCAAGCCTGGCCCATAGCCGGCGATCCCGTCGAGATAGGCGATCAGGAAGGCCAGCAGCGGCTCGTCCAGCAGGGCGAAGAGCCCCATGATCACCGCCATCAGCAGCACCCGGCCATCGGTGATGAGGGCCAGCAGATCGAGCGCTGGCGCAGCGTCGTCTGGCCGCTCATGCGGCGGGGGGAAGCGCTGCGACGCCAGCCAGAGGCCGTAGACCAGCATCAGGCCGCCGCCGGCCAGGAAAACGCCCCGCCAGCCGAACCCAAATCCCGCCGCCAGGGCCAGGGTGAGTGGCGCCAGCAGATCCCCCAGGGCCGACCAGGCGTTCATCCGGCCGATCATCCGGGGCAGGTCATCGCCCGCCAGGTCCACCAGCGCCACCTCGCAGCCATGGACGAAGGCGTCGCTGGCCGCGCCCCAGACGAAGGCGGCGGCGAACAGCATGATGAAAGAGTTCGATAGGCCAAAGCCGATCATGGCGCCGCCATAGGCCAGCGCGCCCAGGGCGGCGAGCCACCGGCGGCTCACATAGTCGGCCGCCGCCTGGAAGACGATCCCGACGGTTCCGCCCAGGCTCAGCGCCGCCAGGACCAGGCCGCCCTGGGCATAGCTTAGGCCGATATCCTCGCGCAGGGATTCAAGAACGCCGGCGGGCAGGAAGGTGAACCACTCGTCGGCGAACCCGACCAGCAGCAGGGCCGTGACAAGGGCATAGGGCGCGCGGGCGAGCGGCGGCAGCAGCCAGGCCGCGAGGCGCTTCAGCCGACTGGCAGAGCGCTCAGATCAATTGGGCGGGTGCTTGTGATCCATGTTGGCCATCTTCGTCGCCAAACAGCTGAGCTGCAACGCAAAATTAAGCACAATTGCCGAGTCTGCATCGTCCCAATTGCAGAATCGCCGTGCTCACAGGTCTTCGCTCCTACATCTCGACCGCCGCCCTGGCGCTCCTGATCGCCTATTTCGCGTACCACGCCCTGACCGGCGATCAGGGCCTGCTGACCTCAGCCCAGCGGGACCAGACCCTGGCGGCCAAGTCGGCCGAGCTGGCGCATCTGACGGCCCAGAGGCGTGACCTTGAGGTGCGCGCCAAGCTGCTGCGCGACAGCTCGCTTTCGGCCGATCTCCTCGAAGAACGGGCTCGCTCCCTCCTAGGTTATAGCGATCCCAGGGATTATGTGATCCGCATTCAAGGCGATAACCCCACGGGCGGCTGACCTGCCGGCCAGCCCTGGGTTAGAGTGGCTGACGCAGAATCGACCTGGGAGAAACATATGGCGCGCGCCAAATCGGCCGCCAAGGCCGGCGACCAGCCGGCCGGCACCGCAGGCGACCTCGGCAAGGACGCCCTGCTGGGCTTCTACCGGAACATGCTGCTGATCCGCCGCTTCGAGGAGCGGGCCGGCCAGCTCTACGGCATGGGGCTGATCGGCGGGTTCTGCCACCTCTATATCGGCCAGGAGGCCATCGCCGTCGGGGTCCAGTCGATCCAAGAGGAGGGCGATCAGGTCATCACCGCCTATCGCGACCACGGCCACATGCTGGCCTGCGGCATGGACCCGAACGAGGTCATGGCCGAGCTGACCGGCCGGGCCGGCGGTTCGTCCAAAGGCAAGGGCGGCTCCATGCACATGTTCTCCCGCGAGGCGGAGTTCTATGGCGGCCATGGGATCGTCGGCGCCTCGGCCCCGCTGGGCACGGGCCTGGCGCTCGCCAACCGCTACCGGGACAATGGCAAGGTGACCTTCACCTATTTCGGCGACGGCGCCGCCAACCAGGGCCAGGTCTATGAGAGCTTCAACATGGCCGCCCTGTGGAAGCTGCCGGTCGTCTATGTGATCGAGAACAACCAGTACGCCATGGGGACCTCGCTGGAGCGGTCGTCCTCTGAAACCCATATGCACAAGCGCGGCGCCTCCTTCAGGATTCCCGGCGAAGAGGTTGACGGCATGGACGTTCTGGCCGTGCGCGATGCGGCCCAGCGCGCCGCCGCTCACGCCCGCAGCGGCGAAGGGCCCTTCATCCTGGAGATGAAGACCTATCGCTATCGCGGCCATTCCATGAGCGATCCGGCCAAGTACCGCACCCGGGAAGAGGTCGACGAGGTCCGCAAGACCCGCGATCCCATCGAGCATCTGCGGGAGATGCTGGAAAAGGAGGGGCTGGCCGATGAGGCGGCCCTCAAGGCCATCGACGCCGATGTGAAGAAGATCGTCGCCGAGGCGGCGGAATTCGCCCGCACCTCGCCCGAGCCCGAGCCGGCCGAGCTCTATACCGAGGTCTATGTGGAGGCCGCCCAGTGACCGACATCCTGATGCCGGCCCTGTCTCCGACCATGGAGGAGGGCACGCTCGCCAAATGGCACGTGAAGGTCGGCGACACGGTGTCGGCCGGCGACGTGATCGCCGAGATCGAGACCGACAAGGCGACCATGGAGGTCGAGGCCGTCGATGAGGGTGTGGTCGAGGAACTCCTGGTGGAGGCCGGCGCCGAGGGCGTGAAGGTCAATGCGCCCATCGCCCGCCTTGCCGGCGGGGAGGCCCCGGCCAAGGCCGCGCCTGAACCCAAGGCGTCCGGCGCCGAAGAGGCCGAAGCCTCCGGCGATCCGGAAAAGAAGCCGCCCGCAGACGCCAAGGCCGAACAGCCGACCGGTGACGGCCCCGCCGCCGTCCGTCCCGCGGATCCGCCCGCCGACCCGGAAATCCCGGAGGACGCCAAGCTGGTGAAGACCACCGTGCGCGACGCTCTGCGGGACGCCATGGCCGAGGAGATGCGCCGGGACGAGGCCGTCTTCCTGATGGGCGAAGAGGTCGCCCAGTACCAGGGCGCCTACAAGGTCAGCCGCGGCCTGCTGGACGAGTTCGGCGAGCGCCGGGTGATCGACACGCCGATCACCGAGTACGGCTTCGCCGGCCTCGGCGTCGGCGCGGCCATGGCCGGCCTGAAGCCCATTGTCGAGTTCATGACCTGGAACTTCGCCATGCAGGCGATCGACCACATCGTGAACTCCGCGGCCAAAACCCACTACATGTCCGGCGGTCAGGTCACCACGCCGGTGGTTTTCCGCGGTCCCAATGGCGCGGCGTCCCGCGTGGCCGCCCAGCACAGCCAAGACTACGCCGCCTGGTACGCCCATATTCCGGGCCTGAAGGTGATCGCCCCCTATGACGCCGCCGACGCCAAGGGGCTGCTCAAGGCCGCGATCCGCGATCCGAACCCGGTGGTCTTCCTTGAGCATGAGATGCTCTATGGCCAGGAGTTCGACGTCCCCGAGGTGGACGACTATGTCCTGCCGATCGGCAAGGCCAAGGTCCGCCGCACGGGCGCCGACGTCACCATCACCGCCTATTCGCGGATGGTCGGCCTAGCGCTCAAGGCGGCCGAGGAGCTGGCCGGCGAAGGGATCGAGGCCGAGGTGGTCGATCTGCGCACCCTGCGGCCCCTGGACCACGAGACGGTGGTCGAGAGCGTCCGCAAGACCCACCGGCTGGTGACGGTCGAAGAGGGCTGGGGACCCATGGGCGTCGGCGCCGAGATCATCGCCCGGGTGATCGAGCACGCCTTCGACTATCTGGACGCCCCGCCTGCGCGGGTCTGCCAGGAGGACGTGCCTCTGCCCTATGCGGCCAATCTGGAGGCCCTGTCGCTGCCGTCGGTGGACAAGATCGTCAAGGCGGCCAAGGCGGTCAGCTACAGGTCATGAGCGCGCCGGCGGACCTGATCTGGCGCGGTGGCGGCTGCCATTGCCGGGCGGTGCGGTTCGAAGCCGCCTTGCCCGGCCGGGTGACCGCCCAGGCCTGCAACTGCTCGATCTGCGCGATGACGGGGTTCATCCACGCCATTGTGCCGGCCAACCGCTTTCGCCTGCTGCAGGGCGAGGACCAGATCACCACCTATGTCTTCAACACCGGGGTCGCCCAGCACACCTTCTGCCAGGTCTGCGGGGTGAAGAGCTTCTACCGTCCCAGGTCGAACCCGGATGGCTGGTCGGTGAATGTCCGCTGCCTGGATCCGGCCGATGACCTGGACTTCGACATCGAGCCCTTCGACGGCCAGAACTGGGAGGCCCACGCCGCGGGCCTCGCGCACCTCTCCAAGGAATCCGCATGACCGACATCCTGATGCCGGCGCTGTCGCCCACCATGGAGGAGGGCACCCTCGCCAAATGGCTGGTCAAGAAGGGCGACACGGTGTCGGCCGGCGACGTGATCGCCGAGATCGAGACCGACAAGGCGACCATGGAGGTCGAGGCCGTCGATGAGGGCGTCGTCGAGGAAATCCTCGTCGAAGCCGGCACCGAAGGCGTGAAGGTCAATGCGCCCATCGCCCGTCTGTCCGGCGGAACCGAGACCAAGGCGCCTGAACCCAAGCCTGCGGAAAAGGCCGAGCCTGAAGCGCCGGCCAAGGCGGAAGCCAAGTCTGAGCCGCCCGCCAAGGCCGAGCCTGCGCCGCCGAAGTCCGCCCCGACAAGGGCCAAGGACGGTGGGCGCATCTTCGCCTCGCCGCTCGCCCGACGGATCGCCGAGCAGAAGGGCCTGGATCTGGCGGCCATCACGGGCTCGGGCCCCCACGGCCGGATCATCGAACGCGACGTCAAGGACGCCAAGCCGGGCGCTAAACCCGCAGCGACGGCCGCGGCCGCGCCGAGCGAGCGTCGGGGCGAAACCCGGCCGGTCCAGTCCCTGCAGCAGATGGGCATTCCCGAGGGCAGCTACGACCTCATCCCGCTGGACGGCATGCGCAAGACCGTGGCGCGGCGGATGACCGACTCCTTCCGGGACGTGCCGCACTTCCCGCTGACCATCGACCTGGAGATCGACCGGCTGCTCGAAGCTCGCGGGCGCATCAACAAGATGCTGGAAAAGGATGGGGTGAAGGTCAGCGTCAACGACATCATCCTCAAGGCCTGCGCCGTGGCGTTGAAGCGGGTGCCGGAGGCCAACGCCTCCTATTCGCCCGAGGGCATCGCCCTGCACCACCATGCCGATATCGCCATGGCCGTCGCCGTCGAGGGCGGGCTGATCACGCCCATAGTCCGCAAGTGCGAGACCAAGGGCCTGGCGCAGATCGCCCAGGAGACCAAGGACCTGGCCGAGCGCGCCCGCACCCGCAAGCTGAAGCCTGAGGAGTTCCAGGGCGGCACCTTCAGCGTCTCCAATCTCGGCATGTTCGGCATCAAATCCTTCGGCTCGATCATCAACGAGCCGCAGGGGGCGATCCTGTCGGTGGGGGCGGGAACAAGGCAGCCGGTGGTCCGCGGCGACCAGCTGGCCATCGCCACGGTGATGTCGGTGACCATGACCTGCGACCACCGGGTGGTGGACGGGGCGACCGGCGCCCGCTGGCTGGAAGCGTTCAAGGCTCTGATCGAAGAGCCCCTGGCGATGATGGTCTAAGGGGGCCTTTCAAGCATGGACTTCGACGTCATCGTGATCGGCGCAGGCCCTGGCGGCTATGTGGCCGCCATCCGCGCCAGCCAGCTGGGCCTGAAGACCGCCATCGTCGAGCGCGAGGCCCTGGGCGGGGTCTGCCTGAACTGGGGCTGCATCCCCACCAAGGCCCTGCTGAAGTCCGGCGAGGTCTATGAGCAGCTCCATCACCTGGCCGACTACGGCCTGGCCGCTGACAAGCCCCGGTTCGACTTCGCCAAGGTCATCGAGCGTTCGCGCAAGGTGGCCGGCCAGCTGAACGCCGGCGTCGGCTTCCTCATGCGCAAGCACAAGATCGAGGTCATCGAGGGCGCCGCCCGTCTCGAAAAGGGCTCGCCGGCGCCCAAGGTCATCGTCGCCCAGAAGAAGGGCGGGGAGCGCACCGTGCAGGCCAGGCATGTGATCCTGGCCACCGGCGCGCGGGCCCGCACCCTGCCGCAGATCGGCCTGGAGCCGGACGGCGATCGCGTCTGGTCCTACCGCGAGGCCATGGTCCCCAAGGCCGCGCCCAAGTCGCTGATCGTCATTGGCTCCGGCGCCATCGGCATCGAGTTCGCCAGCTTCTACCGCGCCCTGGGCGCCGAGGTGATGGTGGTCGAGGCCCTGTCGCGCATCCTGCCGGTGGAGGACGAAGAGGTCTCCACCGCCGCCCGCAAGGCTTTCGAGCGGCGGGGCTTGAAGTTCCGCATCGGCGCCACGGTCAAAAAGCTCTCCAAGTCCAAGACCGGCGTCGCCGTCGAGATCGAGACCGGCGGCAAGGCCGAGACCCTGGAGGCCGAGCGCGCCATCGTCGCCGTGGGCATTGTCGGCAATGTCGAGGACCTGGGGCTCGAAGCCCTGGGTGTGAAGATCGAGAAGACCCATGTGCTCACCGACAAGCACGGCGCCACCGGCGTGCCCGGGCTCTACGCCATCGGCGACGTGGCCGGCCCGCCCTGGCTGGCCCATAAGGCGAGCCACGAGGGGGTTCACTGCGTCGAGCACATCGCCGGCGAGCCGGACAACAACCTCAATGCGCCCATCCCCGGCTGCACCTATTCAAACCCGCAGATCGCCTCCATCGGCCTGACCGAAGCCGCGGCCAAGGCGGCAGGCCGCAAGGTCAAGGTCGGCCGCTTCCCCTTCAAGGTGAACGGCAAGGCCATCGCGGCTGGCGAGACCGAGGGCTTTGTGAAGACCCTGTTCGACGACCAGACCGGCGCCCTGGTGGGCGCCCACATGATCGGGTCGGAGGTCACTGAGATGATCCAGGGCTTTGCGCTCGCCATGACCCTGGAGGCCACGGAAGCCGAGCTGCAGGCCACCGTCTTCGCCCATCCGACCCTGAGCGAGGCGATGCACGAATCGGCCCTCGACGCCTATGGCAAGGTCCTGCACATCTGAGGCTCCGTGGTGCGGCTCAACCCGTGCGCCGCAGCTCGGCCTCGGCCATGCGCTGGATCGCCACATAGTCGGTCTTGCCGGTCCCCAGGACGGGGATTTCCTGGATGCGGATGATCTTGCGCGGCACGGTCAGTTCCGACGCTCCGATGGCCTTGGCGTGGGCGATCAGGGGGTCCGGCGAGGCGTCGCGCTTGTCGGTCAGCAGGATCAGCCGCTCGCCCTTGCGCGCATCGGGCATGGCGATCACCGCGTGCCGGCATTCGGGCCAGACGCTGACGGCAAGGTCTTCGGCGGCGGTCAGGGAGACCATCTCGCCGCCCACCTTGGCGAAGCGCTTCACCCGGCCGAGGATCTTGATCCAGTTGTCGTCGCTGATGCTCACCACGTCGCCGGTGTCGTGCCAGCCGTCGACCGGCGCCTCGATCGAGCCGTCGGCCGACAGATAGCCGGCCATGATGTTGGGCCCGCGGACGAACAGCTGACCGCCGCCGGGGATGCCCTTGACCGGCTCCAGCCGCGTCTCGACCCCCGGCAGCACGCCGCCCACCGTGCCGCGGCGATTGTCGGTGGGCTTGTTCACGGCGATGACTGGCGAGGCCTCGGTGGCGCCATAGCCCTCCAGCAACGGGATGGGACCAAAGCGCTCGGCGATCAGGTTGTGGGTCTCGTCGCGGACCTTTTCAGCGCCACAGACGACGAACTTCAGGCCCGACAACTCGCCGGGCTCAGCGGCCCGGGCGTATTGGTTCACGAAGGTGTCGGTGGCCAGCAGGATCGCGGCGCCCGAGTCGCGGATCAGCGGCGGGATCTGCTTGGTGTGCAGGGGGGAGGGGTACTGGAAGGCCTTCATGCCGTTCAGGATCGGCAGCAGCACCCCGCCGGTCAGGCCAAAACAGTGGAAGATCGGCAGCGGATTGAACATTACCCAGGCCGGATCGAGCGCGATATGGGCGGCGATCTGGCGGGCGTTGGCCACGAGATTGGCCTGGGTCAGCACCACGCCGCGGGGCGCGCCGAAACTGCCGGAGGTGAACAGGATCACGCCGGGGTCGGACGGCTTGCTCGAGGCGCTGAGTTGCCTGGGCAGGTAGCCGCCGGCGGCGGCGAACAGTTTGTCGGCGGCGCCGACGCTTTCCCGCACATCTTCGAGATAGACGACGCGGGTGATCGGCTCGAGGGCGTCGATCAGGTCGTGCAGCTTGCCCTGCTCGACAAAGCGGTGGGAGGTCAGCACCGTCTTGACCCCGGCCAGTTCGCAGGCGGCCTTCAGGTTGCGTATCCCGGCGGTGAAGTTGAGCATGGTCGGCGTGCGGCCGATGGCGTGCAGGGCGAAGAAGGTCACCACCCCGCCGGCGCTCGAGGGCAGCATGACGCCGACCCGTTCGCCCTTGGCGGTGAAGCCGGCGATCTTGCGGCCCAGGGCGAAGGCTGCGCGGATGAGGTCGGTATAGGTGAGCGGGTTGCGCTCCTGATCCTCAAGGATCGGCGTCTTGGCGCCGAACCGGCCGCGGGCCTCGATGAGGGCGTCGAAGATCGAGACCTGGGCGTCGCGCGGATCGAATTCACGGGGCAAGGGCGAGGTCCTCCGACGGGTTAGGGGGCCAATGCGTGTCAGCGCCCTTCTTGTGCCCCCGACGGTAGAGGCGCCGGGCGGGCTTGGGAAGCTAGGTGAGGCTACGGGCGCGACCGGCCCATGGCTTCAGGCGGGGCGGATCAGGACACAGCGCGGGCGCGCTCTGAAGCCTTGGATATGAAATCTATTATCGCCTGAAACCAGAGAGATCGGTGAGACTCCTCACCTAGATGCAGGGCGCGGCCCGCGTCTGACGTGGCGACGTACTGACAGGTCGCCTGGGCCGCGCAGAAGGTTCTGGCGGCGTCCGTCGCCTCGGGCCGGCCGAGGATCAGCAGCGGCATGGTGAGCGGCGGCGCGGCGGCGGCCTGACTGAGCGCCCGGGATTGAGCCGCCGCCCACCCCAGGCTCGCCCCGGTCAGCCGCAGGTCGGGATTGGCCGTCTGCCAGGCGTGGCGCACCTTGCCGCGCCAGGGATCGGAGGCGACGCCGGCGGCGTGGTCGTCCGGGGCTTCGCGGCTCCACGCCTGCCAGCCGGGCGCTGGCAGGCGTGACAGGCCCACGCGGCTGGCCAGGGACTCCCATCGCCGCGGGGCCGGCTGGGGGCGGAGGTCGGGCGCGCTGAGGATCATCGCGTCGGCCGGCGCGCCGGCCTGTGCGGCGAGGACCACGGTGAGGGCGGCGTCGCCTGCGCCCAGCAGGACCAGCGGCGTATCGCCCGCGGGGCGGATGGCGCCGGCGATCAGCCCCCGCACCGCCTCTGCGCCCGCTTCGAACCCGTCGGTGTGTCCCAGGTCGTGCGGGCTGAGATAACGGCCCGAGCCGCCCTGGCCAGCCCGTTCCAGCACCCAGACGGCGTAGCCCTGGGCGTTGAGCTGTCGGGCGGTCTCGAACCAGACCTCGGCCGATTCGCCATAGGCCGGGATGATCAGCACATGGGCGCGGGTTCCAGTCCCCACCGGCGAGGAGACCCCGTAGCGCAGCTGGGGTTGCCCTTCGGCCTGGACCACGCTCCAGGCCCAGCCTTCGGGGGCCAGGAAGCGGGGGGCGAGGCTGGGCGGTGGTCGACTGTCGGTGAAGGCTTCGCGGCCCTGGCCCGGATCGCAGGCCGCCAGAACCAGGGCGGCGAAGAGGATGAGGGCGCGCTGCATGGCGCAGTTTCAGCCCATGCGCCCCCTGCGACGCAAGTGCGCGCATTCACGGCTTGATCCCAAGCCTGCGAGGGACGATCTAAGCCATATGACCGTCGTCATCGACCATCTGGCCCGCCCGCGCCCCCGCCACCCCGAAAAGCAGGCGCGTCCTGACACGCCGCTACTGCGCAAGCCGGAATGGCTGCGGGTGCGCGCCCCGGGCTCGGCCGGCTACGCCGCCACCCGCGAGGTGGTGAAGGCCCACGGCCTGGTCACCGTCTGTGAAGAAGCCGCCTGCCCCAATATCGGCGAGTGCTGGTCGCAGAGCCACGCCACCATGATGATCATGGGCGAGATCTGCACGCGGGCCTGCGCCTTCTGCAATGTCACCACCGGCAAGCCCGGCGCGCTGGACCCCACCGAGCCGGCGCGCGTGGGCGACGCCGTCGCCAAGATGGGGCTGAAGCACGTGGTCATCACCTCGGTGGACCGCGATGACCTGGCCGATGGCGGCGCCTGGCATTTCGCCGAAGTGGTGCGGGCGATCCGCGCTGCGGCGCCGGGCGCGACGGTGGAGATCCTGACCCCGGACTTCCTGCGCAAGCCGCTGAGCGCGGTGGAGACGATCATCGACGCCCGCCCGGACGTCTTCAATCACAACCTCGAAACCGTGCCGCGGCTCTATCTCTCGATCCGTCCCGGCGCCCGCTACTACAATTCCCTGCGGCTGCTGGAGCGCGTCAAGGAGCGCGATCCGGCCCAGTTCACCAAGTCCGGCCTGATGGTCGGCCTGGGCGAGAGCAAGGAAGAGGTGATGCAGGTGATGGACGATATGCGCTCGGCCGGCGTCGATTTCCTGACCATCGGCCAGTACCTGCAGCCGACCCGCAAGCACGCGGCCATCGACCGCTATGTGACGCCCGAAGAGTTCGCCGGCTATGAGGAGATCGCCCGGGCTAAGGGTTTCCTGATGGTCTCGGCCAGTCCGCTCACTCGCTCCTCGCACCATGCGGGCGAGGACTTCGCCAAGCTGCAGGCCGCCCGCCACGCTCAGGAGGCGCGCGCGGCCGCCCAGGCCGCGGTTCGGGCCTAGGCGGTTCCTTGCGTCACCGCGTCACCAGAGTCCTGCCCTATGGGCCTGACCAGCTGTTCGCCCTGGTGGGCGATGTGGAGCGCTATCCGGAGTTCGTGCCCTGGATCACCGGCATGCGGACCTGGAACCAGCGGCCGGCCGGGGCGGGCGTCGACATGCTCGACGCTGAGGCCGCGGTTGGATTCTCGTTCCTGAAGGAGCGGTTCTCCACCCGGGTGCGCCGGGACGCCAATAGCCGGACCATTCAGGTCGGTCTGATCTCCGGCCCCTTCAAGCGGCTGGAAAACCGCTGGCGGTTCCACGACGATCCCGCCGGGACGAAGATCGAGTTCGACATCGACTTCGAGTTCAAGTCCCGCCTGCTGGCGGCCCTGCTGAGCGCCAACTTCCACCAGGCGGTGGACCGGCTGATCGGCTGCTTCGAGGCTCGCGCCGAGGTGCTGTATGGCCCGCCGGCCGCCGCGGATGCTCCACCGGCCTGAGGCTCAGGTCAGGCGTTCGCGCAGCATCTCCAGGGCGGCCTGGGCGGCGGCTTGCTGGATCTCGAACCGGGTTTCAAATTCGAACAGCTCGGCCCGGTGGGTGAGGCCGTGATTGGTCCGCGCGGTGGCGATATGGACCGTGCCCACCGGCTTCATCCGCGTGCCCCCATCCGGCCCGGCGATGCCGGTGATGGCGACGGCGAGATGGGCGTTGGAATTCTCCAGCGCCCCTTCGGCCATCATCCGCGCCACGGGCTCGGAGACCGCGCCCAGGTCGGCGATCAGGTCGCCGGGCACGCCCAGCATCTCCTGCTTGGCGCGGTTGGAATAGGTGACGAAGCCCCGGTCCAGCACGTCCGAGGCGCCGGGAATGGCGCAGATCGCCGCGCTGACCAGGCCGCCGGTGCAGCTTTCGGCGGTGACGATTCGCAGGGATTTCTGTCGCGCCTCGTCGATGAGCAGGCGGGCCAAGGTCTCGATTTCCAAGGAAAACATGGGCTCTCCGACGCAACTTCAGTAAGGCGCTAGGCGCCGGGCGGCCCAGACCACACCATCGGCGACCATGATCTTACAAGCCGAATCGGCGCGATGAGCCTGTCTGCGCCTCATCCCCAGGCCGCCCGCGCCGTCGCGCCGGCCCTGTTCGGCGTGACCGTCTTCGCCAGCGCGACCCTGGTTTTCATGGTCCAGCCCATGGCGGCCAAGCTGCTCCTGCCGCTCATGGGCGGAACGCCAGCGGTGTGGAACACCAGCATGGCCTTCTTCCAGAGCGCCCTGCTGCTGGGCTACGCCTATGCCCACCTGCTGCAGAAGGCGGCCTCTGTCCGCCGTCAGGTGTTGATCCACGGGGGCGCCTTGCTGGCGGCGGCCCTGGTCCTGCCGCTGCGGGTGCATGAGGTGCTGGGACCGCCGACCTCGGACCATCCGGCGCTCTGGCTGCTGGGCGCCCTCGCGCTGATGGTCGGCGCGCCCTTTGCGGTGCTGTCGGCCACCGCGCCGCTGGCCCAGGCCTGGCATGCGCGCATCTATCGCGAGGGGGAGGGGCGGGGGCCCTACGTCCTCTATGCAGCCAGCAATCTCGGCAGCCTGATCGCCCTGCTGGCCTATCCCATCGCTGTGGAGCCGGCCCTGGCTGTCCAGGCGCAGACCTTCATCTGGAGCCTGGGCTATGGGGGCTTCGCCGTGCTGATGGCCGGCCTGGGCCTGATGGTCGCGCGCATGCCGACCGAGCCGGCGCCCGCGTCGACGGGCCTGGTCGAGGGGCTGGCGGCGGCCTCAGGCCCGCTCTGGCGGACCCGGCTGATCTGGATCGGCCTGGCGGCCATTCCCTCCAGCCTGATGCTAGGGGTGACCACCCACATCACCACCGACGTGGCCTCCGCGCCCTTCATCTGGGTCGTGCCGCTGGCGCTATATCTGCTGACCTTCGTCATCGCCTTCCAGGACCGCCCGCTCATTTCCCGGGGCGTCGCCCTGGTGATCCATGCCGCGGCCCTGGCGGCCTGCGCCGTCGTCCTGCCGTTCCACACCACCAATCTGGTGCTCCTGCTGGCCATCCATCTGGCGACCTTCTTCTTCACCGCCCTGGTCTGCCATCAGGCCCTGGTGGCGCGACGCCCGCCGCCGTCGCGGCTGACGGAATTCTATCTCTGCCTGTCCATCGGCGGCGTTCTGGGGGGTGGGTTCAACGCCTTCCTGGCCCCGCTGATCTTCACCAATGTCTGGGAATATCCGCTGGTCCTGGCCCTGGGGGTGCTGGCGCGCCCCTGGGAGATGGCGACCGACAAGCCCTGGCGGTGGGGCCTCTTCGCCATCGCCGTGGTTGCGGTGGTGGTCGCCCCGGTGCTCGCCGGCCTCTATGCGGGCAGCGAGTCTGTCGTGCGCATCCTGCTGGGGGTCGTGGTGGTCGCCGCCTTCCTCATCCGGCGAAGCACGGTGCTGTTCCTGGCGGTCATCGTCATGCTGCTGATCTCCGCCCAGATGGTCGGCGACCGGGTCGATGTGCGTCAGCAATGGCGCAGCTTCTTCGGCGTGGCGCGCCAGTCGGTCATGCCGGTGGAGGCCCTGGGCGGCGAGGTCCGGATGCTGGCCCATGGCACGACGCTGCACGGCGCCCAGGCCACGTCGCCGGAACATCGCTGTCGTCCCATCGTCTACTATGCGCCCGAGACGCCCATCGGCCAGGTGTTCGCCGCCAGGCGCGCGGAGAAGGCCAGCCTGACCATCGGCGCGGTCGGCCTGGGGACCGGAACGGTGGCGGCCTATGTGCGGGCCGAAGACCAGATGACCTTCTTCGAGATCGACCCGATGATGGTCGCCATCGCCACCGACCCGGCCTATTTCAGCTACACGACCGCGTGCGCCAAGGGGCCGATCGACTATGTGATCGGCGACGCCCGCCTGACGCTGCAGGACCAGCCGGAGGGTCGGTTCGACCTGCTGTTGCTGGACGCCTTCTCGTCGGACGCCGTGCCCGCCCATCTGCTGACCGTCGAGGCCGTGCGGATGTATCTGGCGCGGCTCAAGCCTGATGGCGTGCTGATCATGCACCTCTCCAATCGCAACCTGGACCTGATCTCGCCGGCCATGGCCGTGGTCGAGGCGGCCGGCGGGGTGGGCCTGCTGCAGCGCCACGCGCCGGCCTATGGCAGTCCGCCGCTCTGGGAGTCGGCCGAGGATGTGGTGATCGCCGCTCGGTCGGAAGACGCCCTGGCGCCCTATGAGAACGACGTCCGCTGGGACCCTATCGATCCGACCCGGGCCGCCCCCTGGACGGACGCCTACACCAACCTGCCAGGGGCGATGTATGCGCGGATGAAGGAAGTCTGGGCCTGGCTTCCCTGAGGTCCAGCTAGCGCGGCGTCTCGACCGTGGCCAGGGCTTGGGCGGCCAGGCCTTCCTGGCGGCCGGTGAACCCCATGCCCTCGGTGGTGGTGGCCTTCACGCTGATCCGATCTTCGGGCAGGCCGAGGATCCCGGCCAGGCGGGCGCGCATGGCGTCCCGGTGCGGCCGGATCTTGGGCCGTTCGCAGATCAGGGTGACGTCCACATTGACGATCTCGCCGCCCCGGCTGCGCACCAGCTCGACGGCATGGGCCAGGAACCGGTCGGAAGAGGCGCCCCGCCACTGGGGATCGCTGGGGGGGAAATGCTCACCGATATCGCCGGCCCCGATCGCGCCGAGCAGGGCGTCGGTCAGGGCGTGGAGGCCCGCATCGGCGTCGGAATGGCCGATCAGGGTCTGGTCGTGATCGATCCGCACGCCGCAGAGCCAGACCGCATCGCCCGGCCCCCAGCGGTGCGCGTCGAACCCCTGGCCCGTGCGGACCAGCCGGGCGCCGGCGGCGAGACGTTCGGCCATGGCGAAGTCCTCCGGATAGGTCAGCTTGAACAGCAGCGGGTCGCCTGGACAGATCGCCACCGAGCCGCCGGCGGCGGTCACCACCTGGGCGTCGTCCGTAGGCTCCTGGTCGTCCGGCCAGGCGGCGTAGGCGGCGGCGAGTTGGTCGTGGCGGAAGGCCTGGGGGGTCTGGGCGCGCCACAGCCCCTCGCGGGACGGGGTTTCCAGCCGGGGCCCGGCCTGCCGCTTAAGGGTGTCGGCCAAGGGCAGGGCGAGGATCGCCCCATCGGCTTCAGCCAAAGCGCCCAGCGCCTGAGACACATGGTCGCGGGTGAGGAAGGGCCGGGCCGCGTCGTGGACGAGGACAGGCTGGTCCCGCCGATGCGGCGACAAGGCCGTGATGGCGGCCCTGACCGAGGCCGATCGGGTGGCGCCGCCCTCCACCAGGGTGATGTTGGGAAGCTCGCCCAGGGCCGACCCGGCTGTCTCGATCATATCGGGGGCGACAGCCACGGCGATGTCGTCGGCGCCGGCGGCCAGCAGGGCCTCCACCGACCAGCGGGCGATGGCTCTTCCCCCCAGCCTGCGCCAGGCCTTGGGCGTCCCTGCGCCCGCGCGGGTCCCGCTTCCCGCGGCGACAACTATGGCCGAAAAGCTCATGCGGCGTGTTTAGGGCGCCAAGGCCTGTTGTCCAGGCTTTACGGCGCCGCACAAATTGCCTAAAAAGGCAGCGGTAAGGGTGATCATAAAATGAGCAATAAGCTCAAGGTCGGGGAAATTGAGGTTGGCGGGCGCGTCTGGATCGCCCCCATGACAGGCGTGTCCGATCTTCCATTTCGTCGTGCGGCCAGTCGCCTGGGCGCACCCTACGTGGCCACTGAGATGGTCGCGTCGGACGAATTCGCCCGTGGCCGGCCCGACGTGGTCCGCCGCGCCGCCGTCGGCGAGGGCCTGCCCCTGATGGTGGTTCAGCTGGTCGGGCGAGACCCGTCGACCATGGCGCAGGGCGCTCGCCTGGCGGCCAAGGCCGGGGCCGAGATCATCGACATCAACTTCGGCTGCCCGGCCCGCGAGGTGACCGGCGTCGCCTGCGGCTCGGCCCTGATGCGCGAGCCCGATCTGGCGGAGTCCATCGTGGATGCGGTGGCCCAGGCTGTCGACGTGCCCGTCACCGTCAAGATGCGGCTGGGGTGGGACGCCGCCAGTCTGAACGCTCCGGAGCTCGCGGTGCGATGCGTCGGCGTCGGCGCCCGGGCGGTCACGGTCCATGGCCGCACCCGCAGCCAGTTCTACAAGGGCGCGGCTGACTGGGCGGCTGTGGCCAGGGTCAAGGCCGCCGTGGACGTGCCGGTTATCGTCAATGGCGACATCGTCGATGGCGAGACCGCCCGCCAGGCCCTGGCCCTCTCCGGCGCCGATGGCGTCATGGTGGGGCGCGGGGTCTATGGCCGCCCCTGGATCGCCGCCGAGATCGAGGCGGCTCTGGCGGGCCACCCCTTCCAAGGTCCGGATGCGCCCACGAGGCTTGCGATCGTCCTCGCCCATTTCGAGGACGCCCTGGACTTCTATGGCGCACGCCTGGGTTTGCGGATCTTCCGCAAGCATCTGGCCGCCTACATCGATAACGCGCCTTGGCCCATGCAGGCCGAGGCCAGACGGGCCGCCCGTTCGCGGCTCTGTCGCCTGGAGGATCCGTCAGAGGTGAAATCTGAACTGGCTGCGCTTTGGCGCGGCCCAGAGGCGAGGTTGGCCGCATGACGAGCCGGACCAAGACGACATCCAGCGGCGCAGAGCTTTCGGCGCTCAAGTCCGCCGCCTTCGACCTGAGCCCGGAGCCGGCCATGGTCATAGACCGCGACGGCGCGCTCATTGCGGTCAACGAAGCTGCAGAGGCCCTGTTCGGCCAGGGCCTGGGCCTGTTGGCCCGCGGCCGCTTCAGGGCCGCCCTGCCGCCGGGCTCCCCCCTGGTCGAGCTGCTCAATCGCGCCCTCGAGGAAGGCGGCGCGGTGCGCGAGCGGGGCATCGGCATGAACCTCTTTGGGCTGCCGCCCTTCGAGGCCGACGGCGCGGCCGCGCCCTTGGGCGACGGCTCGGTCCTGCTGACCCTGCAGGTCAAGGGTGGGGTCTTTTCGGAGTTCGCCGGCGATGTGGCGGGGCTTCGCTCGATCATGGGGCTGGGCCGCATGCTAGCCCACGAGATCAAGAATCCCCTGGCCGGGATCCGCGGCGCCGCTCAGCTGCTGAAGGCCGGCGCCAAGGCCGAGGACGTGCCCCTGGCTCAGCTGATCGTCGATGAGACCGATCGGGTGAAGCGCCTGGTGGACCGCATGGAGGTGTTCGCCGACGACGCGCCGCCGGCCCGCAATCCGGTCAATATCCATGAGGTCCTCGACCGCGTCCGCGCCCTGGCGGTGAACGGCGTGGCCGATGGCCTGTTGCTGCGAGAGCAGTACGATCCGTCTCTGCCCTCGACCCCGGGGGACGAGGATCAACTGATCCAGGTCTTCCTGAACCTGGTCAAGAACGCCTCGGAAGCCGCTCACGCCCGCGGCGACGGCCGCGGCGAGGTGCTGATCACCACGGCCTACCGGCACGGGGTGCGGGTGCGTTCGGCCAAGGACCGTCAGCTGCGCGGCACGCCTCTGGAGGTGCGAATCCAGGACAACGGACCCGGCGTGCCCTCGCACCTGCGCGAGAGCCTGTTTCAACCCTTCATCACCACCAAGCCGAACGGTGCTGGTCTTGGCCTCGCGCTCGTCTCCAAGCTGGTGGCCGGCCATGGCGGCCTGATCGACTTCGAGTCTGAACCTGGGCGGACAGTTTTCCGCGTGTTGCTTCCCATTGTGACCGAAAAGGACGTCTCGGCATGAGCGCCGCAGGTAAGAAGATCCTCATTGCGGATGACGACTCCTCCATCCGACTTGTCCTGTCCCAGTCCTTCACCCGCCTGGGTTATCAGGTTCGCGCCACCGGCAACGCCTCGACCCTGCTGAAGTGGGTGTCGGAAGGCGAGGGCGACCTGGTCATCACCGACGTGATGATGCCTGACGAGAACGTGTTCGACGTGCTGCCGCGCATCCGCAAGGAGCGCCCCAAGCTGCCGGTCATCGTGATGAGCGCGCAGAACACCCTGCTGACCGCCGTGAACGCCGCCGAGATCGGCGCCTTCGACTATGTGCCCAAGCCCTTCGACCTGGACGACATGACCGCCGTGGCGCGCCGGGCCCTGTCGCGCCCGGCCGACGCCGAAGCCTCTCGCGCCCAGGCCCGGGCCATGCGTGACGAGCGCCTGCCGCTGATCGGCCGCTCGACCCCGATGCAGGAGGTCTATCGCACCATCGCCCGCCTGGTGGGCGCCGACCTGACCGTGCTGATCCTCGGCGAATCCGGGACGGGCAAGGAACTGGTGGCCCGCGCCCTGCACGACATGGGGCGTCGCAAGGACGGCAAGTTCGTCGTCATCAACCTGGCGGCCACCCCGCGCGAGCGGGTCGAGACCGAGCTGTTTGGCCGCGCCGACACCGAGGGCGACAGCGGCAAGCTGGTGGAGGCCGACGGCGGCACCCTGTTCCTGGACGAGATCGGCGACATGCCCCTGGACGCTCAGACGCGTCTCCTGCGGGTGATCGACGGTTCCGAGCCGGCCTTGAACCCCAAGACCGGCCGCCGGCCCAACGCCCGGCTCATCGCCGCCACCAATCGCGACCTGCGCGGTCTGATCCAGCAGGGCCTGTTCCGGGAGGATCTCTATTTCCGCCTGAACGTGGCGCCGATCCGCCTGCCGCCCCTGCGCGACCGCACCGAGGATATCCCCGACCTCGCCCGCTCCTTCCTGCTGCGCGCCAACCGCGAGGGCCTGCCGTCCAAGACCATCGATCAGGCCGCCCTGGAACGGCTGAAGCTCCATGCGTGGCCGGGCAATGTCCGCGAGCTCGAGAACCTGATCCGGCGGATCTGCGCCCTCTATGCCGAAGAGCTGATCACCGCGCGCATCGTGGAAAAGGAGTTGGTGGACCAGCAGCCCAGCCAGCCGGGGCAGGAGGGGCCGCTGACCCTCGCCCAGCTCGTGGAGCGCCACCTGGGGGGCTATTTCGCCGAGCAGCCTGACGGGGTGCCGCCGGCTGGCCTCTATGACCGGGTGCTGGAGGAGGTCGAGCGGCCGCTGATCCAGCTCACCCTGGCGGCCACGCGGGGCAACCAGGTGCGGGCCGCCGAAATCCTCGGCCTCAACCGCAACACCCTGCGCAAGAAGATCCAGGATCTGGGCGTCGATCTGACCCGTGGTCGGCGTTGATGGGCGGCGAACGAGGACCTGCCAACAACCTGGCGTAATCTGGCAACATGAGTGTTGAGTTCTAGACACAGTTGCGCCTAGGCTCACTTCGCATGGCGTCGTCGACTCTGACATCGGGAGCGTCCGGTGCGCCCGCCAGACTCTGGCGGGCGCTGCAGTCCCGCTATGTCCTGGGCGGCGGCTATATCCTGGCGGCGATCCTGACCGCCGTGGCCATTCTGTTGGCCGCCTCGCCGCCGGAGGCGGGGCCTCTGCGGCCGGCGTCCACCACCATCCTGACCGTGCTCAGTCTGAACCTGGTGCTGATCCTGGTTCTGGCGGCCCTGGTCGGATTTCGCCTGCTGGCCTTGCTGGACGCCCGCTCGGTGGACGCCGGCGCGCGCCTGCATCTGCGTTTCGTCACCCTGTTCGCCCTGGCCGCCGTCGCGCCGGCTGTGGTGGTGGCCCTGTTCTACGGCGTGCTGGTCAACCGCGGGGTCGACAATTGGTTCAGCGAGCGGGTCCAGACGGTGGTCGAGAACTCGGCCACGGTGGCGCGGTCCTATGTGGAGGACCAGAAGCGCTATATCGGCGAGCACGTGTCGCTGATGTCGGTGGACCTCAACCGCGCGGCCCCGGCCCTGGGCGCGACGCCGGTAACCTTCAGCCACTTCCTGGCGCTGCAGTCAGCCTATCACGGCTTTCCCGCCGCCTATCTGATCGACCGCGAGGGGCGGGTTCTGGCGAGGACCGAGGCGCCGGACGCGCCGCCCTACATGGTGCCGCCGGAATCGAGCTTCCAGGCGGCCGATGAGGGCGACATCTCGGTGCCAGCCTTCGACTCCGCCGACCTGATGCGCGCCCTTTACCGGCTGAACTCCTATCCGGACGCCTATCTCTATGTGACCCGCCCGGTGGAGTCGGGGATCATCAACCACCTGATCGAGGCCGAAGGCTCGCTGATCTCCTACCGCGAGGCCGCCCAGAGCCGGGCGCGGATCCAGACCGTCTTTGCGCTCAGCTATGTGGAGACTGCGCTGCTGGTCCTGGTGGGCGCGGTGTGGCTCGGCATGTCGGCGGCCAACGCCATCTCCGGCCCCGTGGCGCGGCTGGTGCAGGCTGCGGGCCGGGTGGCCGGCGGCGACCTCGACGCCCGCGTTGATGCGGATAACGATCCGGAAGAAATTGCGGTTTTGTCTCGTGCGTTCAATCGTATGACGCATGATCTTCAGGCGCAGCAAGAGGCGTTGAAGCGCGCTGGCGACGAGGCCGAGCGCCGGCGTGAGTTCATCGAGACTGTGCTGTCCGAGGTCAGCGCCGGCGTCATTGGCCTGGATGAAGGGGGCCGCATCTCGGCGGTAAACCGTCAGGCCGCCCACCTGCTGGAACTGCCCGAAGAGATCGGCGAGGGGCAGACCCTGGCCGATCTGGCGCCCGAACTCGGCCCGGTGGCGGCCCAGGCGGCGGTCTCCGGCGAGGCGGAGGTCGAGGTGGACATCCAGCGTGACCGGGAAAATCACCGTCTGCGGGTCCGGGCCAGCCGCGGCGACAGCGGGCTTGTCCTCACCTTCGACGACATCACCCGCCTGGTGGCTGCTCAACGCAACGCCGCCTGGAAGGATGTCGCCCGCCGCATCGCCCACGAGATCAAGAACCCGCTGACCCCCATCCAGCTGTCGGCCGAACGGATCCGGCGCAAGTTCCGCAAGGACGTGCCCATCGCCGATCTCGAGACCTTTGACCGCTGCACCGACACCATCGTGCGCCAGGTGGGCGACATCGGTCGGATGGTCGATGAGTTCTCGGCCTTCGCTCGCATGCCCGCCCCGCGGTTCTCGCCGCAGGATCTGGCCGAATTGGTCCGCGCCCAGGTGTTCTCGCAGCGGGTGGCCAATCCGGACATCACGATCGAGCTGAAGGAGCCGCTGCCGGAAGCCTCGGCCATGGCCGATGGCCGCATGCTGGCCCAGGCCCTGACCAACATCCTGAAGAACGCCGCCGAGGCTGTGCACGCCCGCCTGGAGGCGACGCCCAAGCCGGCGGGCCGTATCCGGGTGCGGATGGGGCTGGCCGACGACCTCGTCACCATCGAGGTCGAAGACAACGGGGTGGGTCTGCCGGAAAAGGACCGCGACCGGCTGACCGAGCCCTATGTGACGACCCGCGAGAAGGGCACCGGCCTGGGCCTGGCCATCGTCAAGCGCATCCTTGAGGACCACGGCGGCGAGCTGGTCCTGGCCGATGCGACGCGGGGACGCGGCGCACGCGCCATTCTGCAACTTCCGGCCGGAGGGCGCCCGACGGGCGCGCCCTCGGCCTCCGAAATGATGCTCGAAGGAGAGTCCCATGGCGGCTGACGTTCTGGTGGTGGACGACGAGGCCGACATCCGCGACCTGGTGGCGGGAATTCTGTCGGACGAAGGCTATGAGGTG
>Ga0208316_1000611_pt1 | contig 27690 bp, 18 predicted proteins | sample MalvireepMed_231_FD_184240 | JGI IMG/M metagenome (GOLD analysis project Ga0208316, IMG submission 184240) | Marine viral communities from the Global Malaspina Expedition - Malaspina viral metaG DeepMed_231 (SPAdes) (version 2) | ecosystem: Environmental > Aquatic > Marine > Oceanic | place... | reverse complement strand
GTCTGATCCTGGGGCTCTATCCGTCCGAGGACGGGCTGATCATGGTGGATGGTACCGACGTCCGCCAGTTCGACCCCGCTTCGCTGCGCGGCAATTTCGGCGCGGTGATGCAGGACGGGGCGCTGCTCACCGGCTCGGTGCGCGAGAATGTCTCGCTCGGGCGCGAGGCCATCGACGACGACGAAATGCTGCGCGTGTGCGGCATTTCCGGCACCCACCAATTCCTCGGCCAGATCGCCAATGGCTACGATCTGAAGCTCGCCGATCGCGGCGAAGGGCTCTCGGGCGGCCAGCGGCAGTCGATCGCGATCGCCCGGGCGCTCGCAGGAAGCCCGCAGATCGTGGTCTTCGACGAACCCACCAGCGCGATGGATGCGCACACCGAAACGGGTCTGATCCAGCGCTTGCAGGACGAGTTGAAGGGCCGCACGCTCGTGCTCATCACGCACCGCCCGCCATTGCTCGAACTGGTCGACCGCATCATTCTGCTCGATAAGGGCAAGATCATCGCCGACGGGCCGCGCGACGCCGTCCTCAAGCAGATCACGCGGCCCAAGGCGGCCTGAGATGGAGCATCGCAATCTCGAGGATCTTGCGTTGCGCGTAAAGCCGCGCACCGCCACCACGATTCTGCTGTGGGCGATGGTGGCTTTCGTCGTCGTTTTCTTTCTCTGGGCCGGCTTCGCCGAATTGGAACGCACCGTCCGCGCGCAAGGCCGGGTGGTGCCCAATTCGCAACTCCAGATCGTCTCCAACCACGAGGGCGGCATCGTCGAGGCCATCCTGGTCGAGCCGGGCGAGGAGGTCGATGTCGGGCAGGAAATGATCCGGCTCGATCCGACGCAGACCGGCGCCGATCTCGGCAGCGGTCAGGCGCTGGTTTCCGCGCTGCAGATCAAATCGGCCCGGCTGGAGGCAGAGGTTCAGGGCCGCACGCCGGTCTTTCCCGCCGCCGGCGATGCCACCACCGCGGAGCAGGTTCGGATCGAGCGCGCGCTTCACGCTTCGCGCATGGCCGATCTCGCCAGCCTCGGCGCCGGCGCGCAGGCCCGGGTGGCCCAGGCGGAGCGCAGCGCCGCCGAAGCCGGAGCGATGCTCGAAGCGCGCAACGCGGCGCGAGAGGCGCGCACCGCCGAAGCGGAACTGCTGCAATCGCTGGTGGAGCGCGGGATCGAACCGCGGCTGACCCTGATGCAGGCCGAGAGCGCCGCCAATATCGCCTCGCGCGAAGCCGCCGCCGCCGCCGCCAGCCTTGCAAGGGCGCAAGCCGGAATCGCCGAAGCGCGCGCATCCGCGGCGCGGGTCCGGCAGGAGTGGCGCGCACTGGCGGCCAATGAGCTGGCCAGCACCCAGGCCGAACTCGCGGTCCGGCGCAGCGCGATGCCGGCGCTCACCGAACGCGCAAACCGCACCGTGGTGCGCTCCCCGTTGGCGGGCCGGATCAATCGCGTTCTGGTGACGACGATCGGCGGCAGCGTCGCGCCCGGCGCCCCGCTGGTGGAGATCGTTCCGGGCGACGAGAACCTGCTGGTGGAAGCGCGGGTCAGGCCACAGGACATCGCCTTCATCCATCTTGGCCAGCGCGCCAAGGTCGAGGTGACCGCCTACGATCCAAGCGTCTATGGCGGACTGGAAGCCGAGGTCGTGGCGATCTCACCCGATGCCGTGCCCGACGAGCAGAGCGGCGAAACCTTCTACATCGTCCGCGTCCGCACTGCCGAGAACGTGCTGCGCAGCGGGGCGAACCGGGCGCTCCCGATCGGACCGGGAATGGTCGCCAACGTCAGCCTGATCGGCGACACCAGGACGGTGCTCGACTATCTGCTCAGTCCGATCACGAAGCTGCGCGACAGCGCCTTGCGGGAATAGCTCGAGGGGCGAGGACACGCACACCGTATTCGGGAATGGCGAAGCCTGGTTTAGACGCCTGATCCCCTCTGTAGCCGATCGAGGATTTTCTTACTCAGGTTCACCACTGCCGCGGCGCTGACGCGCGCTTCGCGTCGAGACCCTATCCAGACCGGGCCCGTTCGCCGTGGCCGGCCGTCGCGCGACGCGGTCCTGATCGCGCAGATCGATCACGAGACCGGCGAACTGTGCTATTTTCCGGGTAGCTGGATCGGGCTGACCATCGATCATCCGCGAATCCCGACACGAAGCGACAAGCGCGCATCCGGCAGGAGGCCGGATGCGCGCCTGGCATCGTGAATTCTACAATCGGGCTGGAGCAGACCCTAGAAGGAGGTCCAGTCTTCGTTGGCAGCCCGGTCGTTCGCGACCGCGAGGGCGGGCATTGCCGCCACGGCAGCCGCGGCTTTGGCTTGCAAGGCCTTGGCATCGGACCTGGCACGAAGCGAAGCGACACGTGCAGAGCCACCCTGCGCTGCGGTGCCGACATCGAACTGCGAAGCCCGTTCGGACAGAGCGTTGACCTCACCCGACAGGCTGAGCGCCGCGGCGGAGGTTTCTTCCACCATCGAGGCGTTCTGTTGGGTGGCCTGATCCATCGAACCGACCGCGCTGGCGATCTGACTGATCGCGGTGGCCTGCGCCTCGTTGTCGGTAGCCATCCCGCCGAGCAGCGAGTGCACCTCCGAAACGCCCTCAGCGATATCCGCAAGCGCCCCGTCGACCTTCTGCACCATCTCGACCGCAGCCCCGATATCGTCCTGCGTCGCTGTCAGCTGGTCGCGAGCGCGACCGGCTTCTTCTTCCGCCCGCATCGCAAGCGCCGAGACCAGATCCGCGACCACCGCGAAGCCTCGACCAGCATCTCCGGCACGGCCCGCCTCGACCGCCGCGTTCATGGCGAGGACGCGGGTCTGGAAAGCGATCTTGTCGACGCCCTCGATCACATCGTTGATGCCCTTTGCGCTCTCCGAAACGCGCGTCATCGCCTGGACCGCCTCGTCGGCGACGCCGCGACCGCCGCTGACGGTCGAGATGGCGCTGTCGGCGCGCTTGACGGTCTGGACCGCAGCCTTGGCGGTCGCTCCAATCCGCTCGTCGATCTGCGACAGCGCGGCGGAGGTCTCCTCCAGGCTAGCCGCATTGGCTTCGGTGCGGCGAGCGAGGTCTTCGGAAGCCTGAGCGATTTCACCCGAGCCGGTGCGAATGGTGGCGGCGCTTTCGATGACCGAACCGATCAGCTCGCGCAGACTGGCCAGCGCTTCGTTGAAATCGCTGCGCAGGGCGACATAGGCGGGCGGGAATTCCGCGCGGATCTCGGCGGTCAGATCGCCCGCCTTGAGCGCGGTCAGGCTCTCGCTCAGCGAACTGGTGACGACCTTCTGTTCGGCGGCGGTGCGGGCATCGATCTCCGCCCGCTGGACGGCGGCCATGCGGAACAGTTCGACCGCCTGCGCCACCTCGCCGAGCTCGTCCGTGCGATCACGATGCGGAACCTCTGCCTTGCCGCCCTCGGCAAGCGTGGTCGTAGCGCGGGACACCTCGGCGAGCGGCACGGCCACGGTGCGGCCGATCAGTTTCCAGATGACGAACAGCGCGCCCAGCCCCGCCAGCGAGAGAAGAACGAGAAAGGTAAAGGCCGTCGAGGCAAAGGCATTGCCGGCTTCATCATTGGCCTTGGCCCGCTGGCCCTGAAGATTGATCAGTTCCTCAGCGGCGTCCAATGCTGCAGTGGACGCTTCCCGGGCCTCTCCCCTGACCAGCGGAAGGGCTGCCGCACCCCCTTGCGCATCGATCGTCTGGAAAATGCGCTCATTTACTGCTCTTAGATCATCGATCCGCTGCTCCAGCTGTCGCAGTTGCGGGGAGAGCTCACCAGCGAGCGGCTCGTAGTCGGCGACCGCCTGTGCGATCGCGGCTTCGTTCTTTTCCAGCCTTGTTTCGTACGTCGGCTTGTCCTGCGCCGAATCCGAGGTCATCCGGGAAAATACGATTATCCGTTCCTCGCGCAACGCCGACACCAGCCGCCCGAGCGCTTCCGTTCCGCTGATTCCGCGGTCGACATGGGCGGAAGCGATTTCGCTCATGGTGCGCGTCGCATAGATCCCGGAACCCGCGACCGTCGCGAGAATTGCGGCGATGATCGCGAAGGAAACGAACATCTTCTTGGGCAAAGGCCAGCTGTTGAACGTCTGAACCATGAGTCTTCCAAATTCGAGAGAGTGGACGGTACGGCTCAATTATAGAGCGATTTCCCCCCAACCCGCTGCGGCGCAGAGCTTTTCGTCGACGTTTGGCAGTCGAGCAACGACGAAGCCCCGGCGATGGCAGCAGGCGCAGGAAACAGTCTCTGGGTTCAGGATTTCATTCGTGACGCAGCGCGTCGATCGGATCCAGTTTCGAGGCCCGGCGGGCCGGATAATAGCCGAACATTATGCCCATTGCGGCCGAGAAGACGAAGCTCAGAATGTTGATCATCGGATCGAACACGAAAGGCACCTCGATCAGCCCGGCCAGGCTCCACGAGAACAGGAAGGCCAGGCCGATCCCCAGCAGGCCGCCGAAGCAGCACAGCACCACAGCCTCGGTCAGGAATTGCAGCCGCACCTCGCGCGCCAGCGCTCCGATGGCGAGGCGGATGCCGATTTCGCGGGTCCGCTCTGTCACCGAGACCAGCATGATGTTCATGATCCCGATCCCGCCGACCAGCAGGCTGATCGAGGCGATCACCGCCACCATCGCGGTCAGCGCGCCGGTCACCGCTCCCAGGGCCTGATTGACCTGCGCGGTGTCGATGACGTTGAAATCATTGTCGGTTCCGACCTGCAGCAACCGTCTCTCGCGCAGCAGTTCGACCAGCGAATCCTGGATCGCGGCGGCGGAGTAGGCGCTGTCGTATTTGATGACGAAGCTCTGGATGTTGTCGCTGCCCGTGAAGCGCCGCTGGACGGTCTTGAGCGGCATCATCACCACATTGTCGGCGTCCTGGCCGCCGCCGCCCTGCCCCCGTTCCTCGAGCACACCGGTTACGGTGCAGGACACCTGGTCGAGCCGCAATTGCTCGCCCAGCGGGCTGACTCCCGGGACGAAGATCGCCTCGACCACCTTGGGGCCGACGAGGCACACGTTCCTGCCGCCGCTTTCTTCCTCGCGGGTGAAGGGGCGCCCTTGCGCGATGCCGATCGACTGGGCGCGCAGGAAGGCGTTCTCGACTCCTTCGACATTGGTCTCCCAGTCCTGTCCATTGTAGAACGCCGTGGCGGGCGCCGAGACGCTGCCCGCCGCCTCCACCACGCCGGCGATCTGGTTGCGGACGGCTTCTACATCGGCGCGATCGAAGGGTCGCGGTGCGCCCCGATCGCCGCCGGTCGGAAAGACGATGAAGACATTCGAGCCGAGCGAGGAAATCTCCTCCTTGACCGAGGCGGTCACCCCATTGCCCAGCGTCACCATGGTGATGACCGCCGCGACACCGATTATGATGCCCAGCGTGGTCAGGAACGAGCGCAGCAGATGCCGCCGGATCTCGCGAAACGACAGCAGCAGGGTTGCGCCGAACATCCCGAACATCAGCGCGCCGCCTCGGCCTTGGCGAGATTCCCGCGCTCGACCGACTCCACCAAGCCGTCGCGGAAGTGGACGATGGTGTTGGCGAAGGCAGCCATTTCCTTTTCATGAGTGACCATCAGGATGGTGATGCCCTCGCGGTTGAGCCGGGTGAGCAGCTCCATGATCTCGATCGAACGCTCGGTGTCGAGATTGCCGGTGGGCTCGTCGGCGAGCAGGACATCGGGCTGGGTCACCAGCGCGCGGGCGATCGCGACGCGCTGTTGCTGCCCGCCCGACAGTTCCGCCGGCGTGTGATCGGCCCAGGGGCCCAGCCCGACCTGATCGAGCGAATGCATCGCCGCCGCGCGCCGCGCCTTCTTGCTCTCGCCGCGATAGAGCAGCGGGAGCTCGACGTTTTCGATCGCGGTGGTGCGCGACAGCAGATTGAAGCCCTGGAACACGAAGCCGAGATATCTGCGCCGCAGCAGGCTGCGCTGATCGCGGTTCAGCGACTGCACCTCGACTCCGCGAAACCGGAAGATCCCGGCGGTGGGCACGTCGAGACAGCCCAGAATGTTCATCGTCGTCGACTTGCCCGATCCAGAGGGGCCCATGATCGCCACGAAATCGCCGCGCTCGATCGTGACATCGACGCCCTTGAGCGCCTGGAACGCCGCCGCGCCCTCGCCGAAGGTCTTGGTGATGCCGACCAGTTCGATCAGCGGCGCTTGGCTCATGGTGCGTCGGCCTCGATCCCGGTCACTACCTCCATGCCCGCCTTGAGCGCGTCCGCGCGAACCACCGTAAGCCGTCCGTCGCTCTGTCCGGTCACGACCTCGATCGCCTCCAAGGTGCCATCGGCCTGCGGGACATAGACCTGCTGGCGACTGCCGACGCCGATGGTGGCGCGCTGCTCGTTCTGTTCCAGCCCGATCGAGGGATTGAGAACGCCGCCGCCTTCATCCTGTTCGGCATCCTCGGGGCGAAAGCGTAATGCGCTGTTGGGAACCAGCATCCGCCGTCCGGTGCTCTGCGTCGCGATGGTCGCAGTCGCGGTCATTCCCGGGCGCAGCAGCCCCTGCGGATTGTTCACCGCAAGCCGCGCCTCGTAGCTGACGACCGCATTGGCCCGCGCGGAAGGATTGGCCTGCTGGCTCGCCTCGGAAGCGGTGTTGCTGCTCGCCTGATCGACCCGCTCGACCACCGCCGGGAAGCGCCGACCGGGATAGGCATCCACGGTGAAGCTGGCTTGCTGCCCTTCCTCGACCTGCCCGACATCGGCTTCATCGATAGCCACCTGCAGCTGCATTTCCGACAGATCCTCGGCGATGATGAACAGGGTGGGCGTGCAGAAGCTGGCGGCAACAGTCTGGCCGGGCTCGACCTGCCGCGCCAGCACGATACCAGCGACCGGCGAGCGGACGACCGCACGGTTGCGGTTCGTCACCGCAGACGAGAGCTGCGCCTCGGCCGCGCGCACGCTGGCCTGCGCGGATGCCACGGCGGCGCTCCCCCGCCGCACCGCCGCTTGCGCCTGCTCGAGTTCGACCTGGGAGGGCACCCGGCCGCCGGAGATCTCGAACACCTCTCGGAAGCGTGCGAGCTGCGCGCGGTCGACCTCGAGCGTAGCGCGCGCTTGTTCGACCTGGGCCCGCGCGGCGTTGAGATTGGCTCGAGCCTGGGTGATCTGATCCTCGATCACATCGGTGTTGATCTCGGCCAGCACCTGTCCGGGGACGACGCGATCGTTCACATCCACCAGCACCCGATCGATGCGGCCCGATACTTCGGAGCCGACCTGCACCTGATTGGTCGGCCGCAGATTGCCCGTCGCCGTTACCGTCAGATCGAGCGAGCGCAGCACCACCTCCTCGGTGATGTAGCCGGGCGCCTCGTCGCCGCCGAAGCAGCGCGAAACCATCAGCACGAGTATCAAAAGGATCAGCGCCGGCAGCCAGAACTTCATCCAGCGCCGCCAGCGCGGGCGCGGCTTCTCGCCGAGGAACGCGTCGAGTTCGCCGCTTTCCGCGGCCGGGCTAGTGTCGCTCATCGCGGGTTTCCTTCGTCCATATCGTCGAGTGCGCCTTGCCAGCCGCCGCCCAGCGCCTGGGTCAGGCGAACGAATGCGGCCGCGCGCTCCACTGCGCTCGATGCCAGCGAATTGCGCGCCGAGAGCAGCTGGTTTTCCGCCAGCAGCAGCGTCTCGAAATCGATCAGCCCGGTTTCGTACTGGCTGCGCGCCAGGATCGCCGCGTTCTCGGCGGCTTCTAGCGCAACCGCGAACAGCGCGACCCGCGCACGCGCCGCGCGCAGATCGACCGCAGCGCTTTCCACATCCTCGAGCGCGAACAGGATCGCCCGCTCCCAATTGGCGAGCGACGCTAGCGCGGCGGCCTCGGCAGCGTCGATCTGTGCCCTTGTGCGCCCGCCGTCGAAGATCAGCTGGCTAATCCCGGCGAAGAGCCCGCCGGTGATCGTATCGAACAGCCCGTCGAAGCCGATCGAACCGGTTCCGATGCTGCCGGTCAGCTGCACCAGCGGCAGCAATTGGGTCCGCGCCAGCCCGATGCGCGCGCCATCGGCGATCAGCGCCGCTTCGGCCTGGCGCACATCGGGTCTTTGCCGCAGCACCGCGGCGGGGGGCGCGAAGCCGACAGCTGCCGGGGGAACCGGGATTGTGCTGGTCTCCGCCTCGAACAGCGCCAAGACGCGGCCCGGCGGCTCGCCGATCAGTGTGGAGAGGGCGTAGCTAGTGGTCGCAAGTTCGGCTTCCAGCGCCGGAATGATGGCCGCCGTCTGCGCCCGCTGCGCGCGCGCCTGCTCGACATCGAGACTCGAGACCAGCCCCGCGTCGCGGCGCCAGACCGCGATCTGGAGATTGTCGTCCTGGATCGCCAGCGTTTCGCGCGCGATCTCCAGCCGCACTGCGACACCGCGTGCGGAGACGGCGGTCTGCGCCACCTGTCCGACGATCAGCCGTTGCACATCCGCCAGCGCGTATCCCGCCGCGGCGAGTTCGGCGCGCGAGATCGCCACATTGTAGCCGATCCTGCCGAACAGATCGATTTCCCACTGCGCATCGGCGCCGAGCGAAAAGCCGAAATCGTCATCGGCGAAATCGCCGAAGTCGCGCTGGACACCGGCATTGCCATCCAACCGGGGCAGATAGGCGGCCCGCGCCTGCCGCACGCCCGCCCGCGCCTGCGCGAGGCGCGCAGCGGCGACAGCGACATCACGGTTTTCCACGATCGCCAGTCTGACGAGCTCGGCAACCAGCGGATCGCCAAGCAAGGTCCAGTATTGCGCAGTGTCGAGCGTAACCGGTGGCGGGTCGGCGACCCAGGAGCGGGGAACCGCGACAGACGCCTCGGGCGCCGGTTCCAGACCTGGCGAAGTGGCGCACGCCGCCAGCACCAGGGAAAGGCCCGCGACCACTGCAATTTTTCCCTGCAACCCCGCCCCTCCTTCGCCCGAAATGCTTATTAAAGACTTGGCGGTTCAAGGAAACACTTATCTGGTTGCAGTCATCGATGAATTCATCCGCTTCGGTTGCTATGCTGCAGTGTCGCGACCATGCGCCGCGCGCGCTGTGCCGACACCGCAAGGGTGGCAGGGCGCGAGCCCGCTGCTAAGAGCAGCTATGCCCGACAGACGCACCATAATTCAGGGTCTGGGCGCACTGCCGCTCGCCCTGGCCATGTCGGGAGTTCCGGCGGCTGCCCGAACGGCGCGCAAGCCGCCCCGCCTGCGTCCGGGGGACACGGTCGGCCTGGTCGAGCCCGCTGCCTTCAGCGACGATCCAGAGCAGATCGAGGCGGTTAAAAGCACTATTCGCGCCATGGGGCTGGTCCCGCTCGTGGGCCGCCACGTAGGGACCCGCCACGGCTATCTCGCGGGTACCGACCGGCAGCGCGCCGCCGACCTCGACGCGATGTTCGCCAACGACGAGGTGCGTGCGGTGTTCGCGGTACGTGGCGGCTGGGGCAGCGCGCGGCTGCTTCGCCTGCTCGACTGGAAAACCATCCGCGCAAATCCCAAGCTGCTGATCGGATTCAGCGACATCACCGCGCTGCACCTCGCCTTTGCGGCGCGGGCGGGTTTCCCCACGATCCATGCGCCCAATGCGGGTGGCAGCTGGCCGGAGATCAGCTGGAACAGCCTGTGGCATCTCGCCTTCGCCGGGGCCACGCCGACCTTCCGCAACCCCGCCGCCGACGCCGGCGATCCTACCGCCCAGGAGCGCTGGCGCACGACCGCCATCCGTTCTGGCAAGGCGCGCGGGCGGCTGCTGGGCGGCAATCTCTCGGTCCTCACGGCGCTGGTGGGCACCCCATGGCTGCCCGATTTCGATGGCGCGATCCTGTTTCTGGAGGATACCGGCGAAGCCGAATACCGCATCGACCGGATGCTGAGCCAGCTTGCGCTGTCCGGCATCCTCGGCCGGGTCGCGGGGGTGGTGTTCGGCCGGTGCACGCGCTGCACGACGGGCGGCGAGGACTACCTTGGCTTCACGATTCCCGAATTGCTCCAACACTATTTCGCCCCGCTCGGCATTCCGGCGTTTTACGGGGCGAATATCGGACATGTCGCCAACCAACTCAGCCTTCCCGTCGGCGCGAAGGTCGAGATCGATGCCGACCCCGGGACGATCCGAATACTGGAGCCGGTGGTCGCCTAGAGGGTCTGCCCGGCGATGACCCTGGGAGACCCAGGGGTGGACGATGTTCAGAGGCCGAACGGAAAGGTTTCCGCCGCGCCCCCATGGGGTTCGTGTGCCCTCAGCGGCTGTAGCGCTTGCGTCTCGTCGAACCAGCAATACCCGTCGAACTGTCGCGCGAGCACCGCTTCGCTGTAGTGACTCCAGCGTTCGGTCTCGGGGCGGTAGATAACGCCGATGAACCGCTCGAGCAGCGGCTCGGACAACCGCGACGCCAACGTGGGATTGTCGCCCAGATCGAGCAGAAAGCGCTCGACGCCGCTGTCGTGGCACAGGCGTTCATAGCTGTCGCGACGCGAGGGATTGACGGCTTTGACTTCTCGCTCGCCGTCCCAGTCGGTCGCGGCGCTGACGGTGCCGCCATGGGTGCCGAAACCGATCAGCGCGACATCGTCGCCCCATCGTTCGCGCGCCAGCTGCCCGATATTGTGCTCTCCACGCACCGCGCCCATCTCGGTGGCACGGGCGTCGCCGATATGGCTATTGTGCGCCCAGACCACGGCTTTCGCCTGTTCGCCGCCCCTCTCGAGCAGGTGCTCCAGCGTGTCCGTCATATGGCTGTCGCGCAGATTCCAGCTTTCGGGGCCGCCGTAATACATGATCCGGTAGTAGCGCTCGGCCGAGGCGATCAGGCGCGCATTCATCGCCGCCGAGAACGATCCTCCGCCGTCCTCCAGCGCTCGCTCCAGTAAGTCGCGGCATTGCGCGACGACCGCTTGCTCGCACTCGGCATAGCCCTTCCGCAACGCGGCGCGTCCGTAGGTGGCAGGATCCGCTTGCCAAGGGGTCAGACAGCCGTAGCGCTCGCGCGCGATGGCCGCCGCTTGCGGATCGTGCTCGTCGAGATAGGCGAGAACCGATTCGATCGAGCCCGACATGTTGTAGATGTCCAGCCCGTAGAAACCGGCCTGATCTTCCGGCGCGCGGCCTGCATTGATGCTGCGCAAGCTCTCGAGGAAGCCGGGCATGACGGTGTTGCGCCACATCCATGTCGGGAAGCGCTCGAAGGGCGGCGAAGCGCCCTCGCGCGGCTCCTTCCCGCGGATGAAGCGGTCGTAGGCGGCGGCATCGGGCCAGTCGCCTTCGACGGCGACGATGGTGAACCCGTGACGTTCGACCAGGTGCCGGGTTATCGCTGCGCGCGCGGCATAGAATTCATGGGTGCCGTGACTGCACTCTCCCAGCATGACCACGCGCTTGTCGGCGTATCTGTCGAAAGCCGCGGGGAAGTCCGGATCGGTTATGTCGGGAAGCGGGGTGCAGGCCTCCGCGATGGCTTGCGGCAGCGGCATGTCCTGCATTCCCCGATGATCGGAAGCCGCGCGGGTGCCGTTTTCGGGGACCACGCCTTCGAGCAAGGGCACGAACCGAACCGGAGTTATATCGCGGCTGCTCCAGCTGTCCTCGCCCGTACGGACGATGGACTGCAATTGCTGCACGCTCTCCTCGCCCACCGGAATGACCAGAGAACCGCCGATCCTGAGTTGCCGCTTGAGCGCTTCGGGAATCTGAGCGATGCGGGCGGCGACCAGAATGGCATCGAAGGGCGCCTCATCGGGCATGCCCCTGATCCCGTCCCCGGCGACGATCGAGCAATTGTCATAGTTCAGATAATCGAGACGCTCCCGCGCTTTGCGGGCCAGCACCTCGTGGCGCTCGATCGCAAACACGCGGTCGGCGATGCGCGAAAGCACGGCGGCGGCATATCCCGAGCCTGCGCCCACTTCGAGGACCCGGTCTCCGCGTTTTACATCCGCCGCATCGATCATGCTCGCCACGATGTAGGGCTGGCTGATGGTCTGCCCCTCGCCGATCGGCAAAGGGCCGTCTGCGTAGGCGAATCCTTCCATGCCCGGTTCGACGAACGTCTCGCGCGGAACCTCTCGGAACGCGGAAAGAATGGCCTCGTCGGTGATCCCGCGCGCGGCGATCTGGCGATCAACCATTGCGCTTCTCTGGTGGCTTGGATCGGTGCTCATCGCTGGAGATTCCCCTTGCAGCAGAAGTAGACAAGCCGTGGGTCAGACGGCGTTCCGCACCGGGTTGGCCAATTCGCAACCACCACGTGCCGCAGACGCCGCCGTTGGAACTAACCGTCCGGCCGGAAAGCGGAAACCGACATACCCCGCGTTGTTTCAACCGGTCCGGGCCGCTCAGCGGCGCAACTGTCCGCGGATCGCCCCATTGGGGTATTCGGCATTGTGGACGTTGACGTAATATCCGCTCGGATTGGCCTTGATCCGATCGATCACGGCATCGGAAGCTGCCGCACAACCGCTGACTTCTCCGCTGGCGGGGGCCTCGAGAGGGACCACCGGCGGACCCGCCTCTCCGGCCGCTCCGACGTGGATATGCGCGGCCGTGGCCGGCGCTATGCCCGTAACGGCGATTTCGTAGCAAACCTGCTCGATCTCATCGACGATGGAAATCTGCGCCATGCCGCTGCCATCCGGATCGCCCGGACTCGCCACCTCTGCAGCCCCGGTAAGGCTTGCCATATAGGTCGTTCCCACTGCGCTCGCCGCGGGCTCCGCGACAGTTTCACAGCTGGCCAGAGCCAATGCGGCGCTCGAAATCAGCGCCAGTTTCGCGATCGGTTTGATCATCTCGTCCTCCTTAGGAAGCATCCCGTCCTAAGTCGCTCGCATAACCGCCCAACCGGAGTGGCCAGCGAATGTTCCGCTATTCACCCCAGAAGGAAGGTCTTGCGCCCGGAAGATGAACTCCGGTTTGCGCTCGACCGGATTTCCCAGACGCCGTCGTTGGTCCGCTTCAATGTGCACAGACTGCTCCCGTCGCACCACAACTCGACCGATTGGTTGGAGGCCTCGGACTGAGCAATCGATATAGCTTTGGCGGCGGTGGCGGCCTTGAATTCGATGTCCTTGTGAGGACCAAACCGGTCATCGAAGAATTTGAGGCGATAGGTATGAATAGCCGGCTCACCTGAATGGGTATTCACTGCATCTTGATAGCTCGACCGCTGCATGTGATTCTCCTGCCTTAGCGAGCAGAAGATGCTGGACCCACGCGTGGAGCGCCATGTCAAATGTTTGAATCGGGGTTTTATTTCCCAATCGGATCCCGTTTAGCTGCGTTCTGGTTGTGACATGCTGCGTCCGCCGACAGACGTCAGCTCGGGAACAGCGCCGCAATCGCGGCGTCGAAGGCGAAGGGTTTCTGGAGGATCGGCCCCATCTTGCGCTCCTCGGCCAGACTGCTGCTGTCGTAGCCGGTCACGAAGACGAAAGGTACATCGTCTTGCGTCAGTCGCTGCGCGACGCGGACGCTCCTTTCGTCGCCCAGATTGACGTCCAGCACCGCTGCGTCGGGCAATCCGCCATCATCGAGAGCCTCCAGTGCCGCCGAGACGCTGGCGAAGGGTCCCAGCACCTGCGCTCCGGCGGTCTCGAATTGGTCGGCGATATCGAAAGCGATCAGAAACTCGTCCTCGACGATCAGCACGCTCTTGCCGGCGAGCCGGGAAGCGCTCGGTTTGTCAGACATGCAGGTTGTGCTCTCCCTTCAGGCGCAGCTCGATCGTACATTCAAGCCAGTCGGCGCCGAACGCGAGGCCGGTTTTGGCGTTCAGCTGGTGAGGAATGGCCCGTTTGATCAGCGCAAAGCCGAACCCCGCGCCCAGTTCTGCGTCCGCAGCGATCGAAATTCCCTCTTCGCGCCAAGTCAACACCAGCGAGCGCGACCGCCCGTCCCCGACGCTTTCCCACCCGACCTTCAGCCGACCGCCATCCTGTTTGAGAGCGCCATATTTGCGCGCATTGGTAGCAAGTTCGTGCAGCACGAGTGCCAATGTCTGCACGGTCGTCTCGCCGACGCAGACATGCGGTCCGGCAACGGCGATTCGATCGTCGAGGCGATCCGCCGCCATTGCCTCGAGCTCCAGGGTGATCAGGCGCTCCAGAGTTATCGCTGCGATAACAGCCCCTGCACGCGTGAAAGCGCCTGTAGCCGGCCCTGCACCTTGCTACGCAGCTCGCCGGGCAGCGAAGCGCCCCTGAGCGTCTGGCCGATGACGCTGTCGACCACGCCGATGAGATTTCGGGTCCTGTGCTGCAATTCGGCGACCAAGGTCTGCTGTTCGGTCTGCAGGCGGCGCAACTCGTCGATGTCGGTGGCCGTGCCGAACCATTCGTTCACCGCGCCTTCCTCGTCGAGTGCCGGCGCGGCGCGGAGCTGGTGCCATTTGTAATCGCCGGCGGCATCCCTGATGCGGTATTCGCCCTCGAGCGGGGTCTCGCCGTCGACGCTGCTCCACGCCTCGATCGCCGCCGGACGGTCGTCGGGATGCAGAGCATCGAGCCACCCCCTCTTCAGGCTTTCGCCTCCGGACTGGCCGGTATAATCCTGCCATTGCGGGCTCGCCCACGACCAGTTCCCGCCTGCAGTCGAGCGCCACACCAGTTGCGGGATGCCCTCGACCAGAGTGCGCAGGCGCAGCTCGCTGGCCGCCAGCCGGCGCTGTTCGGACCGGCGTTCGCTATCGGTCTGCATCCGATCGACGGCCGCCGCCAGAAGATTGGCGTAGGTGCGCAGGAACGAGATATCGTCCTCGTTGAAATCGCGCGGCTCGCGGCTATCGACCTGCAAAATTCCGAAAGGCGGCTTTTCATGACCGCCGATGATTATGACGTTGACCAGCGCCCGGACGCCGTTCTCCTTCAGGAATTCGGCGAATTCGAACCGGTCTTCGGTAGCGATGTCCCGGGAAATGACCGGCGCGCCCGTGTCCAGCGCGCGGCCTTCCGACGAACCCGGATCCCGGCTCAGACACACTTCGCCCACGACGCCCGGTTTCCAGCCCACTCCGGCGCGCACGAACAGGAAGTTGCCGTCGTCGCGCAATTCCATCACTTTCGCCATGTCGGTGTCTAGAGCCTCGCTGACCAACCGGCAGGCCTCGGTCAGGATCTCGTCGAGATCCTCCGATTTCAGCGAGAGCTCTCCGAAGCTGGCGAGCGCGGACCGCTGCTGAAGCAGGGCGGAACTGCGCTGGTCGGAAGAAGATTTCACGGCGCCAGTTCCGCAGCCATGCGGAACCGGGCATTCGAAGAGCAACCATAGCGAATCATTGCATAAGTTTCGATTACCCAGCCGACATTTTCAAGCTTCATCAGCGAACTAGCAGGCGATGTCCCCCGGGAGTTGCGCTGTAGGCGGCTCGCCTGCGAGAGCTACGAAAGCTGTGGAGTCCGAGAAGATGTCTGCCGCCGCCCGATCCAGGGCACCGCTGCCGAAAGCGATTTGCGTGTCGCCCCACCACCACCCCGGCGGGCTGGTCTTGTCCGATCCCACCATGGGCGCAGCGCATCGCAGTGCGAACGCGCAACGCAGCACGGTGTCGTCGTGGCGCCGTTCGAACGCGATGACATGGTCCTTGCGCGGTCCGCTCACCTTCGCGGGCTCGTAGCTACCGTTGCGGAACAGCTGCGGGTGTTGACCGCGGAGCAGCAGCAACTCGCGGATCAGCCTGAGTTTCGGGTGGCTGGGAAGAGTACCCGCCAGCATCTCCTGCCGCAGGGCGAAATCGACCGGGCGCCGATTGTCCGGATCGACCATGCTGTAGTCCGGCAGTTCACATCCCTGGTAGGAATCGGGCACCCCCGGAACCGTGAAGTGCAGGCCCGCCTGAACGACCATGTTCGCCAATGCGGCACCGGCCGTTTCGAGGACGAAAGCGTGGATCGGAACGGCCAGTCCATCTCGGCGCGCCGGATCGAGCAGGCTTTCGAGGAACTGCCTGGCTGCGTCTTCGTAATGCGTGTTCGGCAGCGCCCAGGACGACCGAAGCTTCCCCTCGCGCAGCGACTTCTCCTGCCAGGCGCCAAGCCGCTCTCGGTACTCTGCCAGTCCATCCCGGTCGTCGGCCTCCAGCCCCTCCGGCCAGCATCCGTAGATCATCTGATACAAGGCATATCTGTCCGCTGCGGCGACACCGCAGTCGCGCCCGTCCGCCATTTCGTCCCAGGCTTCGAGCCTCTCTCGCCAGAGGAGCGGAATGGCGGAAAGCACCGCAAGCCGGGCGCGAACATCCTCGCCGCGCTTGTGATCATGCGTAGCGGTCGCGAGCATGGCGAGCGGGAAATCGTTGCGCCGACGCGAACAGGCGCGATGGAAATCGTCGATCGAGCTTGCCATGCGGTGGGCGTCGAAGCCGACGTCGAGACGCGAAAGCAGCGGCGCGAAACGGTAGAAGGCGGTGTCCTCCACCGCCTTGGCCGCGATCGGAGCCGACAATTGCTGGAACCGGCGAACGGCTTCGGCGGCAAGATCCGCATCGCCCGGCCCGGTCCCACCCAGCCATTGCAGAATGCGCTCGGTAACCGTAGCCTCTCCCGGCGGCGCGAAGCGCGCCACAGCCTCGCGCAGCCGCTCGCGCACTGCGGCATCGCTGGTCGGCGCTGCGGCTCCGGTGCCATAGGTGCGGTAAACGGGGAACACCCACAGCAGCCGTGAGATCCCCCGACGCAGCATGGCGCTCGTCCAGCCCGCCGAAGCGGGATCGCTTCGGGCTAGCGCGAGAAAACTCTCGGTACAGGCGCACAGCTGGCCTTCAAAGCCCCAGGAAAGCATGTCCTGCCGCGCCTGCAGTTCCTCTTCCTCGAAGGTCAGGGTCCGACCGCTGAACCTCTGCCACAGGTCGATTATCTCGGGCTCGCCAGCGGGATCATGGAGCAGCGCGGAAACGTCTTCCATGAAGTCATAGCCGCTCGTTCCATCGACGCCCCAATCGGTCGGCAGAGTCTCCCCCGGCCCGAGGATTTTCTCGACGACGATATAGGCTGGATCCTTAGGCGCCGCAGCAGTCCGCTCGAGCGCATCGAAGCGCGCGCGCAGCGCGCGGCAGTAACCGGCCGGATCGGACAGGCCATCGACATGATCGATCCGCACCCCGTCGATCAGACCCTCCTGCCACAGGCGGAAATAGAGCGCATGGGTCTGCTCGAAGACATCCGGATCCTCGATCCGCAGACCGGCCAGATCGTTGATCGTGAAGAACCGCCGCCAGTTCAGCTCGTCATTGGCTTGCCGCCACCAGGCGAGGCGATAGTGCTGGCGTTCGAGCAGCGCGGCGAGCCCCTCGTGGTCGTCCGCAGCTGGCAAGGCTTCGCGATCATCGGGCCTTAGCGGCAGGCGCTGCTCGCCGTAGAGGACCACCGTCGGCTCGGCCGCGCTGCGATCCAGCGCGATGTCGCCCGCCGCCAGCGCCTCCGCAAAGGGCGCGCCCAGGATCGGCAACAGCAAGGGCTCGCGCCAGTCGATATCGAACCAGTTCGCGTATTCGCTGGCCGGGCCATGGCGCAGCACGTCGTTCCAGTAGCGATTGTGCCCACCCGCCACCCCCATGTGATTGGGCACGATGTCGATGATCAGTCCCATGCCCCGATCGTGCAAAGCCGCGACCAGGCTGCGCAGACCGTCTTCGCCCCCGATCTCGGGATTGACGCGGGTGGGGTCGACAACGTCATAGCCGTGCTGCGAACCCGGGACGGCGGCGGTGATGGGCGAAGCATAGAGATGGCTCACCCCCAGCCGGTCGAGATAGGGCACGATCTCTTCCGCCCGCGCCAAGGGGAAGTCGCGGTGGAACTGAATGCGATAGGTGGCGCGCGGGCTCATGATCGACTCGCATCGAGATCGGCAAGCCGCCGTGCGACCTCCGGGCGGGCGAGCAGATCGCCGGTGGAGGCGGGCATCCGGCGGCGCCAGTTGGGATGCTGGTCGGTGGTGCCGGGCAGATTGGGTTGCTCGACGGCCCCCACGATATCTTCCAGAGGCACGAGCGCCAGTTCGCAGGGTGTGCGCCCGACATGCCGCAGGATAGCCTCGATCACCGGCTCCGGTCTGTCGAGGTCCGGCTGCTGCCCCGCCGCGGCTCCGCTGGCGACCAGTGCGGCCCACAGATCGGTACGCTCGTGCCCGCGTGCGGCCCGCGCCTCGGTCTCGTCGCCATGGGTCGAAGAGCGCCCGATCGCCCAGGTCCAGTCGATGTCGCGCCCCTGCCACCAGCCGGCGATCGTCGGTAAATCATGCGTCCCGGTCATCGCCACCGCCTGTTCCTGCCAGTGCGCGGGCGGCACGTAGCCGCCGTCGGCGTCGCGCTCGAACCACAACACGCGCATGCCCAGCACATGATCCTGCTCCAGCTTGGGCCGCAGCCCTTCGGGCACCGTCCCCAAGTCTTCGCCGATCACCACCGCATTGGCGCGGTGCGATTCGATGGCCAATATCCGCAGCATGTCGTCGAACGGATAGGTCAGATAGGCGCCGTCTGCGGGGCTGCCGCCGTGTGGCACCACCCATAGCCGGTTGAGCCCCAGCGCATGGTCGATCCGGATCCCGCCCGCGTGATCGAGCGCGGCCCGCAGCGTGGTGATGAAGGGCTCGAACCCGGTCCGCTGCAAGGCGGCGGGAGAAAAGGTGGTCAGACCCCAATCCTGCCCGTCGGGGCCAAGCAGATCGGGAGGCGCGCCGACCGAGAGGCCATACAGCAGATCGTCCGGGCGGCTCCAGGCATGGCTGCCGCCGCCATCCATTCCGACGGCGAGATCGGCGATGAGCCCGACTGGCATGCCGCCAGCGCGCGCCTCCTTTTGCGCGGCATCGAGGCTTTCTGCCGCGAGCCATTGCGCGAAGAGGAAGAAATCGACTTCCTCGCGGTGCTCCGCGGCGAAGCGGGCGACTGCCTCGCTTCGGGGGTCATGATAGGGGGCGGGCCAATCCTGCCAGCCATGCGCGCCGCTGCCGAAGAAATGCACATGAAGCGCATCGTATATCGCATGCCGTACCAGCTCTTCGCCCATGCGCTCACGATAGGCCTGCACCCTGGCGCGGACATCATCGCCGCAGGCGGCGTGGGCTGCGCGAAGGGCCTCCATTCGTGCGGGGATGGCATGTTCCCAATCGATCAGCTCGTCGGACGGTTGCGCCGAGACAGGCTGCCCGATCAGCCCGGGATCGGCGAACAGGATATTGAGGAACAGGCGGCTGGAAGGTGCATAGGGACTGAAGCGCGCCGGATCGGCAGGAAACAGCGCGTGGGTCGGACTGATTGCCAGCGCGCCCGCCGAGCTGCTGCGGGCGAAGTGGCGGACGGTGTCGCGCAAGGTGCCGAAATCGCCGAAGCCGCGCTCCTTGTCGTCGCGCAGCGAGGGGATCTGCACCGCCGGCCCCCAAAGGCGCCGTCCCGGAGCCAGATCGCCGGTGCCGAGGCAGTGCTCGGGCGCGATAGCCACCCGCAGCTGCCAGTCCGATCCGCGGAGCGTGTGATAGCCCGTTTCGGCTATGGGGGAAGCATGGAAGGCGCCCTCCGCCTCCTCGATGGAGAGGGATCGGACCGTGCCATCCTCCAGCTCGAGTTCGGCCTGCCCACCGGCGCCGCAGCCCTGCGGCAGGGCAAAGCCCCGGTTGCGCCGCGCCGAGACGAAGCTGCGGCGCTGCGCATCCTCGCGGCAGGCCGTCAGACTCTGCGCTATGTCCGCGTCGTTCTGCGCCGGATAACCCAGCGCCGACAGGATCCGCACGAGATTTTCGTCGGAAACCCTCTGAGGACGCCCCGCAGCATCCTCCCAGTAGATCCGCAGGCCGACCTGTAGGGCAAGGTCATGCAAACCGGTCATGGGACGATCTCCGCGCGCAGGCTTGCCGGCTCGCCCGCTTCCCCGAGTTGGAACAGGAGCGCTCCGTCCGCCACAGGAAACTGCACCGGCTGATGGCCCAGATTGAAGGCGATCGCCAGTTGCGCCCCATCGCCCATCCGCCAGCGCGCGGCGACGGCCCCCTCGCCCAGCACCTCGGCGCCAAGCCCGCTCGCATTTTTGAGCCGGGGTAAAATCGCATCATGCCGCAGCGCGAGGAGATCGCGATAGAAGCTGCGCCATTCCTCGGCGTCCGGCCCCGGTTCGGGTCGCGAACGCCGGAAGGTTCCGGGATCGTTGGGATCGGGGATGCTGGCGCGTGCCTTGTCATTGGAGAAGGCGGCAAAGCCTGCGAACTCGCCGCGCCGACCCTCGCGCACGGCATCGGCCAGCTCGTCGTGGAAATCGGTGAAGAACAGGAAGGGCGAGCGGCTACCCTCGCTATCGCCCATGAAGATCAAGGGGATCTGCGGAGAGAGCAGCAGTAGCGCAGTCGCGGCCCGCATCCGCTCGCGATCGACGAGCAGCGACAATCGCTCGCCCATCGCGCGGTTGCCGATCTGGTCGTGGTTCTGCAGGAAGGATATAAACCGGGTCGCGGGCAAATGGCCGCTGGGTTTGCCGCGCCGGTGGTCCGAACCGGGTGGCGTCTCGCCCTGATAGATGAAGCCGTCTGCGAGGCAGCGCGCGAGCTTGCGCGTCGGGTCCTGCGCGAAGCCGCGGTAATAGCCCTCTCGCTCGCCGGTCAGCAGCACATGCAGCACATTGTGGAAATCGTCGTTCCACTGCGCGTCGTAGAGAGCGGGCTTCAGCCGATCGGGATCGTTGCCCTCGTTCTCCAGCATCAGGTGGATATGCCGGCCGGGAAGCTTCGCCCGGATCCCCTGCGCCATCGCATCGAGGAATTCGTCGTCGCCAATCGCATGCACGGCATCGAAGCGCAGCCCGTCGATACGATATTCGTCCAGCCACATCAGCGCATTGTCGATGAAGAAGCGCCGCACCGGTTCCCGCGCGACCGCGACAGCCCCGCCCCATGGGGTGTGCGCATGCTCGTCGAAGAATTCGCTGGCATAGGCGCCGAGATAATTCCCGTCGGGACCGAAGTGGTTATAGACCACGTCGAGGAACACCATCAGCCCGAGGCCGTGGGCGCGGTCGACCAGCGCCTTCAGCTCGTCGGGCGAACCGTAGCTTTCGGCGACGGCATACGGCAGCACGCCGTCGTATCCCCAATTGCGGGTTCCTGAGAACGCCCCCACCGGCATCAGTTCGACCGCAGTCACGCCGAGTTCGGCGAGCGCCGGCAGGCGCTGCGCAACTCCCGCAAAGCCGCCCATCACGCCGGGGTGGACTTCCTCGATCACGGTCTCTTCCCACGGCCGGCCGGTCCAGTCGCGGGTTTGCCAGGCAAAGCCATCGGGATCGGTCAGCACGCTCCAGCCATGCACCCCGCCATCCTGCCGTCGCGAGGCCGGGTCCGCGACAGCCAGATCCTCGGCGAGGCGGAAGCGGTAGTGCGTCCCGACGTCAGCTGGCGCCTCGACGGCAAACCAGCCGCCGCTCTCGGGCTCCATGGCGAAGGATTCTTCGCCGCGGATTTCGAGCGTCACCATCTTGCGGTCGGGCGCCCAGAGGCGGAAACGCGCCCGGCCCTCGCCGGTCGGTTCGGGGCCCCAGCGCCTATCCATCAATCCACCCTGCCGGTGCCGACGACGACCTTGACCGCGCGGTCCTCGACCTCGATCGTATCGCCGACCTCGCTTTCGGCCGCTTGAGGGTTGGCGCTGTCGATCACCAGAATGCGCAGCAGTTCGGCAGGCGGCGGGAGACGGAAATCGAGCGTCTCGCCGCTGCCGTTCATCAGCAGCGTGACCGCTTCGATGCTGCCGTCTTGCAGCCGGCGCGCACGCCGCATGACGAGCGCCCGGCCCTGTTCATTGTGCCAGTCCTCGTCGCTCAGATGCGATCCGCGCTCGTCGAACCAGTCGATGTCGAGAATACCCGGAGCGACCTCGGTCTCGCCATGGAGGAAATGGTTGGCCCTTATCAGCGGATATTTGCGCCGCATGTGCACCAGTCGCTGCACGAACTCGGTAAAGGCGCGCCCCTGTTCGCTTTCCAGCTGCTGCCAATCGAACCAGCTGATCTCATTGTCCTGACAATAGGCGTTGTTGTTGCCCTGCTGGCTGCGGCCGAATTCGTCGCCGCCCAGCAACATCGGCGTGCCAAGCGAGGCGAACAGCGTGGTCAGCATCGAACGCGATACGCGGTCCCGGATCGCGTTGATTTCAGGATCGTCGCTGGGTCCTTCCTCGCCCCAGTTGCAGCCGTAGTTTTCCGAGTGGCCGTCCCTATTGCCTTCCTGGTTCGCCCAATTGTGCTTCTCTTCGTAGCTGACCAAATCGCGCAGCGGCTGACCGTCATGCGCGGCGACGAAGTTGAGGCTCGCCCAGGGGCGGCGCGCGCGACGGTCAAACAGATCGGCCGAACCGGCTATGCGGCGGGCGAATTCGGGGCGCATCCCGTCGTCTCCGCGCCAGAACCGCCGGGTGGCGTCGCGAAACTTGTCGTTCCATTCGGCGAAGCCGGGCGGGTGATTGCCGAGCTGATAGCCGCCGGGGCCGATGTCCCAGGGTTCGGAGATCAGCTTGAGCCCATTGAGGACCGGGTCCTGACGCAGCACGTCGAAGAAACCGGAACGCGGATCGAAGCCGTTGTTGCCATCCCGTCCCAGTGTGACGCCCAGATCGAAGCGGAACCCGTCCACCCGATAGCTGGTCGTCCAGTGGCGCAGGCTGTCGGCGACCATCTGCAGCACCCGGGGATGCGACAGGTCGAGCGTGTTGCCGGTCCCGGTGTCGTTGACGCAATAGCGCGGCTCGCCTTCGACCAGGCGGTAGTAGGTGGCGTTATCGAGGCCGCGCAGGTTGAAGGTCGGCCCGAGCTCGCTGCCCTCGGCGGTATGGTTGAAGACCACGTCGAGGATGACTTCGATCCCCGCGGCGTGCAGCCGCCGGATCGCGATCCGCAATTCATCGCCATCGTCCGCCAGATAGCGCTGCTCCGGGGCGAAGAATGACAGCGTGTTGTAGCCCCAGTAATTCGCCAGACCGGCTTCCTGAAGACGGCGATCCTGCACGAAGGCATGGATCGGCAGCAATTCGAGTGCCGTGACGCCGATACGCTGCAGATGCTCGATGACCTTGGGATGGGCGAGTGCCGCATAGGTCCCGCGCTCGGTCACCGGCACATCCTCGAGCAGTCGGGTTAGCCCCTTTACATGAGCCTCGTAGATCACCGTATCGGTCCAGGGGGTGTTGGGGCGGACGTCGCCGGTCCAGTCGAAGGCATCGCTGGTGACCACCGCCTTGGGCATGGCTGCGGCACTGTCCCGGCGGTCGAAGCTGAGATCCTTGCGGCTCGAACGTACGCGGTACGAATGCAGCGAGTCCGTCCAGCGTACCGAACCCGAAAGCTGCTTCGCGTAGGGGTCGAGCAGAAGCTTGTTGGGATTGAAGCGGTGGCCGTTCTCGGGCTCGTAGCGGCCATGCGCCCTGAAGCCGTAGAGTAGGCCGGGCTTGGCTCCCGGCAGATAGCCGTGCCAGACCTCGTCGGTCCACTCGGGCAAGGGCAGGCAGGCGATCTGGCGTCGACCGCTGGGATCGAACAGGCACAGGTCGATCCTATCGGCATTGGCGGAAAAGACTGCGAAATTCACGCCGAGACCATCGAACGACGCGCCGAGCGGGTAAGGCGAGCCGGCCTCGAGCCGGTCCGGGATATCCATCACTGGTGTGCAGCTCCCGGCTTGAGCAAGACTGCGCCCAGCGGCGGCAGCGTCAGCGCGGCGGAGGCGGGTTGCCCGTGCAACGCTTCGCCGTCGGCCTCGACCAGACCCGAATTGCCGATATTGCCGCCGCCGTAATCCATCGCATCGGAATTGAGGATCTCGTGCCACTCTCCGGATCGCGGCAGCCCCATGCGATAGGCATGGCGCGGCTCGGGGGTCATGTTGAAGACAGCCACGATCGGGTCGTGGCCCTCGACCATGCGGACGAAAGAATAGACGCTGTTGCGGGCATCGTCGCCGACGATCCAGGAAAAGCCCGCATGATCGCAGTCGCGGGCGTGGAGCGCCGGTTCGCCGGCATAGAGCCTGTTCAGATCGCCCAGCAGGCGCTGGACGGCCGCATGATCGGGCTGTTCGAGCAGGTGCCAGGGCAGCCCCTCGTCATGGTTCCATTCCTTCTCCATTCCCAGCTCGCAACCCATGAACAGCAGCTTCTTGCCCGGCTGCGTCCACATGAACACCAGATAGGAGCGCAGATTGGCGAATTTGCGCCAGCGATCGCCGGGCATCTTGTTCCACAGGCTGCCCTTGCCATGAACGACCTCGTCATGGCTGATCGGGAGGACGTATTTTTCCGACCAGGCATAGACCATCGGAAAGGTCAGCTCGCCGTGATGCCATCCACGATGGACCGGATCGCGCTCGATGTACTGGAGCGTGTCGTGCATCCAGCCCATGTTCCATTTGTAGTCGAAGCCCAGACCGCCCTCGGCCACCGGCGCGCTGACGCCCGGCCACGCGGTCGATTCTTCGGCGATGGTCATGGCGCCGGGGCAGCGCTCGGCGACCGCCTCGTTCATCGCCTTGAGAAAGGCGACGCTTTCGAGGTTCTCGCGTCCGCCATGGACATTGGGGACCCATTCTCCATGCTCGCGCGAATAATCGCGATAGAGCATCGACGCGACCGCATCGACGCGTAAACCGTCGATATGGAAGGTCTCGAGCCACCACATCGCGCTCGAAAGCAAGAAGCCTGAGACTTCGCGCCGCCCGAGATTGTAGATCAGCGTGTTCCAGTCTTGATGGAAGCCTTCCTTGGGGTCGGCGTGCTCGTAGAGCGGCGTGCCGTCGAATTGCGCCAGACCGTGGGCATCGGTGGGGAAATGGGCGGGAACCCAGTCGAGGATGACACCGATCCCCGCGCGGTGGCAGGCATCGACGAAACCGGCGAAATCGGCGGGCGAGCCGAACCGGGCTGACGGCGCGAATTGCGACAGCGGCTGATAGCCCCACGACCCGCCGAAGGGATGCTCCATGATCGGCAGCAATTCGATATGGGTGAACCCCATCTCCACCACATAGGGCACCAGCTTGTGAGCCAGGGCGTGCCAGTCGAGCGGACCGCCTTCGTCGTTCGTCATCCACGAGCCGGCATGAACTTCATAGGCTGCGATCGGGGCGTCCGGCGCATGCCGGTCCGCCCGTTCGTCCATCCAGTCGTCGTCGCTCCAGGTGAATTCGGGTGCAGGGGCGACGATCGAAGCGGTGCCGGGCGGCACCTGGGTTGCGCGGGCCAGCGGATCGGCCTTCTCGATCACATTGCCGTCGGCTCCGGCAATCTCGAACTTGTAAAGTTCGCCCGGACCGATCCGCGGGACGAACAATTCCCAGATGCCGGCGGAGTGCCGCAGGCGCATCGGGTGGCGGCGTCCGTCCCACATGTTGAAGTCGCCGATCACGGATACCCTGCGCGCGTTTGGCGCCCACACCGAAAAGGCGACGCCCGACACGCCGTCCATCTCCTTGGGCTGCGCGCCGAATACGCGTGCCAGTTCGAGGTGGCGGCCTTCGCTGAACAGGTGAAGATCGTAATCGCCGATCACCGTACCAAACGAGTAGGGGTCTTCGGTCACTTGTTCCGCCCCACCCGGCCAAGTGATCCGCAGCGCGTATTCCTCGCCTTTTTTCTTGAGCTTTCCGGCGAACAGGCCCGGCGCCACCTCTTCCAGCGTTCCGCGCGGCGCGCCCTTCTTGCGGGTCACCAGCTCGACCTCCTGTGCCCCGGGCTGGAAGGTGCGCACGATCGTTCCTCCGGAGCCCTCGTGGGGGCCGAGCAACGCAAAGGGATCGTCGAGACGCCCCTCGAGCAAGGCGGCGGCGGCGGCTCCGAGCAGGTCTTCGGATGCGGTCATTCGGTTTCTCCGGAAAGCAGTTTCGCGGCAGCGCGCGCGAGACCGGCTGCGGGAACGCCGATCCAGTCGGGGCGGTTCGCCGCCTCATAGGCCACCTCGTAGGCAGCCTTCTCGAGCACCAGCAGATCGAGCAGCGGGTCGTCCGCGCCGGTGTCGCTGCGGTAGCCTTCGAGGAAGGCGTCGACCGCGCGGCTGCGGAATATGGCCGCGCCTTCGTCGGCGCGCGCCTCCCAAGTGTCGGCTCCCGCAGCACGCCCGCGTTCGGCCATGGCGGCGGCATAGTCGAAGGACCGCACCAGCCCCGCCACATCGCGCAGCGGCAGATCCTTGGCGCGCCGTTCGGTCAGGGGACGGGTCGGCTCGCCCTCGAAATCGATGATCATCACATCGCTCCCGGTCACCAGCACCTGCCCCAGATGAAGATCACCATGGATCCGCGTGCGCCGACGGCCCTTGGCCAGCCGCGCGACTTTGCCGATGCGGTCGATCAGTGCGTCGCGATCCGCGTCGAGATGCTCCGCCAGCTTTGCTGTCTCCTCGTCCTGCGAGGCGCCGCGGAGCCGTTCGAGCGCGGTGTCGAATTCGCCCTTGATGCGCCCGCCCAGCTTGTCGGCCTGTTCGAGCGTCATTTCCTCCGGAGCGAACGCCGCTTCTTCGGTTTCGCGCGCGAGCACATCGTGCATCTCGCGCAGGCGACGCCCCAGATTGGCGGCGAAATTCTCGTAATTGCTGAAGCTCCAGTCGGTGTCGGTCGCCAGCCGTTCCAGCGCGCCCAGGGTCCACTGCCAGCCGTCGCCCTGATTGTAGACGAAGGCCTGCAGCAGCATGACCAGCGTCTCTTCGCCATCGGAAACCCGTTTCACCGTACCGAATACGGGCGGCACATTGGCGAAGCCGTGCGTCACCAGATAATCGACCATTTCCGCATCGGGATGCTCGCCCGGCGCCAGCTTGCGCAGAAGTTTCAGCACCGCCTGCTGGCCCAGCACCATGGTGCTGTTGGATTGTTCGGCAGCGAGCCATTCGGGCTCGGCGTCGGGATCGAGATCGAAAGCTGCGGTCCTTTCGAAGCGCAGCTCACCGCCCTCGCTCTCCAGCTTTGCATTGTCGCGAATGCCGGCGACCACCGAGCGGGCGAATTCGCCGAGCGCGAAGCCATCGGTCAGCAGCCCGACATGGCGTTCGCGGCGAACCCGCGCGATCGCGAGATTGGATGCGTAGGGGCCGTGTTGCTGCCCCTCCCAGGCGATGCCCAGCGGCAGCGAATAGACCGCCGAGCCGGATCGGGTGGTCACCTTGACCTCCCCCAGCAGCAGGTCCCTGGCGCCGGGCAAGGGGGTCAACCGCTGCAGCGCGACGGCGTTCACCGCCTCGTCCTTGGCGCCGAACCAGCGTCGGTGGGGGATGTAGTCGGGTAGGATATCGCGTTCGAGCACCTGACGGCTGTCCCCTTGCGCGACATCGGCCAGATCGGGACGCAGCACGAAGGTGTGGCGCTCGACCTCGGCATCGGGGGCGGCGCTGGCCCAGTCGGGCGCCTGCGCCTCGTCGGTCAGCTCGAACCACAGGAAGCCATAGGGCGGCAGGGTGAGCAGATAGGGCAGCTTGCCCAGCTTGGGGAAGGTGGTGCCGCCGGTCAATTCGACCGGCACCCGCCCCTCGAATTCATGGAGGTCGAGTTCGACAGCTTGCGCGGTGCGAGAGAGGTTCGCCACGCACAATATGGTCTCGCCTTCATGCTGCCGCAGATAGGCGAGGATGCGGCGGTTGGCGGGCCGCAGAAAGGTCTGGCTGCCGCGCCCGAAAGTGTGATGGTCCTTCCGCACCGCCAACATGCGCTTGATCCAGTTGAGCAGCGAATGGCGGTCGCGTTCC
>Ga0208316_1000609_pt1 | contig 27781 bp, 25 predicted proteins | sample MalvireepMed_231_FD_184240 | JGI IMG/M metagenome (GOLD analysis project Ga0208316, IMG submission 184240) | Marine viral communities from the Global Malaspina Expedition - Malaspina viral metaG DeepMed_231 (SPAdes) (version 2) | ecosystem: Environmental > Aquatic > Marine > Oceanic | place... | reverse complement strand
CACATCGGCCTCGGCCGCCACCTCCTCGGCCAGACCGCGGCCGGTCGCCCCCAGGACGCCCATGGAATGGGCCTCATCCACCAGCAGATAGGCGCCCATCTCGCGCTTCACCGCCGCGATCTCCCGCAGGGGCGCCACGTCGCCGACCATCGAGTAGATGCCCTCGACGACGATGAGCTTCTCGCCGGGCGCGTCCTTGAGGCGACGCAGGCGCTTGTAGAGATCCTCGGGATCGTTGTGGCGGAAGCGGGTGACCTCGGCGTGGCCCAGGCGCGAGCCGTCATAGATGCTGGCGTGGCTGTCGGCGTCCAGAAGCAGGTGGTCGCCCCGACCGACCAGGGTCGAGAGCACGCCCAGATTGGCCTGATAGCCCGTGGTGAACACCATGGCGTGCTGGCGGCCATAGAAGGCTTCCAGGGCGCGCTCCAGCTCCACATGGCCCTCATAGCTGCCATTGGCGATGCGCGACCCCGTAGTGCCGGTGCCCCGCTCGCGCACTGCGCGGACCGACTCCTCGACACAGGCCTCGTCAAAGGTCAGGCCCAGATAGTTGTTGGTGCCGAGCAGAATGGTCGGACGGCCGTCGACGACGCCCTCCGTGGGGGAGATGACCGCATCGAACCGGACCCCGAACGGATCGGCCGCCGTATCGCGAAGCGCCTTATAGGCGTCTCTGGACGCCGCGTGCCTATCGAGCAGAGCCATGCTCAAACCTTGTTCCGGATGTTGTCGATAAGCGCCGCGAGATCGCCCACGGTCTGGACTTCGCTCAGGCGGTCGATGGGGATGGAGATGTCGAAGCGATCTTCGAGCTCCATCACGATGTTCATGAGGGCCAGGGAGTCCACGGCGAGGTCGCGCGAGATGTCGGATGACGCGGTCACAAGGACCTCGCGCTCCAGCACGGCCTCAGCGGCCTTCGCCACCTCAAGCACGGTGGGATCTGTCACCAGTTGCATAGAGACCGACTCGCCCCCTAGAACGATCGTCCGTTAACGCCGCATCTTTGGCGCAATATGACGCGGGCGTCAGCACCTGATCGCCTGCTGTAGCGGCGGTTTGCGAAACCTGACGCCGGAGGCCGCATACCCCTGAACCGTATGTAGGAACCCGTCGGCGAGATTAAAGCGGGCCGGCGGAAGTCCGGAAATCTGCTCGCCCGGCGCCACCGACCAGTCCAGGTGCGTCAACTCTCGCAGCTTGCCGAAGGTCAGCATGGGGGCCGATCGACCGCCCCGCGCCGCGCCCATCACGGCGACGACGCCCAGGGCGGCGTTGGGGATCCGCTGGAAGCGGGGCCTGCGGCCAAAGGCGTCCGCCGCCGTCTGGAACACCTCGCGCCAGCCATAGCCCTGGGGGCGAGGATCGGACAGGCTGAGCGTCTGGCCGCCCGGCTGTCCCGTCAGGGCGGCGATCTGCCGCGCCGCGTCCTCGACATGCATCATGGCCATCCGCGCCTTCGGATCGAGAAGCGGCAGGATCGGACTTGCGGCGGCCAGCTGGAAGAGGGGCAGGGTCTCGGCGTCGCCGGGGCCGTAAAGGGCCGGGGGGCGCACGATGGTCAGGCGCTCGCCCAGCACTGCGTGCGCCGCCGTCTCGCCGGCCCGCTTGCTGGCGGCGTAGTCCGAAAGTCCGGGCTCCCGCGCGGCCAGGCTGGAGATCAGCAGCACCGCGCCCTCGGCGCGCTCAGCCACCCGGCGGGCGCCTTGCTCATTGACGATGAAGAAGGCGGCCCGGCTGCGCGCCTTGATCAGGCCAGCCCCATGAATGACGACGTCGGCGCCGGCGCAGGCCCTGTCCAGGGCGCGATCATCTCCCAGATCGCCGGGCACGACCTCGACCTCCAGGCCGCGCCACAGGGGGTGGATAACGTCGCGGCGGGCCAGCACCCGTATGCGCCAGCCGTCGGCCGCGAGCGCGGGCACGAGATAGCGGCCGAGGAACCCCGTCGCGCCGGTGACCGTGACGAGACCCCGTGACACCCTAGGCCGGCTCGGCTTCGGCCAGCCCGGCGAGATACTCAGCCTTGGCCCGCGAACGGCTGAGCTTGCCCGACGAGGTCTGGGGCAGGGCGTGCCCGCCGACAAGGTTCACCTGGGCCTCCACGCCGTGGCGCTGGCGGAGCAGGTCGGTGACCTCGACGGCCAGCTTCTGGCGCGTTTCAGCGTCGCTGCTGCGGGTCTGGACCAGGACGATCACCGCCTCCTCGCCCTCGGCGGGAACGGAGAAGGCGGCGACATCGCCGCTGCGCAGGCCGGCGATCTCGGCCTCAGCGGTCCATTCCAGGTCCTGCGGCCAGATATTGCGGCCATTGAGGATGATCAGGTCCTTGCTGCGCCCGGTCAGGACGATCTCGCCCTCCGACAGATAGCCGAGGTCGCCGGTGTCGAGCCAACCCTCGGCGCCCAGGACGCGGGCGGTGGCGTCGGGGTCCTGGAAGTAGCCGCTCATCAGGCTGGGGCCGCGGGCGAAGACCCGACCGGTCCGGCGCTCCGGCAGGATCTCGCCCCGCTCGCCGCGGACCTGAAGCTCGTGCCCCGGCAGGGGCGGCCCGCAGCGGGCGAACTCCCGGACGCGGGGCGAGGGCGCGCCTGAGGCCGCCACGCCGTCGCGCTCCAGGCGGTGCACATCCAGTCGCTCGGTGACCAGGCCCTTGCCCAGGGGCGCCATGGTCAGGGCCAGCGTCGCCTCGGCCATGCCATAGCTGGCCACGAAAGCCTGGGGGTCGAAGCCCGCCGCCGCGAAGCGCGCGGCGAAGTCCCGCAGGGGCTTGGTGCGGACCATGTCGCCGCCGAGGCCGGCGATCCGCCAGCGCGACAGGTCATAGCCTTCGAGGCTGGCGTTCTCGGCCCGCCGCGCGCAGAGCTCGTAGCCGAAGGTGGGGCTGTAGGAGATGGTCGTACCGTTCTTGCCCATAAGGTCGAGCCAGAGCAGCGGACGGCGGACAAAGGCGCCGGTGGGAAAGCGCGTGCTGCCGGACGAGAACTGGAGATAGCAGGGGCTGTCTGGCCCGATCTCCGGCAACGCTTGTCCGGTGGACTGTGGCAGGTCGACCAGGGCGCCGGCGAACTGCATCGGGCGAACCGCGGCGGTTTCGGACGCAACGGGCGCACCCCAAATCACCACCCGATCAGTGAATCACAGGTCGAAAAGCGGAGATACAACAAACCGATCGGCCCGCGCAATTCGCAAGCTTTTGCGCACCCAATCCCCAAAACTTGCGAAAACGAATATCTGAAATCGCCGGGATTGACCGTCAAATCAAGGCGTTGATATTTTTCACGAGCGACTTCGGACTTATTTTAAGCACCGACCAGTGGCTGGTCGCGCGACCCGAGGGAGGGGCATTGCCTCAGGCGTGAACGGCGTTATGGTAATGGCCATTACCGTCAGCATAGAGGCAATAATGCCTAGCGACTGAGGGGGGAAACATGAAAAATTGCAAGAATCTACGATTCGCCTTCGCGAGCGGCGCATCCGCGCTCGCTCTGGCTGCGGCCTCGCCTGGTTGGGCGCAAGACACCGGCTTCACCATTGAAGAGCTGGTGGTGACGGCTGAAAGGCGCGATCAGCGCCTTCAGGATGTGCCCGTGGCCGTGACGGCCTATACAAGTGAGCGGCGCGACGTGCTTGGGGTAGCCAACGTCGAGGACTTGGCGCGTGTTTCGCCGAGCGTCACTTATACCAACAACGACCGCCTCTCGATCCGAGGCTTTGGTCGCCTGACCAATGCTATCGGAACCGATCCTTCCGTAGCGCTGTACTCGGACGGCATTTTCTCAAACACCATGGCCGATGCATCCACGCCGTCGCTGTTTATCGAACGCACGGAGATTCTGCGTGGCCCCCAAGGCACGCTGTACGGGCGCAATTCCATCGGCGGGGCGCTGAACATCATCGCCAAGCGTCCGACAGAGGATTTCAATGGTGAACTCCGCGCCGTTCTTGGGAACTACGGCACCTGGCGAACCGACGCCTTGGTTCGTGGACCGATCACGGATGGCCTACGCTTCCTTCTCGGGGGCTCTCTGGAGCGCCGAGAGGAAGGCTTCTTCGAGAACCTCGGGCCTGCCGGCGATTCCAGCGCTGTTAAACGGTATATGGTCGAGGCCCAGCTGGAAGCCGATCTTGGCGAGAACATCACGGCCCGCCTGCGCTATACGAAATTCGACTGGGATGACAGCTTCGGCATTGGCAACGTCCACGAGTCGATCACGAGCCGCTACGACACCACGTCCCCGACCGGCCTCGGCAACGCTGGTCTCTACTACAATCCGACCTTCGGCTTCGCAGGAACTAATCCGGCGATGACCGACCCCTACAAGATCAGCACCAACCAGACGAGTGAAGGTAAGCTCAGTAATCATGAGCGATTGCACTTAGACCTTACCTGGGATCTTGGCGGCATGACCCTCAAGTATCTGGCCGGCTACCAATCCTATATCTACGACACGGCTGGGGACGAGGATCGTTCATCGCGCACCGGCCTATTCAGCGTGCCGACCGCGACGCCTTTCGGCGCCTACACCGCTACGGGCGTGTCGCCAGACCAGAGGTTCTTCTACCGCGAGGACCAAAAATGGTACTCCAACGAGATCAACCTGTCATCGAACACGGGCGGGCCACTGCGCTGGATCGCCGGTCTGTACCAGTATCATCAAACCTACGCGCAACCCCAGGGCCAGCGGGTCCTTAACGATCCGGCCGTTCAGAACCCGATCAATCTGGCGACCAGTGGCCCGGCGGCACCGAACCCGATGGGGAACTATCTCTTCGTAGACGGTACGCTTGAGGTGGATTCTTACGCGGCCTTTCTTCAGGTCGACTATGATATCACCGATACCATCACGTTTACGGGTGGCATCCGGTACACGGTCGATGAGAAGTCGGGTACAGACTCGGCTCGCTACGTGTCGCGCACCAACACCACGACCACCATCCTGGCCGCCGCGGGGATACCGGCCGCCGTCGGCCAAGGGATCGCGGTGGATTTGACAACCTTTGCCATATGCGGCGGCCCAACCATCGCGTCCTGCCTGGCCAACCCGTTGTACGCCAATGTACGTGAGCTCTCAGGCGGTGGTCTGACGCGTGACCTGTCGGGCGACTACGACGCCTGGACCGGGACCTTGGGTCTGCAATGGCAGCCGGACAGCGGCACCAACGCCTACGCCCGTTACAGCCGCGGTTATAAGTCGGGTGGTTGGCAGGCCTCGAGCGGCCTCGCTCCGATCCCCTATGCTGATCCCGAATATGTTGACAACTTCGAGCTCGGGCTGAAGAAAAATGTGGGGCGGCGCTTCCAACTGAATTCTGCGCTGTTCTACGCGGACTATCAGGGTTTTCAGGCGCCGCTGACCGTGGTTCTTAACCCCGCGGCGGGCTTAACGGGCAGTCAGTTCGTGAATCTGGACGCTGTGAGTTGGGGCCTTGAGATGGAGGCCCAGTGGGCTCCGATCGATCATCTGCAGATTTTCGCGAGCTATTCGTACCTCAATACCGAGATTAAGAGCGGCTGCTGCTTCGTCGATACAGCCGACCCGAAGGCTCTGCAGGCGGGCGCGCGACCTACGGGCGTCGTGTTGCCGAACGGAAGCAGGCTCCAGACCCTCGTTGGGAACAGGCTTCCCATAACTCCGGAGAACAAACTCAACCTAGGACTGAATTACACAGTCGAGTTGGCTGAGGGCAATCTCGTACTTGGGGCCACCTACACCTTCACCGACGAGCAACAGGCCGTCGTTTTTGCTCAGCCGGGCTTCCGCTCGCCATCGAACGAAGTCGTCGACTTCCGGGCGCTTTGGAAGGACGTCGACGATCGCTACACGGTGATCGGTTACGTCAAGAACGCCTTTGATGAGTTGGCCTATCAGGACTTCCGAACCGGAGCCCCCTCGGCCAGCGGAATCCAGCGCACCACATTGAAGCCGAACTTTCCTCGGACCTATGGGATAGAATTCCAGTACCGGTTCTAAGCCAACAGTGGGCCGTTTCCGAGCGATAGCAGGGAGACGGTCCACCCCTTCCGTTGGTGGCAAGTTGCCTGGTCAGGTGACCTGCCCCCTCCGGTCCCTCGATCGTTGTGGGACCCAGGGGTTTGATAGTTGATCTGCAGCGCTGGCGGTGGCGGCCGGGCGCCATAACCTTTGAGGTTGCGCAGCCGACCGGCCGCGGGGTTCAGCCGCACTGCTTCCGGCATTAGGCCGCTATGCGCTGAGTGGGGCCGCAGATTTGTTGTAGTCGCGCCGCCAGCGCTCGATTACGGCCCGGGCGTTCGCTGGGTGGGCGAAGACCTTCTCGTTCAGGCCCTCGTCGTGCAGCTTGCCGTTGAAGCTCTCCACGAAGCCATTCTGCTGTGGTTTGCTCGGCGCGATGTAGTGCCAGCCGGTCCCGGTGCGGTTGGTCCATTCCAACATCGCACGGCTTGTCATTTCCGTGCCGTTGTTGCTGACGATGGTGGGTGGCATTCCATGCCGGGCGATCAGGCCGCGTGCCATGCGATGGCCGCCGATCGAGGTGTCCACGATCAGCGCCAGGGCCTCGCGGGTGAAGTTGTCGACGGCGCACACCAGCTCTTCGACGGGCGTAAGATACGCATCCTGGCGATCATCGACACCTTCAGTCGGTGTTCGCCTGCGCTGGATCCCGGCTTCGCCTACAAGGCCTGCGACGTCGTCCAGACGCTCGAACTGGCCGGCAAAGCGGTGGGCTATCCACGGGTCATCCGCGTCGACAATGGCCCTGAATTCGTTTCCCGCGACCTGGATCTCTGGGCCTATCAGCGGGGCGTCACCCTGGACTTCAGCCGCCCAGGCAAGCCGACGGACAATGCGTTTGCAGAGTCCTCCAACGGCAAGGTCCGGGCTGAATGCCTGAACACCGCCTGGTTCATGTCCCTCGACGACGCCCGATCAAAATGCGAGGCTTGGCGTAGGGACTACAACGAACATCGTCCCCACAGCGCGATCGGCGACAAGTGCCCGATCGAGCTCATGAACGGCGCCGGGACACATGGCCCACCCGACGCCTGACCGGCGAGAAATCCCGGCCCGACCTGGTCCAAGGTTGGGGGGCAGGTCCGGCGCAAGACCAACCCCCGGCCATCCCTCGCTGCTCTCCCGCGAGCCTAACAACCCGTTCCGACGTTAATCGCCTTGAATTCGCCGCCATCAGGCCCCCAAATCTTCAGTCGGAGAATATTCCCCAGGAGTTTCGAATGATCGGCAGCATCTCGGTCAAGTTGGGGCGGAAAGTATATTCCGCCACCCTTGAATACGACAGCCTTATCGGCCGCGGGTTGAGGGGTGTCCGGCACCGGCTTGAGACCCAGCTCGGCTCTCCTTTGGGAGATGTTCCGGCTTTTGCAATCGCCCAGACGATCGAGGACGTGACCGTTGAGGTCGATGCCCCTGGGTATGCCATAGGCGACATGGTCCTGGAGGCCACTCCCACGCGTTTGCGTCTGCGAGCGGCCGGCCGTCTAGGGCGGTCCGGGAACATTGGGCGTCCGTTCGACCTGAGCGTCGATCTCCCGGAGCCGGTCGATCCCGACGAGGTGACGGCGACCCTCGAAGACGGCGTTCTGACCGTGAGAATGATCAAGGCCGCGTGGGTGCGCGGGGAAGCAAGACGTGTTCCCGTGCGCGAAACCTCAATCCCGCCGGAACAGACGACTCACGAAGGCGGCCAGGCCCACGCCTGACAGGATGACGATGGCGATCCGAGCGACCGCGGCGGCCTGATCGTCCTTCGCGACGATGACGACGGCGGCAGCGACGATAAGGGCCGCGACCACGATCCCGAGCGACAGGGTATCGGCGGCCCGTCTGACCGCTCGCGGCAACTCGGCCAGGTCTGAACTTGAGACCTGGATGACAATGCCCTCACGGCTGATGCGCCCGATACCGCGCCGGATCGCTTCTGGCCCGATGGCGAGGATCTGATCTAGTTCCTTGAACGTCCGGAAGGCGCGGGTGGCGAGCGCTTTCGGCGCAAACCGAGATGCGAAAGCCCGGAGAACCACTGGCGCGATAGCGGCGACGACATCGAGGTCGGGATCGAGCGTCCTCGCCAAGCCTTCGGCGATGCCCAGAGCGCGCATGAGCAGCAGCAGGTCCGGCGGCAACGTCAGTGCGTTTTCTCGGGCGATGGAGATGAATTCGGTGATCGCCTCCGCAAGCCGGATCGGTCGCCCGGAATCCGCGGCGTAACGCAGGAAGAATCGCTCGACACCTTGTTCAAGGCCGGGCGGCGGGGGTCCCGAGCGGCCAGCCCATTCCATCAGCACATCAGAGACCGCCGCTACGTCGGCATCCACGAGGGAGCCGAGGACCACGAGGACCTGCTCTCGCCTTTTCGCCGAGAGCCGCCCGACGGAGCCGAAGTCCAACAGCGCCAGACGACCATCCGGAGTCACCAGAATATTTCCTGGATGAGGGTCCGCGTGGAACACCCCGTCCAGCAGGATCATCCCCAGCAGCCCCCTCGCCGCATCGGGCGCCAAGGCGCGCGCCATGGCAGGCTCTTCGTTGCGGAACGCGGCGTTAGGACTGCGGCCACGGACGCGTGCGCTGACCATGGTCCTTTCCGTGGTAAATCGCTCATGAACGAGCGGAACATGGAAGACGGTTGCGCGTCTGCGGACCTCCGCTTGATTGCGAGCCTCGATCCGAAAATCGATCTCCTCGAGAAGGGCTTCGCTGAGCTCCGTCACGACACGCACAGGCTGATGTCGACGCAGTGCCGGGGCGCGACGCTCGATGACGCGGGCAGCGGCCAACAGTAGCCGCAAATCAGCGCGCATGACCGCCTCAATCCCCGGCCTGCGAACCTTGAGAACGACATCTTCACCGGTCATGAGCCGCGCGGCGTAGACCTGGGCAATGGACGCAGCCGCAATTGGCGTCGTCGAAAATTCGGCGAAGAGCTCTTCCGGCGGCGCGCCCAGATCGATCGTCAGCTGTTCGCGCAAATGGTCGAAGGGCACTGGAGCCACGTCGTCGTGAAGCCGGCCGAGCCGCTCGGTCAGCTCTGGCGGAAGCAGATCGGACCGTGTCGCCATGATCTGGCCTAGCTTCACGAATGTAGGACCTAGGGCCTCAAGTGCCGCAACGAAGGCCTCATATGCCGAGCCCTCGTTCGCCTCGTCGGAAGCCGCGCCCCGGAGCAGACCCAGCCGCACCAAGACCGGCCGCGCGGCTGTAGGGGCTAAGGTGTGGATCACCTTAGCGAGACGACGATAGTCGTTGGGCGAAAGGGTCAAGGGTGACATAGAGCCTCGATGCTTGGTCGGCCCTGGGGGCGCAAGACCCTGGGCTCGAACCGGTGGGCCCCTCACGGGTTATCTCTGGCGGCCCATGTGGAGGATCAGTTTTTGACTAGCTACATGATCGGCGGGCTGAGCGCTCTCATGATTGTGGCGGGCGTTGCGGGCCTGACTTTCGCCATCAGACGCCTTCGAGATTAGAAGGCAGAGGATTATGCATTTGAGTTCACTCACGATGATGGTGATCAAGCGAACGGTGAGGTGATCCTCCCCCGTTTTGGTGGACTGATCTTCCGCCGAAGTAGTGGACGGGGTTAGGCGGCTCTGCGCTCGGCGGCGGCTGGGGCTGATGTAGCCCAGGGCTGAGTGCAGGCGTCGGGGCTTGTTAGAAGCCCTCGATGTAGTGGAACAGATCCCGGCGGGCTGGTCGCGCGTGGCATAGACCCGATGATGGACCCGTTCGGTCTTGAGGGTGGGGAAGAAGCTCTCCATTGGGGCGTTGTCCCAGCAGTCGCCCTTACGGCTCATCGACGGCGTAATCCCTTGTCGTGACCTGCTCCCGGAAAACTGGTCCAGTTTTCCGGGAGCAGGTCACACGCGCAGGCCACCTTGAATATCAGCAATCAGCCTACGTTTTCAGCATTGACGGTGTTTTGAAATGAACCCCCGTATGCGCAACTCGGTGCAAGGGATTACGTTTTCCGTCCGATTGGAGACGATACATCTCGAAAGATCCATTCTAGGAACAACGCCTAATTATTATACGAATCTCAGAAGCATAACTTTTTGCTGGCTGGCGTGACGGTATTTTCGCATGAGAATATTTTTTGTCCTGCAGGATCAAAGGGGTTGTGCATACCCGAACAATCGAGTGGGAGTAGGAGGCTAGAGCCGCAGTCCGCCCTTGACGATCAGTGGCGCCGTCCACCGTGCGCTTCATCGCTTGATGTAGATTTTGGCCCGCTACCGAAGATAGGTGCCTATGCGGGTTTTGGCGTGGCGTAGCGCTTAGGAGTCTTCTCGTGCTACTCGCAGAATTCTCGACCCCAGAGCACTCGATCAGCCTGATCGTGCACGAGTTCGACGGGTCCGGCGCATGACAATTACACCATTTCGCATCGCGGTGCCTGACGAAGCGATTGCCGATCTGGCTGCGCGGCTTGATCGGGTGCGGTGGCCTGCGCCGCACGACGCCGCGAGCTGGGAGGCGGGCGCCAGTCTCGCATTCATGCAGCGGCTGGTCGAACGCTGGCGTACCGGCTTCGACTGGCGGGCGCACGAGGCGGAGATGAACCGGCTGCCGCAATTCATGACAAAGGTCGACGGCGTCCAGATCCACTTCGTGCATCAACGCGGTGTGGGGCCATCGCCGATGCCACTTATTCTCACGCACGGTTGGCCGGGATCGTTTGTCGAACTGGAGCGGGTCATCCCCCTCCTTGCCGATCCGGGGGCATATGGCGGTGATCCCCGTGATGCGTTCGATGTCGTCGTACCGTCCCTGCCTGGCTACGGGTTCTCGCCAGCTCCCCAGCAAGAAGGGCTCAACTCCGAAGGCATTGCGCGGCTGTGGCGCGGCTTGATGGCGCAACTCGGCTACGCACGGTTTGCGGCGCAGGGCGGCGACATCGGGGCTGGCGTCAGCACTTGGCTCGCGCGGCGATTTCCAGACGATGTTATCGGGCTGCACCTGAACTACATCCCTGGCGGGTATCGCCCTTCCATGGGGCACGGCGCCGACGCGCTCACCGGAGCAGAGCAGCGATTCTTCGATCGCGCCGCAGCCTGGTCGGCGGAAGAAGGCGCCTACGCCGCACTTCAATCGACCCGGCCGCAAACACTGGCCTTCGCACTGACTGACTCCCCGGCCGGCTTAGCGGCATGGCTGGTGGAAAAATTCCGGGCGTGGAGCGACTGCGATGGCGATGTCGAGCGCGTGTTCCCCCTCGAAGAACTGATCCGCAATATCGCAATCTATTGGTTTAGCGGCTCGCTACACGCGTCGCTCGGCCTGTATCGGGCGAACCGCGCGAACCCGCTTGTGTTTGCGCCCGGCGAGCGCGTGACGCCGCCCTTGGCCATGGCCTTGTTTCCGCGAGAACTCCCCACGCCACCGAGGTCATGGGTCGAGCGTGTGTTCGACGTGCAGCGCTGGACGCCAATGCCCCTTGGGGGGCATTTCGCTGCAGCGGAACAGCCGGAGTTGCTAACCCAGGACATCCGCGCGTTTTTCCGGCCGCTACGCGACCGGCCCCTGCGGTAAGCCGGCCAGATCTCGACAACGGTGAGCAAAGCTCGAGTACGGGTGACCGTTTTCCGCCCGGCGCGCCGACATGGACGGCATAGCCGCAAATTGGCGGAGGCGCTGCAGTCTAGTCCCGCGCCGTGACGGAAGCGCCGCCGAACACCAGGTTCTGCCGGGCCTCGGGGGTGAACAGACCGTAGATCATAGCGGCTTCGGGGGTGCTGGCGGCGTCTAGGGCGGCGATCTGCTCGTGCGGAAGTCGAAGATCGGTGGCGGAGATGTTCGCCTCCACCTGGGATGGCCGGCTCACCCCCATCAACGCGGTATCCACGCCGGGTTTTGACAGCACCCAGGCCAGGGCGACCCGCGCGGGCGCCTCCCCGAGGTCCCGAGCCACCGTCTTCAGCGCCTCGACAATCCGCCAGTTGCGGTCGGTGAAGAGGCTGTCGCCAAACGGGTTTGCGCCGTCGAGCCGATTGTCGGCCTCGGCGCGGTCTTTGCCATCGCCCGCCTTGTCGGGAAGGCCGCCGGCGCGAGGCGGCCCCGCTTCAACCGTCGCACGATCGTATTTGCCGGTCAGCAGGCCATAGGCCAGCGGGCTCCATGGCATCATCCCGAGCCCCATGTGGCGGGCGAGAGGAAGGTGCTCGGCCTCGACCTCGCGGCTCACCAGCGAATAAAAGTACTGCAGGGCGATGGGGCCGGGCAGGCCGCGGACCGCCGCCAGGGTGGCGAGCTTGGCGACATACCAGGCTGGGGTGTTGGACAGGCCCCAATAGCGAACCTTACCGGCCCGAACGAGGCCGGCCATGGTCTCCAGCAGCTCCTCGGGCGGGGTCAGCGAGTCCCACACATGGATCCAGTAGAGGTCGATATAATCGACGCCCAGGCGGCGCAGAGACCCCTCCAGCGCCCTGTGAATGTGCGTGGCGCCGTTGCCGCCGACATGGGGACCTGGGCCGGTGGCGAAGCCCGACTTGGTGGCGATAATCAGCCGCTCGCGCCCGCCGCGGTCGGCGATGATCGCCCCCAGCATCTCTTCGCTGCGTCCGCTGGCATAGACATCGGCGGTGTCCACAAGGTTGCCGCCGGCCTCCACATAGGCGTCGAACACCGCCTCGGCGGCCGGCCGTTCCATGCCCCAACGCGCGACGCCAAAGGTCATCGTCCCCAAGGCCAGGGGGCTGACGATCAGGCCTGATTTTCCGAGGGTCCGGTAATCTGTGAGGGCCATGGGCACATTTCCTAGTGATCAATATGGAATGCACTAGCGACCCGTTGTCGGCCAGGGTCAAGTGTTATATATCGATCACTATGAAAACGGACCTCGAAGATGCGTCCTCCGTCCAGACCGGCCGTCGCACGGGCCGGCCCCTATCGTTCGATCGCGATGTCGCCCTGACCGCGGCCATGCATCTGTTCTGGCGTCACGGCTATGAGGCGACCTCGGTGGCGGAGTTGACCCAGGCCATGGGGATCACGCCGCCCAGCCTCTATGGGGCGTTCGGCGACAAGCGCCGCCTGTTTCTGGAGGCGGTGGATCGGTATCTGGGGGGTGGCGCAGCCGCGGTCGTCCGGACGATCAATGACGCCGGGACCGGGTATGATGCGGCCCGCGAGCTTCTCACCGCAGCAGCCCTGGGGGACACCGGCGACGACACGCCGCCGGGCTGTCTGTTGGCGAGCTCCCTGGTGAGCAGCTCGGCGGTCGCCGCCGAGGTCCGCGAGGACCTGGCCGAGATTCGCCGGCGCATCGAAGCCGCCCTGCGCGCCCGCATCGAGGACGACATCCATGCGGGGCGCTTGGCGAGCCATTGCGACGCTGAGGTCCTGGCCGGCCATGTCTTCGCCGTGGTCCAGGGCATGTCCACCCTGGCCAAGGACGGCGCCGGCCGCGACAAGCTGCTTCGGATCGTCGATCAGACCATGGCCGGCTGGCCCGCTTCGAGTCGTTGACTTTAGAGCGAGAGGTTTTGCAGCGTCAGAAGCGCCGCCTTAGAGCGACGGTGACGTTCCTGGGATCGCCGAAGGTGTTGTAGGTGTTGGGTCCGCCCACACGCGCATAGTAGGTCTTGTCGAAGACGTTGTTCACCGACATGGACACCGACATCTTCGGCGTCACCGCGTAGCCGCCATGCAGGCTGAGGAGGGCGTACGGCTCCTGCTCGCGCACGCCTTCAACGCCGGCGCCCAGGAAGGTGCTCTGGGCGGTCACGCCTGCGGCGATCCAGCCACGGTCCCATCCCGGCGCCGAGGGCGTGTACTTGGCGAAGGCCTTCAGGCTGTGTTCGGGCTCCCAGGTGTCGAAGGCCTGGCCGATGAGGCTCGCATTGGAATTCTCAAGGTGCTCGGTCTGGATGAAGGCGTAGCCGATGGACAGGTCGACGCCGGGATAGGGCCGGCCGGTGACCTCGAGGTCAAACCCGCGCACCTCCACCTCGCCGAGCTGCACGAAGAAGCCCGGGTGGGCGATGTCGGCGAAGGCGCGGTTCACGTCGCGAGTGTTGTAGATGGCCGCAGTGGCCAGCAGGGCTTCATCAAAGAACGCGCCCTTCACGCCCGCCTCGATCTGACGACCAACGCGCGGGTCGAGCGGTGTGCCGCCGTTCTCGTCCCACTTCAAAGAGGTCTGCGGAATGAAGATATCGGAGTAGCTGCCGTAGATCGTGATGTTGGGGCGCAGATAGTAGACGACGCCGGCATAGGGCGTGATTTCGTTGTCGGCATAGGCGCCCCGGACAAAGGCGGTCGGGTTCGGATTGGGCGCCTGGGTCCGGCTGCGGGATTCGAAGTCGCTCATCCTTGCGCCCAGCACCATGGTCAGGCCATCGAGGAGTTCGAACCGCCCCTGGCCGTAGAGACCGCTCTGCTCGACGACGGTCCGGCTGCCGTTGTTGTAGGTCATGGTCTGCTGCGGAACATGGGCCGCGTCCTCGAACGCAATGCCTGACCCGGCCGGAGAGCCAGTATAGAAGGTGGTGGCCACCGACCTGTTGCCGACGTCGTATTCCTCCCAGCTGTAGCCCGCCATCAGGGTGTGCTCGCGCCCGAAAAAGCTCACCGGGCCGGAGGCATAGAGATCGATCCCGGTACGCTGAGTGGTCGCGTCGGTGCTGCGGCGATTGAAGCTGGAGAAGCGGTTCGTGACCGGGTTGAGACCAGTGCCTGGAGTCGGGAAGCCGTCGGTGAAGATCTTCTGCTGCTCGCGATAGGTCGCCTTGGCGCGGGCGACCCATTCATTGGCGAAGGTGTGACGCAGGTCAGCGGCGTATTCCAGGGTCTCATAGACGTTTAAATTCCAGTCCGGATACTGGTTGGCCGCCCGGGGCACATTCAGGAACTGGTTGTGCAGCGGGTGGCCGGGCAGGACATAGTTGGCCAGACCCATGCTCATGGCGTCGCCCTGGTCGTCCTGATAGGTCACCGTCGCCGAGGCCATGGTCTGCTCGGTGAGGTCGAAGTCGATCGCGCCATAGGCCACCACCTTCTCCTCGTGGGAGCGGTCGGTGAAGAAGTCGCGCTGGAGGTAGGAGCCGGCGGCCCGGCCGCGCAGGCGGCCGTCTAGGGCCAGAGGCCCGCCGATATCGATCTCAGCGCGATAGTTGTCCCAGGTTCCCACCGAGGCGCCGACGGAGCCGGCGAAGTCGTGGGGCGCACGCTTGCGGATGAAATTGGCCGTGCCGCTGGGCTGGCCGGAGCCCTTGAAGATGCCGGCGGGCCCGCGCAACACCTCGACCTGCTCGTAGACGATTAGGTCGAAGTCCTGAGCCTGGCCGCTGTTATAGGCCGGGATGCCGTCATAGGAGACGTCGAGCAGATAGCCGCGGGCGCGGATCTGGCCGATCAGGCCATCCCAGGTGGTCACGTGCACGCCGGGGACCTGAGCCAGGGCGTCGACCATGGTGACCAGGTTCTGGTCCTGGATCCGCTGCTGGGTGACGACGCTGACGCTGTTGGGCGTCTCGAGAATCGATACCGGCTCCTTGCCGCCGATGGTGACGAGGTCGGCGCGATAGGTGTCCCGGGCGCCTCGAACCGTGACCGAGCGGACCGTGGTGTCTTCCTCGCTCTCCGCCGCCATGGCCGTTGAGGCGAGAAGCGCCGCACCCAGGGCAGGCGCCAACCCGCAGACAGCCAAGCCCCGCCGCGCGTCGCCCGGAGCGACGCGGGATTTGATCCCAGAAGACATGAAGCACCCCAACTCAACAGATGTTATGATATAACATACACGTTGGCTGGGGCGTCACAAGCGGCTTGGTGCCGGGGCGCCGATCAGCGATCCTCGGGCAGGGCGTAGGCGATCAGGTCGTCGTTGACTGGCGTCTCCATGAAGTGGTGGCCGCCGGCCATGATCACCAGATATTGGCGGCCATCGACCTCATAGGTCATGGGCGTGGCCTGGCCGCCGCCGGGCAGGGCGTCCTGCCAGACGGTTTCGCCGGTCTCCATGTCGATGGCGCGGATCAGGTCGTCAGTGGCTGCGGCGATGAAGATCAGGCCGCCGGCCGTGACCACCGCGCCGCCGTTGTTCGGCGTCCCGATCTGCAGGGGCAGCATGGATGGGATGCCGAACGGGCCGTTCTTGCGCGCCGTGCCCAGGGGGCGGTCCCACAGGGTCTCGCCGGTGCGCATATCGATGGCCCGGATGCCGCCATAGGGGGGCTGCTTGCAGAGCAGGCCGGTGAACGGCATCCGCCAGCCGGCGTTCACGTCGATCCCGTAGGGCGCGCCGACTTGAGGGTCGCCGGCGCCTTCGGCCGAGCCGCCGCCCTGCGCATTGGCGGGGGGCTGCTCGCCATGAGCGACCCATCCCTTTTCCTCGACCTCCTCGCGGGGGACCAGCCGGTTGTAGTTGGGCATGTCGTTGTAGTTGGCGATGATCACGCCACGCTGCGGATCGACGGCGATGCCGCCCCAGTCGGACCCGCCATTATAGCCGGGATATTGGATCCAGCGCTGGTCGGCGGTGGGCGGCGTGTAGATGCCATTGTAGCTCGCCCGCTTGAACTGGATGCGGCAGGCCATCTGGTCGATGGGGGACATGCCCCACATGTCCTTCTCAGTCAGGTCCCGCTTGGCCAGGGTGTGATAGCCGGAGAAGGGCTGGGTTTCGGCGCGCCGGGCCGGCTCCACGCCGCCGATGGGGGCTGGCCGATTCTCGACCGGCGTCAGGGGCTGGCCGGTCCGACGGTCCAGCACATAGAGGTCGCCCTGTTTGCTGGGCAGGATGAGGGCCGGAACGACGCCGCCCGCGGTGGGAAAGTCCACCAGGGTCCCCTGAGAGCCCAGATCATAGTCCCACACATCCATCCGCACCGTCTGGAACGACCATGCGGGCCGGCCGGTGTTGACGTCCAGGGCGACGACTGACGTTGAGTATTCGTTCTCAGCCGGCGTGCGATCACCTGACCAATAGTCCACCGCCGCATTGCCCATGGGCAGGTAGACCAGGCCCAGGTCTTCGTCGCCGGTGGCGATCGTCCACATGTTTGGGGTGCCGCGGGTAAAGGTGTCGCCCTCGGCGGGACGTCCGGTGAGGTCGGGCCGCGTCATGTCCCAGGCCCAGCGGTGCTCGCCGGTCACGGCGTCAAAGCCCTGAATCACGCCGGAGGGGGCGCTCAGCTTCTGGCCATCGAGAACCTGATGGCCCGTGACGATGACGCCCTGCACGACGACCGGCGGAGATGTGATCGAGACCATGCCGGGGACCACGTCGCCCATGCCGATCTTGATGTCGGCCTGGCCGTTCTGGCCGAAGTCCGTGCAGGGCGCGCCGGTGCGGGCGTCGACGGCGATGAGACGGCCGTCCAGCGTGCCCTCGATGATGCGGGTGGCGCACGCCGAGGCCGGATCGGCCTCTGGCGTGGCGTAGTAGACCACCCCGCGACAGGCGGCCGTGTAGGGAATCCAGTCGTCGCTGACGCCAGGATCGTGACGCCAGATCGGCTGTCCGGTGCGGGCGTCCAGGGCGAACAGCACATTGGTCGCCGAGCAGAGATAGAGCGTGTTGCCGATCTTCAACGGCGTCGTTTCGGCGCCGTACTTGTTCTCGGCGCCTGGGGCGGGGAGGTCGCCGGTCTCGAAGACCCAGGCGCGCTCCAATTGATCGACATTGGCGGGCGTGATCTGGGCCAGGGGCGAGTAACGGCGGCTGCTATAGGTGCCGCCATAGGCGGGCCAGTCGGCGCCGACATCGAACTGCGAGGGCTCCCCCATGGCCGCGGCGGTCTGTTGCGGCAGGGGCCGCGCGGCGTCGGGACGATTGGCGAAGCCGACCACGACGCCGCCGATGATCGCGAGGACGGCGAAGGCGGCGAGGCCGCCCAGGGCGAAGGTGCGGCCCTGCCTCTGAGGCCTAAGGGGCCAGATCGCCAGAAGCGCCAGGACGAGGAGCACCGAGGGGGCGAAGAGCCGGGGCAGCAGCGCCCAGCCATTGAGCCCGACCTCCCAGAAGGCCCAGATCAGCGTGGCGACCCAGACGGCCACATAGATCCAGACGCCGGTGAGGTCTCGCCGGAACAGGAAGAAGCCCGAAGCCAACAGGCCCAGGCCGGCCAGGAGGTAATAGGGCGAGCCGCCGAGGGCGAGGAGCCAGGCGCCGCCGCCGGCGAGCACGAGACCGATGAGCGCGAAGATGACACCTAGGGCCATGACGCCCCAGATGGCCGGGCCACGGGCTGCGGGCATGCTCGCCTCCTTCAGAATTTCTGCTGCCCCTGGCCAACGGCCCGCCGCAGTGAAGGTTCCCTCAGGCGCAGACCCGCACCAGGAACAGCGGCGCGCCGAGCCAAGCGGTGGCCACGACGCCGATGACGGCGACGGCGAGGGTGGCGTTTCTCAGAAAGCGCGTGGTCGGCTGGTCATCGATGGGTCGTTTCCAGGTCCAGGCGGCGAAGGCCGCGGCGCCCGCGGTCATGATGGCCCAGACGCCGAGCAGCGCCATGCGCAGGGGCCAGGGATCCTGGACGCTGGCCCAGCCCGCCGCGCAGGCCACGCCATGGACCCCATAGAGGGCGATGAAGGCGAGGCTCCAGATCAGGAAGGCGGCCACCAGGAGGACGAGACGCCAGAAGCTGCGGGCGGGCGGGGTCATGACAGCCAGACCGGGCCATACAGGAGGGCGAGACTGATCCCCACGACAGCGGCGAGATAGAGCCACCAGAGGCGAAGGGTCGCGAACTCCACGCGCCGCTGGGCCGACACCCAGCCCCGCCGGGCGCGCGCCCAGGCATAGGCGCTCAGCAGGGCGGCGATCAGGCCATGGAAGGCCATATAGCCGCTGATGAAGGTCACCGCCGCCCCATAGGCGTGGGCCGTCGGCGACGGCGCGGTGAACAGGGGGACCGCCAGGGCGGCCGCCGTGACGAGCAGGCCGGAGAGGCCGGAAACCAGCAGGGCGCTCTGGCTGGTCCCTGCCGCGCCGCGGGCGTTGGCGCGCTCAGCCCGGCGGATCGCCCAGAGGCCGCACGCCACGGCCGCGATCAGCAGGAGCGGCATGACCGGCTCGCGGATCAATAGGTCCGGCGGCGGCCAGTTCGGCGCCACCACCCATAGGAAGAGATAGCCGAACACCAACGCGCCAAAGAGCACGCCATTGGCCATCAGGGTGAAGACCATGCCCCACAGGGTGGGCGGATCGGCGGTGGTGGCGTGAAGGGGCGCCGTCTGGCCGCGCCCGATGGCGACGGGTTCTTCGTCCTTCCTCAAACCGGAGTCCCACATCCAGCGCCAAACACAGGCGACGATCAGCACGAAGGCCAGGGCGGAGACCGGATAGAGCTTGAAGAGGAAGCTGACGAAAAAGAGGCCGGTGGAGAGCGCGGTCCACAGGGGCATGAAGGTGGGACCGGGCAGCAGCACGACCTGCTCGGGCTTGCCGCTCAGCATGTGCACGGCGAGGGTTTCGCGCCAGCCGTTGCGGGGTTCGCCCAGATAGCCTTCGCCCCGGGCCATGGCCGCGGGCAGATCCTGGTCTTCGTGGAGGGGGTCGCGGTCGCCGACCTCAGGCTGAGAGCCGATATTATAGGCCGGCGGCGGCGTGGGCATGGCCCATTCCAGGGTGCCGGCGTTCCACGGGTTGCGGCGGGTGCGACGGCCAAAGCGCGCGACCTGGATGACGTCGACCAGAACGAGCGCGAAGCCGATGGCCAGGACGAAAGACGAGATCGAACTCACCAGGTTGAGCAGGTTCCAGCCCAGGTCGCCGTCATAGGTGTAGACCCGTCGCGGCATGCCCAGCAGTCCGGTCAGATGCATGGGCAGGAAGGCGGCGTTGAAGCCCAGGAAGATCAGGGCGAAGGCGGTCCGCCCCAGGCCCTCCAGGTGCTTGCGGCCGGTCATGTGCGGCAGCCAGTAGTAGATCGCCGCCAGCACGGGGAAGATGAAGCCGCCCACCAGGACATAGTGCAGGTGCGCCACCACGAAGTGGGTGTCATGGGCCTGCCAGTCGAACGGCACGACCGCGACCATCACCCCGGTCAGCCCGCCGATCACGAAGGTCGACAGGAAGCCGTAGAAGTAGAGCATCGACAGGGTGATGCGCGGCCGGCCGCTGAGCAGGGTGGCCAGCCAGGCGAAGATCTGCACGGCGGTGGGGATCACCACCAGGGTGCTGGCGGCCGAGAAGAAGGCCAGCGACAGGTGCGGGATGCCTGTCGCGAACATGTGGTGGGCCCAGATGCCGAAGCTGATGAAACCCAGCGCGATCAGGGCCACGACGATCCAGGAATAGCCCACCAGCTTGCGGCCAGTGAAGACCGGCAGAATGGTCGAGATGATCCCGGCTCCGGGCAGGAAGATGATGTAGACTTCCGGGTGGCCGAACAGCCAGAAGAGGTGCTGCCAGAGCAGCGGGCTGCCCCCCCGGGTCGGGTCGAAGAACGGCCAGTCGAAGGCCCGCTCCATCTCCAGCAGCACGCTGCCCAGGATCAGCGGCGGGAAGCCGAACAGCATCATCGCCGCGGTGACCCACAGGTACCAGACCATGATCGGCATACGGTGCAGGGCCATGCCGCCGGTGCGCATCTTCAGCACGGTGGTCATGAACTCCACCGCCGCGCAGACCGCCGAGACCTCGACGAAGGTCACCCCCACCAGCCAGACGTCGGAGTTGATGCCGGGCGAAAACGGCTTGGAGGAGAGCGGCGTGTACATGAACCAGCCGCTGTCGGGGGCCGCGCCCACCAACAGAGCCAGGATCAGCATCGAACCGCCGAAAAGGTAGCACCAGTAGCCAAAGGCGCTGAGCCGGGGGAAGGCCAGGTCCCGGGCGCCCAGCAGCTTGGGGAGCATGTAGAGGGCCAGCCCCTCGATCAGCGGGATGGCGAACAGGAACATCATCACCGTGCCATGCATGGTGAAGACCTGTCCGTAGGCGGCCGCGCTCAGGAAGTCGGTCTCAGGCCCCGCCAGCTGCGCCCGGATCAACATGGCCAGGACGCCACCAATCAGGAAGAAGGCGAGCGAGGTGATGATGAAGCGCAGGCCGACGGTGGAGTGGTTGACCGCCGACAGCGCGCCCCAGCCCCCGGGGGTGGCCCACAGCCGTTCCAAGGCCTTGTGCCGGGCGATGGCCGACATGGCCGGCGCCGGCGGATGGCGGGCGTCTGTCATGGCGCGTCTCCCGCAGCGTGGGCCTGGAGGGTGAAGCTCATTGCCGCGTGACCGACGCCGCAGAACTCGGCGCACTGGCCGCGATAGACGCCGGGTTCTGCGACCTGCAGGCGGATGATGTTCACCTGCCCGGGGATGGCGTCGATCTTGCCGCCGAGGCGGGGCAGCCAGAAGCTGTGGATCACGTCGCGGCTGGTGACGTGGACCTCGAAGGGCGCGCCGGCCGGCACATGCAGGATGTCCTGCGTGGGGGCGCGACCGTCGGGATAGTGGAAGGTCCAGGCCCAGCGCTCGGCCACGGCCTCGACCCTCAGGATGTCCGGCTCCCCGCGCGGACTTAGCCGATCACCCACCAGCAGAGCGGCGACCAGCAGCGCCAGCAGCACGACGGCGGGAAAGATCAGTCCGCCCCCCACCAGCAGGGCTTTTTCAGGCAGGGCTGCGCCCGCCCGCCCGCGGATCAGCGGATAGAGCGCCGCCCCCAGGACGCCGACAAAGATGATCGTCGCCCCCGCCAGCATCACCCACCAGAGGACCGCAATGGCGCTCGCCGAGTCGCCGGCCGGCGCCAGGGTCGACAGCGGAGTGTCGCAGCCGGCCAGCAAAAGCGTGGCCGTCAGGCCGAACCCTTGGCAGGGCCCCGGCGTTCGGCTCCTATGGCGATGACGGAGGAGACCAGCTTGGCGCAGGATCGATCGCGAGATCCCTTTGAGGAACGCGTGCAGTCGAGCATCCAGCTCGCCGGCCACCCGATCCACGTCATGCTGGTGACGTTTCCCATCGCCCTGGTCTGCGCCACGCTGGGGGCCGACCTGTTCTACTGGTGGTCGGCCGATCCGTTCTTTGCCCGAGTGGGCCTGTGGACGAGCGGCTGGGGCTTCGCCATGGGCGCGACGGCGGCCCTCAGCGGCACGGCCGAACTGTTGGTCTCGCGGGGCATCCGGCGCAGCGCCGAGCCTTGGAGCCATGCGGTCGCCGCCATGATGCTGCTGAGCGTCATCGCCGCCAACTGGGGCCTGCGCCTGTTTGATCGCGAGGCGGCGGTGCTGCCCTGGGGCCTGTTCCTGTCGGGTCTGGGCCTGGTGTTCGTCGGTCTGGCCGGCTGGCACGGCGGAAAGCTGGTGTTCGAGCATCAGATCGGCGTGTCCGAAAGCAGCGACTGAAGGCCGCCGGGCTCCAGCAGCCAGGCCGGCAGGGCGCTGACGCCCAGGAAGGGCTTTTCGAGCACCAGCCAGAGAATGCCCAGGATCGCGACGAACACGGCCGCCCAGACGGCGAGCAGTCGGAGGCGCGGCGGCCGGCTGCCGCGTTTCGACAGCGCAGACAGCACGAACCCATACTGCACGTGGGCCATCACCAGCAGGCCCACCAGCGCCAGCTTGAGGAACATCCAGCCTTGCAGCACGCCCGGCGCCAGGAGCAGCAGCGCCGTACCGGCCCCGATGGCGATGACGGCGGCCGGCGAGGCGATGGCGTTGTAGCTGAACCGGCTGGCGTTACGGATGCGGATGAAGTCCTCGCTATTGGTCACACCGCGGTGGGCTAGAAGCAGCCCAGGCAGGTAGACCAGGCCCGCAGCCCAGACCAGCAGCGCCGAGATGTGCAGGAATTTCAGCCAGGCCAAGCCGGGGCCTCATCTCTCTCCAGGCGACGCAGCCAACGCGCCGCAAGCCAAAGGACAGCGGCGAAATAGGGCAGGGCGCCCGGCGCCCACATGATCAGGCCAGCCAGTTGCTGGTCCTCCAGCGGGCTCAGACCCCAGGCCTGGGTGGTCAGGACGTGGGGCGCGTAGAGCGGCGCCTGGGCGAAGGTGATCAGGGCGGCCAGCAGGCCCATCTGCGCCATGGTCAGGATCAGGGCGACGATGACGGCGGGCGGCTCGGCCTGGCGGGCCCAGACCGTGCTCCAGAAGAACGTGGCGCTGGCCAGCAGGCTTAGCTCCATGAGCCAGTAGGTCGCGGTCGTCTCCAGGGCCCAGCCATAGGCCAGCGGCGCATGCCAGACCCAGAGGATGACCATGTGCGCGAGCCCCGCGCCCGTGAGCCAGGCGCCCGGCAGCTTTCGTGGCAAAGCCACGGCCAACAGCGGCGCGGCGACGGCGACCATCAGCATGTGATGGGCGATGCGCGCCGAAAACAGCGATGTGCTCAGCGCGCAGAGCGGGGAGACGAACGCGACGGCGAGCACAGCCGTCGCACCGACAAAGGCCGCCCGCGGCCCGCGACGCGGCGCGGCCCAACGGAGATAACAGATGGCGCCGAGGGCCAGAGCCGCCAGGACGACGGGGTCCAGATTCCAGTCGGACCACAGGCCTGCAGGCGCGGGCGGGGGACCGCAATAGGCCACGCTCGCCAGGTTGGTTTGTGCTGTCTCGTCCACGCCCCCTCCTAAGCGAGAATCCAAGCTGACCAAGGACAACAAGCTTGGCGTCAGTCTGTTCCGAAGAGAAGGGCGTTCGGCGAAATCAAGCGCAGTCGACAGGGGCCGCCGCCTTGGCTAGGCCAAGGACCAGCATGATCGGGGAACTGCAATGAAACAATGGACCTTGGGCGTGATCGGCGGTTCGGGGCTCTATGAGCTCGACGGCCTGCGCAACCGCCAGCGCCTGAGCATCCAGTCCCCTTGGGGGGAGCCGTCCGACGCGCTGATCGCCGGCGAGCTGGAGGGCGTGCGGCTGGTCTTTCTGCCGCGCCACGGCCGCGGCCATCGCATTCCGCCGGGCGAGTTGAACGCGCGGGCCAATATCGACGTGCTCAAGCGGGCCGGCTGCACCGACGTGCTGTCGGTCTCGGCCGTGGGCTCCCTGCGCGAAGACCTGCCGCCGGGGACGTTCGTGGTGGTGGATCAGTATATCGACCGCACCGTATCGCGCCCGGCCTCGTTCTTTGGCTCAGGTCTGGTGGCCCACGTCTCCATGGCCGATCCCGTCTGCCCGCGGCTGTCGGCGGCGGCGGCGGCGGCGGCGCGGGCGGCCGGGGCGCCCACCGTCGAAGGCGGCACCTATCTGGCCATGGAGGGCCCGCAGTTTTCGACCCGCGCCGAAAGCCACCTCTATCGCAGCTGGGGGTGTTCGGTGATCGGCATGACCGCCATGCCGGAGGCCCGTCTGGCGCGGGAGGCCGAGCTGCCCTACGCCAATGTCGGCATGGTCACCGACTATGACTGCTGGCGTGAAGCCACCGCCCATGTGGAGGTGACCAATGTGCTGGAGGTGCTGCTCAGCAACGCCGACACCGCCCGCCAGATGATCGCGGCCCTGGCCCTGGGCCTGCCGGAGGCCAGGGCGCCGTCGCCCATCGACACCGGGCTCGATCAGGCGGTCATCACCGACCCGGCCCTGTGGGCGCCAGAGCAGGTCGAAAAGCTGGCGGCGATCTGTCCGCGCAAGTTCAGACCAGTCGCCGACGCCTGAGCGCCCGGCCTAGGGCCGCGCCATCGTCCACGTCCTCGCGCATCTGAAGCTGGGCGACCCGGTGACCCGCAAGGCTCGCCAGGGTGTCGGCCAGGGTGTACTCGGTAGACCAGCGGATGCCGGCGAACGGCAGGGGATCGCGGGCCGTCCGGCGCAGGCCGATCAGCCAGTAGCCGCCGTCGCGGGCAGGCCCCAGCACCGCGGCGTGGCGTCCCAGCTGGCGGAAGGCCTTGGCCACGTCGGTGCGGCTGACGCCGGGCGTATCGGCCCCGAGGATCACGACGGGACCTGGCGGAAGCGCGCGGGTGACGTGGGTCAGACGCTCGCCCAGATCGCCCTTGCCCTGACCGATGGGGCGGCCTTGCCTGACCCAGGCGGTGGGGTGGTCTGGGGTGACGGCCAGCCAGAGCGTCCAGCGCGGGTCGCGGCCGAGCCGGCGGACCAGTTCGGCCAGGGCGCTGCGGGAAAATCGCAGGGCCGTTAGGTTTCCCACATCATGGGCCAGCCGCCGCTTGCCCACGCCGTAGCGGGGCTGGCGGGCGAAGATCACCAGATGGCGCCGAAGGCGGTCAGCGGCCATAGATCCTGGCGATCCGTTCGGGGGCGACGCCCGCCAGGTACAGGCTCAGGCAGCGCAGGTTGGTGAGGGTCTGGCGCAGCCAGCCCCGCCTGCGCCAACGCTCGGCCGAGGTGGTCGCCGTCCCGCTGAGGGATGTCAGTCGGCCGCGGCCGAGACGCCGCACCAGGTCGACATCCTCCATCAGCGGCAGGGGCGCAAAGCCGCCGACCGCGTCATAGAGCCGGCGCGAGATCAGCAGGCCCTGGTCGCCATAGGGCAGGGCCAGCGCGGCGACCCGCAGCTTCACCCCAATCTCCAGAAGCCGAGCTGGCCAGGCGGGATCATCCAGCCGGAGGTGGAAAACGCCCGCGCGATCAGGGCCCGCTGGCTCGGCGAGGTGGCGCCGCGCCGCCGCCCAGGCCGCGGCATCGAGGTGAGTGTCGGCATGCAGGAACAACAGCCAGGGGGAGGCGGCCGTCGCGGCGCCGGCCGCGAGTTGCCGGCCTCGGCCCGGTGGCGCAGTCACAAGGTGCGCGCCATGGGCCGCCGCAATCTGCGCTGTGTCGTCGGTGGAGCCCCCGTCGACGACGATCACGTGTGCGACCCGCGGCAGGGCGGCCAGGGTCATCGCCAGATGCGGAGCCGCGTTCAAGGTCGGGATGACGACCGCAAGGTCGGTCAGGTCGCTCATCCGGCGCTGCAGCTCGCCCCGCCCAGGACGCAGAACTGCGCGCAGAAGGGATGGTTGAGGGGCACGCTGACGGAGGCCTGGTCCAGGTTTTCACCCAGCTCGAACTGCGGGTCATAGGGCGTGAGCGTGCAGGCGACGACGGCCGCGTGGGTCGCGCCCTTGCGACGCACCACCATGCGGCTGGTGGCGCACATCATCTCGCCTGGGTTCCGGTTGAGAATTCCCCAGCAAGCCTCGGTTATTTCTGGAACTTCAGCGTCCGCCTCCATCTCCGGAAACATCACCAGGGCGCGTGGGTCGCCCGCCGCCACGTCCAGGCCCCGGGCGGCGAACAGCGCGCCATATGCGCTGCGGGCCACAGATTCCGGCTCGTCGATCAGCCGCCGGCCGGCGATGGCGATACGAAGCCCCTGGCTTCGCAGCCAGTCCAGCCCCTCCCAGGCCTTGTCCCAGGAACCCTGACCGCGCTCGGCGTCGTGCAGAGCCTGGGTGTGGTGATCCAGGCTGACCCGGAAGGTCAGCTGGTCGCGATAGGCGCCGGCGAGGTCGCCCAGCCGCTGGCCCCAGCGGGTCATCGGCCGCATGGCGTTGGTCAGGACGAGCACCTGGAAGCCGCCGGCCAGGGCCTGTTCCAGCATGACGAGGATATCGGGGTTCATGAACGGCTCGCCGCCGGTGAAGCCGATCTCCCGGGTCGCCAGCCCTGTGCGCGCGATCTCGCCCAGATACCGCGCCACGTCGTCCGCCCGGAGATAGGCCAGGGCGTCGTTGGTGGGCGAGCTCTCGATGTAGCAGTTGGCGCAGGCGATGTTGCAGAGCGTGCCGGTGTTGAACCAGAGGGTCTCCAGGGTGGTCAGGGGCACTGTGGCGCGCACCGAGCCATCCGCCGTGATCGCCGGATCCACGAAACGTCCGGGCGGCGCTGCGCCGCGGTGGGTGGCGAAGGGCGAGGTCGCGGTGCGGGTCATGGGTCTCCTGGCGGGCTGACGATCCAAGGCCTTGCTAAACCTATTCGAACCACATGGCTCGCCGGTTTCAAATGCGGCACTAGCTTACGGCGCAGGTTCGTGGAACGGTTGGGTCTTCGTCATGGGATCAAGGGCTGGGCTGATGAGAACGATGCTGGCGCGGATCGCGCTGACCCTGTCGCTTCTGGTTCCGGTCTGGTTCATGGCCGCAGCCCTGGGCACGAAGTTCGGCCTCTGGTCCTGGCGGGTCGGCTTGGGCGTGATGATCGTCCAGTGGGGACCCCGAATCCTGATCGGGACGGCGATCCTGGGTCTGGTCGCCTTGATTGTCACCCTGGCGCGGGCGCCGCGCACGGGCTGGCGCGCCGCCCTGGTGGCCCTGCTTATCCCCCTGGTGGGTCTCGGCTATCTCTTCTGGATCCGCGGGCAGTCCGCCGACATTCCGCCGATCCACGATGTGGCGACCAATATCGATGACCCGCCCACCTATTCGCCCGCCCTGCTGACGGCGCGTGAAGGCGCAGGCGCCAATCCTGTGGGGCAGCTTTCGGCGCCGATCACCAGCCTGCCGGCCTATCAGGGGCCGAGGTTCGCGCCCCTTCAGGGGAAGACGCTGGGCCAGGTCGGCCGCGAGGCCTATCCCGAGGTTCGCACCCTGACCGTCGCGGCGACGCCGGCCGACGCCTTCGCCGCAGCCCAGGCTGAGGTCGAGGCCCAGGGTTGGACCCTGGTCGGGGCCGAGCCGGCGACCGGCGCGATCGAGGCCACCGCGGAAACCTTCTGGTTCGGCTTCAAGGACGACGTGGCCGTGCGGATTCGCCCGGCGCCGGATGGCGGCAGCCTGATCGACATGCGTTCGACCTCGCGGGTGGGCCTGGGCGATCTGGGCGCCAACGCCGCGCGGATCGAAGAGTACCTCGACGATGTGGAAGAGCGTCTCGGCGAAGACTGACGCCCGGCGAGGCGCAGATTGACGCGGCTTGCCCTGGTCGGGGCGGGCCATGCGCATCTGCATCTGCTGGCCCATGC
>Ga0208316_1000591_pt1 | contig 28653 bp, 19 predicted proteins | sample MalvireepMed_231_FD_184240 | JGI IMG/M metagenome (GOLD analysis project Ga0208316, IMG submission 184240) | Marine viral communities from the Global Malaspina Expedition - Malaspina viral metaG DeepMed_231 (SPAdes) (version 2) | ecosystem: Environmental > Aquatic > Marine > Oceanic | place... | reverse complement strand
TCGCCTCCAAGCATTTGCGCATCGGTTATTTTGCACAGCATCAGGTCGACGTCATTGACCTGCGTTCCAGCCCCCTGCAGTTGATACAGCAACATGACCCGAAAGTGCGCGAACAGGAAGTACGCAATTTCCTTGGTGGATTCGATTTCCGCGGCGATCGTGTTGTTGAGCCGATCATCAACTTTTCGGGTGGTGAAAAGGCACGACTGGCGCTCGCACTGATCGTCTGGCAAAAGCCCAATGTACTGCTGCTGGACGAACCGACCAACCACCTGGACCTGGAGATGCGCCACGCACTCACAGTCGCACTGCAGGGCTTTGAGGGAGCGCTGGTGCTTGTCTCTCACGATCGCCACCTGGTAGCCAATACAGTCGACGAGTTTTATACCGTCCACAACGGACGTTTCGACACCTTCGAGGGCGACCTGGACGACTACGCCTCCTGGATGCAGAACCCTGACGCCCCGGCAGTCAAGCCTGCTGCAGCCGCTACCGAAAAAGCGGACAACAAGGCTGGCAATGCCTCAGGAAAAGGCAGCGCGGCAACAGCAGCTTCCAGCGCGGACCGCTCGTCGGGGGATAAAAAAGAACAGCGACGTCAGGCGGCCCAGCAACGTGAACAGCTGGCGCCATTGCGCCGGGAAGTCAAACAGCTGGAGAAAACGATCGACCGATTAACTTCCGAACAAAAATCGCTGGAAGACAGGCTGGCTGACCCCGGACTGTATGACGACAACCGCCGCGACGAGCTTGCCGACCTGGTGCGCCAGCAGGGATATTGCAGCGCAGAACTAAGCCAGGCCGAAGAAGCCTGGCTGGAAAAAAGTGCTCTGCTGGAGGGTTCAGACTGATCACTGCGAGCCCGGCGCCCAGGGGTAATCCGGGCGCCTGCTGAGAGACTTTCTATAAGATCATTGCCGGCTGGCCCGCAACTCAATACGGTAGCTTACACGCTGGTTGTCGCGCATTGAGATCACTTCGATTATGTCGCCGACCTCGCGATTCTCCAGCACGTTCAGCAAATCATCTTCGTCAGCGATCGGCTCACCATCCACCTCGATAATGACATCACCAAGCAGGATACCGCGATTGGTCTCGGTCAAACCGCGCATGCCGGCGCGCTCGGGACTGGCGCCCTCGATAACATCCAGCACAATCACGCCAGTGATACCCCAGCGGCTGCGATAATAATCAGCATACTGGGGCGGGAACATGGCAATGCCCAGCGTTGGCGTCTGCACACGCCCGAACTCAATCAGCTCAGGTACAATTTTTTTCACGGTATTAACCGGTATCGCAAAGCCGATGCCGGAACTGGCCCCACTGGGACTGTAGATGGCAGTATTCACGCCAACCAGCTGGCCCAGGGAATTCAGCAGTGGTCCACCCGAATTCCCCGGATTGATGGCAGCATCTGTCTGAATAACGTCCCGGATCCGACGCCGCGTCACTGAATCGATTTCGCGCCCCAACGCGCTGACCACGCCGACAGTGAGAGTGGTATCAAGACCAAAAGGGTTGCCAATTGCGATGACCTTGCGACCAACCTCCAGCAATGAAGAGTCACCCAGCTCAACGGGGACCAGATGATCCTGAGGCGCTTCAATATGCAGCACGGCCAGATCCTTGTCGGGCTCAACGCCCACCACACGCGCGTCCCAGGCAGTACCATCCTGCAGACGGACCGTCAGGCGTGAGGCGTTCTGAATGACATGGAAATTGGTCACAATATAACCATCGTTGTTCCAGACGAACCCCGAGCCACTGCCCTGCGGGATCTCCTCCGGGTTCAGCGACAGGAACGAACGTCGAACGAGTCGAGAATTGGTGATGTATACCACCGATGGACTGGCTTTTTTGAAGACCTCAATGTTGTTGTCTTCATCGTTGGTGCGAAAGGCTGTGTAGTCAGGGGCTGACTGCGCGGCAAGCTGCGCTGGGATCAGAACCAGGATGGACGACAGCAGCACACAACAGGCAGCCAGCAAGCGGGTCAAACGGGCTGAGAATGTGTTCATGGGCAATCCTGCTACAGAGACATATTCTGTTCATCATGGTAGCTGCCCAGATCAATTTCAAGGGCCGTCAGGGGGACGGCCCGTTATAGAGTTCCTGCCAGTTGATTACCCTGTCGTGACTGCGGAACTGACCGAACTCAAGCTGAGCACGCGGGTTCTCATTGTAATTCACATCCTGATGTGGCCAGCGGAACTGCAGGAACTGCAGCCCCAGATCGTCCAGATCGAGCTCCACATCGACGGTGCCACCATTATCTTCGCCCGGTGCGCTGGCTTCCAAAGTCGCGTCTGTCGGGTTGGTAGCAGCCTGCACGCCCTGTATTCTGCCGTCATGGAAAGTGGACGTCTGTGGTGTGGTGATAGCGGTCTCACCATCGTCGAGATTTCCGGTATAAGTGCCCGGCAACAGATCCAGATCTGCAGCGTTTATTGACGTACAGTTATCGTCATCGTTGATGATGAATCGGCTGCCATCAAAGTATTCCACCTGGAACGTAATAGCCAGTGGCTCCGTTTCCGGCCCATACGCATTGTTCACCAGCAAACGGCCATAGCGGAAATCGTGCCTGTCGATTTCGAAGAACTCCGGGTCGCCATCGGTTATCTCCGCATCCAGGTCACCTGAATCCAGCGTCACCCCATCACTGTCGATCGGTACCATCGCGATGATCAGGTCGGCGAATGGACCATCCGGAATTGCCGGGTTGGCCCGCTGAAAGATCAAATTGCCTTCCAGTACCAGTTCACCGCCCTGAATATCGCCCCAGTCTGCCTGGAAGTTGGCTGGCACACTGCTGTTGGCAAGTCGGGCGGTCAGGTTGTTGTTATCGCCCGGATTGCTTTCCTCAATAGCGCGGAAGTTCAGGTCATTGTAGGCACTGAGTTTGGCGAACACGTCACGGTAATTTACTGTGGGATCACCCTGGACATTTCGGGCCACCAGCTCTACTTCGACACCAAACGGCTCATCCATATAGGTAAACACAGAAGGTGGTGAGCAGTTGGCATCAACACGTGGCAATAACATGTCACTGGTCACTTCAAAGCGCACAGGATAGAAGCGCCCAACATCGGCCACCGCACCACGAATAACGGCAGTTCCCAGATAACTGACCGGGTCTTCGTTGCTGTCGACCAGTTCCGCCTGCAAATCTATGATGCCAACCTCATTGTAATACAGGTTCAGGAAACCCGTTGCGTCAACTCCATAGTTATTAAAACTGTTGTAGTTCAGAATATCCTGACTCAGCTCTCCTCGAACACCTCCAAGCGCTTCAACCTGGTTTTCAGTAACAGTCAGTTTGATGCGATAGTCGTCACTGGTGCCGTCACTGTCATAGTAGAAGTTGGGCGTCGGCCGATTGTCATGCAGGTTGGCACCGGTATCCGGCTGCCCGTCCTGATTGACGTCGTCGCCGGCCTGCCAGCCCATTGCCGTGACAACCAGATCAAAGCCTTCCCCAGCATGCACAAACACGTTGCCATCCTCATCGGCTGCAAATGAATCGGCCGTCTCCCCATTGCGGTCCGGGAAGTTGTCTGCGGGCAGACTATCAGCGCGATCCAGTCCCTCATCGCCCGGGAAGTCGATGGCAAACCCGAACGGCCTTACTACAAATTCCTCACTGCTACCCACCATAAGATCGCCGGAGTAACCAGGCGCAGACAGGGGATTGTCCGGAGACGGCGTTCCAAAGAAACCGAACGGAATATCAAACTCGCCATGCAATTGCATGACACCCACGTCCGAGTAATTCAGCACTAATGTGGCACCCGGCGCCCCGCTTGGCTGAGTGATGAAATCAAGGTCGATCTCGGTATACGTCGTGGCACCATCAGTGCTGTTATCGTTGACCAGCGAAATAGCTTCACCGTTGACGCTGAACGATTCGCCTGCCTGGCAGCTGGCTGGATCTTTACACTCGGCGGCCATACCAATTGTCAGTGTTTGTCCGGCATCAAACAGCGGAACACACTGCTGCGGGTTGTCGTCTGAGCTGCGCACGCCCTGCAGCGTCAGCACCTGAGCAAGTGGGTTCACATTGGATGGTTTGCCGGCAATCTGGTACGGAATGACTTCATTCGACTGAGTCTCGTTAAAGAACCGAAGGCCGGCTTCAGCAATTTGCAGGGTTGGATCTTCAAGCTCTGTCTTGTTGCTGACGGTACCCAGCACGTTGATGTTGACCGGTTCCACTGCGCCTGCAGGTACTGTGTAGTTCAACAGCAGCGTCACACTGGTTTCACCCGGTGCAAAGGTGTAGGACGCAATGCCGTTATCAGACTGAGAGGCGATACTGCTAAGGGCACCCGCGCCTGCCAGTACTCGCGCCCAGGTGCCTTTCGCTGGCGCAATAGTCAGATTGATGGTTTCGCCGCCAGCATCAATCGGATCATTCTGTGAATCATGCGCGGTAATGGTAATTGGTGAGCCAACACAGGATATTCCAAAGCCGGAATGTGATATCGCATAGTGATCAAGTGAGCCCGTGCCGGTATAACCACACTCATCAGTTGCAGTCGCTACTTCAACTCGATCGATAAAGAAGTATCGGTCTAGCTCATAACCGTTGGCGACGCGGAAGCGAATCTGAGAGCTTGCGGAGAAACTCTGCGACCCATTTGCCAGTATTGTGCTCAGGTTGTAGGACGCCGGAATCGATGAGTTTGACTGATTGGCGGTAAGCCCCGTGAAGTTGTTTACAAGCAACCAGGAGTCACTCGACGATCCACGCGCTTCTACCACCAGAGAGTCACTGGCTGCCAATGCGCTATGGCCATAGCGCAGGTTCAATATGACATCTTCACTGAATGGCACCGCATCCAGATCAAATGTACGGGCCAGCGACGGAGAGATTGAGGCGTTATTTGCCGCCACGCTGCTGGTCAGGCGAAGGCGACCTGACGCAGAAATCACCTGAATATTGCCGGCACCTGGGCCCGTACCAGTGCCCGCACCGCTGACACCATCCACTTCTGTCCAGCTACCCGACCAGTTTCGACTGCCTTCATTATTGTTGAATGCAGATACTGTAAACGTATCGAGCCAGGTGATAGGCGTGAGGATTTCATTAAACGTGAAGTTAGGATCTTCACTGCCAGCCAGCTCGGTAGCAATGCCGTTGGTAACGTTTACGTTAACCGTAGCAGACTGGTCGTGAACCAGTCGCAGCACAACGTCGCCACCATCGGATGAAACGAAGGTATAGCGTGCCTGACCGTTGCCGATATTGGTGAACGTGCCATTCCCGCTTTGCAGCTGCCAGGTACCATAGTTTGTGCTGGTCGTGATTCGGATGGTGCCGTAATAGTCCTCGTCGAGGTCGTGCGTCAGACCATCATGCTTACTGATGCGAACAACACCTGCTTCACAGACGCTGCCGCCCTGATCCTGTCGAATCTGGAAGTGACCGATATAACCATCTTCGACCAGATGCAGTGCGTCAAGACGCCTGTCAGCACTGGTTGGTTCAAATACGCCCAGCTCTTCGTCGCCCACAAACAGGTTCTGGGTTTCGCCAGCTGTGCGATCAAGCTCAGTGACATCGTCGCGGGTAAACAGTGTACCGGTAACTGGATCCAGGCCCTGGCCTATTGTGGCAGTTGCATTGTCTGCGGACAGCACAAATGTATCGATGACGCCTGTGGGGTCATTGGGATCGACACGCAGGTAGAAGGCGTCAACATTGACGTTGCCATTTCCTTCTGTTGAGCCAAAGACATCAGCGTCACTGCCCTCCAGATATATGAATGCCTCTCCCGCATTGGGCCCCGAACGGTAATATCCCACAATATCTGAGCTGGTAAAGGCAAGGTTATTGGTACCAGCCACGCCACCTGTGGTGGTTGTAAACAACACCGTACAGTCTTCGTTGTTATTGTTGGCATCACAGTCGTCCATGATGTAGACGCCATTGATGTTGGTGCTGGCCGGGTTGGCAAACACAGTATCCCCATCAAGGAACAGTGTGGCTTCGTCCAGGATGGGATCGTAGCGCACCAGATCCGAAGGCTCGAAGTTCAGATCATTGCTGCCAATGGTGCTGGCGGTATTAGCCGATAGAATCAGGTGACCGTTCTTGAGCAGATGCACGGCATTAATATCGTTGATCCTGCCACTGTTAACAACACTGTCATCAAAGAACATTGTCGCTACATCAGTCGCCGGGTTGTAAATAATCAGGTCATGATTCTCGAACGGTCCCAGACCACCGATCGTTGTGGCATTACCCGGCGTTGAAACCGACAGCAGGAAGCGCTCCTGAGATGCAACGGGCGGACCGACAATTGTCGTAATGTCCGTGTCCTGATTGTTGCTGCTGACAATATCAAAATTGCCTGTGCCAATACTGACCTGAGCAGTGTTGGTGACATTAAATCCGGCTGCGCCAACGACATCCACATCCAGTGTGATGGTAGCGCTCGCATTGAGAGCCAGAGACGCTGCATAGGTGCAATTCAATGTCGGTGATACCGTATTGCAGACCCAGCCGGTGCCGGATGCAGCCGTAAAATCGACGCCTGTAGGCTCGCTATCTGTAACAGTAATAGTTGCCGTGGTTGCATCTGGTCCAAGATTGGTAACCACCAGTTGATACTGCCCTGTCTGGCCGGTCTCAAGCGTATTGACAACCTCTTTAACAATGCGAAGGTCGGTCTCCAGACCACGAATATTGGTTATGACACGATCAACGTTGTTGTTGCTCGACGTTTTTTGATTCACATCATCAATATCGATGACACCGCCCTGGTCATCATTCCGGTTGTCAAACTGAGGTGCCCGGTCGCAGCTATCAGGATCAGGTATGAAGCCATTGGCCTCGGCGGTACAGTTGCCACCGGAGTGCAGCATTCGCGCCACAATTGGCGTGTTGTTATTTAGCAAAGGGAAGTCCGTCGGACTGCCGATTTGTACATCCAGGTCAATCGGCGGCAGGCTGTCACCCGAGGGTAATTCACCGCCTGGATATGTTGCAGCTATGTCGTAGGTACAGGTAAATGCACCCGGTGACAATGTGACACTACAAGTCCAGCCAGTCCCACCAACGTCGCCCGCCGAATTGAATGTCATGCCGTCAGGCAGGCGCATGGCTACGGTGACTTCACCGGTCGCTTCTCCCGCAGAGACCGATCCATTGCCATTATTGGTCACGTTGACCTGGTAACTGCCAGACCCATTAACTTTAAAGTTGCCACTCTGCGATACGAATACTTCCATGTCGGCAATCGGGAAGTTCGTAACACTGATGACCTCTGAGACCAGTAGCACCACGTCCTGGCCGGAACTGTAACGGGTAGTGATGCGCTCGGCTTCACTGCCCAGCTGCGAGAAATTTTCCAAGGTTGTGGGGCTCAGATAGTGAGTATCAATATCGATACCCCAGGTAGAGCCTATCTGATTGCCACTTCGCCCCGACAACTGTGCATCGGGTCCCGGAAAATCAATCTCGTAACCGTCACTGTTCAGACCGGCGCTGGACTGGAACTCGTAGAAACCAGTCCCTCCAATGGCGAATAGCGGTCGAGTCACCGTTGAGTTGAATTCGTTTGTCGAGGAATTAAAACTGTTCGGCAATGGATTGAACGTAGTTGCATTGGGTGCCGTTTGGATGCCCAGTGACTCATCACCAGTCGAAAGCTGCTCATCACCTTCCATGGTAACGTGTGTCACCAGACCATTTGGCAGAATTTCGGCCGCATCGTAAGTCGCCATGCGGAAATTACGGGGCACCAGGGTAAATGCCGAATACTGGAAGGGCTGCAGGCCATGGAACAGGTTCAATACGCGCAACCGCTCATCCGGGTTTTCGTAGACAACAATCATTGACCAGCCGCCCGAGCAGGTGCCATTGTCATCCCACACACCGCCTGTCTGGACGGTCAGATCTTTGAGGCGATAGTCGCCAGACCCGGTAACCAGCTCTGTTACCTCAGCATATCCGGCAAAGAAACCTGCATTAACAGCGGTCACATTAACAGCCTGGAACATCTGGTCGGCTACAACTGCAACCTCGCTGCCGTCTGGTCCGAATGACACCTGACTGTCGGCGTCTTCCTCGTCGCCGGACCCCATCCAGTAGAGGTAGGCTGCAACGACGTCCGAGCCCGCAGGCAAGCTGAGTGGCGCCTCTGTGCCGACAGCAAAATCGACAAACGAGCAGTCCACGGAGGGGTCAACCTGCAGATCTGCCCGGGAACCACTTGTTCGCAATGAGTTACCCATGGCGATATATGACATGGAGCCCGAGAACGTTTCGTACAGCGTGACCGGCACGTAGTCATCCGCTAGCGGCTCACCAGTAACAAGCGGTCGGAATGCCGCTACCGCCATCGCATTCATGGTTGGTGCAAATATGCCGGGATTCTCGAATGGTTCCACCACCTCAAGGAAACCGGCCGAACTTAATACACCTGCAGAGCCAGCGGAGGCACCGGCCTCGCGGTCATCGTCCTGAGTGTCCTGATTAGGCCGGGCTGGCGTAGTATTCTCCCGATATGGCGGAGACCCCCCGTCTGCAGAAAAGCCACCCCAGAGCCCAGTCAGTGTCGATACTGGTTCTGAGGGACGGAAAAAGAACGTGTTGAACTCATTGTAAAACGCCGCATCATTGGCAACGATGCTGAATATGAACGCATTGTTTACGTCCGTCGTAATACCGGCTGCTACAGAGTGCCGCCCACTGACATTACCTCCGGTATAGGTATTACCGTTGACCGGGCCCTGTGCAGGTGTTGCCGCAGGTATGGGTATACCCTGTTCTACGCCAGTTACTGACAACAAACAGATGGCGGGGGCGTTGACTCCCCCACTGAATACACCCGCATACGAACCGGCATTGGCAGGCAGATCATCATCAAAGATTGCCCAGATTTCGGTTGTCACGCCGGGCGCCTGGTCATCGTTTTCAACACGGATAACGCGTGTCATCGGAGCTCCAGCGTAAGTCGCTGTGGTGCTCGGGTTTGAATTGCCAACCTGCATGGTTGCCATCAAAACCATACGGGATTTTAATGATGCCTGAGTATTGGTAGCCGGTATGCTGACTGAGGTGGAATTGCCCGGACTGGTACACTGCGCACCATCAAATATCTGCGGGAAACATCCACTGTAGAAAAGATTAGGATCAAATGCCCCATTTTCGACGATCAGGCCATCTTCCACGTCGAAGTTCACAATACCTGTATTGGTACTGGTAAAGTCGAGAATGACCTGGCCAGCGTCCAGCGCATCAAAAGTGTAGTCCGCTATGCCTGTATCTGGACCGGATGGGGCATCGATAGTTCCCTCGGCTGTGCCAGACAAGGCCCAGTTGCCGCTTGTAATGTTGTTGCTGATTCGCATGGTGCCCAGATAATCGCTAGCGATATTGTTGTCACTGTCCCGAACTGTAAAGGTGACAGGTGTAACCTCACAGGCGTTTGCGGCAAACCCATGTGTTATCTCAAAGGTACACAAGGCAATCTGCAGGTTCTGGTCATACATACTGGAAGAATTGCGAGGATCCAGTGTGACACCGTCACTGACGTTGATATTCACCGGCCCGGTATTTGATGAATGCCTGAATCCGAGCACAACCTGTCCGTTGTCAGAGGCTTGAAACGCGTACGTGGCGTTACCATCCCCGTCAACCGGATCAACCAGATTACCGTCGCTCTGGCCGATATCGACCCACGTACCGAAGCCTGTCGTCGTGCTCAGGTTTACGGTCCCGGTGTAATTGGTAATCGTGTTTCCACCGCTATCGACCAGGGTCAGCGTCACCTCCTCGATGGAGCACACATCTGACGAACCGCTGTGCGTTACACGGAAAGTACAGGCGGCATTGACCAGATTGGGATCGTATTGGCCTGAGGGCTGGGAAACGTTTGCAGCTACCAGATTAAAGTTGACTGTCTCAACATTGTTGTTCTGGAAATTAAGAATAATCTCGCCCGCGTCAGCTGCGGTGAATGTATAGGTGGCGGCACCAGTATTGGCTGTTCCTGGCGTCAGTGTGCCGAATGCGTCACTGGCGGTACCTGTTTTGCTCCAGTTGCCCCCGGTCACTCCCGCTGTGCTGATATTGACGTTGCCTGTGTACCCTGTGACAGTGTCACCTGATGCAGTAACCACCTGAATGGTAATGGGCTCGACGCTGCAGACATTGCTATTGCCGTCGTGGAATATCCGGAACGCACAGTTCTCCAGCGTTAAAGAAATATTGTAGTCTTCGGTACCAATTGAGCCCGCGTTGGCATCGAACTGATAGGTCTGTGCCACGCTGGAAGAGAAATTGACTACGATGCTGCCATTATTGGCCGCTACGAAAGTGACCTGCGTCTGACCATCATTAAGGGTCGTGTCGTTGACGGAGCCCTGCTGGCCCGCTGCCAACGCATAGCTGCCGACCGAACCATTGCTCAGCGTCAGTGTGCCGGCAAAATTGGTGACAGGATTGTCGTTGGAATCTACAACACTGATCGTAATGGGTGTGACTGCCGCACAACGACCGTTGGCCGTCTGGTGCGAGATTTCAAAATGATACGAGATGATCTGTACATTGTTTGAAATCAGTTTGGTGTTGGTACCTGACACAGTAAAGCCAAGCGTCCGGGTGCCAGCGCTGCCGGTAATAGAAAGGTTACTGAATATGGCCTGGCCGGAGGCATTGGTGGCAACAGTTGTGGTGCCACCAAGTGTGCCGCCGCCGGTTTCGATATTGGCCACCACATTTCTGCCGACGATTGGATTACCGCTGGCATTCAATAGCGTGACAACCGGCGCCTGATTGAAGGCAGCGCCACTGACTGCAGTTGAGGATGGCTGCGTGGTCAGTGTGGCGGTCGGCGCCTGATATCGAACGATGACGACACCGCTACCGCCGGCCGCGCCGTTTACAGAGTTGTTACCACCGCCACCACCACCGCCGCGATTAGGTGTGCCGGCCGTTGCCGCTGTCGTGTTGTTGCCACCGTTACCACCGCCGCCGTTACCACCGGTGCCTCCGGCCGCCAGGTTTTGGGCAGCGCCACCACCACCGCCGCCAGCATAGAAAGTTGCCGTACCACTTATATTGTAGGACAGGCCGATACCGCCATTACCACCCGCTTCGCCATTTGTGCCCGCCAGGTTCTGGCCAGCTCCACCAGCGCCACCACCACCAGTGGCTGCGGCACCTGCTGGCGATCCCGCGCTGTTGCCGCCCGCCGAGCCGCTGCCGGTTGTCGCGGCGCCTGGTTGCGTCGCTGCACCACCATTGGCACCTCGGGAACCGCCACCTGAGCCACCAGCGTTGCCCTGGCCATTGCCGCCGATACCGCCACCACCACCGAGTGCAGTTAACGAACCGAAAACCGAGTTGCCGCCATTGCCGCCAGTCTGATGCCCAGGCCCCACGCCCGCTGTACCGCCAGCGCCAATGGTGACGGGCACAGAGGCCCCAACCGCAAATCCTGTACGGTAGACCAGACCACCGGCGCCACCGCCACCGGCGCCAGCGTTGCCAAAGGCCTGAGAGGTACCGCCACCTCCGCCGCCACCCACAACCAGCACGTCTACCGAGCTTACGCCGGGCGGAGGAACAAAGGTACCACTGGCATTAAAAGTATGAACAACGAAGTTAGTGGTGGGTGGAATATATCTGACAATGACGACACCGCTGCCACCAGCCGCACCCTGCACACCACCAGTGCCACCCGATGCACCGCCGCCACCACCAGTATTGGCCTGACCAGCCACACCCGCGTCGCTGGTGGAAGGTCCACCCCCCGCGCCGCCACCGCCAGTGCCTCCGGCGCCACCTGAGCCGCCGCCGCTGCGCTTGCCGCCGCCACCGCCACCGGCAAACCAGCCGCTGGCGCCAACGCCCGTGCCGAACTGCGTACTGAAGTTCTGGCCGACGCCACCGTTACCGCCGCTGCCGTTTGTACCTACACCGCCAGCAGCACCGGCACCACCGCCGCCACCACCACTGCGGTTGCTCGCCGAACTGGTGCCATTGCCCGCGCCACCGACGTTACCCTGACCTGCGGTCGCACCACCACCCGGTCGCGCACTACCGCCCGTAATACCACCACCGCCACCACCCGAGCCACCCGAGCCGCCACCAGCGCTGCTTTGCGCGCCGCCCTGACCATAACCGCCACCCTGGGCAACAAGGGTCCCAAATGATGAGTTCTGACCCGCCTGACCATTGCCACTGGGGTCATTGGTGCTGGTGATACCGGCACCACCCGCACCACCAGCGCCTACCACCACGCTGTAAGAAGGTTGGTTGACGGTGACCCCGGTTTCCCAGCGAAGACCGCCAGCACCGCCGCCACCACCGTAGGTGCTGCCACCGCCACCGCCACCACCAACAATCAGCACATCGAGCTGCGTCAGGCCTTGCGGCGGCGTGAATGTGCCATTGGAGGTGAATACATGGACGCGGTAGGCGCCCTGGGTATAAGTCGAATTGCCGCCTGTTCCCAACAGTGGCGTTGATACCTGTTGAACATTGCCACCTGTTCCAGAGATGTTCAGGGGACCAGGCGTTTGCGCGAAGACGAAGCTGATGCCCATGGCGCCCGCCCCAATTGCAGCCAACAGCCGAGCGCCCCAGTCGAACATCAGTCGTCCGGGGGAGTCGGCCTTATCGCGACCACGGGCCGTTATGCTCTGTGAAGGCCGTATCAACGGCTTGCTTCGCATGGGCGGTAACACCTGAATAAATAATGCATTATTATCAACTTACACATTCTAGCTAATATGGCGGCTTAATTCAGATCTGTCGTATCTTTCGGTACGCAAAACTGCCCCAATTTGTCCCACTCTAGCCGCCCTGGTCGTTGCATAATGGACCGGCTGGCCACAAAATTGAATTACAACAAACTCAACGGCCACGGAGACGACCATGGACCTGGAATACAAAGTCATTCAATCCACTGTGCCCTACTTTGCCAAACCTGCCAATCTGAAGCAGACCCTTCACGAGGAATCCCAGGCGGGCTGGCAACTCGTTGAGAAATTTGACAATTTCAAGATTCGCCTGCAGCGCGAAGTATCCAATCGCGACAGTGATCATACCCGGCACATTGATCCCTATCGCTGCCACGTGGGGCCGAGCAATGTTGTAACGTATAGTGTGACTGCTGTATTGACCATCCTTGTTGTACTGGCCATTTTTGTCGCAGTCGGTGCAATCTAGGACAAGTCAGTCAGCGTCGAAACTGGTCCGGACTCTAACAGTACGAGAGACGTCACCACATGTCCCCGTACTGGTTATTGTGAAATAGTCCAGTCCATCCACGGTGGCATCAGTGACACAACTGACCGACACGCTGCAGCCCGACAGGCCATCGGCCTCAAAATCGTACTCCCGAGGGCTACCGGCATTCTCGGGACATATCGCATTAGTGTCGTAATTTGGAAACTCGTCAGGTGGGAATAGCGCGTTCATGGCGAATCCTGCACCAGATTCTGCTGCATAAAATGCACGAGTCAGACGATTCTCCTCTTCAAACGTCTCTGCATTCTGTGACACCAGATAATTTATGCTGACTGCGATCGCTGCCATCAGCGTGATCACGAATATCGCTGCAGGAAGGCCTATTCCCCGCTGGTGACCAGGAAAAGACTGGAGGCGTCGAACCGAACACTGCAATCCCGGCTGGCGTGTTGATGGCTTTTCAGGGCACATTTCGCATCAATACCTCATGTTTGATCCGCACTTCGTCACCAGATTCCGAGAAATTCAGATCCATCGAAATAATCGCGTTTCGTCTGAGTGTCGCCGGCAATATCTCGAATGCCGTTAGCGTGGCATTATCAATACTGAGACTGATCAGGGTTCGGTCTGGTGCTGCTTCTGGCAGGCAGGCTGCGGTATCTGGGGTACATTGCGTCGACTGGAAGCCATAATTCTGGTAGCGGAACAGCCGCCCGCCTTCAACGCAGAAGCTGACCGGCTGGTCGGCCACATAAAAACGTTCTACGGGCGATCGGCGCGAGAATCTATGAGTCGCGTCCAGTCGGACAGTAACCAGTCCGTCCGCCCCGCCTGTGTCTTCAATTTCATCAATCAGTGCGCGAGGACCGGGTGAGCCCCCGTCATACAAATCCTGTGTATCGATTGGATAAATCACCGCATGCCGGTCCGCGGGCGATGCCAGCGTCAGCGTTGGATTGAAGTCGATGGCTTCAAACTCAGTGCCGCCACCACCCGTGAAAGGCGCATCGCGATAGTTCGTCGCGCCAATAAACGGAATAAACTCCAGACACTGGTCTCCTGTAACTTGAGCGGTTGAAACCCGAATGCTGTTCGGGACGGCATTATGCAGTTCCATCGCCAGCCGATCAGCGACATTGCGGCCGGAGGTTGCCAGTTTGTTGCGATTACCTGTGGCGGAAAACCCCTCAACAGCGTCCCCTATATAACCAATGATACCGATCGCGAGAATCGCGGATATCAGCAGCGTGATTACGATTTCGATGATCGTAAACCCAAGTGCCTTTTTTGCAGGCAAATTTGAATGCTGGTGTCCGCTCATCTCAAAAGTTCGCCTTGTATACACTGTACTGCCAGCCTTCCGGACGATTTACGTGGCTAACGGTAACGGTTATCAACTTGGCGTCCTGTTCGTCTGTCAAATCATTCGGTTCACTGGCAAGGTTTTCTTCTGTGCCACCGCCACCAAGTTCAAGATATCGGACTGACACCTGCACACGAAAATTCGCGTAGTCGTCACGCGTATTGCCTTCGGCATCTCTCAGCGGGTCGGCCTGCCCATAACCCTCGTCCAGCCCATCATAGTCATCAACATCATCGTAGTCTTCCCGGTCGGATTCGCCACCGTCCGGGCCAAAATCAACTTCGTCGGTGCAATTGGTGCGACACGGTGGTATGCCTCGCGGAGCAGAACGCTCATCAAAACGTCGGGACAGTATTTCATCCAAGTAACTCTGCGCCAACGCCAGGGCCCTCGTCTCCAGCATAACGTCTGAACTGCGCGACACTGCCGAAGAGATCGCTGTCGTTACACCAATCAGGGCAATACCCATGATAACGATTACAGTGATCAGCTCGATTAGTGTTACGCCGCGTTGACGTCGGATGTCTGGATGGCTATTCAATGCAGTCTCCCACGTAAGCGTAACCCGAGGCAGACCAGCAAATTGACATCAGTGGGTCGCTGTCCACACAGAGGCGGGCGCCACTGGTGACAGTCACTGGGTATCCCGCCGAGCCGGTGACACCACCCTGCAAAAGATCGCCCAACTCATCAAACTCAAAGACGAGCTCGTTTGAGGTAGTCAGCGTAGTTGCACCTGAACTGGTTCCACAACTGTCCAGGTCATTTACGTCGGCAGTGAGCGTGACACTTTCGAGATCCAGCGTGGCGCTTTGAATGACACCGCCGGAATCTTCAACCTCGACCTCCAGGTCGCTGCCTACCGGTCGCAAGGTGAGTACAACTTCTGACCGACCAATGGCCCTTTGCTGAGCAGAACGGGACAGTGAAACTACCTGATCACGCACAATAATGGCGTTGTAGGTATCGGAACGGAGAATTCTGGACATGCCAAGGGCCGCAACAATGCCCACCAAAGCGATAACGATAACGATCTCGGTGATGGTGAAACCAGACTGCTTAGGTTCATTGCGGGCCGGCATCGACAGGGTACCCCAACAAAAAGCTCAAAATGCGTTAGTTATATGGAAAAGAAAAGAGGGATCCCGTGCATGCATGAGATCCCTCCTTCTTCCACCAGCTCAACCAAGCGCCAGTGTGTGCTTTTTTCAACTTAACTGAAAGTTACGTCTACCCCACCATTAGGAAGCAGATTCGTATTCAAGCGTAGTCTCGGTAATCTCACCAGTTTCCAGGTTTAGATTCAAGCGAGGAATTTCTGGCGGATTGGCAGCACCATTGTCAGCCGCATCAGGGAACTGACCGATGTAGTAGTAGCTGCAGCTTGTGGCCAACGTGTAGTCATCGCCAGTACCAGGGTTGGTAACCGCTGCAACCTGAGTTCCGGCAGCAGCACCGTCTATGGCATCGGAAATCGCTTCCTCGTTACCCAAGTTTGCAAATGCAACTGTAACGGACGCAGCCAATGGCCGACCCGATTGCAGAATACCGTTGTAAATTTCGAGACAAGTAGATGCATCCAGAGTTGCGTCTGCTCCGATCGGATAACCGTCACTGTTCGCAAACAACGTGCCGTCACCGAATCCACCCACTGCAGCTGTCAGCGGCTCGCCCTGAGCAACCCATGTGGCTCTGAACAAAGCCACCCCTGTTTGCAGACCGCCGCGGACGCCATCGACTACTGCATCGTGAGCCTCGTCTGTTACGTCCAGGAATCGTGGCAGTGCGGTGGCAGCCAGGATACCCAGCAGCAGGATGACCACTACCAGTTCGATGATAGTGAAACCTTTCTGTTGTTTCGCTTTAAGTTGAATATTCATTTCCTCACTCCTTAATAGTGGGTTCGGTGTCGACTCTCGCCTTGCCTCTCCCTGACCTGCATTTATCAAACCATTTAAGATCAAGTTAATTTATGACCACTTTCGTTTGTCTGGCTACTTCCAACCTTGTTACTCAATTTTACACTCGGTGCATTCCACGCCTGCTAGCCTGACAGATCCTGCGTGAACGCACGCTTTCTTACTAGCTTGGAGATCATCGTATCAGCGCCTTATGGCTCAAACTAGACGCTAACCCTGTAAGCTTCCCCAATTTTTCCTTTTTTACCCCTTTTTTTCCCTTTTTGCAGCTTGCCAGCCAGCAATCTTTGCGCTCCAAGCGTGATTTCTTCCCCTATTGTCCCGTCAAAAGCCCCTCCAACTGGGCATTTTGATCTTCCGGGCCAGTCTGGGACGGCGCAGGTACTTCTAACGGGACTGATTGCCATTGATAGGGCACTACTGGTCCCAAAACGATCCCTTCCCAGTTACCACTGTCGGAATATCTGCTAGTCACCCTGAAACTCAGTCGCTCAGTAGGGATACGCTCGCCACCGCTGACTAGAAACAGATTTTCGGAATTCTCTGCCAGGTAAACCAATTCACCTCTACTTCGATCGTAGTACCAGATCCGACGTGGCAAATTTGCGATATCAGCTCCGGCAATTTCACCCACATAATTACCTGGTGGCGTCAGCATCAGGTCCATCGGGTTCATGCCATCCAGTTCCCTGGATCTCTGCCAATCCTGAGAGGCAATCATTCGCATCATCTGCAGATTTATTCCTGCGTTGAGTTGCGCCTGAACCGCCAGAAAATTCGCCCGCTCCGCCTCACCAGGAAATGCCTGGTAACGATTAAAAGCTGCCGCGAACAGTATCGATGCGGCCAATATATAGACCGTCATCTCAAACAGCGAAAACCCACGCTGATTAAACCCGGCAGCTATTCGTAGACTTCGGGTTCCCTTCATTTGGTACTCGATTGGATATATCGTAATCAGGAGGGCAGAATAACAGGCAGTTGTAGTGCGGGCCATAGCAAGCAAGCTTTTGCATCCCCAAATGCACCATTTGTGTCTGCAAAATGTCCCGAAATCTTCCCTGAAATAAAAATCAATCGAAATCACCTCCTTGCCGCAGAACTCAAGTCCCAGATTGGCAGGAAAACACCGAGCGCCAGAATCAGGACCATTCCAGCAATCACCATGATAAGGATTGGTTCAATCGCCTCACCCATGCGTTTTAGCTCGTATTGAACCTCGGCGTCATAGAACTCTGCCACATCTTCCATTAGTTGATCTATGGTACCGCTTTCCTCGCCTACCGCAATCATCTGCAATACCAGCGGAGAGAACATCCCGGCATTAACTGCGGTGTTATACAGGGTCTCACCACGCGAAATGCCTTCGCGCATTTTTATTATACGTTTCGCGATGAACCGGTTCCCCACGGTACTGGCCACGATTCCCATACCATGGACGATGGGTACGCCCGCTTTTAATATCATGGAAAAAGTACGGGCAAATCTCGCCAGTGCGACTTTCTCGATAACGCCGCCTGCCAATGGCAAAAAGCGTTTTTTCTCGTCCCAGGCAAGACCACCCTTCTCGGAACGCGTCCAGGTTTTAAACCCGACGACCAAGGTAACACCTCCTCCCAGCAAAAACGGCCACCAGTTGACCACAAAATCTGAAATACCAACCAGAATCCGGGTTTCCAGCGGCAGATCGGCGCCGAGCCGCGCAAATGTGTCGGCAAAGGCAGGTATTACAAAGTACGTAATGACTCCAAGGGCAACGGCAATCGTGGCCATAACGAACGTCGGATATCGTGTCGCGCTCTTTACCTGCTTGCGCGTGTTTTTTTCAAGCTCCAGATAACGAACGATCTGCTCAAACGCCATATCCAGTCGACCGGTATTCTCCCCAACGTCTACCAGCGATAAAAACAGGGTGGAAAATATCTTGGGATGGTGGCCTAGAGCAGTTGACAGGGTCTGACCGGACTCAAGGCTTTGCTGAACCTCTTTCAGGACTGCCTGAAAAGTTGGGTTTTTGTTGGACCTCTGCAGACCTTTAAGGGCGCGATCCAGGGGCATACCAGCCCGGGTCAGGCTCTGCATCTGGCGGGCAAAGATGATCTGGTCATCCAGCGTGATCTTGCGCTTTTTCAGTGCAGCGTTGAGAACCTGAAATGCGTCCGCGTTAAGGTCAACGCGAGAGGACTTCTTCCCACTTGCGCTTTTTGATTTCGATTCTTGTTTGCGAGACTGAGAGTCACGATTTGCGTTGGCGGCGCGCGCTTTTCCGGCCTGGATATCGATTGGCGTATACCCCTGCCCCAGCAGTTCACTGGCCGCCGCATCCAGATTGACAGCCTCCAGGCCACCTGTGATCAGTGCACCCTTGTTATTGCGGGCTTTGTATTGAAAATACGCCATGATCAGTCGCCATCATCCCAGGCTATGGTGCGATTGTCTGCCTCCGGACTCAGGCCATCGTCAATGTCGCTGGCGGAATCACCTTCATTCAGGCCTGTCTGCATCCAGTCGCCGCTCTCATCGATCTGCTCAGCCACGCGATACACTTCTTCAAGGCTGGTCACCCCATCCAGCGCCTCCATCATCGCACTGACAACCAGAGGTCTATAACCTTTGCTGCGCCTGGCGGCCTTTACGAAATCCGATGAATTGGAACGGCGCAGGGCATCGGCCATTTCATCGTTCAGCACCAGCAATTCAAACACACCAATACGGCCACGATAGCCGGTATTATTGCAACGGTGACAGCCACTTGCCTGCTTGAGCGACATGGTCGCCGGCGCCCGCTCACCCATTGTATGGCGTATCCAGGCCTGTTCACGGGCATTGGGGGTGTGATCCAGATAACAGTTGTCACAGAGTCGCCGAACCAGTCGTTGCGCCATCACGGCACGAATCGCGGTTGCCGCCAGGAAGCCTTCAGCGCCCATATCCACCAGACGCATGGCACTGGAGACGGCATCATTGGTATGCAGCGTCGACAAAACCAGGTGACCGGTCATCGCGGCCCGCAGGGCAATTTCGGCCGTTTCCTGGTCACGAATCTCACCCACCAGCAGGATATCAGGGTCCTGACGCAGCGCAGCCCGCAGTATTCGGGCAAAACTCAAGCCGATTTTGGTATTGATCTGAACCTGATTGACACGATGCAGTCGGTATTCAACCGGGTCTTCGACAGTGATGATTTTTTTGCCTGCGTCGTTCAGTTCCTGCAAAGCGCCATACAGAGTTGTTGTTTTACCCGAACCCGTAGGACCAGTTACCAGGATCAGACCATGTGGCATATGGATCAGCCTTCGGAACTGCTCCAGCATTTCAGGTGCCATTCCCACCTGATCGAGATCCGCAGCGCCGTCTGTCTGGTCGAGCAAACGCATGACCACCGACTCGCCGTATTCAACCGGCATGGTAGACAGACGCACATCGATTTTGCGCTCTTTCACCTTTAGGCTGAAGCGACCATCCTGAGGCAAACGTTTCTCGGAAATATCCAGTCCTGACATCAATTTCAGGCGCAGGACCAGCGCGGGCGCGATACGGCGCTCCTTGACGATCTGTTCCTGAAGAACGCCGTCGATACGCTGTCGAATCCGCAGAACCGTCTCATCAGGCTCAATGTGTATGTCCGAGGCCCGTATCTGCACGGCATCCTGAAACAGCGATTGCAACAGCTTGACTACTGGCGCATCACTGTCATCGTCTGCCGGTGTCAGGGCCGCCAGGTCAAACTGGCCTTCCGTCAGTTCTTCGTCCAGCTCCTCGGCAAATCCAGCGATCTCGTCGGTACGGCGATAGACCATATCCAGGGTCGCAAGCAGCTCGCTTTCACGAACAACCGCTGCTTCGATAGGTTGCTGCAACAGCCTTTCCAGCGCATCCATTGCATAGATGTCGGTCGGGTCCGCCATACCGACCAACAGCAGCCCCCCCTTCTCGGACAGGGCGATGGCGCGAAAGCGCCGCGCGTGCGTTTCTGACAGTCGCTGTACTACGGTGGGATCGAATTTGTAGCGGCGCAGGTCAACAAAGGGCACACCCAGCTGCTCGGACAGGAACTCAAGAAACCTGTCTTCCTGGACGAAGCCCAGATTGATTAGTGTGCGGCCCAGCCGCAGGCCGGTTGTCTTCTGTTTGGACAAAGCCTGCTGGAGCTGCTCTTCGGTGATGACGCCATTTTGAACAAGCAGATCACCGATGCGAATTTTTTGTCGTACGGCCATAATCTTTAGCTATGCCTTTTATTGTGCGGCTCTGATCAGGGCGAGCCGCTCGCGACTTTGTTCACGCAATGCGGGAGGCAGGTCTTCGCGACGGGCCGCCTGCTGGTAGGCCTCTGCTGCCTCAGTTCGCCTTCCGACTGTATCCAGTGAGACAGCCAGTCCGTACCACCAGCGACCGATCGAGTTATTCTGACGCAGAAGCGCCTGGTAGGTGCTGGCGGCGTCCGCGTAGTTCTGACTGGCCAGCAAAGCCGTTGCAAGCATGTCATGGTATTCGATGTCAGAAGTCATGGCCGGCGGTCGCTCCATCAGAACCTCAGCAGCCTGGGGAGCCTGTCCCTGATCAATCAACAGGCGGGCTTTGATTTTCTTGTATGCTGCCCGATTAGGTTGTATGCGCAGGCCCAGCTCGACCGCCTGCAGCGCTCGCTCTGGCTCACCCTGCTGAATCAGCAGCTTGGCAAGCATTTCACGCGACAGATGCGCTTCTGGCTCCTGATAGATGAAACTGTCCAGTGTCTGCAAGGCGGCTATACGTTGCCCATCCGCCCACTGTTCAAGCGCCATTTGAACTTCGCGACGGTCACGGTCGGTAAGGGACATTGGACGCTGCTCTCTGACAATGCCAGCGGACTGGCTGTTTTGAGGCTGCTGCTCTAGTCGGTTTTCACCCTCCGCACTATCTGCATTGGAACTTGCCAGGATCGCAGCCACGGCAGAATCGCTTTCCGTCGATGCGTTCGGCATGGCTTGCTGTGCCTGGCCTGCATTGGCAGACTGCCCGTCAGTTGCTGACTCCCAGTCACGCGGCTGCCATTGGGCAGCCTGCTGATTGCCAGCATTAATGCCAGAAGCGACAGCAGTTGAGGCAGGCGCGCCTGTATCAACTGGGTTAGCTACACTCTGAGTGGAACCGGTCTGCTGGCTGACAAGCGCCTGATTCTGGCGCTCAAGGTCCTGCAGGCGTCGCTCAAGCTCACGAATCATCTCGTTCTCGCCGTCATCAGCGTTTGTTTGCTGAGCCACATCAACCGGAGCCTGACTGGTAGCAGTCGCCAGCGGCTGAGTCGTGAAAGTCTGCTGCTCTACACCACTACCCCGTAAAAACCAGAATGCTGTTGCTGCGGCAACAAGCAGCAGGAATGCCGCCAGCAGCCAGACTTTAGGGTTACTGGAATTTACCGGTCTATGCGATGTCCCTGGTGAAGCCGGCACAAGTTTCTCGGGACCAGTGCGCCCGCCAGGCGCGTCGCGGCGCCGTGCATCCAGGTCTCGAAGCATGTCATTAATCAGACTCATGACGGTTTACCGCAAATAATAATTAAGCGTGTAAATCACCAGTGCCACCGCCATCACTGCCATGACGGCACTGACCCGACGCAGGTAGCTTGGTTGCGGGGGCTGCAACTCAACGCCCTCAGTATCGGCGATGGCACGCTGCATATGATCTCGCTCAACGATTCGATCGCCTCGACCGAAGGCAACCATCAGGGCTTTGTGACAGAGTATGTTTATAAGCCTGGGTATGCCCCGCGTCGCCGCTGTCAAATCGTCCAACGCACGTGACGAAAACACAGCCGCACCGTTATAGCCGGCCTTGCTCATACGATGCGACACATAACGCTCTACACCATCCCGATCCAGGGATTCCAGCCTGTACGAGAAGGTGATGCGTTGCAGAAGCTGCCGTAACGACTTGTCTCGCAACATGTCGTCCAGCTCTGGCTGGGCAAACAACACAACCTGGAACAGCTTGGTCTTTTCAGTTTCAATATTGGTCAGCAGACGCAGGGCTTCCAGAGTTTTTTGCGGCATTGCGTGCGCTTCATCGATAAACAGGATGACTTGGCGCCCTGCGACAGATTGCTCCATCAGCACTCTGGATATCTTTTTAAGCAGACTGTGATGGCCGATATCTGTGTCAACTTCGATTCCCAGTTCTTCCGCAAAAGCCAGAAACAGGCCTTTGGGGCTCAGCACCGGGTTAGCAATGTAAGCGGTGACGTAACGTTCAGAGTCATCTTCCAGTGTATTCAGAACTTTGCGACAAAGCATGGTTTTGCCGGTGCCGACCTCACCAACAACCTTGATGAACCCCTCCCGGTTGGCGATCGCGACCATCAACATGTTGAAGGTCTCATGATAGCTCGCCATGTTCAGGAAGAACTCGGTGTTGGGTGTCAGCGAGAACGGTGATTCCTGCAGGCCAAAGTGTTCGAGATACATGACGCCTACCAACCCTTGAGCTATTGATTCGCGAACGGGTTGATATCTTGCCCTAATGCACGCAACCTGTCACTGCGCTCGCGAATAAGCTGTTGCTCTGATTGCGGGTTAGCAATTACAGGGCGCAACAGTATAATGAATTCGCTTTTAACGGTGGTGCGGCGACGCTGATCAAAGGCCGCGCCAACCACAGGTATGTCGTTCAGGCCCGGGACGCCTGCCGACGTATCAATACTCCGCTCATAGGCAAGGCCGCCGAGTACAACAATACGGCCATCACGTGCCCGAATGATACTGTCCAACTCTCGCACAGCGGTCCTAGCCAACGGCACTTGCTGACCATCTACAGACTTGTTCTGTTCACTAACAGTGGTGATAGTGGGGTGTACATGCAACGTAATTTCGCCGTCAGCACTGATCTGAGGTGTGATATCCATCGATATACCTGAGAAAAACTGCTGCAGATTGCTTGACGAAGATTCTGTCACAGCTCCGCCACTGCTTACGACATTGGATCCGACATTGGTCTGGAAGTATTCCTGATCACCATCCTGGAATACTGCTTTCTGATTGTTCAACACTTTGAGGCTGGGACTAGAGAGCACTTGAGTTGTGCCGCGAGACTCCAGCAAACGCAGCACTGCGTCGAAGTCGGTAAAGTTGGTAGTAATCGTCAAAGGGTTAGAAATGCCGTCAATATTGCTAGCTTCTTCTCCTGGGCCAAACTGCCCCGTGACCGTGTTGTTCGTACCGTTTTGCCCGCCAGGCCCAAACGTGTCGAAATCTATTGCAGACTGGAAGCCCTTGTTGAGGATGACCTCGAGGAACTGAATTTGTATGGTCACTTCGCGCCCCAGGATATCCTGGGCTGTCTCAATGTAGGTTGCTACACGCTCAAGCTCCTGTGGAGTTGCCGTCACCATCACGATCCCTACCTGAGGTTGAACAACTACCGATCGTCCGCTTTCATCAGTTGCCGCGCTTGCACGAGGAGCATTAGTAGTCAACCCCGACAGCAGGCCGGTTCCGTTTGTAAGGCTATTGCTCTGCGAATTTCGCGTGCTGACCGAGGTGAGCCCTAGCATTCCCTCTAGTGTTTGTTGTATGTCGCTCCAAAAGTCGGTCTCGGTTTGAGTGCTCACTTGGCCACCAGCCCCACCGCCTCCGCTGGCGCCGAAGTTAACGTTGCCTCCACCCAATCCTCCAAGGCCGCCTACACCACCAAGCCCTCCGCCAAAACCACCGCCGAGCCCGCCGCCGAAACCACCGCCGAGCCCCCCACCAAGGCCGCCAAGTCCCCCTGCGGCGCCTCCGAGCCCTGCGCCGCCTCCGCCATTGCTATTGGACGACACTTGCGCACTGGAACTGCCGCTACGGCTTACGTTTAAATAGTCAATCGTGAAAATACGTGTTTCCATACCCGGCTGGCGCACCTGCCAGGTATTGTTGTTGCGTGTGATCTGAAAGCCATAGGTGTCAGCGACAGCATCCATCGCCTCTTCGATTGTGGTATTCGGCATATTCAGTGTGATCTCACCCTCAACATCAGGGCTTATCGTCACGCCGTAGTCAGTGCCGGCTACCAAACCATTAAAGAAGTCCCGCGCCTGTTCGCGGTTGGCCACGATGTTAAAACGCTCTTCGACGGCAACCAGCGCGTCATCGTTCAGCGACAGGCCTGGCATCAGGTTTCTGACGATATCGTCATCCGGAGGAGGCGCCAGATCCTCATCGTATCCGTACTCCGCCTCGCTCAACACGTTCTGCATGGATCCCAGGACTTCAGTGCTGGGTTGATTGGTGACTGCGGAATTACCACAGCCAGCAAGCACGGCAACTGCAAGGGGAGCGAAAAACATTCGCACCCACAGACGGCATTCGGCATTTGTCTGCTTGTTGTTGTCCAAAGTCATTCAACCGGCTCCCTGATTGAGCGCGTAAAGGCTGTCAGCACATAGTCTCTGCCTGCGGCCGACAACACAACTTCTCCGTTTCTTATATCCACAATCTCGGCGCCGTCAACATTATCACCGATTGTCAGTTGACGGTCATTGATTACCGCAATCGGCCTCCTGCCGCCTGTTCTTACAAAACTGACCACGTAGTTGGTGTTATTGATGGCTATTTCCGGGCCGCCAGCATCCAGTACTTCAATGGCCTGCACGGCAACCCGGTTTGGTGGCTGAGTGGGGTCGCGGAACACTTCTCCGTCTATTGTCAGCGTCTGGGCTGAAACGGCAGCGGACAGCACCAAGCCTGCGATGGTAGCCGCTGAGCGGGCTGAAACCATAGTAAATCCGTATAACTCAAACACCAACAAAGCCCTCCTCTGCGCTCAGTGTATGCAGCTGCAGCGTAATACGCGCATTGGGCCAGGTGGTCTGTACAAAATGCAACTCATCCCAGAAAAACCGCTCCGAGAATGCTTCGACACTGCGCAGGTAGCTGATCAGGCTCAAATAATCACCTTCGAGCTCAAGTCGCAGCACATGCTTGTATACCTGTTGTCGTTCAACTTCATCAGCCTCGCCCTCTGCTACTGCGGCTTGCGCGCCAGCTCCTGACTCGGTTGAATTACGCATCGGGATCGGCATCTGGTTTTCTACCCGAATCAATTCCAGGCCTTCCCGACTCTCCAGCATCGAGGTCAACAACCTCGTCATGGATTGTGGCGTTACCAGATTCCCAGCCAGGCTCTCGATCTGCTGCTGCAGCTGGCTCTGATTTGCCATGGCGCGCTCGATACGCACCCGGACCGCCTCATTGGGATCTTCATTACCCATGATCACAGCGGTCCGTTCACGCTGCTGCATGGTGACCAGACGCGCCTCTCTGACCATGAGATCATTAGCCGCCTGTTCGCGGGCACTATCCATTGGCTCGAACACAAAAATCAGATACAGCCATATCAATACGCCAATGCCGAGCACAGCGAGGATAGTTTTCTCTGCAGCCGGGCGCTGGTCGAACGACTCGCCAGCCATCTGTAGACGTCGCTTCAGAGTCACTCGCCAGCCTCCAGCGTAAATTCGTAGAGGGATTGCTGCGTTTCATCACGCGCACTGATCAGACGGTTAAATCGCCTGGTGGCGATGGCACTGTTCCCGCCACTGAGACGCCCTACGTAGTCAGGCAGCATGGCCGGCTCCAAGGCAACCCCGCGAATCATCACATTATCTGCGTTGCCCACGATACGAAATTCCTGCAGCCACAGACCAGTGAATGACGCGCGGGACAGATCCTTCAAGTGCTGGGAATAGCCAACAAGGTTGCCGAGCGTTGTACCCTGCATGAAATCATAAAGTTCTCGCGCCTGCTGCACGCGCAACTCCCGGGTATTCATCTCACGCACCAGGGCCTGGTCGGTCGCGCGCGCGGCGACCTCTCGCTCCAGTTGCTCAGTTCGTGCGGTTTGCTCCTGAAGGGCCTGCTCGACCTCTGCCAGCCGATTCTGGTTCAAACCAGTCTGCCACCACTGTACCAGCGATACGAGGAGCGCCAGACCCAGCAACACACCCAGTACCTGCACCGCGCGCGCAGCGGTCACCAGGTCGCGCCGCGGCCGCAGCTCCGGCAGGTACAGATTGATTTGCTGATTCACAGTAGCCAAGCTTATGCGCTCCCCGCGCCGTCTGTTCTGAGTGCTGCACCGATCGCCATCATGCAGGCACCCTTGGTTTCGTTAGTCACATCTGATGGTGCGTCCAGATCATTGTAAAAATCCAGCATGCCCACCGGTGATGCCAGCGCATCCGCCAGCGAGTTCATCATGGACTCGGTGTCTTTCTGGCGCGGCGCGATCATGATCTGGGTAATCGGACTCTGCCCCATCTGACTTTCAAAATAATCCAGCGAGCGTTGTATCTCCAGGGCCAGCCGGTCACGAACCATCTCCCAGTCTGCCTCAAGCAGGGCATCGGGCCCAACCTGAGTGTTGATCTTGCGGGTCAGGTACAACTCGCCGTTCCTGGTCACGTTCATCATGCTGCCACTGGCCTTCAAGGCAATAAACGCCAGGCCATTACTGTCGTCGCTGAACTGCGCTGTCACATTGCGCATCGCCATTTCCGGTATATCGATACTGCTGAGCGACAGACCGCTACGCTCAACCACTTCAATTGACTGCTCCAGTTTTGGCCGGTTCGCAGCTACCGCGTAGACCATCTGCTTGCGCGCCTGAAAAGCATCGTCGGGCAATGGAAACACGTCGATGACAGCCTCTTCGACCGGCATTTCCAGCAGGTCCTTGATCTTCCAGCGTACTGCGGCGGCTACTTCGGCCTCTTCTACCTGGGGCATGTCGACCAGAAAGACGCTGTAGTCAGCCGGCGCCAGCACCAGATTGGTATCGGCCCCGGCAAGGCGGTGCTCATCGACGAGCTGAACCAGCCCGTCCCGCAGACTCTGCTGCGCCAGTTCGTGCTGAATGCAATGCTCCAGTGACAATTCATCCCGACGCCGGGCGATATGAGCAAGCGAGATTCGCCGATCATTGATCGACAAACCCACCAGGCCATCGACCCGATTTTTGCGTCCAAACCATTTCAGCACTACTACAACCTCAGATGACCGATTTTCAGCTTACAAGCTACTATGACGGCCAATTTAATAATATGTTGAATTATAAGCGTCAAACTACCAATTTCTATAGTAAAAAGCTTGCTTCATGGGTATATTTGGGGACGTTTTTGCACGGTAGTGAGCGACAGTGTTTCAAATAATCCTGTATCAACCTGAAATCCCCCCAAACACCGGCAATATCATTCGACTCATCGCAAACACGGGCGCATCGCTGCATCTGATCGAGCCCCTGGGCTTTGACCTGGATGAAAAGAAAGTACGCAGAGCCGGCCTCGATTATCACGAGCTCAGTCAGGTGACCCGCTGGCCAGACTGGTCGTCGTTTCAACAACATTTCCAGACACACCATCCAGACAACGTGCTGTATGGCTTCACGACCAAGGGTAGCAAGCACTACCATCAAGCAGAATTTCGTGCGGGCGATGGTCTGCTGTTTGGACCTGAAACCCGTGGATTACCAGCTGATTTACTGGAAAAACTGCCGGTCAACCAGAAACTGCGCCTGCCCATGCAAAGCAACAGCCGAAGTCTGAACCTGTCCAATACAGTGGCGATCGCCCTGTACGAAGCATTCAGACAAAATGAGTTCCCGGACTTGCTCTAAATTCTCGCGAAATCACGATAAAAATCACGAAAGATCAACAAATGGCGGGGGATTGCAGAGTTTAGCGGATTTGCCTGTCGACCCCGCAATCGAGACCGACAGGCGGATTCGGCGCTAATTAGCTAGCGGGCTGTTCGCCGCTCTGACCTTGCTGCTGCGCCTTGGACTGCGCATATACTGCATCAAAGTTGACCGGAGCCAGCATGACGGCAGGGAAGCTGCCGCGGGTTACCAGCGCATCAATGGTTTCACGAGCGTATGGGAACAGGATGTTTGGACATACTGTTGCCAGAACGCGCTCCAGATCTGCTTCTGCAAAGCCATTGCAGGTAAAAATACCGGCCTGCTGCACTTCCACCAGGAAGGCAATATTGTCGTCCTGCTTCGCTTCGATAGTCAGCTTCAGGACCACGTCGTAAACGCCGTCAGCGATCTTGCTGTTGCTGGTGTTCAGGTTGAAAGTGATCTTCGGAGCCCACTGGCTGCGGAATACTTCCGGCGTCTTGGGGGATTCGAATGATGAATCCTTCAGG